>WBZP01007850.1_pt1 | contig 10202 bp, 13 predicted proteins | sample 5204301 | NCBI WGS metagenome assembly WBZP01 (sample SAMN12412401, study PRJNA552823) | activated sludge metagenome | isolation source: activated sludge from nitrification reactor of wastewater treatment plant... | place: USA: Pennsylvania | collected 2017 | reverse complement strand
CTTCTTCGAACTCGAGGCCACGACCGCGCCGGGCGCTGCGATGGCCTCCCTGCAGCCGCGCCAGGGCCGCGCGCTGATCGCGCAGATCGAGGCCCCGCGCCGCGCCGCGCAGCGCCGTCAATTCCGCGAGGTCGGGGATGATCACGGGGCGGGTACCTTGGACAGTAATTCGCTGACGCACTCCTCGGCCGTGACGCCGCGCGCCTGGGCGGTGTAGTCGAGCAGCAGGCGATGGCGCAAGGCATCCGGGGCGATCGCCTGGACATCCTCCGGGCTGACGTAGTCGCGCGTGTCCAGCCAGGCCAGTGCGCGTGCGCCGCGCTCGATGGCGATCGCCGCGCGCGGGCTGGCGCCCCAGCGCAGCCATTCCTTCAGCTTGCTGCTGTAGGCATCCGGTCGCCGCGTCGCGTCGATCAGCGCGGCGATGTAGTCGGCGACCGACGCGGCGAGCGTCAGGCTCAGCGCCTCGCGGCGCGCCGCGAACACGATGCCCTGCGAGACAGGATGCCCCGGCGGCGGCAACTCTCGTTGTTCCAGCGCCTCGCGCCGCGCCAGATCCATGATCAGGCGGGTGTTGGCGCGATCCGGATAATCGACCCGAGCGTGCAGCATGAAGCGGTCGAGTTGCGCTTCGGGCAAGGGATAGGTGCCCTCGTGTTCGATCGGGTTCTGCGTCGCCATCACCAGGAACAGGCGTGGCAACGCATAGGTGGCCAGGCCGACGCTGATCTGGCGCTCGGCCATCGCCTCGAGAAGCGCGGATTGCACCTTGGCCGGCGCCCGATTGACCTCGTCGGCGAGGATCAGGTTGTGAAACAGCGGCCCGTGCTGGAAGCGGAAGCTGCCCTCCTCCGGCCGATAGATGTCCGAGCCGGTAAGGTCGGCCGGCAACATGTCGGGAGTGAATTGCACGCGCTGGAAGTCGCACTCCAGGCCTCGTGCCAGCGCCTTGATGGCCCGCGTCTTGGCCAGGCCGGGCGGGCCCTCGACCAGCAGGTGGCCGTCGGCCAGCAGCGCCACCAGCAAGCTCTCCACCAGACGCTCCTGGCCCAGTATCTGGGCATTGAGGTAGCCGCGCAAGGCCTTGAAGGCGACGAAGGCGCCGTTGTCGACACCGGTGAAATTGGCGGATAGGTCGTTCATGGGAGAGTCCTGTTGGCGGCGTTGGTGAAGCGTCCACACCCGGCGCGGGGCACGGCCTCGTTTCGGCGGCTTGGGACAGCGCCGGTCGGCAAGGGTTAAGCGCGAAAGGAACTGCCGGCTATCCCGCGTCGCGTCCCTTCGCCGGGCCGCGCGGCATGTCGCGCAGAGTGACGGAATCGACCGTCACGCTGTCGTCGATCGCCTTGAGCGCGAGATTGGCTTCGTAGTACTTGCCATCGCCGGCGAGCTTCATCGCGGTCGCGAGGTGCGCCTTGGTCTGGGTGATCGGCACCCAGGCCCGCGAATAGTTGATGTCGATTTCACCGAGCCGCAATTCTTCGAGCGCTTTGGCATGATCGCCATTCTTCAGGTGCTCGTTGGCCTTGTCGATGTGCGCCTTTTTCTCCGGCGTGACGACGAAGTTGTCGGCCAGCAGAATCTGTCCGTCGAATGGAATCTTCATCGCTTCCTGCTGCCGCTCCGTGGCTCCAACGACTTTCCCATCCACCTTGATCGTCGTCTTGACGTCGAAGGTCGGTGCGTCCTTCTCGGCCTGTTTGAGGAAGGTCTGGGCGGATTCCATTTCCTTCATCGCGACTTTCGGCTCGCCGTTGAAGATGGCAAAACGGGCGCTGCGAATTTCTCTCATTGCGGCATTGCCGGCTTCCGAGAACTTGAGCAATGCCTTATCGACCGGACTCTTCTTGGCGACAACAGCGCTGGGTGTCTTGTCGGTCTTTTCGGCCGCCTGTGTTCCTACCGAGTAGTAGATCAGCGGGAAAGTCATTGCCAGTGCAACGGCCGGCACAGCCAGTTTTTGAACGAATTTCATTTGAATGCTCCTTGAGTAAGGGTGTCTTGGTCGGGAACCCAGTGAATCCGGCAAGATTTCCGGAAGTCGCTGCGGTCGACAAGACTTTATGCGCCCAGACTTAGAGGAGCCTTAAACCTTCGCTGAATCGGGTCCCTATTTGCGCGGCTGACCGGCGAAGACCCGCAGTTCCTCCAGGATCGCGGCGAAGGTCTGCTCGTTGTCCGAGGCGTTGCGCATCGGTTTGTCCAGCGTTTCGGTGAGCGAGACGACCTTGTTCTCGTCGGCGCACATGTACAACTGTCCCATCTTCTCGGCCACGGCGCGATAGCTGTTGTCGATGTCCTGGATGCGGCGGGTCAATTCGGCGACGACTTCGTCGCTGACCCGGGTGAGTTCCGTTGAGATTTTGGTGGTCCTGGTCATCATGATCTCCTTTGCTGGTGGTGTGCGGTATCCCGTGCGAGGCTTGGCGCGACGAGCCTTGGCGGCGTAGTGGTCATCCCGGCCATGCGGCTGCCCGCCGGATGCCGACCGCTCCGGCGGCGAATGGTCCGCTCTTCAGCGGATGAGAATGTCATTTCGCACCTGTTTGACGCCGGCGACGCCTCGCGCCAGTTCGCCCGCGCGGGCACGTTCGGCGGCGCTCTTGACGAAGCCGCTGACCTGGACAACGCCCTTGAAGGTCTCGACATTGACCGCCAGCCCGCTGACCATCGGATCGTTCAGCAGCGCGGCTTTGACTTTGGTGGTGAGCGTCGTGTCGTCGAAGTACTCGCCGGTGCTTTCCTGCTTGGGTGTCGCCGCGCAGGCGGCCAAGGTCAGGGCGAGGACGACGCCGGCGGCGCTTTTGGTGAATTGACGGTAGTTCATGGGTATCTCCCGGTGGGTGGATGTTCGGCGACGGGTGATCCGACGGCTCAGGGGTACAGCCGATTGGTCACAATTTCGCTCAACGACAACGGGCGGCCCTCCGCGCTTGCCGGGGCCGCGGCCGGCTTCGGCGCCGCGGCGGCGGCATCCAGTCGCTCGTTGAGTACGCGAAACTCGGAGGTGATGAGGCGATGCAGGCTTTCAATGCGCGAGGCTTCGGCCTTGTCGGCCAGGTCTTGCACCCGCTGGATTTCCTTGAGCAGCCGGCGCGCTTCGAGCAGCGATTCGATCTGGGTGCGCAGGTAGGCGACAAAAAACAGCGCGACCAGAACGCCGGCGACCCCCAGCAAGACCACGCCCAGCGGCACCTGTACCCGTGCGACCACCAGGTCCAGCGGCGCCTCCGCCATCATGGTCGGCCAGTTCAGTGAAGCCAGCGCGGCGACAATGGCCACGGTACCCCAGGCCAGCAGGCCAATCACTCGTTTCATTTCGGACTCCTTGTTCGGTAAGCGGAATATTCGCCAAGGGTGGCGGGCAAGAATTCAACCCCATAATTCTAGTTTTTCATTTTCGCGAAGTACAATTCATTATTTGAAATCATAGTTTGCAATAATGAAAATCACACGCGCACCGGAAACGCCGCTGGCCCTCCCCACCGGCGAAACCGTCTCCCGGCCCTTGTTGGCCTGGACCGACTTTCACACGACGCTGGCGATCGCCCGCCATGGCAACGTGGCCAAGGCCTGCGTGGCTCTCGGCGTGACGCACTCGACCCTGCTGCGCAAACTCGACGTCATCGAGTCGCGCCTCGCGGCAAGGCTGTTCGAGCGGATCCGCGGCCGCTATGCGTTGACTCAAGCCGGGCACGAGATCGTGCAGGCGGCGGCGGCCTTCGAGTCGCTCGCGCTTGCCGCGGAAACCCGCGTGCGCGGGCAGGATCTGCGACCCAGCGGCGACGTGCGGGTCGCCGCCTCGTCGATCGTCATCGAGCATCTGTTGCCGGGTGTGCTGGCGCAGTTCAGGTCGGCCTTTCCGGATGTCATGATCGAACTGGTGGCCTCGCGCGAACACGTGAGTCTGTCGCGGCGCGAGGCCGATGTGGCCATCCGCGTCACCGACCAGGTGCCGGACTGGCTGGTCGGACGCAAACTCGCCGAGTTGCAGTTCAAGATCTATGGCGCACGGAGGGGAAGTGCGCGGCTGCCGCCGCGCGAAGTCGAAGAATTGGCGCGGGAGCGCCGCTGGATAGGCTTCGAGCGCGATTCGCGCGACCTCAAGTTCGACCGCTGGCTGGCGGCGTCGGTGCCCGACGCGAATGTGCTGCTGCGGGTGGACAATTTCAGCCACGCCCTGAAGATGGTGCAGTCCGGCCTGGGCATTGCCCTGCTACCCGCCTTTCTCGGCGAGCACGTCCCGCAACTCCAGCCTTTGACGGCGTCGATCGAGGCCCTGCAAACGCCACTTTGGTTGATCACCCACCCCGAACTGAAGAACGCGATGCGCATCAAGGTATTGCTGCGCGCCTTCGGCCCCGCGCTGGCGCACGCCGTGGCGGCGGCGCAGCAGGGTCGCGCCGCCTGACGCCGGGCGACCGGCGAATCCCATCCCGTTCCAGGGAAATGCGCAGTCGCGGCGCCTTGCCGGCGCCGACATTGCTGCGGTCACCGTATAATCGCCGCCCTTTGAAGCCTGCCTTTCGCCGCCGTGTCCCAGCTCGATCTTGAAACCGCCCGTCGCCGCACCTTCGCGATCATTTCCCACCCGGATGCCGGCAAGACCACGCTGACCGAAAAGCTGCTGTGGTTCGGCGGGGCGATCCAGATCGCCGGCGAAGTCCGCGCGCGCAAGGCTTCCCGCCACGCCACCTCGGACTGGATGGAGCTCGAAAAGCAGCGCGGCATTTCGGTCACCAGTTCGGTGATGCAGTTTCCCTACCGCGAGTGCATGATCAACCTGCTCGATACGCCGGGCCACGAGGACTTTTCCGAAGATACCTACCGGACCCTGACCGCGGTCGATTCGGCGGTGATGGTGATCGACTCGGTGAACGGCGTCGAAGCCCAGACCATCAAGCTGCTCAACGTCTGCCGGCTGCGCGACACGCCGATCCTGACCTTCATCAACAAGCTCGACCGCGAGGGCCGGCCGCCGATCGAGTTGCTCGACGAAATCGAGTCGGTACTCGACATCCAGTGCGCGCCGATGACCTGGCCGATCAGCATGGGCAAGCGCTTTCGCGGCGTGTACCACCTCTACGACGACAGCATCAGCTTCTTCGATCCGCAGGCCGACAAAGGTACTGCCGAGGTGATCAAGGGACTGCACAACCCGCGGCTTGACGAACTGGTTCCGGATCAGGCGCAGGAACTGCGCATGGAAGTCGAACTGGTGCGCGGCGCCTCGCATGCCTTCGACCGCGCGGCGTATCTGGCCGGCAAGCAGACGCCAGTGTTCTTCGGCTCGGCGATCAACAACTTCGGCGTGCAGTCCCTGCTCGACGCGGTGGTCGATCTGTCGCCCGCACCTCAGGCGCGGGCGACGGAATCACGGCTGGTGCAGCCCGGCGAGCCGAAATTCTCCGGCTTCGTGTTCAAGATCCAGGCCAACATGGACCCCAAGCACCGCGACCGCATCGCCTTCGTGCGCGTCTGCTCCGGCAAGTTCGAACGCGGCATCAAGCTCAAGCAGTTATCCACCGGCAAGACCTTGTCGGTCAACAACGCGATCACCTTCATGGCCCAGGACCGCAACACCACCGACGAAGCCTGGCCCGGCGACATCCTCGGCATTCCCAATCACGGCACCGTCCTGCTCGGCGACGCCTTCAGCGAAGGCGAAGACCTCAAGTTCACCGGCATTCCCTGCTTCGCGCCGGAACACTTCCGCCGCGCCCAGATTCGCAACCCGATGAAGATGAAGGCCTTGCAGAAGGGCCTGCAGCAACTCGCCGAGGAAGGCGCCACGCAGTTGTTCCGGCCGATCCACAGCAACGACCTGATCCTCGGCGCGGTCGGCACCTTGCAGTTCGACGTGGTCGCCCACCGCCTCGAGTTCGAGTACGGCGTCGACGTGATGTTCGAGCCCTACCCGGTAGCCACGGCGCGCTGGCTGCGCGGCGACGATCTGGCGATCCGCGCCCTGGCCGACAAATCAGGCGTCAATGTCGCGCTCGACGGCGCCGGCGACTATGTCTACCTGGCGCCCAATCGCGTCAACCTGTCGATGACCCAGGAACGCCATCCGGAAGTGAGCTTCCTGGAAACCCGCGAAATTCATTAGGACCTTTCAAAGCGAGTTCAGGGCCTGCAGCAGGGTTTCCGTGTAGATCCCGAACTGATGCACGTCGTTGTGCGCTGCGCCGGCAACGCGCAACAGCCGGGCCTGATGGGCAAACGACAGGATCCGTTCGCTCTGGCTGATCGGGATAAGCCGATCCTGCTCGCCATGGACCAGCAGCAGCGGGCCGCGGATCCGGCCGGCGCTTTGGCAAGTGGTCAATGGGTAGCGCAGGAGCACCGCCGGCAGCAGCGGATAATGGATGCCCATCAGTTCGGCCATGCTGCAATAGGGTGACACCAGTACCGTCAAATCAGGCCGCACCTGCGCCGCCAACTCGCTGGCCAGCGCGGTTCCCAGCGAGCGGCCGAAAATGACGACGCGCTTGCCGGCGTACTGCGGCGCCACGCGGTTCCACGCCGCCAGCACGTCGGCGCGAAGTTGCCCTTCGCTTTCGATATGTCCGCTGCTCTTGCCGAATCCCCGATAGTCGATCATGAACAGGTCATAGTTGGCCTTGCGGTAGAACTCGGCGTTGGTGAACCAGGTGGCAAGGTTGCCGCTGTTGCCATGCAGAAAGAACACCACGCCGCGCGGCCGTGGCAGCTTCAGATGCAAGGCGGAAAGCGTCGCCCCGGCGACCTCGATGCGGACTTCGCTCGCGTCGGGGATGGCGAACTCGTAGGCCGGCGCCAGCGGCTCCGGGGCGAACAACAGGCCTTCCTGGTGCCAGTAAACCCAGGCCACCAACAGCGCATACGCGACACTGGCAGCGAGACCCGCGAGGACCGCGATCCGCTTCCAGCCCAGCCTCGGCGCGTCCAACGCAGCGACAAGGGTAGCGGTGATCATGTTGCGCCCGAACCCTACCCGGCCGGCCTGCGATTCCTGCGCCGCAGTGCGGCGCAAGATCGGCTCTGGCGCATGGATACCCGTCAGGCGAGGCGCGCGAAGCGATGAATCATCGGTGGCAGCGCCAACAGCTCACCGGCCTTCGATATCGCCAGCGCCACGTGCGGTGTCGCCATATGGGCATCGACCGCGGCTTGATCCACCCACTGCTCGACAGTGACGAATTCGACGCTGCTGTCCTGGTTCCGGAAAAGTTCATAGCTCAGGCATCCGGCCTCATCGCGGCTGGGGCCGACCAGATCCTGCAAGATCCGCCGCAACGCATCGGCCGTCTCGGGCCGCGCCGTGATGCGGGCCATGACTCTCACTGTCGTCTGATCCATCTTCGCCTCCCTTCCGGTCTGTCAATGTTCCGTCTACGAGCCGGCTGCGATTATGGATGCATTTCGGGCGTTTGCAACCTTGCCGTGGCGGTCGCGGCAGGCCTCGCCGCCAGCATTCGGGAGAGCATGTAAGGAATCCGCCGACCCTTCGACTACCCCCTCAGCAGGCAGCGATGCAATCGCGCATGCCGGCGACCAAACCACCACTGCTGCTCAACCCGATCCAGGAGACAGACCATGAACAAGACAATCACCGCCGCTTCCCTCGCCCTGGCGCTTGGCGCCGCCTTCAGCCTGGCCGCCGTGCCCGCGGCGGCGGCCGACGGCAAGGCCGCCGAAATGGAAAAGTGCTTCGGCGTAGCGATGAAAGGCAAGAACGACTGCAAGGCCGGGGCCGGAACCTCGTGTGCCGGCACCTCGAAGATCGACTACCAGGGTAACTCCTGGTCATTCGTGCCCAAGGGCAGTTGCGAAAAGATGGCTTCGCCGACCTCGCCTACCGGCAAGGGGCAACTCGGCGAGTTCAAGGAAAAGAAGGCCTGAGCCCGCGCCGCGAGCCACCGCAACCCTGGCTGACACCACCGCAGCGATGCGCGCGATGAACGACGAAGCCGCACCCGCCTCGGGATTGCCCAGCCGGGGCGGGCTCGGGCTCAAGTCCGAGCATTTCCGCGAAATCCTCGGTGCCGCGCCGGACCTGGGATTCTTCGAAGTGCATGCCGAGAACTACATGGTGGACGGCGGACCCTTCCACCATTACCTCGGACGGATCCGCGAAGATTATGCTCTTTCGATCCACGGTGTCGGCCTGTCGATCGGCGGCGAATGCGCCCTCGACGAGCAACATCTGGATCGCCTTGCGGTCCTGCTCGACCGCTACCAGCCAGACTCGTTCTCCGAACACCTGGCCTGGGCCAGTCACGGCGGCGCCTTCCTCAACGATCTGCTGCCCGTGCCCTACAACGCCGCGACCTTGGCCCGCGTCTGCGCCCATATCGACCGCGTGCAGGACCGGCTCAAGCGCCGCATGCTGCTGGAAAACCCGGCGAGCTATGTCGAATTCGAAGCCTCGACGATGACGGAAGCCGACTTCATCGCCCAGGTCGTGCAACGCACCGGCTGCGGCCTGCTGCTCGACGTCAGCAACGTTTATGTCGCCTGCGTCAATCATCACCGCGACCCCCATGCCTACATCCGCTCGCTGCCGCTGGCGGCGGTCGGGCAAATCCACCTGGCCGGCTTCGCGCGCGACACCGACGCCGGCGGCGACCCGCTGCTGATCGACAGCCATGGCTCGCCGGTGGCCAGCACAGTGTGGCAGCTCTATGCATTTGCGCTGGACCTGCTTGGGCCGATGCCGACCCTGATCGAGCGCGACAACGATATTCCGCCCTTTCCCGTGTTGCTTGCCGAGGCGCGGCGGGCCGAGGCGATCATGAACACGGTAACCGCGGGACAGGCCGGCGAGGTGCCGGCATGAGCCAGCAGCAGGCTTTCGCGGCTGGACTGCTGGCAGCGCACAACGCCTGCCCGCCGGGCCTGAGCGCCTGGAACGGCTCCGACCCCGGGCGCCGCTTCGCGATCTACCGCAACAATGTCATGGTGTCGCTGATCGACGCACTGGCCGACACCTACCCGGTAACCCGGATGCTGGTGGGCGAAGAATGTTTTCGCGGCATGGCCGGCCGCTTCGCGCGGTCAAATCCGCCGCGCTCTCCGGTCATGGCGCACTACGGCGCGGGGTTCGCCGAGTTCATCGGCGGACTTCCATCGACCGCGGAGCTTCCCTATCTGGCGGACCTGGCGCGCCTCGAAATGCTGCGCGTCGAGGCCTTCCACGCCGCCGATGCGGCGGCTGTCGCCGCCGACGACATCGCCCGCCTGCTGGGGGATCCCGAGCGCCTGCCGGCGGCACGCTTCGCGCTTCATCCGTCCCTGCGCCTTGTGACTTCACGCTACGCCGTGGTCTCCCTGTGGGCGGCGCATCAACAAGACGATGTGGACACCGCTCTGGCGACACTCGACTGGACGCTGGCGGAGTCCGCGCTGGTACTGCGGATCGGGCTCGGCGTCGAGATCCATCGCGTGTCAGTCGGCGCCGCGCTATTCATCGGACATTTGCAGCAAGGCTTCGGGCTCGGCGCCGCCGTCGAGCGCGCCCAGGCGCAGGAGCCCGCCTTCGATCCAACCGCCGCCTTGAAACTGCTGCTGCACGGCGGCGCGTTGATCAGGATTGACTTGCCCGGAACGCAGCAACCGTGACAGACGCCGCCACTTTGAAAGGAATGCCCGCGATGATCCGCAAACTGCAAGGCCCCCTGGCGCAGGTGACCAATCTATTGAGTGCCATTCCCGATTGGCTGATCGCCGCGCTCGGCCGGTTCTCGATCGCCGCGATCTTCTGGAAATCCGGTCAGACCAAGGTGCAGGGCTTTGCCATCGACATCGTCAGCGGCCAGTTCGAGTTCGGCCTGCCGCGGCTGTCGGATTCCGCGATCGAGCTGTTTCGCAGCGAATACAAGCTGCCGCTGATTCCCCCCGAAGTCGCCGCGCCGCTCGCGGCGTTCGCCGAGCATGTCTTCCCGGTGCTGATTCTGTTTGGGCTGGCAACGCGCTTCTCGGCGCTGGCGCTGCTCATAATGACGCTGACCATCCAGATCTTCGTGTATCCGGACGCCCATCCGACCCACGGCGTCTGGGCCACGGTCCTGGTCTTCCTGATCGCCAGGGGACCTGGCGTGCTGTCCCTGGATCATCTGCTGTCACGCAAGTTCGGCTGAAGTTTCGCGGCCGACCGCGCGGCGCAGTTTCATCCCGTCTGCAACTTCAGTAGCCGCGCCAGGTAGTCGAAGAACACGCAA
>WBZP01007849.1_pt1 | contig 10202 bp, 5 predicted proteins | sample 5204301 | NCBI WGS metagenome assembly WBZP01 (sample SAMN12412401, study PRJNA552823) | activated sludge metagenome | isolation source: activated sludge from nitrification reactor of wastewater treatment plant... | place: USA: Pennsylvania | collected 2017 | reverse complement strand
CAAGGACATCGAGATCGATCTGACCGACCCCAAGCCCACGCTGGAGGTGTTGGGCCCGCAGGGCCTGCCCGGCATGGAAGAGATGGCCGAACAGCTCAAGGGCCTGTTCAGTCAGATGGGCCAGGCACGGCGCAAGTCGCGCAAGATGAAGATCGGCGAGGCCCTGCCGCGACTGATCGAAGAAGAGGCCGGCCGCCTGGTCAACGAAGACGAGATCCGCGCCGCCGCGCTGGCCAATGCGGAGGGCAACGGCATCGTCTTCATCGACGAGATCGACAAGGTGGCCTCGCGCCAGGAACACGGCGGCGCCGACGTCAGCCGCCAGGGCGTGCAGCGCGACCTGCTGCCGCTGGTGGAAGGCACCACCGTCAACACCAAATACGGCATGGTCAAGACCGACCACATGCTGTTCATCGCCAGCGGCGCATTTCATCTGGCCAAGCCCAGTGACCTGATACCGGAACTGCAGGGGCGCTTTCCGATCCGCGTCGAGCTCGGTTCGTTGAGCGTCGACGACTTCGAGGCCATCCTCACCAGCACCCAGGCCAGCCTGATCACCCAGTACAGCGCCTTGCTGGCCACCGAAGGCGTGACCATCCGGATCACCCCCGAAGGCGTGCGCCGCCTGGCGCAGATCGCCTACGACGTCAACGAACGCACCGAGAACATCGGCGCGCGCCGCTTGGCCACGGTGATGGAGCGGCTGCTCGATGAGATCAGCTTCGACGCGCCCAACCGCAGCGGCCAGACCGTGCTCATCGATGCCGCGATGGTCGACGCCCGGCTGGCCGAGCTGGCCCGCAATGAGGACTTGTCACGCTACATCCTGTAGCGTGACGGCCAGTCGCGGCCTCAGCCAGTCCGCAAGCATGCGGCCTGGCCTTCGGCAGCCACTCGCAGCCACGCAGGTGGCTGCTCGGCGCGGCCTCAGCGCGGCGCGGGCGCGGCTTCGGTGCTGGCCGGCTTGGGCGGCGTGATGGTCACGCCCCGCTTGCGCAGCTCGGCCACCAGCAGGGCAGCGCTGGCATTGCCGGAGTCGGCCAGGCGCTGGGTGTCGGCCGCCAGGCCGTCCAGCGACGCGCGCAGCTTGCCTGCGTTGTCCACCGTCTGCTGCTGGCCCGCCAGCCCGTTGCGCAAGGCCTGGCGCTCTTCGGTCAGCCAGTAGACCTGCGATCCCAGCCAGCCCAGCAGCGCCAGGCCGCACAGCAGGACGGGCACGAAGGCGCTGTGCGCCGGCCGCTCGGCCGGCCTGACGCGCGGCTCGCTGCCCAGGTTGGGGGACGGGTTGGCCAGGCTCACGATTGCGGGTTGTGCCATCACGACCTCACTTGCGCGCCGGCGCTGGGACAGCGGCCGGCGGGTTCACGGTGTAGGTGATGCCGTGCTGCTGCAGCAGACTGCGCACCTGTTCGTCGCTGTTGCGCGCTCCCAGCTCCGCCAGCGCGCGCACGATCTCGCGGTACAGCCCTTCCAGCTGCACCGACTGCTGCACGTACTGCTGACGCAGTTCGATGTCGCCGCGCAGGCCGCGGTTCAACGAGACCAGCGTCAACTGCGCGCCCAGCATGACCAGGCAGGCGACACCCACCACGTTGGCGATCCAGAACTGTGTCTTGCTCATGGTTTCAGCTCCCGATCTCAGGCGGCGGCGCCACGGCGACGCAGGTTCCAGCCTGCCGCCGCTGCCAGCAGCAGCCAAAGCGTGCTCGGCTCGGGCACGTTGCCGCCCGGTGCGAAGACGTTGGCGATGACGTTGAATCGAATCGGACCGAGCCCCCAGTCGGCCTGGAACGGGTTGTGGCTGAAGCCATTGAAGAAGAAGCTGCTGCTGTAGACGCCGACCGCCGAAGTGTCCAGGCTCAGCGTCATGCCATCGACGGACTCGCCGGCGTCGAGGTCCACGGCACCAAACCCGCTGTGGCCGAAACCGCTGAAGCCCGAGAAGTCGAAGTCACCCAACAAGTCGTCGGCTGGGCCGGCGACCAGGTTCTGCAGGTTCAAGGTGTTGTCGGCTGTACCGCTGTTCTGTTGCAGCGAGCCCAGGTTCAGGGTGCAGACGCCACTGGTACAGCTGAAGGCAGCGGCGCCTGCAGACTTACCGAACACCGGGTTGGCCAACGCGTTGACGGTGCCGCTCAACCCGATGCTGGTCGAGCTGCCAAGCACGAGGTCGGACATATCGGCGTTCTGGCTGACGTACATCACCTGCGCGCTGCCTGCCTTGACGCCAGCGACGCTCGTGTCCAGGCCCAGTTGCATCGTGCCGTCAGGTCCACCTGCGATCAGGCCGCTGACGCTGGCGCCGTTGCCGGTGAACCCGGCACCAGCGACCGCCAGCGTGCCCTTGAGGGTATCGTTCAGGGCCGTGGCGGCGGCTGCGTTGACGATCGTCACCGCTTGCGCAGCAACACCGGTACCCACGCGCACCGTGCCGAAGTCGATGCTTGCCGGTGGCGAAACCAACTGGCCCACGGCCGGCGTGTAGACCTTGCCGCTGACGGCGACGTTGGCTGATCCGACCGAAAGGTCGCCGAAACCGCTGGTGCCGGCACCGTTGGAGACGAGCGCGACGCTGACGATGCCACCGAAGTTGCCCGCGGTCGCGGTGCTCAGGCCAACGGTCCTCGCTTCGGAGCCACCGGCCGCGATCAGCGCCGTCGTCGCTGGCCCCGTCACCGCAAAGCCCGCCGGTGCCGCACCGATCGTGCCCTTCAGCCCTTCGCTGAAGCCGTCGGCTGCAGCGGTGTTGGCGATGTTCAGCGTTCCGGTTGACTGCGCATCGCCGACGCGACGCGCCGCCAGGTTGACGGCGGCAGGCAGTCCAGCCTGTGCCAGACGGTAGACCTCGGCGCTCATGTCGACGGTCTGCGAAGGCAGCGCTGTCGGCACACCGCTGTTGAACGTGCCGTCGGACTGGAAGTTCACCGTGGTCGAACCGTTTTTCGCACCGGCGGTCGCCAAGCCGTTCAGCGTCACGCTCATCGATGTGTTGTTCGACGCCCCGGTCGCCAGGGCGGAGATGATGCCACCGTTGTTGCTGGCGGTCCCGGTGTTGGCGGCAAAGCTCGCATTCAGTCCCTCGCCCGGCCCCACCGTCAAATTGCTGACCGTCAATTGCTGCGTCTGGCTGGTGACCTGCGCTTCGCGGAACTTGCCGAAGTTCACCGTCGTCGGGCTCAATCCCGCGGAAGCCAGGTTGCCGACCGTGCCGGTGATCACGCCGTCTAGATTGATGACCTGTGTGGGCAACGAAGTGATGCCAAGCCCGTTGCCGATTGCGGTGCCGTTGGACGCGAGCAGGATCTGGACATTCGCCGTCTTCGCCCCGGTCGAGCTCGTGTTCAGCGTCACCATCATCGTCGTGTTGTCGGTGTTGCCCGCCAGAAGACCGTTGATCGCACCGCTTGTGCTGTAGCTCGACGCGTTGGCGCCGCCGATGCTGCCGAAGGCCGCGTTCAGCGCTTCGCTGAAGCCGTCGGCCGCAGCCAGGTTGCTGATCGTGACCATGCGTTGCTGCGTGGTGCCGGCCAGCACGTTGCCGAAGTCGATCGGGCCGATCGCGTTCGGCTGCGCGAAGCGGTAGACGTTGCCGTTGACGTTGACGACCTGAGGAGACCCCGCAGACGCCGGCGTCAGGCCGCTGGTGCCCAGGCCATTGGTCACGTAGTTCAATGTCACCGTGCCGCTCTTGGCGCCGGCCGTTGTAGTGTCGACACCGACACGCATCGTGGTGTTGTCTGCGCTGCCGCCCGCGATGCCACCTGTGCCCAGGCCGCCGGTGATCGAGGCTCCATTGTTGGTGGCTTGCCCGGCGTTCGCGCCAAAGCTGGCGTTCAGCACTTCCGTGTGAACGCCGGCCGGCGCGGTATTGTTGACGGTCAACGCGACGCTGTTGCCGCCACCGACGTGCTGGTTCGCAACCGTTGCCGCACCCGTGCTGCCGACTGCGGCGTTGTAGGCCGCCGCGCCAGCACCCAGCACGATGTTGAGCTTCTGGTCGTCGATATTCTCGAAATTGCTGCGCAGGTTGATGGCCTGGCCGTTCAATGGTGCCAGCGCACCGGCGCTGGCGGCCGTGAAAGTGATCCCCAGATTGCCTGAGTTCGCGCCCGGCGCACCGGCGCTGTAGTTGGCCGCCGTGACCCCCGCACCCGACAGGCGGGCATCGGTGATGTTGCCGCCATTGACGTTGGTCTGAATCGCGCCGCGCAAGGTCGGCCCGGTGGTGCCGCCGTTGCCGATCTGGTAGTTGAAAGTGTTGGCGCCGACCCGAACGTTGCCGATGGTCAGTGTGGCGTTGTTGGTGTTGCCATTGGTGATGTTCGCGCCAGTGAGCGCCTGTGCAGCGTCGCCACCGGCCAGGATCTGGCCCGTGCCGGTGACACCGGCGCGCCGGTTGAACGCATTGCCGGTGCCCGCCTGGGCGTTGGTGTAGTCGCTCGACAGCACCAGGTTCTGCGTGCCCAGGGCCAGCGTGCCGGTGGCGCGCAGGTCCAGCGTGCCCTGGTTGGTGGTCTGCCCGGTGCCCAGGGACAGGTTGCCGCCTTCCACGCGCAGCGTGCCGGTGCCTTGCAGGGCCCCCCCGTTGGCGATGGCGGCGATGTTGAGGTTGCCGCCGTCCGCGATGATCGTGCCGTTGTTGAAGAGCGTCTGGTTGGCCGACTGGCTGGTGGCCTGACCGATGTTGCCACTGCCGCGCACCGTGATGCCGCTGCCCCAGGTGGTGCTGCTGCCGCCCTCGAAGCGCAGCGTGCCGCCGTTCAGCACGAACTGGCCGCTGCCCGACAACGCCTGCGTGGGGGTGCTGCGGTTGTCGAAGTACACAACGCCGCTGCCGCCCACATTGATGGTGGCGCCGGCATTCATCGTCATGCCGTCGGTCAGGCGCAGCTGCGACCCGCCGCCCGTGCCCACGTTCACTCGGCCCGACAGCGTGCTGGCGGTCAGCGCGTTGGCGAAGCTGCTGTTCACGTCGATCGCGCCCGTGCCGGTCTGGTTCACGATGCCGGTGAGCGTCACACCGTTCATCAGGATGACGCTGCCGGCGTCGACGTTGTAGCTGCTGCCGGCGCCGTTCGTGACGTTGGCGCTGATCTGCAGGGTGCCGCCACCCGTTGCCCGCAACGTGCCATTGTTCTGGATCGGCAGGCTGCCGTTGGCGGGGTTGACCAGGTTCAGCGTCTGGCCGCTCACGTCGGCAGAGACCAGCCCGTTGTTAGTCCAGAGGTACTGGCCGCTCTGGCTGGAGGCCTGGCCGACGGTGCCATGGCCGCGGATGGTGATGTTGGTGCCGGTGGTGGTCTGCCCGGTGCCTTCCATGCGCAGCGCGCCGCCGGCGAGGTTGAAGCTGCCCGTGCCCGAGACGGCCTGCGTGCCGGTGGTCCTGTTGTCCAGATAGACCACCGAACCACCGATGTCGATGCCGCCGTTGAGCACCAGCCCATCGCTGATACGCAACTGCGAGAACTGGCTGGCCAGGTCCATGTTGCCGTTGAGCGTCACCCCTGAGAGGTTGTTGGCGAAGTTGCTGCTGGCGCGGAAGCTGCCCGTGCCCGTCGTGTTGACGGTGCCGGTCACGCGCACGCCGTTCATCTCGATCACGCTGCCGGTGCCGGCGCGCATTTGCGAGCCCGGTGCGGCCGTCACGTCGGCCGACAGCAGCAGCCGGCCGCCGTTGATGGCCTCCAGGATGCCGTTGTTCTGGATCGGCTGGCTGCCGTTGGCCGGGTTGACCAGGTTGAGCGTCTGGCCGTTCACGTCAGCGGAGACCAGGCCGTTGTTGATCCAGGTGTACTGGCCGCTTTGGCTGGTGGCCTGGCCCACGGTGCCGTAGCCGCGGATGGTGACGTTGGCGCCGGTGGTGGTCTGTCCGGTGCCTTCCATGCGCAGCGCGCCGCCGGCCAGTCCGATGCTGCCGGTGCCGCCCAGGCTCTGGGTCGCGATGTTGCGGTTGTCCAGGTACAGCACCGAGCCGCCGATGTCGATGCCGCCGTTGTTGAAGCTGAGGCCGTCGACGATGCGCAACTGCGAGGTAGCCGACGCCAGGTCGACCACGCCCGCCAGCGTCACGTTCGACAGTACGTTCGAGAAGTCGTTGCTGGCGCGGATGCGGCCGCTGCCGCTGCTGCCGACCACGCCGCCGAAGATCCCGCTGCCGTTCAGCAGCACCGTGCTGCCGGCTTCGGCCCGCATCTGGCCGCTGCCCGTCTGCGTGAACGTGCTGCGCAGGTCAAGCGTGCCGCCATTGCGCGCTTCCATCAGGCCGTTGTTGGCGTAGGACCCGCTGTTGCCGGGATTGAGCAGGATCAGCGATTCGCCGTTGCTGTCGGCCGAAATCGTGCCTGCATGGCTGAACAGGCTGGCGCCCGACTGCAGCACGGCCTGGCCGATCTGACCGGCGCCGCGGATGGTGCTGCCCGCGCCGACGGTGACCCCGTTGGCGCCTTCGACGTACAGCCGCGAGCCCGAGCCGCCCAACACCACCTGCCCGCCGCCGATGAAGCTGGCGCCACTGGAGCGCGCGTCCAGGCTCAGGGCAACGGCGTTGTTGACGTTCACGACGCCCGCGTTGTTCAGCGCGAGGATGGCTTGCGCCGTGCTGACGGTGACCGTGCCGCCGGCGCCGATGACCGCGGTGTCGGCCCCGCCTGGCACGCCGCCGGGGTTGCCGTTGCCCGCGGGGCAGTTCAACCAGTTGACCAGCGCATTCCAGTTGCCGTTGGTGGTGTTCCACGTGCAGGTGGCCGCGCTGGCCGGCGTGGTCACCAGCGTGCCCATCAGGGCGGCGGCGGCCAGGGCCACGGACGAGCGAGAGAAGGCAGGTTGGCGAGCGCGCATGGGTTTCTCCGTTGCAGGGCGTTGGGGCGCACTGTGAAGAGCCACCGTTAGTCAACCATTAGCCAGACGCTCACCAAAGCTCCGATCGATGGCACCAGACCCCCCGCGATTGCGGGAGCCACCACCTGTTTGCGGGGGTGCTGCGTTGCAGATCAACCCGGCGCAGCTGGCGCCGTTTCGGCCATCCCCAGACGCATGGCTTCCGACATGGTCAGGCCGGCACCCTGGCGCCAATACGACGCCGCGGAATCGCGGCCCATTTGGGCGGCCACCAGGCGGCGGGTCCGCCGCGCTTCGGGCAGGTCCTCCCGACCCAGGGTGCCAAAGCGTTCAGCGTAGAAGGCCTCGGCAAAGCCCATCAGCTGCGCAGCCGGCTCCGGCCTGCGCAGATGCGCCAAGGTGCGCGGCAGGTTCCACAGCGCATAGAACCACTCGCGCCACGAACCATGGTCCCAGGCCAGCCATAGGCACTCGCGGTAGTGTCGGGCCGATTCGGCATGGCGGCGCTGGTCCGCCAGCGCATAGCCGGTGATGCTGTGAATGAAGGCCAGCAGCCGCGTCTGGCCTTGCTGTTCGGCCAGCAGCCGCGCTTAAGCCAGCAGCACCAATTGTTCAGGCACCCGGTGCAAGAAGCCCAGCGCCAGCGCCAGGCCCGCCAGGCCGCTGGTGACCCGCGTGCGCGGTCCATGCTCGCGCCACAGCGCCAGCACCGCCTGATGCGCCTGAATGTTGGCTTCGAAGTCGCGCGTCTGGCGCAGGCACACCACCGAGCGTGTGGACAGCGCCCAGGCCAGCACGTCCATGCGCCCATGCGCTCGGGCCAGCGCGATCGCCTCGTCGGCCAGTGCCAGCACCTGCTCGGGCGCGTCGCCCAGCCGCAGTTTCACCCGCGCCGCCAGGCGCAGCGCCTCGGCGCGGTCGGCGGAATCGGCGGGTGTGTCCACGGCTGCCTGGGCGTGGCGGGTCGCCCATTCGCGCAAGCCGGCTTCGAAGCCGTGATAAGCCAGCAAGCCTTGAACCAGGGCCGGCCGATGTTCGGGTGCCCGCGCCGCCGCCTGGCGCAGGTGTGCCAGTGCGGTGGCGGGCAGTGGCAGGTCCTCCAGGGCCGGGCGCAGGGCCAGCACGGTGTCGATGGCCTGGCTGGCGCTGGCGCCGGGCACCTGCACATCGACGGCACTGGCCAGCGCACGCAGCAGGTTGGCCCATTCGGCCCGCACACCGGTGAGGTCAACCGCGGGCCCAACCGCATGGGCCCAGTCGTGCACGGCGCGGGCCTGTTCCGCGCGCAGCCGAGCCGCACCTGCGGCGGCCGAACGCAGGAAAACAAACTCGCGCATGGGCTCGAACACTGCGTAGCGGCTGGTCCCTGCGGGATCGGGCCGCTGGTAGGCCACGGATGCCGCGACCAGTTCCTCCACGCGCACCGCCGCGCCCAGTGGGCTCTCTTGCAGCAGGCTGGCCAGCAAGGCCAGCGATGCACCGCCCTCGAAGGCCGCCAGGCTGGCCAGCAGATCCCGCTCGGCGGGCGCGAGCTGCTGCCAGCTCCATTGCAGCACCTGCAGCATCGACGCATGGCGGCTGTCGTGGGCGCCGCGCGGCCCGCGTCGGCTGAGCAATTCCAGGGTCGACCCCGGCGATGTCGCCAAAACCAGCATGTCGCGCATCTCGCCCAGACCCAGGCTGCGCAAGCGCGCGGCGGCCAGTTCGATGGCCAGCGGCAAGCCGCCCAGCGCGCGGACGATTTCGCTGACCTGCGCGTGGTTGTCGGCCGACAGGCAGAAGTCGCTGCGCAGGGCGCGGGCGCGGTCGACAAACAGCGCCACCGACGCATTCAAGGCGGCCTGCTCCAAGCCGACGCCGGGCGCCGGCAGCGGCAAGGCTGCCAGCACGTGTTCAGACTCCCCGTCCAGGCCCAGGGCCCGGCGCGAGGTCACCAACAGGTGCAGCAGCGGCAACGCCGACAGCCAACGTGCCAGGTCGTCGCGGCCGGCTTCCACCAATTGTTCGAAGTTGTCCAGCACCAGCAGCACCTTGCGTCCTGCCAGCGCAGAGGCCACGCTGGCGGCGGCATCGTCGGGGCGGGCCGCGCTGTCCTGGTGCAGGGTGTGCAGCAAGGCGTCCAGCATCTCGTGGCGTTGCGTGCAGGACGCCAGGGGCACGAAGGCCACCTGGTCGAAATCGGGCGCTGCCACGCCGGCAGCAGACCATCGCTCGTCGTTGGGCCGGACCCAGGCCCGAGCAAGCTCCACGGCCAGCCGGGTCTTGCCGGCACCGCCCGGGCCCCGCAAGACCAGCAGCCGGTGCTGGGCTATCCGTGACCCCAGCACGGCACTCTCGGCCTCGAAGCCGAACAGCCGCGTCAGGTAGCGGGGCAGCCCGGCAGCCGGGTCCCGTGGCCGGGCCCGGGGCAGCGGCGCACACCGCTCCCCGTCCGGCCCTGGGGCGCCTTCCTCGTCCAGCCCTTCGGCCAATGCCTCTGCCCGCGCGGCCAGGTGGCGCCGTTGCTCCAGCACCCACTCGTCATAGTGGCCGGGCAGCAGCTCGCCCTGGTAGAGCGCCAGCGCGGTGGGGCTGTCGCCGCCCGCCAGCGCCTGCAGGACCTGTCGACATCCCCTTGCAGAGCACCTGGCGTCAACCACACTGCGCGCCGGTCTGCCCCCAGGACGGTGCCCGCCGTGAAGTCGGGCGCTTCCAGCAGGCTGCGCAACACCGACAGGGCCTGGCGCAGCCGGTTGCGCCCGGCTTCGGCCGCCACGCCAGGCCACAACAACTCGATCAGCTCTTCACGAGGATGCTGGCTACGCGGCGCCAGGGCCAGCCGCGCCAGCAGCAGTGTGGCCGCCCGCGTGGGCAGGCGCCTGGGCGGGCCTTGCACGTCCAGCAACTCCACCGCGCCCATCAGGCGCAGCCGCCAGGCAGGCGTCGGGGTGGGAGAACTGGATGGCGCGTTCGGGCCGGCCGGCTGGGCCGCAGAGGGCCTGCGCACTTGCATGGTGGCATTCTTGCATCGCCACGGGCGGCTGGGCCTGGTGCAGCGGCTGTTTGTCCGGCTGCAGGTCCGGCCCAGCGCGGTGCCGGGCGCGCCCACGGCCGGCAGGGCGCACTGCGCATAATGGCCGACGACCACCTTGCGGCCCCAAGTTCCCATGCCAGCCCTGCCCCTGTTCACCGCGCCCGCCCGCTTTGACACCCCCGAAGCCGCAATGGCGCAGGTGCAAACCATCTACCGCAACAGCACCGAGCACCTGCGCGATGCCTTGCAGCGCTTCGTCGCCGGGGAGGACATGGGCCGCGTGCGCGCCTTCTACCCCTTCGTGCGCGTGGCCACCAGCACCGTGGCGCGCGCCGACTCCCGCCTGAGCTAT
>WBZP01006667.1_pt1 | contig 10202 bp, 7 predicted proteins | sample 5204301 | NCBI WGS metagenome assembly WBZP01 (sample SAMN12412401, study PRJNA552823) | activated sludge metagenome | isolation source: activated sludge from nitrification reactor of wastewater treatment plant... | place: USA: Pennsylvania | collected 2017 | reverse complement strand
GACCGCATCGACTTCACCGACCAGCAACGCGTCGAGCTCATCGCCACCGAGTTCGACCCGGTGGCCAAGGTCTTCATCGAACGCATCCTGCGCCTGTTTCCCAAGGCCCGCGAGGAAGACTTGTACTGGGGGTTCTATTTCCTGCTCGGCGCCATGACCGTCACGTTCGCCGAGACCGGCCGTGTCGATTCACTGTCGGGCGGACGCTTCAAGGCCACCGATCTCGACGCCATCCATGCGCGCATGATCCCGTTCCTGGCGGCGGGCTTTCGCGCGCTGTGCGAGGAAGGCGCGCCGCAAGCCGACGCGGATTGAAACGATAGCCGCGCTGCGCGCGACGCGGCGCGTGCCTCAATCCGCCGCGTCACTGCCGCCCGCGCGCCGCGCGCTGACCACCAGGCCCGCCACCGGCTGCGTGAATTCCTCGCGCAGCACCACCGCGTGACTGGTGAGCAACTCGAAACCCTGGGCCGCCAAGGTCTCTTCGACATAGCCCGGCGCGTGGCCGTAGCGGCCGCTGGGCTTGATCACGAAAGGCGGCGACTGCTTGCCGCCGGCGTGGATCTCCAAGGTGAATATCATCAGTCCGCCCGGCTTCAGCGCGTGGGCGGCGGCGGCGAACACTTCGGCCAGCGCGCCGAAGTAGATCAGCACGTCGGCGATGACGATGAGATCGTAGGCAGCGCCGTGCGACGACAGCCACGCGCCGAGTTCGGCTTTCTCGAGCGCGTGGTAATGCCCGCGCTCGGCGGCGCGGGCCAGCATGTTGGCCGACAGGTCGATGCCGGCCAGGTGGCCCGCGCAGGGCGCCAACACCGGTCCGCACAGGCCGGTGCCGCAGCCGCCGTCCAGCACGCGCAAACCGCGCGCGCCCGGCAGGTGGCGTTCGAGCGCGGCAGCGATGTATTCGGGGCCGCGGTAGCCGAGGCTCTTGACCAGCTTACTGTCGAAATTGTCGGCGTATTCATCGAACACGGCTTCGACGAACGCATCCTCGGCGCGCCCCGGTACATCTTCGCCCGAACACGCCGCCAGCAGGTGGCGCGCGATGGGATTGTGCGGCTCCTCGGCCACCCAGGCGCGATAGACTGCCGCCGCTTCCTCGATGCGGTTCAAGGTGTAGTAGGCGATGCCGAGCATGCGCTTGGGCTTGTCGTGCAGGGGGCCCGTGACATAGGCGCGACAGTAATATTCCGCCGCTTCGTCGGCCTGGCGCCGGCGACTGTAGAGATCGCCGAGATTGTTCAGCGCCGGCACGAACGCCGGATCGCCGGCAAGCGCCTGCTGGAACGCCGCCAGCGCCTCGGGCAGCCGCTCGAGGCGCATCAACACCGCGCCGAGGTTGTTGCTGTAATTGGCGTCGCCGGGCGCGAGCTCGGCGGCCACCGCGAATGCCGCGACGGCTTCCTCCAGGCGCTCGAGTTCGGTCAGCACGTTGCCGAGATCGTTGAGCCTGTCGGCCTGGGGCGGCGCGAGATCGAGGGCCCGCGCCAGGAGGTCCAGCCCGCTCTCGCTGCGCCCGCATTGATGCTCGAGGATGCCGAGATAATGCAGGGCGCCATCGGCGTCGGGCGCATGCGCCAGGATATCGAGATACGCCTGCCGCGCTTCATCGAGCCGGCCGTCGCCATGGAGCTTGAGGGCGTGGGAGAGCGAAGACATGATGTGGATGGTGTGTCCCTGTCGGTGCGAATTCGTGCGCCCATTCAAACGTGCCGCGCGTGCCTTTTCAATGCACGAATGCAATCGATGCGCGCAGACCCGATGTCAGGCCATGATCGGGCCGCGCCGACGCGGACGTCTTCCGCGTTTATCATCGTCGCAACGCCCGAACAGGAGACTTCACCATGAGCGAGCCCGCCGTGCTCTCCGGCCTCGACGCCCGCGGCGTCGCCACCGTGACCTTGAACCGCCCCGCGCTCAACAACGCCTACAACGCCGACCTGCTCGAGGGCCTCATCGAGACCTGTGCCGCGTTGGCCGCCGATCCGCGGGTGCGGGTGATGGTGGTACGCGGCAACGGCGCGCACTTCCAGGCCGGCGCCGATCTCAAGTGGTTGCGCCAGGTGGCTGCGATGGACGCCGCCACCAACCACGCCGCTTCGACCGCCACCGCCGAAGCGATGCGCAGCCTCAATGAAATGCCCAAGCCGACGCTGGCCCTGGTGCACGGCTTCTGCGTCGGCGGCGGCACTGGCATCGTCGCATCCTGCGACATCGTCATCGCCGAGCGCGACGCCATGTTCGCCATCAGCGAGGCGCGCTGGGGCATGGCGGCGACCATCATCTTCCCGCAGCTGGTGGCGGCCATGGGGCTGCGCAACGTGCGGCGCTATGCGTTGTCGGGCGAGCGCTTCGATGCGCGCCGTGCCGAGGCCTTGGGGCTCGTGCACGAGGTGTGCGACACCGGCCAGCTCGACGCCTGCGCCGCGCCCATCATCGATGCGTTGTTGAAAGTCGCGCCGGAGGCGCAGGCCTTGAGCAAGCTGTCGGCGTTGCGCTGCGCCCACGCCACGATCGACGATGCGCTGTTCGCGCGGCTGGTCGACGAGCACGCGACCAAGCGGCGCAGTGCCGAAGCGGCCGAGGGCCTGGCCAGCTTCACCGACAAGCGCGAGGGCGCATGGTACACGTCATGATTGCTTGAACGTGCGTGCAACGGCGCGCGCGTCGATGTTCAAGGCGCGTCGCAGCACGCGCATCTTGAACGAACGTGCAAGCGATGATGGACGAAAGCGCACGCGCTGCTTGATCGTCCGCAAGCATTCGTTCTTTTCTTAGTTGGTATACTCGACGCCGGTCGCGTCGCGCAGGCGTGACCACTCTACTTTGCCTGGTCGACTCCGCCGTTGTCGCGCGGACGGCCGCCTGTTGATTGCCGCCAGGACGACGCGATGAAAATCTGTATCACCGAGTATCTCCTTATCGACCTGGTCAACGAACGCTGGCAGTGTCGACGCTGCGCGCGCGACCTCGGCAATGCGCGTGACAACTACAAGCGCGGTTTGTTGGTGCATGACCGCGATCCGCGTGAAGTCCATCGTCCCCTCATCGACCCCGACAAGTACGCCTATACCTTCTCACCGGACCCGGCCTATACCGCCTTGCTCGAGTATTACTGTCCGGGCTGCGGCACGCTGGTGGAAACCGAGTACACCGTGCCGGGCCATCCACCGATCCGCGACATCGAACTCGACATCGACTCGCTGAAGGCGAAGGCCGCGGCATGGGCCGCCGCCCACGGTGGCAGCCTGCCGTCGCCCGAAAGCCTGCAACGCCCGCAGCGCCGCGCGCGTCACGTGCACGGCCGGGAGGCTTGAGCATGAGCGGTGACATGAATCGCGTGTCGGTCGACATCGGCGGCACCTTCACCGACTGCTTCGTGGCCTGGGCCGGGCGCCACGTGCAGGCCAAGGCGCTCACCACCCATCACAACCTCGCCACCGGTTTCAACGAAGCGCTGGAGCTCGCGGTCGCCGAGCTCGGCATCAGCAAGCGTGAGCTGTTGTCGCGGGTCGATTCGGTGCGCTATGCCACCACCCTCGGCACCAACGCGCTCATCGAGCGGCGCGGGCCGCGCATCGGCCTGTTGGTCACGGCCGGCTTCGACAGCACCGTGCCGCTGTCGCGCGCCCGCGGCCACGGCGATGGCTTGTCGTTCGAACGGCAGCACGACGTGCCGCGCGCGCGGCGTCCCGATCCGCTGGTGCCGACACCGCTCATCCGCGCGGTGCGCGAACGCATTGGTTACAACGGCGCGGTGCTGATGGCGGTCGATGACGACGACGTGCGCGCACAGCTGCGCGCTTTGGTCGACGAGGGCGCCGAAACCCTGGTGGTGTCGCTCACCAACAGCGTCGTCAACCCGCTGCACGAACTGCGCGTGCGCGAATTGTTCCTGGAGGAATACCCCGGCCATTTCCTCGGCGCGGTGCCGGTGTTGCTGGCGCACCAGGTAGCGGGGCGCAAGGGTGAATACACGCGCTCGATGTCGGCCATCGTCGACGGTTTCCTGCACAACGTCATGTACCACGGCCTGGGCGCACTGGAGATGAGCCTGCGCGCCAACGGCTACGCCAAGCCGATGCTCATCAACCACAACTCGGGCGGCATGGCGCAGTTGAACTCCACCGATGCCCTCGAGACCGTGCATTCCGGGCCGGTGGCGGGCATCGCGGCGGCGGAGCACCTGTCGGTGGCCGGCGGCCTCGGCAATGTCATCGCCACCGACATGGGCGGCACCAGTTTCGACATCGGCATCGTCACCGCCGATGGTGAGCGGCATTACGACTTCAATCCCGTCATCGACCGCTGGCTGGTGAGCGTGCCGATGGTGCACCTCGTCACGCTCGGCGCGGGCGGCGGCTCGATAGCCTCCTACGACGCGCTGCTGAAGCGCGTCAAGATCGGGCCCGAGTCGGCGGGCTCGAATCCGGGGCCGGCCTGCTATGGCCGCGGCGGCCGCGACGCGACCGTCACCGACGCCGACCTGCTGCTCGGTTATCTCGATCCCGACAACTACGCGCGCGGCCGCATCAAGCTCAATACCCGCCGTGCCGAGCGTGCCATGCAGGACGCTTTCGGTGCCACGCTCGGCGGCGACGTGGTGTCGGCCTCGCGCATCATCAAGCACACGGTCGATCACACCATGGCCAATGGCATTGCCACGGAGCTGCGCGCACGCGGCTACTCGCCGTCGGAATTCACCATGCTGGCCTACGGTGGCAACGGCCCCCTGCATGCCTGCGGCATTGCCAGCGCCTTGGGCGTGAAACGCGTGCTGGTGCCGCCGTTCTCCTCGGTGTTCTCGGCGCTCGGCGCCGGCAATGTCGACCAGCTGCACATCCACGAGCAGTCCATCTACACCGTGGTGTTCCACACCGTGTTGAAGAAGGTGCTGACCGACTACGGGCCGCTCAATGCCACCATCGAGGATCTCAAGCGCCGCGGTCGCGAAGACCTCACGCGCCAGGGCGTGGCGGTGGAAGACATCCGCTACCGGCTCGAATTCGACATGCGTTACGGCAACCAGCGCGCCGAGACCGCGATCAATTTCAACATCAAACGTTTCGCCAGCGTCAACGACGTGCTGGCGCTGATCGCGGCGTTTCACCGTCGCTACGGCGAACGCTTCGGCGCCGGTTCGCAGGCCTCCGAGGCCGGCGTGCGCATCAACACGGTGCGCGTGTCGTCCTTCGTCGAGCGTGCCAAGGTGCCGCTCGGTCGCATCATGCCGCCGCCGCAACGCCTGGCGGTCGAGTGCCTGGGTACGCGTGACTGTCATTTCATCGGTGTCGATGCGCCGCTCGCCACGCGCCTCTACGACGAGCGCGCGCTCGAACCCGGCAGCAGCATCGATGGGCCGGCCATCGTCACCACCTCGGCCACCACCTATCTCGTCGAACCGGGCTGGAATTTCCATGCCGCCGAACAAGGCGCGGCGTGGTTGACCGGCGGCTGACCCCACGAGCACATCAACATGAAAGATCATCACCAGCACGCCGCCTCGGGCGCCACTCTCAACCAGGAAGAGCAGCGCCTGCTCGACGAGTTCCTGAACGAGAACCGCCTGTTCTACGCACCGGACCCGGACATCATGCGCAATCACAAGCTCGCGCCGCGCAGCGCCGTGGAAGAGCGCGTGCTGAACGCGGCGCTTGACGACAACATCATCAACCTGGTGCGCGGGCGCTTCAATTCGGCGCTAGACGAAGTGTTCACCATGGTCGAGCAGACCGGCGTCGCGCCCGGCGCCAAGTGGGGCGACCTGGTGTCGGCGCTGTTCACGGCCTCGGGCGATCTGACGCAGATGGGGCCGCACGGCATCGTCGGCTTCGCCGCCGTGTCGCACTACCCGGTGCAGTTCGTGCGCAAGTACTGGATGCACGACGCCTCGGTGGGCGTGCGCGACGGCGATGCCTTCATCCACAACGACGCGCGCTACGGCAACATCCACAACACCGACCAGTCGATGATCATGCCGGTGTTCCACGATGGCGAAGTGGTGTGCTGGATAGCCTCGACCATCCACGAGGGTGAGAATGGCGCCATCGAACCGGGCGGCATGCCGGCCATCGCCGAATCGAAATTCGACGAGGGCTTGAAGATGTGCCCGTTCAAGTGCGCCGAGAATTTCGAATTGAAGCGCGACCTCGTCACTTTCCTGCAGAACTCGGTGCGCGATCCCAAGCTGCAATTCTTCGACATGAAGGTCAAGCTGCAGGCCTGCGTACGTCTGCGCGAACGCATGCTCGCCATCATCGAGGAGTTCGGTTGCGATTACGTGGTGGCGACCCTGCGCCGCACGCTGGAAGACACCGAGGCCGAGGTCAAGCGTCGCATCGAGGCCATGCCCGACGGCGTGTGCCGCATCAACACCTATATCGACACCTCGCTCCGTGAGCACGTGCTGGCCAAGTGGCCCATCGCCATCACCGTCAAGGGCGACGCCATGAGCTTCGACTTTCGCGGCGCCTGCCCGGAGCTGCGCAATCGCTCCATCAACGCCGCCTTGGGTTCCCTGAAAGCCTCGCTGCTGTCGAACGTGGTGCTCTATATCTGGCCGGACCTGCCGGCCAACCAGGGCGCCTTCAGTCCGATAGACATCATCACCAATCGCAATTCGCTGCTCGATCCATCCGACGACGCGCCGAACGCCATGAGCCTGTTGCCGCTGTTCCGCGCGCTGTCGACGCCGAGCCTGGTGATGGCGAAGTTCCTGTACTGCATGCCGACGCGCTACACCGCCATCAACGCCAGCCATTACAACCAGCCGGCGACCTTCGTCTACGGCGGGCTCACCCAGCACATCGAAGTGACCGGCAACTTCTGCGCCGACATCAACGGCAATGGCGCCGGCGGCCGCGAGGACAACGACGGCGAACACGCCATGTCGCCGACTTTCGGTTCCTTCGCCGACACCGGCGAATTTGAACTGGCCGAAGAGGAACTGCCGTTCGTGCGCCTGGTGGCGCAGAAGCTCACCGTCGATCGCATGGGCTTCGGCAAACACCGCGGCGGCCTCGGCTACGAGCAGATAGTGACGGTCAAGGGTTCCGACCAGTTCGGTTTCATGACCGGCCAGTGCGGCGCCAAGCATCCCTCGGCCTACGGCCTGTTCGGCGGCTATGCCTGCCCGGCCTATCCGCTCGCCAAGATCAAGGACGTCAACGTGTTCGACACCATGCGCGACGCGCCCGAGCGCATCCGTTTCAGCATGGTCGAACTCATGAACGAACAGGCCATACCCGGTGGTCGCTACGTGATGCAGGACGCCGGCATGCCGTTCGAGATCTGTGCCGAGGGCGAGGTCTACATGATCTGCCAGGGCGCGGGCGGTGGCTATGGCGACGTGCTCGAACGCGAACCGGCGCTGGTGATGCAGGACATCGAGGATGCGATCCTGACGCCGGCCGTGGCGCGCGAGGTCTACGCCGTGGTGTTCGACGAACACACGCGCCTGGTCGATGAAGCGGCGACCGCGGCGCGGCGCGCGGAACTGCGCCAGGCGCGCATCGCGCGCGGTCGGCCTTTCGACGAATTCTGCGCCGAGTGGGTCAAGCCCGCGCCCGACGCGGCGCTGCCGTTCTTCGGCGCGTGGGGCGACAACGCCGGTCCCATCCTGGCCAACGCGCCGGGCGCGGCGCCCATCGTCATGGCGCCGGACGCCGTACAGGGCGTGATGCTCGGCAACCCCAAGGACCGGCGTATCGCCGAACTGGAAGCCGAGGTCGCGGCGCTGCGCACGCGGCTCGCCACCGTGGCCGCGCGCTGAACACGCGCGACCAAGACGAGGAAGCAAATCATGGTGCAACAAGGCGACCTACTCTGGACCCCGGACGCGGCGCGCGTTGAACGCGCGGAACTGACGCGCTTCATGCGCTGGCTGGCCGCCGAGCGCGACGTGCATGTTGGCGACTACGAAAGCCTGCGCGCATGGTCGGTGGCCGACATCGAGCAGTTCTGGGCGGCGGTGTGGGACTTCTATGCCATCAAGACCTCGCAGCCCTTCACAAGGGTGCTGGGCAAACGCGACATGCCGGGCGCCGAGTGGTTTCCCGGCGCGCGTTTGAATTTCGTCGAGCACGTGATGCGTCACGCGCGGCCCGGCAAGGCGGCGATCAAGTACGCCGCCGAGCACATTCCGCTCACCGAGCTGACGTGGGACGAGCTGGCCGCGCAGGTCGCGCGCTTCGCCACCGCGCTGCGTGGTTTCGGCGTCAAGCCGGGCGATCGCGTGGTGGCTTTCATGCCCAATATTCCCCACACCATGGTGGCCTTCCTGGCCGCCGCCAGTCTCGGCGCGGTGTGGTCGTGCTGCTCGACCGATTTCGGCGTGCCGAGTGTGCTCGACAGATTCGCGCAGGTAGAGCCGACCGTGCTGGTCTGCGCCGACGGATATCTCTACAACGGCAAGCCTTACGACAGGCGCGGCGAAGTCGAGCAGATAGTCGCAGCCCTGCCGTCGCTGCGCCAGGTGGTGATGGTTCGTTATCTCGATCCGCGGGCGAGCTTGCCGGCTGGCGCGCTCGACTGGCAGACGCTGATGGACAGCACGCCCGCCGAGCCCTTGGTGTGTGAACAGGTGCCGGCCGATCATCCGCTGTGGATAGTCTATTCGTCGGGTACCACCGGCCTGCCCAAGGCCATCGTGCACGGCCATGGCGGTATCACGGTCGAGCTGCACAAGGGCCTCGGCCTGCACTGCGATCTCAAGCCCGGCTCGGTGCTGTTCTTCTACACCACCTCGGGCTGGATCATGTGGAACGTGATGGTCGGCTGCCTGGCGGTGGGTGCGACGGCGGTGTTGTACGACGGCCACCCGGCCGCGCCGCAGGTAGACGTGCTGTGGCGCATCGCCGCCGCGGCGCGCGCCACGTTGTTCGGCGCCAGTCCGACCTATGTCGGTCTCATGCAGAAGAGCGGCGTCAAGCCCAGCGACATCGATGCCTGGGACGCACTGGAAGGCATTCTCCTGTCCGGCTCGCCGGTCACGCCCGAGTCCATGCAGTGGCTGTACGACAACGTGCGTCGTGACCTGTGGGTGACCTCGCAGAGCGGCGGCACCGACATCGCCGCGGGCTTCGTCACCGGCAGCGTGCTGACGCCAGTGTACGCGGGCGAGATCCAGGTGCGTGGCCTCGGCGTCGACGTGCATGCCTTCAACGAGTTCGGTCAGTCGGTGCTGGACGAAGTAGGCGAACTGGTGGTGGTGCAGCCGATGCCGACCATGCCGCTCTATTTCTGGAACGATGCGGACAACCGCCGCTACCTCGATTCCTATTTCCGCGAGTTCCCCGGCTGCTGGCGCCACGGCGATTTCCTGGAAATCAACCGCCGCGGCGGCTGCTTCATCCAGGGCCGCTCCGATTCCACCCTCAACCGTTACGGCGTGCGCATCGGCACCGCCGAGATCTATCGCACCGTCGAACGCGTGGAGGGCGTCGAGGACAGCCTCATCGTCAATCTCGACCTGCCGGGCGGGCGGTTCTTCATGCCGATGTTCGTGCGCCTGGCGGCCGGCGTGACGCTGGACGAGGCGCTGGTCAAACGCATCAACGACGCGCTGGCCGCGGCCTGCTCGCCGCGTCACGTGCCGGACAGGATCTACGCCGTCGACGCCATACCCTACACCCTGACCGGCAAGAAACTCGAAGTGCCGGTGCGCAAGATCCTCATGGGCTACGAGCTCGGCAAGGCGGTCAGTCGCGATGCCATGCAAAATCCCGCGTCGCTCGATTACTTCATCGCCTTCGCCAAGCAACAGGCGGACTACCGCATCGATGCGTAGGTGGGAAGTCATTCGCACATCGATGGTGCGTGGTTGCGCTTGAATGTGCGAATGAATTCGCACCTACGGCACGACGTTGCGCGCCTCTCGGCGTGAGCATGTGAATATTCACCGCAAGCTTGGTTGCAGCAGGCGCGTGGCCGATGGCAAATTCGCGCCACGCTGCATGACGATACGCGCCCTCGCTCGGCGCGCCGCGCAGCATGCTTTGGACACGCGTAAGGATGGTTGGCAATGGCGAAGCGCATCGTGTTGTGCCTGGACGGAACCTGGAACGAAGAGGGCCAGACCGACCACGGCGTGGAGGTCGAGACCAATGTCCTCAAGCTCTACAAGGCGCTCGTCAATTCGCCCGCGCAGGTCGACCGCTACTTTGCCGGGGTCGGCACGCGGCCCTTCGAGAAAATCAGCG
>WBZP01007847.1_pt1 | contig 10205 bp, 8 predicted proteins | sample 5204301 | NCBI WGS metagenome assembly WBZP01 (sample SAMN12412401, study PRJNA552823) | activated sludge metagenome | isolation source: activated sludge from nitrification reactor of wastewater treatment plant... | place: USA: Pennsylvania | collected 2017 | reverse complement strand
TCACCCCTGAAAGGGGCTGTTGTCTCTGGCTCGGTCGACGAGGCCAACTGGCGCGAGCGGGCCCTCTTCGCCGAACAGCAACTGCGCACCTACCGGGAGAAGAACAGCTCATTATCGCGGACAGTAGCCGATCTACTGGGTCAGCTGCGTGACCCCGATGGGACATGGGTCGAAGATGACAGGGAACACTTGCGGCAGCAGAACGAGGCGCTACGAGCCGCTCTGGCCGAAGAACGCCTCGTTCGTTCTGAAGCTGAGCGACGGCTCGAAGCGTCTCGATCCAACGTCCGACACCTGCGCCAGAAGGAAGCCGACGCGCTCCTCAACGGAATCAACTAGGACCGGACTGCAGAGGCCGCACGTGTTTGTCCCTGATCCACCCCGATCCCGCCAGTCCCATCGAGCTGACCTGCTGGTTTGTAGACTTGAACAGGAATAGGGATGAGAGAGCCTTGACAGAGACCAACGAGGCCGGCGGCCCGGTGTTGTTCGATGTCGGCCCGGAGCAGATCAAGCACCGCAACCGGGTGCGTGATCTTGCCGAGGTCTACACCCACGAACGTGAAGTCACCGCGATGCTCGACATGGTGTCTGACATGTTCCCCAGTGCCGCCGACCCTGACAACCACGACGCCACATTTCTCGAGCCGGCCTGCGGGCACGGCAATTTTCTCGTGGCGATCCTTCAGCGGAAACTGCGGACGGTCACCGCTGACCGCTACGGCACGGGCGCTGAGTTCGAGCACCGCGTGTTGCGATGCCTGGCGTCCATCTACGGCATCGACATCGACCCCGAGAATGTCGCCGACTCCCGGCGCCGGCTGCACGCCGTGACGACGTTTCACGTCGGTGACCCTTCAGCGCGGTCCGACGGGTTCTGGTCCGCCGTGGACGTCATCGTCGCCACTAACGTCGTGCGGGCCGACACGCTCGCTGATGCTTCAGTCGTCGAGTTGGTCTCGTATCAGCCAGGAGAAGGAGGCACCTTCGTCCGGGAGTGGTCCCCGTTGGAGGAGTCAGAGCCGGCGGACCAGATGGATCTCTTCGCGCTGCCAGGGGAACCGCAGCGCGACGCGGTACCGGTCCACTACGCAGAGCTGGCCGCCAATCCGAAACCGACCGAGCGCAAGGGCGGTAAGCGATGACTGGAATGATCCGGTCGCGCTTCGGTAACCACGTCCCCGACATCCTCGACTGCCTTGCGCAGTTGTCCAACGATGAGGTTCCGACGCCGCCGAAGATCGCGCGGTCGATGCTCGACTTGCTGCCCCCGGCCGTTTGGTCCAACCCCGACTACAAGTGGCTCGATCCTTGTTGTAAGTCAGGGGTCTTCCTGCGGGAGATCGCCGCTCGGCTTCTCGTCGGCTTGGCTGAGTGGGAGCCGAACTTCACGAAGCGCCGCGACCACGTCTACCGCAACATGCTCTACGGCACGTCCATCACGCAGATGACGGGCATGATTTCTCGACGCAGCGTGTACTGCTCGCGCGATGCGTCGTCCAACCTGTCGGTCGTCACGTTTGATGGCGCCGACGGCAATCTGCCGTTCGTCGCGGCCACTCACACGTTTGTCCGTGAACGCTGCACCGTCTGCGGTGCCCCCGAGTCCATCGAGCGTGAAGGCCGGGAGAACTACGCCTACTCGTTTATCCACGACGCTTACCCGACCGAGGAGCTCAAGGACGTGAAGTTCGATGTGATTGTAGGAAATCCGCCTTATCAGGTTGGTACTGAGGGACATGGGGCGACGGCGTCGACGATCTATCAGTTGTTCGTCGACAAGGCCATCGCGATGGACCCCCGCTACGTCGTCATGATCATCCAGTCGCGGTGGTTCGCCGGCGGAAAGGGTTTGAACGACTTCCGCGACAAGATGATTAACGACCGACACATCGCCAAGATGGTGGACAACCCGAAGATCTTCGACTGCTTCCCCGGCGTGAAGATCCGCGGCGGCGTGAGCTACTTCCTCTGGGACCGTGAGCACGACGGTGACTGCGAGTTCACCACCAAGATTGAGGGGAAGGTCGTCTCGGTAGCAACCCGCGACCTGCGCGGCGGCGACGGGGTGTTAGTCCGGGATAACCGGGCGGTGCCGATCGTCAAGAAGGTCCAAGCCAAGATGGCCGAGGACAAAGCCGCTTCGGCCGAATCTCGTTGCACCGTAACCAAGCCGTTCGGCCTGACCATGCGGTCCAATTACAAAGGCAGCGTTGCTGAGCCCTTCGAGGATGCGATCCCGCTGATCTACAACAACCGGGTGGGCTACAGCCGCTCGGACCAGATTCAGCGCAACCACCAGTGGATCGAGAAATGGAAAGTCCTCCTCCCCATGGCTTCCAGCGGCGATACCCCGGTCGACGACCAGGGCCGGATTATCGACGTGGTGCTCGGAGAACCGATAGCCGTGGCTCCCGGCTCTGCCTGCACCCAAACCTATTTCATCGTTGGAATGTTCAAATCTAAGAAGGAGACGGAGAACTACGCGCACTACATTGCCACGAAGTTCGTCAGGTTCCTGGTTCTTCAGCGCAAGACCACGCAGCACGTAACCCCTGACCGGTTTCGATTCGTCCCGATGCTGGACATGAAGAAGCGATGGACCGACGCTGAGCTCTTCAAGCATTTCGGGCTGACGGTAGATGAAATCGACTACATCGAAACCACAATCAAGCCCCGTTCCGTGAACTTGTCTCTTGATTCACCGATCCCGGCATCCCATCTACCCGGTGGGTACAAGTACCGCGTCTCCGGAACCGACGAGGCCGACGAGTCTGACGACGACATCGACGACGAGGCCGATGAATGACAGCCGTCGACGAACTTCCGCCCGAGGAGCTCGAAACGGTCGGCTCCGCCGGAGTGCCCCGCCGCATCTACGCCTACACCCTGCCGGGAAAGGACTCCCACGCCTGGGAGCGCGTAACCGGGCAGACGGTCCAGCGGGGCACCGGACAGATCAAAGTCGGGGACACCACCAAACCCAATGTCCTGGATCGGATCAAAGAGCAACTGGGCACTGCGTATCCAAATCTCGACGGTGTCACCCTGCTGATCGACACCCCAGCTGAGCGCAAGGACGGCACCCCGTTCCGGGATCATGATGTCCACAAGGCCTTGGTGGCGCGGGGAGTGCGCCGCGACTCGGAGTGGTTCGAGGCCACCGAGGAGGAAATCACAGCGGCAATCACCGCTGTGCGAAACGGAAAGCCGTACGCAACGAACCGCACGGCCGATTTCGGGATGCGCCCCGAACAGGAGCAGGCCGTCGACCAGAGCGCCGGATACTTCCGCGACCACGCCAACGACGGCAAAGCTTCCCGTTACCTGTGGAACGCCAAAATGCGGTTCGGAAAGACCTTCACCGCTTACAAACTCGCCCAGGAGATGGGCTGGACCCGCGTACTGGTGCTGACCTACAAGCCCGTCGTGCAGCCGGGCTGGAAGGAAGACCTCCTCAACCACGTCGACTTCGAAGACTGGCGGTTCGTCGACCGGGACTCCTCACCGGACGAACGCGACACCGCCGCCGACACCCCGCAGCCGTTGGTCTGGTTCGCCAGCTTTCAGGATCTCCAAGGCAAGACTGACGGAAAGGTCAAGAAGCACAACGAGGTTATCTACTTGATCGACTGGGATGTGATCATCCTCGACGAGTACCACTTCGGCGCGTGGCGCGACTCGGCGCGGCAACTCTATGACCCTGCCGACGCCGCGATCGGGGATGTCGAGGAACCCGAGGAGAGCGTTACGGCTGAGGACATCGGCCTGTCCAGCCGTCACTACCTGTACCTGTCGGGCACACCTTTCCGGGCGATCACTAACGGCGAATTCACCGAGGACCAGATCTTCAACTGGACCTACACGGACGAGCAGCAAGCCAAGGAAACCTGGGACAACATACAGGGCCCGAACCCCTACATCGACTTGCCGCAGATGGCGATCTACTCCTACGACATCGGCGCTGACGCTGAGGAGTGGGCGGCCGACGGCGAGTTCGACGGGTTTACGCTGAACGAATACTTCAAGGCGAAACGGGTTAACCCTCAAAGCAAGTCAATGGCCCCAGGTGCATACGTCTTCGAGGACCCAGGTCGCGTCCATGAGTTCCTCGAGATGCTGCGCGGCACGCTGTCAGAGCAGATGAAAGTCCAAATCGTCGCCGGGCAGAAGCCACCTTTCCCTTACCAGTCGCCGCTGTTCGTCAAGTCGATCGCGCATTCCGTATGGTTCATGAACGACGTGGCCGCGTGCTTCGCCATGCGCGACGCCCTTCAAAACCACCCGTACTTCTCGACATACGCGATCGTCGTGGCGGCCGGCGCGGCGGTCGGTTCGGGCGCCGCCGCCAAGCAGCCGGTGGACGACGCGATCGCCAAAGCGATCAAGATCGGCACCGGATCCATCACCCTCACCTGCGGCAAGCTCATGACCGGCGTCACGATCCGGGAGTGGGGCGCGATCCTGATGCTGCGGTCACTGAAGTCGCCGGAAACCTATTTCCAGGCCGCGTTTCGGATCCAGTCGCCGTGGTCAAAACCCCTGCCGGATGGTACCCGCGAGGTGCTCAAGCAGCCGGTCTTCGTGTTCGAATTCGACCCGAATAGGGCGCTGACACTGGTCGGTGAGTATGGGATGCGGCTGGGCTCTCTCGGCGACATCAGTCCCAAGGAAGCGATTGAGCAGCTGCTCAATTACCTGCCGATCTTCGCGTTCAAAGCTGGCAGCATGACCGAGTTGGACGCCACCGAGGTCCTCGACTGGGTAACCGCCGGGATCGGCGCTACGGCGCTGGCGCAGCGGTGGAACTCCCCACTATTGGTCGAGGTCAATGAACGCACGTTGACGGCATTGCTCGAGTACCCGGAGCTTCTGGCGGCACTGGAGCAGATCGAGGATTTCCGGAATCTGGCGCAGCTGGCCGACAAAGTGATCACTTCGACCAAGGCGCTCAAAGCAGCCAAACGGGCTAACGGTGGGGAACTCACCAAGAAGGAAAAGAAGGAGCAGTCCGAAACTGCCAAGCTGCGCACGGAGATTCGCAAAAAGCTCCAGAAGTTGCTCGCGCGTATCCCAGTCTTCATGTACGTGACGCAGTTCCGGGAGCTCGCGGTCCGCGACATCATCGTGGGCGTCGACAGCGACCTGTTCGAAAGGGTCACCGGCCTGACCGTTGAGGACTTCACACTGCTCAACGACATCGGCGTCTTCAACCGCCTCCAGATGGATGCAGCCGTCTATCAGTTCAAGGCTTTCGAGGACTCTAGCCTCGAGTACGCCAACGAGCCGGGCGCACCCGTTGAGGAACGCCCGATCGGATTGTGGGACACGGTCATGCGGCCCGGCGAGACGATCGAGGATGCATTGGAACGTGTCGCCGAGGAAGGCGAACCAGATCCGGTGGCCGCCGTGCCGCTTGCCCCAGCGCCGGCGAAGACCAAGAAGAAACGCAAGCGAAAGAAGAAATAGCCCGAGTCTTCAGCGCATGACGTACCGGGCTGGACCAGCCACTCTGATGTGAGCGGGGCCCGATCCCGTATGCCATCCTGTAGGGCTGCCCACGAAAAGGGAACCACAAACTATGTCGCGGTAAGGGACGGTGCGAAGGTGGACGACGAGCATGAAGACGTAGAGCGGGTACGAGACTGGATTGAACGGTGAATCGCCCTGGAAATCCCGGAGGCTCCCGACCTTGGAAACGAGGATGGAGTCATGCCGAAGGAGCAGTCGCCGGGGAAGCCGACCACACGCCGCTATAGCCCAGAGGAGAAGGCCGCCGCGGTGCGGATGGTCCGCACGCTGAGGGCCGAGTTGGGGACCGAGCAGGGCACGGTCGCGCGGGTGGCCCGCCAGCTGGGCTACGGGGTGGAATCGGTGCGGTCCTGGGTCCGTCAGGCCGACATCGACGAGGGCCTGGCCCCGGGGGTTTCGACAGTCGAGTCCCGCAAGGTCCGCGAGCTTGAGCAGGAGATCCGAGAACTCAAGCGCGCCAACGAGATTCTGAAAAGAGCGGCCAGTTTCTTCGGGGCGGAGCTCGACCGCCAACACAAGAAATAGTGGCGTTCATCGACGCCAACCGCGCCGAATTCGGGGTCGAGCCCATCTGCACCGTCCTGCGCACCGCAGGGGTGCAGGTGGCCCCGAGCACCTACTACGACACCAAGAACCGGCCGCTGTCGGCACGCGCCCAGCGTGATGCGGAGTTGGGCCCCGCGCTCGTGACGCTCTGGGAGGACAACTACAAGGTCTATGGGGCCCGCAAGCTGTGGAAAGCAGCACGTCGAGCGGGTCACGACGTGGGCCGCGATCAGGTGGCACGGCTGATGCGGGCGGCCGGCATCGAAGGGGCGCGGCGCGGCAAGAAGGTCAAGACCACCCGGTCCGATCCGGCCGCGGATCGGCATCCCGATCTGGTCAAGCGGAAGTTCACCGCGAGCGCGCCGAACGCGCTTTGGGTGACGGATCTGACATTCGTGCCGACCTGGGCCGGGGTGGCCTACGTGTGCTTCCTGACCGACGCGTACTCGCGGATGATCGTCGGGTGGCGGGTGGCCTCCCACATGCGGACCACCATGGTGCTCGATGCGATCGAAATGGCCCGCTGGTCTCGCGGAATCCTGTTGCCGGGCTTGACATGTCACTCCGACGCCGGATCGCAGTTCACCTCCATACGTTACGGCGAACGACTCGCCGAGATCGGCGCGGTGCCCTCGATCGGATCGGTCGGGGACAGCTTCGATAACGCGCTCGCCGAGACGGTGAACGGCTACTACAAGACCGAACTGATCTACGGGCCCGCCCGCAGCGGGCCCTGGAAGACCGTCGAGGACGTCGAACTGGCCACCCTGGGCTGGGTGCACTGGCACAACACCACCCGCCTACACGGCTACCTCGACGACCTCCCGCCGGCCGAGTTCGAAGCCGCGTTCTACGATGCCCAACGGAGCGACCAACCCCTGGTCGAAATCCAATAGCCCGAGTCTCCGGCGGATCCAGGGCGATTCACGGCTCGAAACCTACTCTGCTGCGCTAGAAGACGTCGAGGACGACAACGCAACAGACTTCGCCAACAACGCACTTGAGGCGCTGAACGACGCGGTCCTACCGCACTTGGTTCCCGCGAAGTCTCCCTCGATGCTACTGGCACTGGAAGCCGTAGTCGCAGTCACTCAGGCGGCAACAAAGGTGATTATTGACTGGGCTGACACACCGGACGTTCGGGATCGTTACACGCGCCAGACAGCCGGGCGTCTCTTCGAGACGGCGCTGGACGATGTGCTATCTCGTGGTAAATCATGGCTTTCCGAGGGCCTACCGCCAATCGACGAAGTCGAGCAACGCATCGCCGCGGGCGCGAAGGACATGCAAGAGGCGCAGGAAACCCTTGGCAGGCGCAACGCCGAGCTGGAAGCCCAGGACGCAGAGGCCGAAGCAGACCCCTATGGGGCGATCCTGGTCCATCTGGACCCCAGCCGGTCTGATGCGCCGATTTTCGAAAAGGTGTGTTCGTTGACTGAAGAAGAAGACAAGCGGTATCGCGATGCGTACGAACGGCTTCGGAAGATGCTGGACAGTGAACTGGTGGTGCACATCTCCGATGAGAGCGACCGTTTCCTCGATCAGCTGGTTTCGATCCTTGAAGATCTGCGAGACAACAAGATCGGTATCTTCGATGCAGACGCGTGGGACGAGCGCAGGCGAAAGGTGCGCTCAGCGCTGATCAGCTTCACCAGCGCCCTGCAGAGCCATGAGGATCAAACGGTTCGCGCAGTACGTGACACCTTCGCCCGCAAAACGCCGCAGGAACAGGCCGTGCTGACCTTATTCAACGACTTCAAAGCCGACTCCTTCGAGTACCGCTGGCTGCTCAAAATGCGCGATGCCCTGTTGCACGGTGACATCAACGCCTTCAAGTACGACTTCACCGCAAGCCTCGATGGCGAGAACGCTGTCAACGTGTACATGGATCGCAAGTACATGCTTGATTTCACTAGGGAGGAACGAGGAAAGCCGTGGCTGAAGCGGAACGAGTTGGAGGCCATGACGTCTGACCCCAGCGTCCTGGACATGATCAAAGCCGTACAGCCTCAAATGGGTCGGCTGCAGGAGAAGCTTGATCGGATCCTCTACCCCGATGCAGGGGCAGACGCTGCGACGGTTCGGGAGTTCTTGGCCCGGTATCCCGACGGCGTACAGGGACAACGTGCGCTGCAGAGCGGGCCTGGCTTCACCCGCCGCAATATGTGCCCGAAGCTGAGCCCGCTTGCACCGAGGGTGCTGGCCTTTGCCGACAGCTTCCAGGGTTGGGAGGACTAGCGCCGACGTCCACGCCGCGTCCACAGGCGCGGCGGGAGTGAGTCATACCGCAGCGGCACCTGCCGTGCCCCGCAGTCGACCCGGGTTGCGTGTCTCAGCTGTCGGTGCACACCGCTACGGTCTCGTCATGCCACGCCACGTCCCGCCCCCGTTCTCGCAGGGTTCCATAGAGGAGATCGCCAAGATCGTCGGCGACCTTTACAGCGGCAGCGAGCTGACACGGATTCTCGTCCAGGTAGGGCTTCCCGACCCCCTCGGGTCAGCCATGACCAAGTGGAAGCGCCTTGCCGCCGCGATCCAGGAAAAACAGGCGAGCAAGCACGACGGAGGTGCGGTGGTCGGATTGATCCACGCCGCGATGGCACCTGACCGCACGCTCAGCCGCCGCGCTGAGGCAGCTATTGCTCGCGACAACCTCAACCAGGTTCTATCCATCGCCGGCTACCGCGTCAAGGATGACGGTCGTATCGCTACGACGACTCGCGCGGCCACCGACAGCGAAGCAGCGGCCCGAAGCGAAAGGCTGCACAAGCTACTTTCTGACCGCGGCGCACACCGAGACGTCCTGCTATATTGCCGCCCCGAACTGGTGCGGACCGATTTCTACGAGGCGGTATTCGAGTCGATCAAGGGACTCGGGCACCGGCTCCGCACGATGAGCGGCGAAACCGACGAGGACGGACCGAAACTGGTCGAAGCTGTCCTCGAAGGCTCAGACCCGAAGATCCTGCTCAATGACCGAGCCAACCGATCCCAACGCGACGAGCAACGCGGCGTCGCGCTACTTATGAAGGGGGTCTTCGCAGCTTTCCGAAACCCCGCGGCGCATGAGCCGAAGATCGTATGGACGATGACCGAGCGGGACGCCCTGGACGTCCTCGGCACTCTGTCGATGGTGCACCGTCGTCTCGACGCCGCTCGTCTCAGCGGACGGTAGGCATGCATCCGGCGCAGCCAATCGACCTACATCGCATCGCGTTCGTGCATGCGGCGGATGTGATCGTTGATCCAGTCGGCGTCGACGATTGCCAGAATCTCGCAGTTGCGCTTACCGCAGATGCAGCCGTGTCCTGTCTCACGGTGGTGGCGCTCCAGCTTCTCGAACTGACGGAGGATGTTGTCGCGTGATCGGAATGCGGCGCGCATCTTCTCCTTGTAGTCGTCTGCACGGTCTAGGGCGTCGTTCAGCTCGTCGGCGGTCTCGCCCCACCGGACACGGACTTCTTGCTCATGCTCCTGAGCTTTCCGCAGCGGATCGGCGCGATGCTCGGTTGCATTGGCGGCAGATCCAGCCCCGCACGAGCCCGAAGGCATTGCAGTCGGGTGATGCCAGGCGGCTGGGGACACTCAGCTCGCAGCATTCACAGATGACCTTGGTTTGTGGCTCCATATACCAACGATGCCACGGCGCACAGACAACCACGCGGAACTTGGATCGCTGCCGTACGAGGGCGCCGTGGCATCTGAGAGCAATTAGCCACGCCCAGACGCAGGGTTCCTCGGCGGCGCAGTGGCCGCGATTGCTACATTGCGGATCAGGATGGTATCGGAGTCAATCTGCCGTCCTAGACGGATGCAGCCGTACTGTTCCAAGAGCGCGACGCGTTGCGTGATCGACTGGGGGTTCGAGATGACCGAGCATCCGTTGCCTTCCGGTGACGGGCCGTACGCCGATCACCCAGTGCTGGCCCCGCTTTCACGTGTGGTCCGGCAGAGCATCGCCGATCAGATCGCCCACAACAGAAACATCGGGGCGATAAAGACACTGCGGGATGCGCTCGGCGGCAGCAACATCGGCCTGAAAGAGGCCAAGGATGTCATCGACGGTCTCGTAGAACTGGGCGATCCGACTCGGCCCGGTAGCTCGTCGGCTCCGGTGAAAGTTGTCA
>WBZP01002447.1_pt2 | contig 10206 bp, 6 predicted proteins | sample 5204301 | NCBI WGS metagenome assembly WBZP01 (sample SAMN12412401, study PRJNA552823) | activated sludge metagenome | isolation source: activated sludge from nitrification reactor of wastewater treatment plant... | place: USA: Pennsylvania | collected 2017 | reverse complement strand
CGCCCCTCCGGGGCCGTCGACTGCGCCGCCGGTCCGAATCGCCCTCCACGTATCGTGCGCGCCGCGCCTGTCTACCGGCATTGCGATCGAGCCCCCATTGCGACAAAACCCCTGACCCCCTTGATGCGAGACGGCCGGGCAGAGGAAGGGCGGTACCCGGCCGGAGCGGCGACGCGCCGGGCGGAAGGGCCACTGCGGACGGTTCGCACCCGATTTGAGCCCGCGGAACAGGTGCCGATAAGTAGGCAGAAACCGAGGCAGGAACTGCCCTGCCGGGGTTGCCGAGGGAAGGCGCTTCCGTGGCGGTCCTTTCCATCCGTTGCCGGTCCGAACGACTCTCCCTTGACCTGGGCGAGGGGGTTTCGGTGCGGACGGCGCTGGACGGGACCGCGCTGCGGGTGCGCGCTGCCTGCGGCGGGGTGGGTTCCTGCGGCGCCTGCCGGGTGCGGGTGACGGGCGGACAGGTGGCCCCGCCGACCCTCGCCGAGCGGCAACACCTGGACTCCGGGGAACTGGGACGGGGGGTGCGGCTGGCCTGCCAGCTGCGGTGCCAGGGGGACACGGACGTTGAACTTGACGACCCGGCGCCGCCCTCCGGCTGGCGCAGCCTCCCGGAGGAACAGCTGGCCCCGGTGGCGTTCGCGCCCCGCGCCGAGGCTCTGCGGCCGTTGGGGGTCGCGGTGGACCTGGGGACCTCCCACCTCCGGGTCGCCCTCTGGGACCTGCGGCTGGGCCGGCGGCTGGCCACGCGTGGGGCGGCCAACCCCCAGGGCCCGTGGGGCGCCGATGTGCTGAACCGGCTGGCGGTGGCCGAAGTCCAGCCGGACCAGGGCAGGGACATGGCCGCCCGGGTGAGGGGGGCGCTGCTCGAGGCGATCGACGACATGCTCGCCCGGGAACTGGGAGCCGGGCCGGAACGGCGGTCGGAGATCGGGCGGCTGGTCCTGGTGGGCAACACCGCCATGCTGGCCCTGCTGACTGGACGGGGCGGAGGCGACCTGCTCGACCTGGCGAACGGGCCGGCGGCCGTGGAGGTCCGGCCCGGCGACCCGGCGGCGTGGGCCGCGGCCTGGCAGTTGCCGAACGCGGACATCGTGGTCCTGCCCCCACTGGGCGGCTTCGTGGGTTCGGACCTGCTGGCCGCGGCGGTGGCCACCGGCCTGCTCGAAGGCCCGGCAGGGTCCCTGCTGCTGGATGTGGGGACCAACACCGAGCTCGCCCTGTGGGACGGGACGGCCCTCCACGTCACCTCGGTGCCCGGCGGACCGGCCTTCGAGGCGGCAGGCACACGGTGCGGCGTGGCCGCCGGGCCCGGGGCCATCACCCGGGTGGTCCCGCTCCAGGCTGGCGGCTATGCCTTCGCCACTGCCGGCGGCCCCGAGGTCCGGGGCTTCTGCGGCTCCGGCCTGATCGATGCGGTGGCCCTGCTGCGGGGGGCGGGCGTGGTGCGGCCCTCGGGCCGGTTCGCGGCGCCGGCCGGACCCGGGGGCCATCCCCTCGATCCGGCGCAGCCACGGAGCGCGATCAGCGGCGGGGACGTGGATGCCCTGCAGCGGGCCAAGGCCGCCCTGGCGGCGGCCATGGAGGCCCTTCTCGAGCGGGCCGGCCTGGACTGGAACGGCCTCCGCCGCCTCTGCCTCTGCGGCGCCTTCGGCCACGGCCTGGACCTGGGCCACGCCCAGGAGCTGGGGCTGCTGCCGAGGCTTCCCGCCGGGTGCTTTGAGCGGCACCCGCACGCGGCCCTCGGGGGCTGTGAGCGGGCCCTGGGCCAGGCCCAGCCTGAGTCGGAAATTTCCAGGGTGGCTCACGTTTCGCAATTGCTTAATCTCTCCAATGTCGAAGGCTGGGAGGACCGGTTCATGGCGCAACTGCGACTGGTTCCGATTCCGTGCGGGTCCGGCCCGAGGACCGGGCCATGAACCGGGAGGAGATCCTCAAGGCCTACCGGGAGGCGGTGTTCGACACCGACAAGGAGGCGGCCTTCGCCGTGGTGGAAGCCGCCCTGGCGGGCGGCCTGACCGCCGAGCAGATCGTCTTCGAAGTGGTGGTCCCGGGGACCGAGGAGATGATGTCGGCGATCACCCGGGATCCGGATGCCAACCTGGCCCAGCACTTCATGACTGCGCAGATCGCCTCCGAAGTGACCGAACGGATGCTGGCCCGCTTCAGCAGCCCCCCCGAGGTGATCGGCCGGGTGGTGATCGGGACCTCCTACGGCGACCTTCATTCGCTGGGCAAACGGATCGTTTCCGGCTGCCTCAAGGCGCTGATGGTCGACGTGGTCGATCTGGGCGTGAACGTTCCGGCCGAGCGCTTCGTGGCCGAGGCGCTGGCCCTGGATGCCCAGGTCATCGCCATCTCCTCGATGATGGTGCACACGGCCACCGGTCCGAACGGCAGCCTCGAGGTGCGCCGGCTGCTGCACAGCCGGGGGCTGGAGGGGCGGCTCCGGCTGATCGTCGGTGGCGCCCCGTTCCGGTTCGACGAGGGCCTGTTCCGCAGGGTGGGGGCCGATGCCTGGGCGGTGGACGGGATCGCCGCGGGACGGGTGATCGTCGACCTGATCCGCGAGGTCCGGCCATGACCCCCTTGGAAATCCTCGGTGCCGCCGCCAGCGGCCAGCCGGCGCCGCGGATCCCGGTGTTCTGCAATCTGCTGGACCAGGGGGCCCGGGTGCTGGGGTTGTCCCAGCGGGACTACTACGCGGACGGCGAGAACGTCGCCGAAGCGCAGCTGCGGATGCGCGCCGAATACGGCCACGACAATGTCTGGTGCCTGTCCTACGTGGGCAAGGAGGCCGAGCTGCTGGGCTGCCGGGAAATCCTGTACAACGACGACGGCGCGCCCAACGTCGCCGATTTCGTCATCACCTCCTGGGACGACGTGGGCCGCCTGGAACTCCCCAGGGACCTCACCGGCCACCCCGCCTGGCAGGAGACCGCCCGCTGCCTGCGCATCCTGCGCCGGGAGGTCGGCGGCCGGCATCCCATCTGCGCCTACATCACCGCCTCCACCGCCCTGCCCACGCTCCTCATGGGCATGGAGGGCTGGCTGGAACTGCTGCTGGTGGGGCCGGCCGAAGTGCGCGACGAGCTGCTGGCGAAATGCAGCCGGTTCTGCCAGATGGAACTGGCCGCCTACCGCGAGGCCGGGGCCGACGTGCTGGTCTACTCGAGTCCCTTCGGCAGCCCCGGCTTCCTGGGGCTCCGGCGGCTGAAGGACTTCGTCCTGCCCTGGATGAAGCGGGACCTCGGTCCCGGCGGGGGGGCCGGCGTCGTCTACTACTGCGGCATGGCGCCATTCAATCCGGTGATCGGGCTGGTGCGGGAGGAGCTGGGGATCGACACCTTCTACATCAGCCCCCTGGCCGACCTGGCCGAGGCCAAGGCGGCGATCGGCAGTGGTGGGCTGACCTGCGGGGTCATCGACGACATCCGGATGATCGGCTGGACGGCCGAGGAGACCCGCGCGGAGGTCCGCCGCCTCTGCGCGATCGGCAAGCCCGGGGGCCGCTTCCTGCTGGGCACCGGGGTGATGCCCCAGGCCGTTCCCGCCGCCAACATCCGCGCCTACGTCGATGCGGCCTTCGAGTTCGGAGGCCTGCCGTGACCGGTCCCGGCACGCCCCCCGCCGTCCTGGTGGGCTGCGGCATCCTGCACAAGGAGGTGGACGCGCTGATCGCCCGGAACGGCTGGCGCCTCGAACCCCGGTACCTCGCCTCGGCGCTGCACAACCACCTGGACCGCCTGGCCGACCGGCTGGAGGGCGCGCTCGGCAGGGAGCGCCAGGCGGGCCGGGAGACCCTGGTGCTGTATGGCGAGTGCCATCCGTTGATGGACCGGATCCTGGAACGCCACGGCACGGTGCGGACCGCCGGGCAGAACTGCATCGTCCAGCTGATCGGCTACGAACGGTTCATGGCGGAGCTGGGCCAGGGGGCCTATTTCCTGCTCGAGGACTGGGCCCTGACCTGGGAGCCGATGATCACCAAGGCGTTCGGCAGCAACCTGGCGGTGGTGCGGGAGATCTTCCACAGCAGCCACCGCTACATGCTGGCGGTGCGCACCCCCTGCTCCGGCGAATTCACCGTCGCCGCGGAGGCAGCGGCGCGGTTCGTGGACCTGCCCCTGCGCTGGATGGACGCGGACCTGGCCCACCTCGAGGCGGTGCTGGCCGGGGCCCTGGCGGAACAGCGGGGAGGGACCGGGGCATGACCGCCTCCGCGGGCCCGTCCCAGGGCGAGGCCGAACGCCAGGAACTCCGCCTGCAGCAGATGGCCGCGGAGAAGGCCACCCTCCACCTGGTGCTGCGCCTGATCGAGCGGCTGAACCCCCTGGCACGGATCGAGGACCTGCTCCGCGAGCTGCTGGTCAGCATCATGGACACCATCGGCGGGACCAACATCAAGCTCTACTACTGGGAGGAGGGGGAACTCCACTACCAGGACTTCCAGGGCGTGCAGACGACCCTGGCGGTGCTGGAGGACCCCTTGGTCCTGGAGGTTGCGCAGAAACGCGCCTTCATCGAGCAGGAGGGCGATCCCGGGAGCAGCCTGCTGCGCGAGGGCGCGGTTCCGGCCGCCTGCACCTGGGGGTTCCCGCTTCTGGTCGGAGACGATCTCCTCGGGGTGGTCGTCCTGGAAAACCTCCACGTCGGCAGCCGCGCCCTGGGCCAGCATCTGCCGGTGTTCTTCCACCACACCGCCCTGATCCTGAGCAACGAACTGCGGCGCCGGGCGCGCGAGGCCGCCGAGGAGGTGCTGCGGCAGCGGACCGAGGAACTGGACAGCTATTTCAACAATGCCCTGGACCTGTTCGTCATCGCCGATACCACCGGCCACTTCCGCAGGGTCAATGCCTCCTGGGAGAAGGCGCTGGGCTATCCAGCCGGCGACCTCGAGGGCGCGCGCTTCCTCGACTTCATCCACCCGGACGACCAGACGCCCACACGGGCCGCTGCGGAGGAACTGGAGGCCCAGCGGCCGGTCGTCAACTTCGTCAACCGCTACCGCCACCGGGACGGCTCCTGGCGCTGGATTGAATGGCGCAGTTCGGCGCGAGGGCAGACCATCTACGCGGCCGCTCGCGACATCACCGAGCGAAGGCAGGTTGAAGAGGCCCTGCGCACCAAGGACCGGGCCCTGGAGGCGAGCCTGAATTCCATCGCCATCGCCAACCTGGAGGGGCGACTGACCTGGGTCAACCCGGCCTTCCTGCGCCTGTGGGACTACCCGGATGCGGCCGAAGTCCTCGGTCGGCCCGTCGCCTCGTTCTGGCGTTCCCCAGAGCAGGCCATGCAGGTGACGGCCACGCTGAAAGCGAAGGGCAGTTGGTCGGGGCCGTTGCAGGCCGTGACCCATGGAGGGGAGCTCCGTGAGGTCGAGGTCTCGGCGACCGTCATCCCCGGCGAGGACGGTGCCCCCATCGGGCTGCTGGCGGTGTTCCAGGACATCACCGAACGGCAGCTGACCGAGCACGCCCTGCGCGAAAGCGAGGAGAAATTCTCCCTGGCCTTCCACAGCGCGCCCATGCTCATGACCCTGAGCCTGCTGGAACCGCCGGTGTTCCTGGACGTGAACCAGGCCTTCCTGCGTGCCTCGGGCTACAGCCGCGAAGAGGTGCTGGGCCGGTCGCCGCTGGAACTGGGCTGGATCGCCCCGGAGGACCGCGCCCGGATCCTGGAGGGACTGAAGGACGGCACGCGGGTGGTCGACCTCGCGGTGGTGCTCCACGCCAAGGACGGGCGGGCGGTCCACTGCCTGTACAGCGGCGAACTGCTGTCCATCGGCGGGCGGTCCTGCCTGCTGGGCACGGCCCAGGACGTCACCCCGCTGGTCCAGGCGCAGCGGGCCATGCAGGAAAGCGAGGCCCGGCTGCAGGCGATCTTCGGGAGTTCCCAGGACGCCATCGGCGTGTCGGTGGCGGGCCTCCACGAGATGGTCAATCCCGCCTACGTGGCCATGTTCGGGTTCGATCGCGCGGAAGACCTGATCGGCACGCCGATCGTCAACCTCATCGCGCCGGAAAGCCGGGCCACCATCCAGGACAACGTCCGCGCCCGCTCGGAGGGCTGGCCGGTCCCCGCCGCCTACGAGGTCGTGGCGATGCGCCGGGACGGCTCCACCTTCCGCATGGAGGTCCACGCCTCGGCCTACGACCGGGACGGGATCGTGCACACGGTGGTCAGCCTCCGCGATGTGACGGAGGCGCGCCGGGCCGAAGAGCGGCTGCGGGACAGCGAAGCCCGCTACGCCTCGATCGCCGAGAATTCCCCGGTGGCGATCTACCGGTTTTCGGACCGCCGGGGGGGGCTCTACTATTCGCCCCGCACCAGCGATCTCATCGGCCTCGCGCCAGCCGAATTGATGGGAAGTCCGACCTGTTGGCAGAAGGCGATCCATCCGGAGGACCAGCCAATGGTGGCGCGGGCCATTGCCGAGGCTCTGGCCAACGACACCAGCCTCGATCTGGTCTACCGGGTCCGGCACGCATCGGGGGAGGAACGGTGGCTACGGGACCGGGCCTCCTGTCACCAGCAGCCCGATGGCGAGGTCATCATCGACGGCGTGGCCCTGGATGTCACCGCCGCCCACCGCGCCGAGGAGGAGCGCAAGCGCCTGCAGACCCAGCTCCTGCAGTCGCAGAAGATGGAAAGCCTGGGCAGCCTCGCCGGCGGCGTTGCCCACGACATGAACAACGTGCTGGGCGCCATCCTCGGGCTGGCCTCGGCGCAGGTCTACGCCCAGCCCGAGGGCAGCCTCAGCCACCGCGCCTTCGAGACGATCATCAAGGCCTGCGACCGCGGCGGGAAGATGGTGAAGAGCCTGCTGAGCTTCGCCCGGCAGAACCCGGCCGAGGAACGCGAACTCGACCTGAATGCCCTGCTGCGCGAGGAAGTCCACCTGCTGGAGCGCACCACCCTCGCCAAGGTCCGCCTGGAACTGGACCTGGATTCCGGCCTGCGGCCGATCCGCGGCGATGCCAGCGCGCTGACCCACACCTTCATGAACCTGTGCGTCAATGCGGTGGATGCCATGCCCGGAGGCGGCACCCTGAGCCTGCGCACCCGCAACGCTGGGGACTGGGTCGAAGTGCGGGTGGAGGACACCGGGACCGGGATGCCCCGGGACATCCTGGAGAAGGCCTTCGACCCCTTCTTCACCACCAAGGAGCCCGGGAAGGGCACCGGCCTCGGCCTGTCCATGGCCTACAGCACCGTGAAGGCCCACCAGGGCCGGATGGAGATCCACAGCGAACCGGGGCGGGGAACCCAGGTGCAGATGCTGTTCCCGGCCTGCGTCGGGGACGTCGCGGAAACCGGGCCCGCGCCCAGGGACCGGGCTGTTTCCGGTCTCCGCAGCCTGCAGGTGATGCTGGTCGACGACGACGAGCTGATCCAGGGCTCGGTGCCGCTGATCCTGCAGGCCCTCGGCCACCGGGTCAGCGCCGCGGGCAGCGGGGAGGAGGCGCTGGGGCTCCTGGAGCAGGGCCTGCGGCCGGACGTCATCATCCTGGACATGAACATGCCGGGCCTGGGCGGCGTGGGCACCCTGCCGCGGCTCCGCAGGCAGCTGCCGGAAGTGCCGGTGCTGCTGGCCACCGGCAGGGCCGACCCGACCGCCCACAGGCTGGTGGCCGCCCACCCGCCGGCGGTCCTGCTGCCCAAGCCTTTCGACCTGGAGGCGTTGCAGCGGACGCTGGAAGCCGTTCTCCACGGCGGCTGATACGCGTTCGCGTTCAGAAAAGGGATTTCACCACGGAGGCACGGAGCCCACGGAGGAATCACGAAGGCCCCTACCCACGGCTATGCCTGCCGGCGAAGGCGGCCCTGCCGCGGCGCGGCAGGCCACGGAGGCAAGGCTAGCCGGGGAGGATCTCCGTGCTCTCCGTGTCTCCGTGGTGAGATTTCATCTTTTTGAACGCGACTGGGTATGAGCCACCGGGCCCTGGCGCCGGGCCCCGCGACCCGCGGATAATGGGACATCCCGAGGAGGCCCCATGGCCGCGGAAACGAAAGCCCCCATGACCGCCGGCGCGATCGCCAAGGAGCTGGGCGTATCCGACGCGAAGGTGAAGAAGGCCATCGCCGAACTGGGCATCGTGCCCAAGGAGAAGAAGGGGGTCTGCAACTACTACGGCGCCGACGCCCTGAAGAAGATCCAGGCCGCCCTGAAGTAGGGCCGGAGCCACCCGACGTCCCGATAATCGCGGCGGTCCGGCCCACCTCTGCCGCAGAATGGATCCCATGGATCCTGAAGACCGGCTGCTGGCCCTCCTCCGGGAGCGGGGCATCGTGCCTGATGGCTGGTCCCTGCCTGAATCCACCGTCTCCGCTACCGAGACCCAGGAATGGAGTCCGGCGATCTCGGCCCTGCTGGCCGCGGGCCTGGTGGACCGGGACATGCTGCATGCCTGCCTGTGGGAAATCCTGAACCCGGCGAAGACCGCCCCGGATGACGCGCGCGCCATCTGTCCGGACAGCTGGGTCGCCGATACCGGGCGGGCTGACGATGGTGAAGAGGTCCTGCCCCCCTCCCGCTACACCCAGCTGCAGTTCCTCGGCATGGGCGGGTATGCGCGGGTCTATGAAGCCTTCGATCCGCTGCTCCGCCGGCGGGTGGCGCTCAAATTCCTCAAATCGCAGAGCGTCCGCACCCGGCAGCTGCTGCTTGCCGAGGCCCGGGCCCAGGCGCGGGTGGACCACCCGAATGTGTGCAAGGTCTACGAAGTGGCCGAGAGCGTCTCGGCACCCTTCATCAGCATGCAGCTGGTCAAGGGCGAGACCCTGGCGGCGACCGCGGTGACGCTGAGCCTTGAAGCCAAGGTGGCGATCCTGCGCGATGCCGCGGAGGGGGTCCACGCCGCCCATCGGGTCGGCCTCGTCCACTGCGACCTGAAACCGGGAAACATCCTGCTGGAGACCCGCGAGGACGGTCGCAAACATCCCTTCATCGCCGACTTCGGCCTGGTGCTCGAGGAAGGGGCGGAGGGGCAGGTTCCGGTGGGCACGCCCAGCTTCTCCTCCCCCGAGCAGCTCAGCGGGCGGGTGGAATCGGTGGACCGGCGCACGGACATCTACAGCCTGGGCGCCACCCTGCAGGCGGTGGCCACCGGCGCGCTGCCATCGCCCGGAGGCTCCCACCAGGACCTGCCGCCGGACCTGAACTTCATCCTCCGCAGGGCGATGGCGACGGACCCGGCCCACCGCTATGCCAGCGCCCTGGCCTTCGCCGAGGACCTGCAGCGGTTCCTGGACGGGGAGCCCGTCACGGCGCGGCCCTCGACCGTGACCTATCGGGCCTGGAAATGGGCCCGGCGGCACCGCATGCTGGCCGGCGTCCTGGCGCTGTCGGTCGGGCTCGGGATCACCGGAGCCTCCTGGGCCCTGCGCGCCGCCCAGCGGACCGCCCTGAAGGGCCGCCTTGGCCAGCGCTACGGCATGGACCTGGAACGGATGGAGGCGCTGGTGCGGCTGGCCCAGCACGCGCCGGCCCATGACATCGGCCCGGAGCTGGCGCGGGTCGAAGGCATGCTGCGCGGACTCGAGCGGGATTTCGCCGATGGCCCCGCCCTGGGCAAAGGCCCGGCCGCCCACGCCCTGGCCCGCGGCCACTTGGCCCTGGGCCTGCCCGCGGAAGCCCGCCAGTGGCTGGACCGGGCCCGCCAGCATGGCGAGGAGGGGCCGACCTTCGACGCCACCGTCGGCCGTGTGTTCGGGGCCCTGTACCTCGAGCGCCTGCCGGACCTGCAGCTGATCCGGGACCCAGCCCTGCGCACCCAGCGGCTGACCCGGCTGAACCGGGAGTTCCGCGACCCCGCCATGGCCGCACTGCAGCGCGGCCGGAGCAGTTCGCAGGCGGAGGCCATCTACCTGGAGGCGCTGCTCGTCCTGGCCGCTGGGAACAAGCAGGAAGTGCTGAAGGGGGCGCGGGAGACGCTGCGGTTGGCACCGTGGATGCACGAGGCTCATTTCCTGGAATTCCAGGCCGTGCTGCAGGCGGTCCCCGACGTGATCGCCAGCGGTGGCGGGGCGGAAGTGGTCGCCCAGGCGCGTGCCGCCCTCGCCGAGGCCCAGGCCGCGGTCTCGCTGGCGCTGGCGAAGGCGCCCAGCGATCCACGTGGCCATCTGGCCCGGACCCAGCTCACCTACAAGCAGTTCGTCATGGATGAGGCGCGCCACGATCCGGCCGCCGCCCAGTTGCTGGAG
>WBZP01007843.1_pt1 | contig 10208 bp, 13 predicted proteins | sample 5204301 | NCBI WGS metagenome assembly WBZP01 (sample SAMN12412401, study PRJNA552823) | activated sludge metagenome | isolation source: activated sludge from nitrification reactor of wastewater treatment plant... | place: USA: Pennsylvania | collected 2017 | reverse complement strand
GAGTTCTTCACGTTCCATAAGAGTCAGGCGTCGGTAGAGAGCCATGTGCAACTCCTTTGTTCCTGGAACCCCCAGGATACTGGTGTTGCACTAGAAACTTGAGCTCGCACAGGAACCATTTCCCGGTGCGTGGCAGGCCGGCGTCTTCCTCGCTCGCCCAGCCCTTCACCGCTAATCCCTATCACAGAACCAGAACTCTAGACCTGCCCGTGTTGAAAACGTACAATGTCCCAGCTTCTTCATTCCGTATTGCATCCCCAGCGGCCATACTGCATCTTTCAAATGGACAGGACGCGTCGAACGCAATGGAAATCAAGATTGTCCGTGAAGCCATCACCAAGGCCGAACTCAACGAGATGGCGAAGCAGCAGTTCGGGGATATGGTGAAAGCCGTTGTCGATGTGGAGCAGCATATTATGGCGATCGGTGGAGAATTGCATTCGGACGAGGAGGCCATGCTTCTCGATCAGGGGTCAGTACAGAAGAACCTCTGGGGCATCAATCTCTACCCAGAACAGCCGGCCACCGAATGGATCGAGTTTGACTCCATGATCAATGTGCGCCCCTCAGGCGGGAATCGCTCCCGATATGTCGAAAGCGCCGAGGTCCGCGAGTCCATCACCGTGATCGTGAGTCGATTAGTCAAGGAGTAAGCGGCATGTCACACGTCCATGCAAATCTTGCTGCAGGCCGATGGCAGACCTTGTCACTTATGGAACAGCTGGCGAATGTCGGGAGCGATGTGGCCCGTGCGCGTCGGTGGCAAGGGAAAGATCCGGGGCTTTCCGAAAAGGCGTTTATCCGCGCATTAGAACTGCTCGACCTGTCGATCGGGGATGCCCGCTGGAAAGGTCGCAGGAAAGAACTCACGCGTGTGCGCGAGGTGCTCTGTGATGCAATGAGCGGGGGCGCCGCCTACAACAGCGATCTGGCCGGTCTGGACCGCTACTTCTTCCACTTCGCCGTGGCGGCGCGAGCCGGCCACTGAGGAGCCGGAGAAACCGTGGACATTCTGAATTTCTTCTGAGTTGCGGAACGGTGTTTGGTTATGTCCCCCCGTATGCAGCGCGCGTTTCTCGCGCCTCAACAGGAACCTCGCTGGCCTTTCAGAGGAAGACGATACCCCCGGGCTAGGCCGCGAACCGATCCTGCTGATCCCAGGCGAGATGCTCGAATTCGGCTTGATCTAATTTGAGGTGCGCCAGGACCTTCTCGCCGATGGCAGCCCACTCCGGGGAATCCTTGTTTTTCCGGAGGCGATGACAAATACAGTCCACCATCGCCAGGACCGCAATCACGGTCCGGATATTCTCTTCGAACGGAGTGAGCTTCCACCTCGCCCCGCCGAACAGCTCGCGGGTCCGGTGATGATTGAGAATGATCGTGCCGATTTCTTCCGGCAGATGCCAATGCCGGCTCATGAGTGCCCCCACGACCGCATGATCGGTTCTTAAGCGCGCATCCTCGAGGTCCGTCAGCGACTGCTCTGGCCTCTTCGCCGCCTCCTGCAGGACCTCCGCATACTGCGGAAGGCGTTGCAGCAGAATCGGCATGCCGCAATCCCGAAAGAGCCCGAGCAGGTAGGCTTTGTCCGCCGACATGACGGGCACCTCACGCATCACGCTCGACAGGACCAGCGCCGTGTCGTTCGCGTCGTCGAAGAAGCGGTCTATCCCCGCTTGATTGTTCCCCTGAAGCTCGCTCTTCATCGCCAAGGCAATGACGACGTTGACGACATTGGGCATCCCCAGCAACACCACTGCCTGGCGCACCGACTCGACCTTTTTCGGCAACCCGAACCAGGGCGAGTTGATGGTCTTCAAGACTGCCGCCGCCACACTCAGGTCCCGCTCGATAATGCGCGCCACAGCTTCCACATCAGGCTCGGCCTTCGCCCGCTCGCGATTGATCTCAAGCAACGTCCCCGGTTGAGGCGGCAGCGTCAACCCCTCCAGGAGCTGCATGGCAGAATCCTCCGTCAGTTTCCGCAACACCGCCGTCTCGTTGTGTTTCATCGTGTGTCCTTACTCACAAAATAATATCTTTCTTTATCGGTTCGGATACGGATGTCTTTAGTCTAATTCCCCTCGCCGCATCAGAAGATAAACGGGAACATTCTCAATTTCCCAACACGTAGCCATCCGGTCCCTTACTCGCCCGCACTAACGGAGAATGCGGACCAGGCCTTGCGATCCGATAGTCCCCACCAGCCGCCACGACCGAAAAAGAGGCGGTTCATCCTGACTTCAATTAGTGGACAGATTTCCGATCACAGATCCTCTTCCATGAAATCAAGCTCCTGCGGTCCTCCAATCTTGCCAAATAATGGGCTGCGACAATTCGAGCTCAACGATAGGCGATAGTGAAGCACCCCGATATATTTTGTGACCATTTTGCGCAACCGTTTCTCTTTCCACTCAGAATCAATCGGCCACACAGCCATAAATCGAGTATCCATCCTGGCGGAGGACACAATGGCTCGCTGAGCTGACCTATAACCAAAGGCATACCTCCAGTTAGACTCACGGATGTAGAGATCCTGTTCCGTCAACGCGATGAGGGTGGAGTTGGGTTCCCAGGCGGCCGGCGCTTGTCCTAAGATGTCGACGATGTCTTCTGCAACATACTGCCCTCGCTCCTCATTGAATGCGTGCGCGACAACTGCCGGCAGCGGTGCAGGAAGAACGGAAATGCTCAGACCATACTTATTCCGATAATAGGTCTTGAGCCTGTTCGACACGTCCTGAGGAAATGTGTCGATCGGTACAAAATAGACCTGCCCCATGCCATGGAGTGCATTGGGACCGAGCGACACGTACGGTTCCTGTATTAGGCACGCCACGTTCGAAACCTTCCCGAAGTAGAGAAGGAGAATACACAGGGCGACCTGCAGCCAGATATACTTGCTCGTTTTCAACGTCGTCTACTCAATGCCCCATGAAATCCCAAGCAATGGTCACGCTAAAGATTACCAGCGGCCTTCTCATTGGCCAAGAAGACGAGAACTAACCAGGAGATTCACAACATCCCGGCGCGTGTTCGTTCGGCGGCGATTGGCCCCTCACCCGCCTCGTTCGCACAGCAATAGACAAATCTGTCCTGAGAAAGTACCTTTACCTAGCCCCTTGTCTCCTCTCCGCAGTGCTCTGCAATCTTAGGTTCCACCCATTGCTGACTCTCTTGAGACAAACCATGAATCTCAGCGAATGCAACGGCCATCATCGCGCTGTTTATTATCCCGATAGCTGCCGCATAGATAACCGAAATGACCTGATCTGCCACAACGGATTTGGATATCGCATACATATCCATGATTGCGTGCTGAAGCATGATCACAAATACGCTGACGGTCAGAAATATTGCCTCTGCGGTCAATGCAAGCTTCACCATACTAAATAGATTTGCTTTGGCAGAGGAAAACACCTGCCTGATTGCTACACACATTCCAACCTGCCTTTCGACAATCAGGAGAGGAACAAACGCGAAGAAATAAAAGAAGAGTGGCAGGATGGGCAGTGGCAGAAATTCGCTCGGGCGAGCCACTGAGTGCAACCAAATCCGTGACCCCATGTGGAGAACGAACACTGTGACAGCGAAGGATAGAGACCAAAGAAATATCTGCTGGCGCGACTTCACGCTTGGCAACAGATGCACTTGTGCGGCCATCTCTTTCTTTCGATCGCCCCACACCATTTGACTGGCACCAACCAGGATAAGTGTTTCACTTGTCCAGAAAACGACATTCATGAAGAAACCCCAAAGGGAAATTGGAGGGGCGAAGTATTCGTTACCTTGGAAGTGAGCTATGAAAATGGGGAGTGAGCTTACTGAAATCAAAAGCAGGACGAAACCGACAGCCAAACCCATTTTAGGCCGTAACGCCTTGAGACCTGCAACGAGACAGGTGAATGCGGAAATGTTTGCCATAAGCACGCCAAAGGAACCGACAATCTAAAAACGAACTTATCACTAACAGGCCAGTTCGCCTACCTAACGTAAAAATGAAACAGCGCCATTCTGAATTTCCCGGCGCGAGGCTGTCCGGCGCCTTCTTCACTTCCCCACGCCTCACCATGCGGGAGAAAAACCGGGCCATCCTGAATTTCTTCTGAGTTGCGGAACGGTGTTTGGCTACGTTCCCCCGCACGGATCGGGTATTCCGCCCGCCTCTGCTAAGAGAATCAGACTCCCGGATAAGACAGCACGAGGAATGTCCCGTAGAGTGGGAACCGTCGTTGAGGAGTACACCGGGTGCCGTCACGCGCACCGACACAGAGGAGGACTAGATGAGGACCATCGTACGATCATCCGAATTGGACACTTCAACGAGTCGAATCGGCTTCATGCGCTCAGTCTTTGAACTGCTCGGCATCGTGCTGCTTCGGTTCCGGCCCGTTCAGAGAATGTGGGGCGCGTGGCTCATTGCCGTCAACGGGGCCTGCCTGCTGTTCGTCACGCACATTGAAGCGCAGGTCGCCCTGGCGGCCGTAAGCCTGGCGCTGCTCGCCCAAGCGCTGATCTATCAGCACACGTGCTTCATTCGGCTGCTCGGCGTGACCCATCTGATCTGGGTGCCCATGCTGGCGTGGATGGCCCAGCGTCTTGTCACGATCCCGGAAGAAGAAGTCGCGTTCCAGGCCTGGCTCCTCACACTCATCGCCACCAATGCCATCTCGTTGGTGATCGATGCCTGGGATGCCACGCGCTTCATCCGTGGCGAACGTCAGCCCCATTACGTCTGGTGATCATGAGGGATGGAAGGAGGACCAACTGTGTCTGGCACCATTTCCAGACGCCAACTTGGCCAAATCTCAAATTGAGGGTCGAGCCGTGCAATCCAACACCACCATGAACCGCCGCGCCTTCCATCTCCCGATACCCTATTCCCCCGATAGACCAAACCGACGGGACCCATTACAATACCCGCACTTCTTGGCTCACGTCGTAACAGTTTGTCCGAGTACCTCTTGTGGCAATCAACATGACCTACATCGTCACCGTTCTGTTGGACGTCAACGAGATTCAGGACGTGGACGACCGAGCGGAAAGCCGCAGCTACATCGTGGGTGATTGCGAGTCTCAGCAGGCCGTGATCATCGATGCCGTCATCGAGAACGTCGAGCGCGACCTTCGACTCCTCAACGAGCTTGGGCTGACCCTCCGCTTCGCCGTCGAAACACACATCCACGCCGATCACATCACCGGCGCCTCGGCCATCAAAGATCGAACCGGCGCGCAGATCGTGTACGGCGGCGGCACCAAGGGCGACGTCATCGGCGCGGATCTGTTCCTGTTCGAGGGCGAGGCGCTGCGGCTCGGTCAGACGTCTCTGACGGCGCTGGCAACCCCCGGCCATACGAACGGCTGCACGAGCTACGTGCTCCCCGGCGCCGTGTTCACGGGCGATGCGTTGTTCATCCGCGGCAACGGCCGCACCGATTTTCAGGGTGGCTCGCCGGAGAAACTGTTCGACTCCGTTCGGAAGAAACTGTTCGCGATGCCGGACGACACGATCGTCTACCCCGGGCATGATTATCAGGGCCGGATCTCCTCCACGATCGGCGAAGAGAAGCGATTCAACGAACGCCTGAATCTCTCGATCGACCGGACGGCCTTCGTCGACATGATGAATCGAAGAAACGTGCCGCGTCCTGCCAAAATGGATATCGCCATCCCCGCCAACATGAGAGCCGGCCGGATCAACTGATCACTCAATACAGTAGCTAGAAGAAAACCGGTAGAAGAAAACCGGGACATTCTCAATTTCCGGTCCGTGGCCGCCCAGCGCCTCCCTCGCCTCGCAGGCTCCTTCCCGAATGCGCCCCTTTTCCCTTGCGCATGATAGATTTAGTCTAATCATACGCGGAGGAAACCCATTGAGGGTCTTGCGAAGAGCTCCCCTACTACTCAGCCGCCCTGAGCTCTCTCTGGCCGGCCGCTTGTTCGTCACACTTGTCATCGCGGTGCTTGCGGTCGTTCCGGCTCGTGCAGAGAGCTTTCGTTCCGATTCGAAGCGGTTCGGCAATCCGAAAATGGACATTGTCCTGACCGAGACCGAACGCCTGGCGAGAACCTCCATCGTTGACATTCACATCACCGCCATCGGCTCGTCGGTGGGCTCCTCATTCTTCCTCTTGTGCAGCCTCCGCGACCTGGCCCGGCAGCGCGGCTCCTTCCGCTATATCGTCAAGACCGAACGGGTGCCCCGCTACAGCCAGATGCTGGTCGGATTTCTCAACGGCCCTACCGAAGTAGCGGCAGGACTCGATCCGCGGCTGGCGGGACAGCCGGTGGTCGACCTCGACTACTTCGCGCCGATCTGCGACAAGATGAACTGAATCGGATCCCCGATACAGTCGAGCGCCTCTCGCTGCACATCCGGTCACAGTCGAAGGAAGATATGTAGAGAGGAAAAGAACGGTCGTGAAGGGGATGACACCATCACGTCAGGTATGGGCACATGGCGCTGACCTGACTTCTATAGCTTTGTCTCTGCTGCTTTGGCCGCGTATCGCTGTATCTCGCGGTCCGGAATGATGATATTCACGATCTCGCCGTCCTCGTAGATATCTGCGACATTGAGCGCTCCGCTCACGATCAACTCTCCGAGTTCCTGTTCGCTGATATTCAGGCGCTTCGCGGTCGCTGAAGGAGAGTGGCCCCGTAGACCGGGGTCCCGTTCAAGGGCCGTCATCCATTCTGTCGGCGAGTATCGTTTTCTCATGCACGCAGTCTATAGAATCATCTGCCCTATTTCAAAGGCCTTGAGGAACGCCGCCGCCCCGAGACGTTCCCGTCGCCATCGGCACTCATTCGACGATGCTGAATTCATACCGGGCGCTCGTCAATGCGGCCAGCAGCTCCGACGCATGATCGCGACCCCTAGTTTCCATGGTGATGTCGATGGCCGCTTCATTCAGGCTGACCCCGTAATGCGCGCGGTTATAGGAGGTCTCCACGATGTTGGCGCGCGCTTTGGAGATGACCGCCGTCAGGCCTTCCAACGCGCCGGGATAGTCCGGAAGCAGAATGCGCAGGCGCAGCCGCCTGCCGTCCCGCACCATGCCCTGCTCGATGATTCTCGCCAGCAGATTGACGTCGAGATTGCCGCCTGAGACCAGCACCGCGATGTTTTTCCCGCGATGCCCCGTTTTACCTTCCAGGACCGCAGCCAACGCCACGGCACCGGCCCCTTCAGCCAACGTTTTCTCGCCTTCCAGCAGCATCAGGATCGCCTCCGCGATTTCGTCCTCATCGACGGTGACGATCCGATCGACATACCGGCTCACGAGCGGTAGCGTGCGCTGACCTGCCCGGCGAACGGCGATGCCGTCAGCCAATGTCGATTTCGCAGGCAGATCGACCGGTCCCTGCTGCTGCAGCGCCGCTTGCATCGACGGCAGCCGGGCGGTTTGCACGCCGACGATCTCGACCCGGGGGTTGCGCTCCTTGACCGCACAACCGATGCCTCCGATCAGTCCGCCCCCTCCGACCGGCACGACGATTACGTCCAGCTCCGGGTTCTGTTTCAACAGCTCCAACCCGATGGTCCCTTGCCCCGCGATCACCGCATCGTCATCGAAAGGATGGATGAACACCGCCTTCCGCTCCAGGCTCCGTTCGATGGCGGCCGCGCAGGCCTCGTCATAGTTGTCGCCGTGCAGGACGACATCCGCCCCATAGGCGCGCGTCGCGGAGAATTTGATCAGGGGTGTCAACCGGGGCATCCAGATCTGAGCCGGAATGCCGCGCTGGGTCGCGTGATAGGCCACGCCCTGCCCATGGTTTCCTGCCGAAGCCGCGATGACTCCCTGCCGCCGCTCCTCGTCCGTCAGGGTCAGGATACGATTCAGCGCGCCGCGCTCCTTGAACGCGCCGGTCATCTGCAGATTTTCCAGCTTCAGAAAGATGGAATTTCCCGTCAGGCGGGACAGCATTTTCGAATGCATCAACGGCGATTCATAGATGGATGCGCCGATCCGTGCGGCGGCGGCTTCGATCGACTCAAGATTGACCATGCCCCGTTCTCCCTTCCCGTGATTCCTTCAGGCCCCTCAGCAAAAGAAAAACCCCTGGCGGAACCGAATCCGCCAGGGGCCATTGCTCGCGTGTGTGTCCAGTCGCAGGCAGGCTCAGGCGGAGCAGGCGATCATCATCGCCGCCGCCATGCTAATCCCGATGCTCTGCCCGATCGTCGTCATGATGTCACAATACGTCGCGGTGCGATTGCTGTTTTTCGATTTATATCATTCACCGACAGACGTATCAAGCCTGCGCCCTCTATCGCCCCCTTGCCCTCCGGTCACGCGCCAAGGAGTTCCCGCACTGCGGCTGACACGGCTCCAATCAAAGGATCGCGCGCACGCCTGCGCAGATAGGCGAAGAGCACCCGAACCTCCTGTTGCGCACCGCCGATCAACTCCACCTCCCCTTTCGCCTCCGCCTCGCGGGCGGTTTCGGCATGCAACAGTCCGACGCCGACTCCGCCGGCAATGAGCGTGCGCGTGACACTCTCCTGATCGACGCTGACCAGCTTCTCCGGACGGAACCCGTTCCGCTCGAACAGACTCTCCGCCACCCGTCCGCAGCAGCTGTTCGAGGCCGGACAGATCCATGGCAGGCGTGCCAGTTTCTGCCAGTCGGGGCGTGCCGGTGCATCGATCCACCCCCGCGGAACCGCCAGAAAAACACCGAACCGGTCTACTTCGACAGTCTCAATCCCCGCATCGGAACTGCCGTCATCATTGTAGAAACCCGCATCCAGCGCCCCGCTGCGGACGGCCCGCAGGATCTCGCCGGAGCGGCCGTACTCAAGCAACACCTCAATCTCCGGACAGGTCTCGGCAAGTCTGGTCAACAGCTTTCCCAACGCCTGCGCACTGGTACTGCGGTTCGACCCCAGATGAATTTTCCCGCTCACCAGGCCCTTGATCCGCCGCGCCTCGTCGATGAAGTCCCGCTGCATGGCAATCATCTGCTCCGCCCTAGCCAGCAGCTTCGTCCCATGACCGCTCAGGCTCATGCCACGGGGCGTCCGCTCGAATAACACCAGCCCGAGTTCATCCTCCAGGGCCTTGATGTGCGCGCTCACGGCAGGCTGGCTGAGAAACAGGAGGTCCGACGCACGCGTGATGCTGCCCTCCTTTGCGACGGTCACAAACGTTTTCAACTGATAGATTTCCATCGCCCCTGCCTCCACCGTGAAGACATCTCTCCCGCTCCGGCTCCGGCTCCTGCTCCTCTAGACATACATGCGCATCACGTAACTCACGGGAACGGCAGCCAGGTACAAGCCGATGCCGAAAACTGTATGGGTGACCAGGCTTTTCAGCCTCGCCTGTATCGGATTCGTCGTTTTGGCTGCCGCAATACCCAATCCCAAAGCCGGCTGCACGATGAAATACGGAATGGGCACGGTCCCGATCCCGACCAGCAACGCCGGCAGAAAAGACGGGCCATCAAGCCAGCTGCCGGACGTGACGACGACCAGCAGCACGGCAAAGGTAATACCTATCAGGTAATGCGCGGTCCAGCCGATCGTGCATTCTACCGGCCTCTTCGGAGCTGCGGCAATGCTCGCATGCGTGAAAGTACCGGTCTGCATATGGCTCAGCCAACGCCCGACCAGACAAAAATTGAGCGAGGAGATATGAAAGGCGCGTTGCAAGAACACATTCCAGAGATCCATGATCAAGACCGCCCCGATGCCCACGACCACCGCACCGCCGATGTGATTCATATCGATATTCATTTCTCGACCTCCTTCTCTACGAGTCAACTTCGACTGTGGAACACCACCGCTCAACGCGTCTTCCGCACCTCACCGGTTGTCATCGACGACCAACGCCACCATTTTGCGAACCATGGGGGTAATGACCGTCAACGTCGGAAAGGCGACGACGAACGCGAGCGACCAGGCTTTTAACCAGATGGACACGATGCCGTCGATCAGTCCTACGTTCACGATGGAAATGATCGAAGACATGATGCTCGACATGAGCAACGCCATAAAAAATGAGAAGACATAGGCCGTATGTTTTTTCGGAATCATCTTATTCCCCTCTTCTGATCACGAATCGTCTAAACTGGAACCGCCCGGGAAATTCCGGAGGCCCCTGATTCGACTCTCGCCGTCATGGCGAGCTCGTGATGGGCACCATACCGGCCGTCCGGCTACGCGTCCAATTGAATGAATGGAGGGCGCCCAT
>WBZP01000673.1_pt1 | contig 10209 bp, 11 predicted proteins | sample 5204301 | NCBI WGS metagenome assembly WBZP01 (sample SAMN12412401, study PRJNA552823) | activated sludge metagenome | isolation source: activated sludge from nitrification reactor of wastewater treatment plant... | place: USA: Pennsylvania | collected 2017 | reverse complement strand
CACCGAGTCCGAGGCCCGCCGCCAGCAGCTGCGCGAGGAGGCGGAGCGGGAGCCCGCGGTGCAGGAGGCGCTCGACCTCTTCGACGGTCGCGTCGTGGACGTGAGGGAGGCCAAGGCCTCCAGGGAGGAACCGTGAACCCGTTCGGCGATCCCCGCAAGCTGATGAAGCAGCTGCAGCAGGCCCAGGAGAAGATCCAGGCCGAGATCGCGGCCCTCGTCGTCGAGACGACCGCGGGCGGCGGCGTCGTGAAGGTCGAGATGGACGGACAGAAGCAGCTGCGCCGCCTGACGATCGACCCCGAGGTGGTGAGCCGCGACGACGTCGACATGCTCCAGGACCTCGTCCTCGCCGCGGTCAACGAGGCCGGGCGGAAGGTCGACGAGGCGATCCAGGAGAAGGTCGGCGGTCTCACCGGCGGGATGAAGCTGCCGGGCTTCTGAGGCCCGGGCCTCGCGACAGGCCCGCCCGATGGACTACCCGGCTCCCGTCTCGCGCCTGATCGACGAGCTGCGACGCCTGCCCGGCATCGGACCGAAGTCCGCCCAGCGCATCGCCTTCCACCTCCTCCGCTCGCCGCGCGAGGACTCGCTGCGGCTCTCCGAGGCGGTCTCGGGCCTCCTCGAAGGCATCCGCACCTGCTCGGCCTGCAACGCCTTCACGGACCGCGAGGTGTGCGCCATCTGCTCGGACCCGCAGCGGAGCGAGCGGACGATCTGCGTCGTCGAGGAGCCCCACGACCTCGTCGCGATCGAGAAGACCCGCGACTTCCGGGGCCGCTACCACGTGCTTCACGGCGCCCTCTCGCCCCTCTCCGGCGTCGGCCCGGACGAGCTGCGCGTCGACGGGCTCCTCGCCCGCGTCCGCGCCGGCGGCGTCGAGGAGGTCATCCTCGCCACGAGCCCCACGGTCGAGGGCGAGGCGACCGCGGTCTACCTGGCCCGTCTCCTCAAGCCCCTCGGGGTCCGGGTGACCCGGATCGCCATGGGAGTCCCCGTCGGCTCCGACCTCGAGTGGGCCGACGAGGTGACGATGGCCAAGGCCCTGGAGGGCCGCCGGGAGTACTGACCCGGCCGTCGGTCTCCTCCCGCCCCGCCCGGCTCGTTTGCCCGAAGTTGACCGCGCGGGTATGCTTCAGCGTTCTCTCGGGGTTCGTCCGTCCTCGGCGGCGGCCTGTTCCCGGGCCGTGCCCCCGGAGAGGAGGACTAGGACATGGCGGCGCCCGACATCGTGATGTACGAGGAGGAGTTCAACCAGATCAAGCAGGTGATCTCCAAGCTCCGGGTCGACGCGAACGCCAAGGTCGTCTTCCTCGTCGACAAGAACGGCCAGCAGATCGCCGCCCAGGGCGAGATCGAGAACCTCGACACGACGTCGCTCGCCTCCCTCACCGCCGGCAACGTGGCCGCCACCGACGGGCTCGCGCGCCTCATCGGGGAGAAGGAGTTCTCGATCCTCTTCCACGAGGGCGAGCGGGACAACATCCACATCTCGATCGTCGCGAGCCGGGTGATCCTTGTCGTGATCTTCGACGAGCGCAGCTCGCTCGGCCTCGTGCGCCTCCGCGTCAAGAAGGCCTCGGTCGAGCTCAACGAAGTCTTCGCCCGGATCATGGCGAAGGTCGAGCGCGAGCGGGCGGCGGCGGGCCAGGCGTTCGAGAGCCCGTTCGCCGAGATCACGGACGACGACATCGACAGCCTCTTCAGCGAGTAGCGCGCCCGAGCGATGACGTTCATCAACTACGCCTCGCGCGAGATCAACTGCAAGATCGTCTACTACGGCCCCGGGCTGTGCGGGAAGACGACCAACCTGCAGTGGATCTACGACAAGACGAACCCGAACGCGAAGGGCAAGCTCATCTCCCTCGCGACGGAGACGGACCGCACCCTCTTCTTCGACTTCCTCCCCCTCGAGCTCGGCACGGTCCGCGGCTTCAAGACCCGCTTCCACCTGTACACGGTCCCCGGCCAGGTCTTCTACGACGCGAGCCGCAAGCTGATCCTGAAGGGCGTCGACGGCGTCATCTTCGTGGCCGACTCCCAGGTCGAGCGGATGGACGCGAACGTCGAGGCGATCGACAACCTCCAGGTCAACCTGAAGGCCCAGGGCTACGACCTCGCCACCATCCCCTACGTCCTCCAGCTCAACAAGCGCGACCTGCCGAACGTGGCGAAGGTCGAGGAGATGGTGACGCTCCTGCGCAAGAAGAGCGAGCCGGTGTTCGAGGCGGTCGCCGCGAAGGGCACCGGCGTCTTCGAGACGCTCAAGGGCGTCGCGAAGCTCGTCCTCCAGGAGCTGACGAAGACCGGCTAGCCGGATGCCCGAGGCGAGCGCCCCGAGCGCTCTTCCCCCGCCGGCCTCTCCCACCATCGGCCGCGCCGCGCCCCTGCTCGCGGCCCAGGCGTTCGACCGCGCCGCCGGGGCGCCGCTCGTCGCCGGCAACGCGGTCCGGCTCCTGCGCGACGCCGCGGAGAACTACCCCGCCTGGCTCGAGGCGATCCGCGCCGCGCGCCGCCACGTCCACGTCGAGGCGTACATCCTCGCGGACGACGAGACGGGGCGCACCTTCGCCGGCGCCCTCGCCGAGCGTGCCCGCGAGGGCGTGAGGGTCCGCGTCGTCCAGGACTGGCTGGGCGGAGTCGGGAAGGCGGGCCGCCGGTTCTGGCGGCGCCTCCGCGAGGCCGGCGTCGAGGTCCGCACCTTCAACCCGCCGAGCTTCCTCGCGCCCTTCGACGTCGTGCGCCGCAACCACCGAAAGTCGATCGTGGTGGACGACGAGGTCGCCTTCGTCACCGGCCTCTGCATCGCCGACGCCTGGGCCGGCGACCCCGCCCGCGCGGTCGAGCCGTGGCGCGACACGGGGGTCGAGCTGCGGGGCCCGGCGGTGCTCGACGTGGCGAAGGCCTTCGCCGACACCTGGGCCGAGACCGGCGCGCCGCTGCCGGAGGAGGACGCGCCCCGCGCGCCCTCGCCGCGGGCCGGCGACGTCGCCCTGCGCGTCGTCGCCGGCACCACCCTCGCCGCCGCGACCTACCGCCTCGACACGCTCGTCGCCGCCCTCGCCGTGCGCCGGCTGTGGCTCGCCGACGCCTACTTCGCGGGCAACGCGCCGTACGTGCAGGCGCTGCGCGCGGCGGCCCAGGACGGCGTCGACGTGCGGCTCCTCGTGCCCGGCGCCGGCACCGACAATCCCCTCGTCCAGCGCATCTCCCGCGCCGGCTACCGCGCGCTCCTCGAGGCGGGGGTGCGGGTCTTCGAGTGGAACGGGCCCATGATGCACGCGAAGACCGCCGTCGCGGACGGCCACTGGGCCCGAATCGGCTCGACGAACCTGAACCTCGCGAGCTGGATGGGCAACTGGGAGCTCGACGTCGTCGTCGAGGACGACGTCTTCGGCGTCGCGATGGAGTGGATGTACGAGCAGGACCTCGCGAGCTCGACCGAGATCGTGCTCGGCAGCCGGGTCCTCGGGCCGGGCGTCACGGTGAAGCCGCTCGCGCGGTCGCCGCACCGGCGGCGCCGGGCCACGGCCCGCGCCCGGCGGGCGGCGGCCGGCGCGGTGCGCCTCGGCTACACGATCGGCGCCGCCGTCGCGGGCCGCCGCACCCTGGGCTCGGCCGAGGCCTCGCTCGCCGGCCGCGGCGGCCTCCTCCTCCTCGTCCTCGCCGCCGTCACCCTCGTCTGGCCGCTCGTCACCGCCGTGCCCGCCGCCCTTCTCGCCGCGTGGCTGGGCCTCGCTCTCCTCGTGCGGGCGTGGCGGCTCCGCCAGCGCTGAGCGGTTCCCCTTCGCCTCCGCGCCCGGCCGGGGTCAGGCCACGGTGACCCGGAACGCCTCCGCGTCCCACTCGACCGGGCGCCGCTCGTCGTAGCTCCGGTTGCACAGCAGCGACGGCGCCGCGGCCCGCAGGCCGAAGAGCGCGTCCTCGACGACGGGCTTCCGCGAGCGGACCGCGGCGAAGAAGTTCCGGAAGTGGTCGAGCCGGTCGTCGTAGCCGTCGGGCGCGCGGTGGACGGCGCGCGTCGCGTCGGACAGCCGGACCTCCTTCGAGGGCTCGGCGTCCCAGTCGCGCGCGAGCGGCGGCCGCCGGGCGACCGACACCGAGCCGCCGCCGAGCTCCATGAGCCCCTCGGTGCCGACGAAGCGGAAGCCGGACTCGCCCCACTCGCTCGTCACCCCGCCGTCGACGAAGTTGACCTTCAGCGTCAGGTTGAACGCCGGCGCCCCTCCGACCGCCGGGTAGTCGAAGACGGAGACCTGCACGTCGGGGATCTCGCGGCCGTCCGTCCAGTAGCGCAGTCCCCCGGAGCAGAAGACGCGCGAGGGGCCGTGCGACCCGGTGACGAAGTGCAGGCCCGAGAAGAGGTGCACGAAGAGGTCGCCGGTCATGCCGGTGCCGTAGTCCTTGTAGAGCCGCCACCGGAAGACGCGCGCCGCCTCGAACGGCCGCTTCGGCGCGCGGCCGAGGAAGCGGTCCCAGTCGATCGTCTCGGTCGAGGCGTCCTTCGGGATCGGCCAGTGGAGGGCGCCCATCACCGAGTTGCGGTTCGTGAAGCCCTCGATGAGGCTCACCGTGCCGATGGCGCCCGAGCGGAGGAGCTCGCGCGCCTTCTCGTAGACGATCGAGCTCACGCACTGGCTGCCGACCTGCAGGATGCGCCCGGTCTTCCGCTGCGCCTCGAGCATCCGCACGCCTTCCTCGACGGCGTGCATCATCGGCTTCTCGCAGTAGACGTCCTTGCCGGCCTCCATCGCGTCGATCGCGATCCGGGAGTGCCAGTGGTCCGGCGTCGCCACGATCACCGCGTCGACGTCCTTCCGGGCGAGGACCTCGCGGTAGTCGCGGGTCGTCTGGAGGTCCCGGCCGAACCTCGCGCGGCACTCGGCGAAGCGGCCGTCGTAGACGTCGGCCACCGCCACGAGCTCGACGCCCGGCACCTTGAGCGCGGTCGCGGTGTCGCCCTGGCCCATGCTGCCGCCGCCGAGGAGCGCGAGGCGGATGCGGTCGTTCGGCGCGACGGGCTTCTCGTCCTCCTGCGCGGCGAGGGCCGCGTCCGAGCGGGCGAGGACGCTCGTCGTCGCCGCGGCGCTCGAGGCGAGGCGAAGGAACTGTCGGCGGGTGGCGTTGCGGAGCATGGGCATCGGGCCTCCTGCGGAGGCGACAGGCTAAGCGGCCCGCGCGTCGAGCGTCAACGATCGCCCGCGCCGCCGGAGTTTGACGGAGGGCCGGCCGGGATCCTAGAATCCCGTTTTGCCGTCGCCGCCGCTCCGTTCCTCAGTAGCTCAGCGGTAGAGCATCCGGCTGTTAACCGGAGGGTCGTAGGTTCGAATCCTACCTGAGGAGCCAACCCCCGCTCCGGACGCGGCTCGGCCTTCACTCCAGGTCCCGCCCCCGCTTCCACGGACCCGAAGCACGGCCGTGCCGCGGGCGGCTCATGGCGGGCACGGTGCGGATCGGGTAAGTTCCGAAGCGAGGAGCACCTATGAACGCACGACCCCGGTATCTCGTGCCCGAGGGCACGTACATGGCCGACCCGGCCGCGCACGTCTTCGGCGGACGGCTCTACATCTACCCGTCCCACGACGTCGAGTCCGGGATCCCGGAGAACGACAACGGCGACCACTTCGACATGCGCGATTACCACGTGCTGTCGATGGACTCGATCGACGCAGAGGTGCGCGACCACGGGGTGGCGCTGGCGGTGAGCGACATCGCCTGGGCCGGCCGCCAGCTCTGGGACTCGGACTGCGCGGAGAAGAACGGGAATTACTACCTCTACTTCTCGCTCAAGGACAGGAACGACGTCTTCCACATCGGCGTGGCCGTCGCCGACCGGCCGGAAGGCCCGTTCGTGCCGCGCGAGAGCCCGATCCGAGGCAGCTACTCGATCGACCCGTGCGTCTTCGAGGACGGCGGCGCGCACTACATCGTCTTCGGTGGCCTGTGGGGAGGCCAGCTCCAGCGCTATCGGAACAACAAGGCGATCGAGTGCGGGCACGAGCCGAAGGACGACGAGCCGGCTCTCTGCCCGAGGATCGCCCGCCTGTCCGACGACATGCTCGAGTTCGCCGAGGAGCCGCGGGATCTCGTGATCCTCGACGAGAACGGCGCGCCGCTGCGGGCCGGCGATCACGATCGGCGCTTCTTCGAGGCGTCGTGGATGCACGCGCACGACGGCCGGTACTACTACTCCTACTCGACCGGCGACACCCACCTCCTCTGCTACGCGGTGGGCGACAACCCGTACGGGCCGTTCACGTACAAAGGAGTCATCCTGACGCCGGTGGTGGGATGGACGACACACCACTGCATCACCGAGTTCAAGGGCCAGCCGTACCTCTTCCACCACGACAGCCGGCCGTCGGGGGGGAAGACGTGGCTCCGCAGCCTGAAGGTGGTGCCGCTCGAGTACGGGCCCGACGGCTCGATTCGGACGATCGAGGCCGAGAAGTAGCCGGAACCTCCGCGCCGCGTAGGACGGCGCTCCTATCGTCGAGAGAGACCGGGCGCGGGGGGCGTGCTCCGGCTGCGGCGGGTTGCCCCGATTCAGGTCGCAGCACATCATCCGCGCGTGCCCGAAGGGCCTCCGCGGTCGCGCGCGCGACCGGGCCGACTCGGGAGGCGGGGGATACGGCATGAAGACACGCGGGCCTCTCGTGCCCGAGGGCGGCCGACGCCGGAACCTGCTCCGGGGAGGGCTGACGCCGGCGTCGGGACTGCTCGTCGCGCTGGCGCTCGTCCCGGCCGCCGCCGGCGCGGCTCAGGCCGTCCCGCAGGGCACGCCGCCCGCCGGTGCCAGCGGCGCCCCGCCGGGCCCGGGGGCCGGCCGCTCGGCTCAGCTCGTCGATCCGCGGCCGCGCACGCTGTCGCCCTACTTCACCCGGGCGACCGCGGCGCCCAGGCCCGTCGACCGGGACGGCTTCATCCAGCGCTGGCTGCTGCTCGAGCCGATCAGCAAGCCGAACCGCACGAACACCGTCTTCACGGGCGCGTACGTGCGCGCGGCGTTCGGGCAGGAGTACTTCTCCAACCCGTTCACGGTCGTCCCGAACGACGGCGACGTGGTGAAGGTCGGCGAGCAGGAGCTGCGGTGGCATGCGCTCGACTCGTCGCTCTTCAACGTGAAGCTCTTCCGCTTCGCGTACGGCCTGAACAAGCCGGTCTACGGCGTCCTCTTCTGGGCGGTGACGGTCGTGACGAGCCCGCGCGAGATGAAGAACGTGCGCCTGGCGGCGGGTTCGAACGCGTCCTCGATGTGGTGGGTGAACGGCGAGGAGGCCGTCACGCTGTTCGACGACCGCCGCATGGTGATGGACGATGCCGTCTCGAAGCGCCTCACGCTCAAGCAGGGGAGGAACGTGATCCGCGGCGCCGTGATCAACGGCCCCGGCATGAGCGACTTCTGCCTGCGCTTCGTCGACGAGAGCGGCCGCCCGGTGCGCGACCTGGCCGTGGCTCTCGACGGCCTCGGCCAGTAGCCCGCGCCTCGACTTCGACTGGAGCTCTCATGAGATCTCGCTTCCTCGCGGCCGCGCTCCTGACCGCGGCGGCGCCGAGCCTCTTCGCTCAGGCTCCGGCGCTCGACGGCGCACCCTACATCCACGACCCGTCCACGATCGCCACGAGCGACGGCAGGTACTTCACCTTCGGCACGGGCGGCGGCGGCCTCATCTCCGAGGACGGCTGGACCTGGAACGGCGGCGCGCAGCGGCCCGGCGGCGGGGCCGCGCCGGACGTGCTGAAGATCGGCGACCGCTATCTCGTGGCCTACGGCTCGACGGGCGGCGGGCTGGGCGGCGGCCACAACGGCACGATCCACACGATGTGGACGAAGTCCCTCGACCCGAAGTCGCCGGACTTCCAGTTCGTCGAGGACACGATGGTCGCGTCGTCCGACGGGTTCGAGGACTGCGACGCGATCGACCCGTCGCTGCTGCTGGGGCCCGACAACCGTCTGTGGCTGAGTTACGGCACGTACTTCGGGTTCATCCGCGTGGTGGAGCTCGACCCGAAGACCGGCAAGAGGAAGCCCGGGAACCGGCCGGTGAACGTCGCGATCGACATGGAAGCGACGTCGCTCCAGTACCGCGACGGCTGGTACTACCTGCTCGGCACGCACGGCACCTGCTGCGACGGCGCGAACTCCACCTACAACATCCGCGTCGGCCGCTCGAAGAGCCCCACCGGGCCGTTCGTCGACCACATGGGCACCGACCTCGTCCGGGGCGGCGGCAGGCTCGTCGTCGCCGCGAGCGGTCGCTTCGTCGGCCCCGGCCACTTCGGCCGCCTGGTGATCGCCGAGGGGGTCGAGAAGTTCTCCTGCCACTACGAGGCCGACCTCGACCGCTCCGGCCGCAGTGTCCTCGACATCCGTCCGCTGCTCTGGAGGGACGGCTGGCCGCTCGCCGGCGACAACGTCTGGGAGGGCACGTACGAGATCCAGTCCGAGCGAAGCGGCGGCGCCCTCGAGCTAGGGGTCGACTTCGTCCGCATGGAGAGGACGGGCGGCTTCTTCGGGCGCGGCGCGCCGCAGACGCCACCCACGCCCGTCAAGGCGCAGGCGCTCGCGCAGGTCGAAGGGGGCTGGCCGGCCGGTCCGGTCGACGTGCGGATCGGCGACTTCATGGCCCGTCCGCACCAGAAGTGGACGATCGCTCCGGTCCCGAACGCCGGCGGCTATCCGGGCTCGCCGTACTTCAAGATCGTCGTCGAGGGCACGAGCCGCGCGCTCGCGGCCACCGCGGAGCAGGAGGTCGTCGCGCTCCCGGAGTTCACGGGCGCCCCGGAGCAGCTCTGGCGGATCGACCAGCTCACCGACGGAACTTATCGGATCATGCCGAAGCAGGTGCCGGGCACGAGCGAGCCGCTCGTCCTGACCGCCGCGGCGGCCAGCACCCCGACGCTCTCGAGGTTCGACCCCGCGAGCCCGCGGTCGAGGTGGAATCTGCGCAAGCCCTAGCCGCGCCGCCGGCTCGCGATCAGGCCCCGGGCTTCCGCATCCCGTGCATGGTCAGCCAGCTCACGAAGGCGTCGAACCAGCCGGTGCTCGTCGTCTCCTTCGGGTACATGCCGAAGCCGTGGCCGCCCTGCTCGTAGAGGTGGAAGTCGGCCGGCTTCTTCGCCGCGCGCCAGCTCTCGATCAGCCCGAAGCCGCCGTTCGCGAAGAAGGGATCGTCGGCGGCCAGTGCGACGAACAGCGGGGGCGCGTCGGCGGGGACGCTCACCGCCGCGAGCGGGCCGTAGATGTTGCCGATGAACGCCGGCTTCGCGTCCTCGCCGACGAGCGCCGTCGCCATCGTCAGCATGGCGCCGGCGGAGAAGCCGACCATGCCGATGCGGTCCTCGTCGATCTTCCACTCGGCGGCGCGGCGCCGGATGAGGGCGAAGGCCGCTCGCGCGTCGGCGATCTGCGGCGCGAGGCCGGCCATCATCTGCTGAGGATCGGGGCGCGGCGGCCGACGGCCGGTGCCCGAGAACATCTCCTTCATCGAGCGCTCGAATCCGGCCATGTCCGCCGGGGTCTGGTTCAGCCGGTACTTGAGGACGAACGCCGCGATGCCGCGCTCGGCCAGGGCGCGGGCCACGTTCCAGCCCTCGTTCTCCATCGACAGCGTCCGGAACCCGCCGCCGGGGGCCACGACGACCGCGGCGCCGCTGCCCTTCCCGGGAGGCGGCAGGAACGGCGTGATCGTCGCCACGGTGACGTTGCGGGCGAATTTGCTGGCGTACTGCGAGTGCCAGGACTCCGGCGCCGTCGCGTCGGGGAGCGGGCCCGTGCCGATCTCGACCGCGTTCGGCTGATCGGGGATGGCGATCGGCGTCATCCTGTCGTCGAGCTGCGCGAGCGCCGGCGCCGCGAACACGGAGGTCGCCGCGAGCGCGGCCGCGAGGAACCGAGCCGAAACGAGCGTCGAACGAATCACCATGCTGTTCACTCCTCCCGACGATTCGACCGACCGCCGACCGGTCGCTCGTGCGTTCGGCGATTCTGATACGGGTCGCCGCGCCCGCGCATCGGTTCGCGCGGTGATGTCCGCGTAGGAGGAGCGTCCTATCTGAGCCGGGTCGACCGGGGCCTCACGGGAAGGTGCCGGGGCCCTGCTCCGGTGCGAGCGGGGCGAGCACGAAGCGCAGCCCGCGCGTGTAGGACTCCATCTGCATCCCGGCGTGTCGCTCCCCGTCGATGATGCGGAACTGGTACGCGAGCCGCGG
>WBZP01007841.1_pt1 | contig 10210 bp, 10 predicted proteins | sample 5204301 | NCBI WGS metagenome assembly WBZP01 (sample SAMN12412401, study PRJNA552823) | activated sludge metagenome | isolation source: activated sludge from nitrification reactor of wastewater treatment plant... | place: USA: Pennsylvania | collected 2017 | reverse complement strand
CCCCCGCGGCCGCGTTGCCGTCCCCCCATCTTCGCAAGGCAGCACCGTCATGACCGACCTGAGCCCGGAGCGCAATGTCCTCGAGCAGCTGGCCCGCGACCTGCTGGTCGAGCGGCGGCGTACCCGCCGATGGAGCATCTTCTTCCGACTGTCCGGGCTGGTGACCGCCCTCGTCGGCGTGCTGATCGTGCTCGCCGTCGTCGGCTCGAAGGAGCACGTCTGCCTTGACCAGTGCACCGCCGTGGTCGAGGTCCGCGGCGAGCTGGACTCGGGCGGCCGGGCCAGTGCGGAGCACGTCATCGCCGGGCTGCAGGCCGCGTTCAAGCACGGGCGGATCAAGGGTGTGATCGTCCGGATCAACAGCCCCGGAGGCAGCCCGGTGCAGGCGGGGCAGATCTACGACGAGATCCGGCGCCTGCGTGCCGCGCACCCGACGATACCGGTCCACGCCGTGGTCGAGGAGATCGCCGCGTCGGGCGGGTATTACGTCGCGGCCGCCGGAGAGAAGATCTTCGTCGACAAGGCGAGCATCGTCGGCTCGATCGGCGTGATCATGGAGGGTTTCGGCTTCACCGGCGTGATGGAAAAGCTGGGCGTCGAGCGACGAGTGCTGACGGCCGGCGAGAACAAGGCGCTGATGGACCCTTTCTCGCCGTTCGACGCGGGGCAGCGTGCGCACGTCCAGCGTCTGCTCGACGACGTCCATGCCCAGTTCGTCGCCGCCGTAAGGGAAGGGCGCGGTACGCGGCTCAGGGAGTCTGCCGACACCTTCTCCGGCCTCGTCTGGAACGGCAGTCGTGCAGTCGAGCTCGGGCTCGCCGACGAGATCGGCAGCGTCGCGGGTGTCGCCCGCGACGTCATCAAGGCCGAAGAACTGGTCGACTTCACGCCGGAAGACAACATTGCCGACCGCTTCGCTCGCCGCTTCGGCGCGGCGTTCGCCGGCGAGCTGAGCTACGGCGCACGGCAGGCACGCTGGCGGTGAAACGAGCGCGCCAGGGTCGTCAGCCGGAGAACTGGATCAGCCCCTGCGAAACCGCCTTGGCGATGGCTTCGTTGCGATTGAGCACCCCGAGCTTGCTCAACACGTTGCCGAAGTGATAGTTCACCGTCCGGCAGGCGATGCCGAGCTTGATGCCTATGTCGCCACTGGTCATGCCGCGCGCCGCGAGTTGCAGGCACTGCCGTTCGCGGGCAGACAGCGGAGCGCCCTGCTGCATCGGGGGAACGCCGCGATTGACATAGTGCGACATGAACAGGTCATGGAGCCGCGACGCGAGGACCATGACCGTCCCGAGGTTTCGCGTGATCTCGAGGTGCCGCTGATTCGTGACCGGACTTATCGGGGAGTTGAGCGCGAAGCCTGCCCGAGAGTTGTTGCCCAGCGAAAACGAGATCATCACGCCACTGCAGATGCCGTACTCCGCGGCGTGCCGCAGGAAGCGCGCCGTGCGTGGGTCGCGGCGACATTTTGCGGCGTCCCAAAGGAATGGAGATCGGCGGTTCCACGCGCCAAGAATCCTCGGGTCAACTTCGAGGTAGGCATTTGCATCGTAAGCGCGCACCCAACTCTCTGGCTGATTTGTCCAAACGTACGTCTTGCAGTCGCGTGATGGCCCATCACCGGTCGTCAATCCGTAGAAGAAGCTCTCAAAGCCGAGAGGGCGAATGATCTGGAGTAGTGGCGGCTCAAGCGGCGTGCCAAGCCTTGCCGCTGCTAACATCGGTTCGAGCAACTCGTCGACGCTCTCGATAACGCACAACTTTGGTAGTTTCGGGCGCAAGTCATCTAACATGAAGCGTCCCCCTCCTGCCCCCTTGGGACGTGGTCGATAGAAAGCCTCGCCGCGGTTCGGTTTCCCGGGGGTTGCCCATACCGTCTTCGCGTGTTTCGAACACATCGTAGCGGCACCAGGCACAACTGCCAACACGAATTTCCGGAACCTGTCGACATTGACAGGTCATCCGCGACGTCTTGTCGCGCAACGTCGCCTGGCGGCGATCCGGACGGCGGCTGCGCCGTCCGCGGATTCAGCGTTGCGATGCGGCGGCCGGCAGCCCCTCGACGCGGTCGCCGGCCCTGATTCCGCGCTTGGCGAACCAGCCTTGCCGCATCTCCAGCGCGTAGAGCACCGGGCCATGCGACCAATGCGTCGACTCGCTCTGGGGCACCATGTCCTCGATGTTGACGATCCGGCCGTCGCCGGCGATGAAGGCGATCGACAGCGGGATGAACGTGTTGCGCATCCAGAAGCCCTGCGGCTCGGCGCGCTCGAAGACGAAGAGCATGCCGTGGTCGGGCTGCAGCGAGAAGCGATGCATCAGCCCCGTGGTCCGCTGCGCCGGCGTGGAGGCGATCTCGGCGACGAGTTTCTGGCCGTTGATCGACAGCGGTCGCGTGGGGAGCTCGGCGCAGACCGCGTAGGCGGGGATCAGCAACAGCGCGATGGCCGCGATGCGCCGCAGGGCAAGTTTCATCAGGGGGTTTCCGGCAAAGGTCAGAGGCGCGACAGGTTCCCGATCCGTTCAGGGGCTCGCCTCGCCCAGCGCGGCAGCGACGACCTTGCGGGTCAACGCAGGGGCGAACTGCTCGATGAACGTGTAGACGAAGCCGCGCAGCACGACACCGCGGCGCAGCGCGAGGCGCGTCGTGCTCGGGGCGAACAGATGGGAGGCATCGAGCTGGGCAAGGTGCTGGTCGCGTTCGGGATCGTAGGCCATCTGGGCGACGATGCCGACGCCCATCCCCAGTTCGACGTAGGTCTTGATGACGTCTGCGTCGAGGGCGGTGAGCACGATGTTGGGCGTCAGCCCCGCGGCGTCGAAGGCGGCGTTGATCTGCGAGCGTCCGGTGAACGCGAAGTCGTAGGTGACGATCGGATACCGGGCGATCGCCTCGAGCGTCAGCGGCCTCACCTTCGCCAGCGCGTGCGTACGCGGCACCAGCACGCAGCGGTTCCACTGGTAGCACGGCAGCGTGACGAGTTCCCGGTACGACGCCAGCGACTCGGTGGCGATGCCCACGTCGACCTCGCCGCGGACCGTGTGCTCGGCGACCTGAACCGGGTTCCCCTGGTGCAGTTCCAGGCGGACGTCGGGATGGCGGCTGGCGAACTGGTGGATGATCGGTGGCAGCACGTAGCGGGCCTGCGTGTGCGTGGTCGCGATGGCGAGCGTTCCCGACTCGTCATTGCGGAATTCGTCGCCGATCCGCTTCAGGTTCTCGATCTCGGTCAGTGCCCGGCGCGCCCGCGCGACGACGGCCTCGCCGGCCGGGGTGAGGCGCGCGAATCGCTTGCCCTGGCGGATGAAGATGCGGGCACCCAGCTCGTCCTCCAGCTGCCGGATCTGCTTGCTGACCCCCGGCTGCGACGTGAACAGCGCCTCCGCCGCGTCGGAGACGTTGAGCCCGTGGTCGACGATCGCACAGAGATAGCGCAGCTGCTGGAGGTTCACTGCGCGGCCCCGGGTCGGCACGGCGATGGTGTCGGCCGGCGCAGGCGGGGCGCGTTCCCGACGCCAACGCTCGGTCTGCGGGCCCGGCGCACGGCCGGGATCTTCGTTGTTCGCACGGCGAGGAACGCTGTCGGGACGGCTGGGGAGCGTACGGTAGAATGGGCACGATTATAGCGTCGCGACGCACCGCGCCCGCGGTCACGCCCGCTCGCCGATCGCTCCCGGCCATGGCCCAATACTTCCAGGTTCATCCTGCCAATCCGCAATCGCGCCTCATTCGCCAGGCGGCGGCGATCCTGCGCAACGGCGGCGTGATCGCCTATCCCACGGACTCCGGATACGCCCTCGGCTGCCACCTCGGCGACGGCGATGCGGCGCTGCGCATCCGGCGGATCAGGGACCTCGGCGACCGGCACCATCTGACGCTGGTGCTCAACGATCTCTCCGAAATCGGGCACTTCGCCCGCCTCGACAACTGGCAATTCCGGATCGTGCGCCAGGGCACGCCGGGGTCGTACACGTTCGTACTGCCGGCAACCAAGGAGGTGCCGCGGCGGTTGCAGCATCCGCGGCGCTCGACTGTCGGCGTCCGGGTGCCGGACCACCCCGTCGTTCGCGCGCTGCTGGAGGAACTCGGCGAACCGCTGCTGTCGTCGACGCTGATCCTGCCGGGCCGGCAGGATCCCCTCTCCGACGCGGCCGCCATCCGCGAAGCGCTGGAGAAGCAACTCGATCTCGTCATCGACAGCGGCGCCTGCCCGACGGCGCCGACGACCGTCGTCGACCTGGCCGCCGACCCGCCGGTCATCCTCCGCGTGGGCGCCGGCGACCCTGCGCGTCTGGGCTTTGCCGGCGTCGAGGAGGCGTGACCGCGGCGGAGTTGCCGCGCCCCGGCGCCGTGCCACGGCGTTGCCGGGGCACCGGGCCGGCCGGGAGCCTGCCCCCGCCTCCCGTTGCCGGCCGGCAATGCTTTAGAATGTGCGATAATGAACGTTTCGCTGCTTGAGGCCATCGCGCTTGCGGTCCTGCCGGTGGTCCTTGCGATCACGCTGCACGAAGCGGCGCACGGCTACGTAGCCCGGCAATTCGGCGATTCGACCGCGTGGATGCTCGGTCGGGTGACGCTGAATCCGCTCAAGCACATCGATCCCGTCGGCACCGTGCTGGTGCCGTTCGCCATCCTGTTGCTTTCCGGCGGCGGATTCCTCTTCGGATGGGCGAAGCCGGTACCGGTGAACTTCGGCAACCTTCGCCACCCGAAACGCGACATGCTGTGGGTCGCCGCCGCGGGTCCGGGCGCCAACCTGCTGATGGCGACCGGGTGGGCCCTCGTCGTCGGCCTGGGCGCCGGTCCGCTGGGAAGCGCGGGATTGCAGTACATGGGCAGCATTGGAGTGAGTATCAACGTCGCATTGATGGTCTTGAACCTGTTACCGATTCTTCCGCTCGATGGCGGGCGCATCGCCGTCAGCCTGCTGCCGCATTCGCTGGCGGTTCCCTACGCCCGGACCGAGCGTTTCGGGCTGTTCATCGTCATCGCGCTGCTGTTCACCGGCGCCCTGGGCGTCGTCGCCGGGCCGCTGGTCGACGTCGTCACCACCCTGATCGAGGCCGTCACCGGCGTCGACCTGCCCGGCAGGCTCTGACCCCCATGTATGCCGATCGCGTGCTCTCCGGCATGCGCCCGACCGGGCGGATGCACATTGGCCATTATCACGGCGCCCTGAAGAACTGGGTCCGGCTGCAGGAGGAGTACGAGTGCCTCTACTTCGCAGCCGACTGGCACGCGCTGACGACGCACTTCGACACCGCGGAGACGGTCTCGGCCAGCGTGTGGGAGATGATCGTCGACTGGCTGGCCGCCGGGATCAACCCGGCCCGCGCCACGCTGTTCATCCAGTCGCGTGTCCCCGAGCACGCCGAACTCACGCTGCTGCTCGGCATGATCACGCCGGTGGGATGGCTCGAACGGGTGCCGACCTACAAGGACCAGCAGCAGAAGCTCTCGGACCGCGACCTCTCGAACTACGGCTTCCTCGGGTACCCGGTGATGCAGGGCGCGGACATCCTCATCTACCGCGCGAACATGGTTCCCGTCGGCGAGGACCAGGTCTCGCACATCGAACTCGTCCGCGAACTGGCGCGCCGGTTCAACCACATCTACGGGCGCGAGCCGGGGTTCGAGGAGAACGCCCAGGCGGCGATGAAGAAGCTCGGGTCGAAGAAGTCGCGGCGCTACGGGGAACTGCGCACGGCATGGCAGGAAACCGGTGACGCGGCGGCGCTCGAGGCCGCGCACGCGCTGCTGAACGAGACGCAGAACCTGTCGCTGGGCGACCGCGAGCGGCTGTTCGGCTACCTCGAAGGCGCGCGGCGGGTCATCCTGCCGGAGCCGCAGCCACTGCTGACCGCGACGCCCAAGGTGCCGGGCCTCGACGGCCAGAAGATGTCGAAGTCCTACGGCAACGCGATCCTGATGCGCGAGGAGCCGGCCGAAGTGCAGCGCAAGATCCGCACGATGCAGACCGACCCGGCACGGATGCGCCGTTCCGACAAGGGCGATCCGGAGCGGTGCCCGGTGTGGCCGCTGCACAAGATCTACTCCAGCGCCGAGACCTGCGACTGGGTGGTCACGGGCTGCACCACGGCCGGGATCGGCTGCCTCGACTGCAAGCAGCCGGTCATCGACGCGATCGTCGCCGAGCAGGCGCCGATCATCGAGCGCGCGCAGACCTACCTGGACGACCCGCAGCTCGTCCGCAACATCGTCGCCGACGGCTGCGAGCGAGCGCGCAAGCTCGCCGAGGAGACGATGCGCGACGTCCGGGCGGCGATGGGGCTGGACTACACGTGATGGCGCCCGGCGACAGCCCGGCCCCCGTCGTTGCCGACCTTGCGCGGCAGGCGGGCGCGCACGTAGCGAAGATCTACGGCGAGCCGCTGCTCGAGCTGCCGACCGACCTGTACATCCCGCCGGAGGCGCTGGAGGTGTTCCTCGACACCTTCGAGGGCCCGCTCGACCTGCTGCTCTACCTGATCCGCCGGCAGAACATCAACGTGCTCGACATCCCGATGGCGGAGCTCACCCGCCAGTACCTCGGTTATGTCGAGATGATGCGGCGCACGCAGCTCGAGCTCGCCGCGGAGTACCTGCTGATGGCCGCGGTGCTGATCGAGATCAAGTCGCGGCTGCTGCTGCCGAAGCCTCCGGCGATGCCGGGGGCCGAGGTCGAGGATCCCCGGGCCGAACTCGTGCGTCGCCTGCTCGAATACGAGCGGATGAAGCTCGCCGCGCGCCAGGTCGACGAGCTGCCGCTGGTCGACCGCGACTTCGTCGTGGCGCGGGTCTGGTTCGAGCGTACCGCCGCCGCAAGGCTGCCGGACGTCGCGGCGGACGACCTGCGGGCGGCCTGGGCCGGGCTGATTGCCAGGGCGAAGACCAATCGGCATCATCTGGTCACCCGCGAGCAACTCTCGGTGCGGGCCGAGATGAGCCGGCTGCTGAAGGCGCTCGAGCCGTCGCGCTTCGCCGAGTTCACGTCGCTGTTCGCCGCGCACGGCGATGTTGCGCACCTGGTGGTGACGTTCCTCGCGATGCTCGAGCTCGCGCGCGAACGGCTGGTCGAGATCGTGCAGGCGCAACCCTACGCGCCGATCCACGTCCAGCTGCGCGGCGAGCAGGGATTCGCGCTGGCGCCCGAGTACGAATGACCGCGCGCGCGGGGTGTTGCTGAGCTGCGGCGCGGCCGGCAGAAGGACGAAACAGGATGGAAGACACGCAGGCGATCAAGAGCGTCCTCGAAGGCGCGCTGCTGGTGGCGGGCGAGCCGCTGCCCGTAGCGCGCCTGGCGACGCTGTTCGAACCGGCGCTCGAGGCGCGGGCGGTGGAGGCGCTGCTCGCCGAGCTCGTCGCCGACTGGTCGGGGCGGATGGTACGGCTGGTCGAGGTCGCTTCCGGCTGGCGGTTCCAGGGAAGCCCGTCGCTGCAGCGCTTCCTCGACCGGCTCGCCCCGGAGAAGCCGCCGCGGTACTCGCGCGCGACGATGGAGACGCTCGCGATCATCGCTTATCAGCAACCCGTCACCCGCGGAGACATCGAGGCCATCCGCGGCGTTGCCGTGTCCACCAACATCGTCAAGGCGTTGGAGGACCGGCAGTGGGTCGAAGTCGTCGGCCACCGCGAGACCCCCGGGCGGCCCGCGCTCTACGCGACCACCAAGGCCTTCCTCGACGATCTCGGCTTGCACTCGCTGTCCGAGCTGCCCCCGTTGTCCGAGCTCGACGCATCCCACCTGCTGGAGATTCCCGATGCACCCAACCAAGCCGCAGAAGCGCAGTTCGCGCTCGCGACCCCGCTCCTGGCACCGTCCGCCGACCGGCCCGGTGGCGCAGCCGAGCCTGGCACTGCAACAGATATCGGAGGGCCTGGCGCCGCCGCGCCACCGCTCCTCCACTGACGAGGTCTTCACCGAGCCGCAACGCCTGCACAAGGTGCTGGCATCCTGCGGTTTCGGCTCCCGGCGCGCGATGGAGGAGATGATCGTGGCCGGGCGGATCACCGTCAATCGCGAGCCGGCCGAGGTCGGCCAGAAGGTCGGCCCCGGCGACGAGGTCCGCATCAACGGGCAGCTGGTGAAGGTCCGCTTCGCCGAGCCGCGTCCGCGCGTGCTGATGTACCACAAGCCGGCCGGCGAGATCGTCAGCCGCGACGATCCCGAAGGGCGGCCTACCGTCTTCCAGAACCTGCCGAACATCGGCAACGGCAAGTGGATCGCCATCGGCCGCCTCGATTTCAACACCGAGGGGCTGTTGCTGTTCACCAATGCCGGCGAGCTCGCCAACCGGCTCATGCACCCGCGCTACGAGGTCGAGCGCGAGTACGCGGTCCGTACGCTGGGCACGCTCTCGCCCGAACAGGAGAAGCAGCTCGTCTCCGGCATCGAGCTCGAGGACGGACCGGCCAAGGTCGAGTCGATCACCGATGGCGGCGGCGAGGGCGCGAACCACTGGTATCACGTCGTGCTGAAGGAGGGGCGCAACCGCGAGGTCCGCCGGCTGTTCGAGGCGCTGGGACTCACCGTGTCGCGACTGATCCGCACCAGGTACGGCAGCGTCGCGATGCCATCGCGGGTGAAGCGCTGCCAGACGCTCGAGCTCTCCGCCGAGGAAGTCGACGCGGTGCTCGCCGCAGCAGGGCTGCGCCATGGTCAGCAGGACAAGCCCCGGGGCAAGGCGCACGGGGCGGCGCGCCCGGCGGCACCGGGCGGACGGAAGGGCAAGGGGCCGCGGCCGCAGCAGGGCCAGGTTCAAGGCGTGGTCGATCCCGACGCCATCGGCAATCGCGGCCCGGCGGCCGTCGCGGCCACCCTGGTCGACGACGGTGCCGACGACGCCGAGAGCGACGGTCCGCAACCTGGCAACAGCGTCCACGGCCAGCCGACTCACCACAACCGGTCGGTGGGCAGCCTGTTCGGCAAGGCCGAGCAGCGCCATGGGGCGCGCCCGGCAGGCAAGCGCGGTCCGCGCCCGGCGGCGCAGCCCGGCAGCCAGGGCAAGGCCTTTCACGCGAATCGGCACGAGCACAAGCGGGCGGCCCAGCCGGCGACACACCGTGTCCAGGGCCAGCACTCGCCTTACGTCACGACCACGTTGACGATCCCCGGGGCGATTCCGCAGGGGCTCCCCGGCACCAACGGTCCGAAGCCGAAGGGCAATCATCCGCGGAGCGGAAAGGGCGGGGGACAGCCGCGCCAGCCGGGCACGGGAGGCAACGGCCAGCCACGCGGCGCCAAGCCGCGGGCGGGGGCGAACGGCGAGGCCGGTGACACCGGGCGCGCGCATGCCGTGCCGGCCGGCAAGCGTTCCCGCGGCGACCGGAACCGGCGCGGACCCGGCGGCGCGCCGAAACCGGCCGCCATCGAGCCGGGCAACGAAGCGCCGCGCAACGTCGCTCCCGCCGTCGTCGACGACGATTTCGGCAATCGCTGAACGCGCGGCCCGCGGCGACGCGGCGCGCTCGACCGCGACGGTCCCGATGCCGGTCAGCCGGCGTCGACGCCGAACCGTGGGGCCCGCTTGGCGAGGAACGCCTCGATGCCCTCGGCGAAATCCGGCTCCGCCGTGCACGCCCCGAAGCTCACCGCTTCCGCCTGCAGCTGCTCGGAAAGCGAGCGCGACAGCGAATCACGCAGCAACCGGCGGGTCCTGGCGATCGCCGTCGCGGGTCCGGCCGCGATCGCCTGTGCCAGGGCGAGCGTCGCGGCGTCGAGCTCCGCCAGCGGGACCACGCGATTGACGAGCCCCATCCGCTGCGCCTCGGCGACGTCGAAGCGCTCGCCGACGAGCATGATCTCCATCGCCCGCCGCAGGCCGACGAGCCGCGGCAGCGACCACGAGCCGCCGCCGTCGGGCGACAGGGCGATGTGCCGGTAGGCGGCGGCGAAGTACGCGTCGTCGGCGGCGACGACCAGGTCGCAGGCGTTCATCAGCGACAGCCCGAAGCCGGCGACGGCACCCTGCACGCGGCCGACGACGACCTGCGGCAACCGGTGCAGCGCCTCGACGGCGACGTGCAGCCGCTCGACCATCCGCTGGAAACGAGCCTGCCGTTCGGCGGGTTCGTGCACCAGCTCGGCGGCGAAGGTGCGGATGTCGCCGCCGGCCATGAAGTGCCTGCCGGCACCGCCGACGACGACGACGCGGACCGCAGGATCGGCGGCCAGCGCCGCGGTCTGCGCAACCAGCGCGTCGATCA
>WBZP01007840.1_pt1 | contig 10212 bp, 8 predicted proteins | sample 5204301 | NCBI WGS metagenome assembly WBZP01 (sample SAMN12412401, study PRJNA552823) | activated sludge metagenome | isolation source: activated sludge from nitrification reactor of wastewater treatment plant... | place: USA: Pennsylvania | collected 2017 | reverse complement strand
GGCGTCGGTCAGGACACCGGGGGTGTTGCAGACAGCGATCCCGCGCCGCTCCATCTCCACCAGGTCCACGTTGTTGAAGCCCACCCCGAAGTTCGAGACGACGCGCAGCCGCGGCGCCGCATTGAGAAGCGCCACCGTGATGGGAAACGGCGCGGGGCAGAGCAAGCCCTCGGCGGCTCCGAGGTTCGCGGCAACGTCGCTCGTGGTGACATAACAGGGGCGGCAGACTGAGATGAGCAACTCCTCGACGGCCGGCGGCGCAGGCACGGCGATAACGGCGAGAGGAAGCTCACTCACGGCGGCGGACGCTACAGGCTCCGTGCAGCCGCCTCAAGTGCCCGGTTCAGGCGAGGCTCTGGAGGGCGCCGGCGAGCGGGCCCATGTCGAGGCTCATGGCCAGGTAATCGGCCGCGCCCGCCTCGCGATAGCTGCGCTCCTGGTAGTTGCTGGGCAGGGCAGCGAGCACGACGACGGCGACGCCCGACTGCGTCAGTCCGGCGCACTCATCGGGTGAGCACTCGGTGGTGGTGGTGACAACGATTTCCTGGGGCGCGGTCTCGCCGATCCCCTGGAGGATGGTCACGCCGCAGCCAAGGATAAGTTCAAGCCGCGCGCGCAGTTGCTCGGCCAGGCTCATGTCACTCGTCAGGATGCGCACGGGGCGCTCGGCGCTCATCAACAAATCGTGGCGAATCGCTGGCGAAGGGGTCGCGTCCGTTTGGACACCATTGAGCGGCCGATCGGACATTTCGCCCGGTGAGACCGTTTCCCTCTGTTTTTCAGAGGAATGGGCGTCAATCGCAGCATCGGCCCACTGCGGGGCGCTTGGCGGGCCGGTGCTTCGGAATGTAGATTCCGGGTGTCCTCATCCGGACCGAGGCGCCTGGTTGAAAGCTGCCGTCCTCCGCGAAGGTTCGCGGTTTGTTGTCGAAGAGATACCCGACCCGGAGCCCACCGGCCGCCAGGTGGTGATGCGCGTGACCTACTGCGGCATCTGCGGGTCAGACCTTCACCTGCTGCGCGCGGGCGCTCTGGGCGACGGTTCGGTGCTCGGCCACGAGATCATGGGCGAAATCACCGCGCTCGGACCGGAAGCCCGGGGCTTCGAAGTCGGCGACCGCGTGACCACGCTTTCGGCGGTGCCGTGCGATTCATGTGGGCCGTGCCGAGAAGGCCGCTACCGCTCCTGCGAAAAAGGTTGGCAGGTCTTCGGCTACACGGGCCTCGCGGGCGGATACGCGGAGCAGTTACTTACGCACACCAGCGCACTTGAGAAAGTCCCGGATGGACTGTCGGACCTGGGGGCCGCGCTGAACGAACCGGCGATGGTTGGCCTCTATGCCGCGCGCACCAGCCGCGTGCGGACTGGCGACAACGTCGCGATCATCGGCGCCGGGCCAATCGGGCTGCTGGTGTTGCAGTCGGTGCTGCTTTCGAACCCCGCGAACTGCTGGGTCTTCGAGACCTCGGCCGGCCGCCGCCAGAAGGCGATCGAGTGCGGCGCGACCGGCGCATTCGACCCCGGCGACATCGATGTCGCGGCGTTCTTGCAGGTGAACTGCCCGATGGGCGGCCCTGACGTCGTGTTCGAGTGCGCGGGCGCGAAAGGCACGCTCCAGAAGGCCATCGAGTGGGTCCGGCCGGGAGGGCAGGTCATCCTCCCCGGCGTGAACATGGAACTGGACGAAGTTTCGCCGCTGGCGATGGTCGGCAAGGAGTGCGAAATCAAAGCTTCTCTCGGGGGTATGGACCTGTTCCGCACGGCGCTTGACCTCATCGCCGCCGGAAAGATCCAGCCGGAGAAGATGGTGACCCGAATCGTCGGCCTCGATGAGGTGGACGAGGTGTGCCAGACCCTGGGCACCGCCGGGAACAACGACGTGAAGGTGCTCGTTGCGCCTGGGAAGGGACTGCGATGAAAGCGCCAGTGCTCCACGGCCGCCGGCAGATGACGTTCGAGGACGTCCCGGACCCCGTCGCCGGGGATTCGGAGGTGGTCGTCGAAGTCGGTTATTGCGGCATCTGCGGGTCCGACCTCCACCTCTACGACAGCGAAATGGCCGGGGGCGGCATCGTGATGGGGCACGAGTTTGGCGGCGCCATCGTCGAGATCGGCAAGGGCGTGACTGGCTGGGAAGTGGGTGACCGCGTGGTGGGCGCGCCGATGCGGCCGTGCATGAACTGCGCCTTCTGTGTCCGCGGCGAATTCGATCTCTGTTATCAGCATTACCGGCTGGAGGCCGCGCGTGCGGGGGTGGCACCCGCGGGCGGCGCGTCGCTCGGCGCCGGCGGCTATGCGCCGTTCGCCAAAATCGGCGCCGCGCGGCTGATGCGCATCCCGGACGCGCTCGACGAACAGCAGGCGGCTGCGATCGAGCCGGCCGCGGTCGGCGTGCACGCGGTGCGGCTCTCTGGCCAGACGATCGGCGACCGCGTGGCGATTCTTGGCGCGGGTCCAATCGGGTTGTTTACGTTGCAATGCGCTATCGCGGTCGGCGCTCGACGGGTGGTCGTCGCCGAACCTTCGCCCGGCCGGGCCGAACTGGCGAAATCGCTGGGCGCGGATGTGGTGTTCAACCCGCGTGAGGCGGGTGACCTGGCCGGCGCGTTCGCTTCGCACCTTGGCGGTCCGCCGGATGTGGCATTCGACGCCGCCGGCGTGCCCGCAACCTTGCAGCAAGCCGTGGACGTGGTGAAGCCCGGTGGCAGCGTGATGATGGTCGGCGTTTCCTTCGATGCGGCGCCGGTGCGGCCGTCGGTGTGGGTGACGAAGCGGGTGACCGTGCGCGCGGCCTTCGCCTACAGCCGAGCAGACTACGAGACGACGATCGCCATGCTGGAACGCGGGTCGCTGAAGGCCGGGCCGGTTATCACGTCGATTGTGGCGGGCGCCGAAACGCCGGCGGCGTTCGAGCGGCTGCTTTCGCCGAATTCGGACGTGAAGGTGCTGGTGGACCCCCGCCGTTAGGCGTGCGCGCCGGCCTGGTAGTGAATGTCCCGGACGGCGTGGCTGAGATGGAGTGACTCCTCCGGGTCATGGCCGATAGCGATGAGCGCCTGGCGCATGAGCTCGAGGCCGCCTTCAAGTTCCGGGACCACGACTTCGGTGGCGCCGAGCTCGCGGAACGTCTCGATTTCGCCGGCCGCCCGGCCGCGGACCAGGACCGGGGCGGACGCATTGAGCCGCCGGGAGTTCGCCACCGCCAGCAGTGCCGAGCTTTCGTCAGGCGTGGCGACGACGACGATGCTCGCGTTTGACACGGAGGCGTGCTCCAGGACCTCCAGGGTTGCGCAGTCGCCCCAGACCACCGGAATGCCGGTCAAGGCGAGCCGGCGCACCCGTTCGAGGTCGGCTTCGATGACCACGAACGGCACTCCCAGTTGCTGGAGGGCATGGCCGGTGAGCTCCCCGACGCGCCCGTAACCGCAGACGACCGCATGTCCGCGCATTTTGGCCGCGAGGGAGGGCGGCTCGCCCTGGCGGTCCAGGATTCGCCAGAGGGGTGGCCGGCCCTTGAGGAGCTTTTCCACCGGTTCGACCAGCCGGAAGGCGAGGGGATTGAGCGAGATGGACGCGACGGCAACAGCGAGGACGACGTTGTAGGTCGCGGACGAGATCAGCTGCTCGCGGAGGCCCTCGTCGGCCACGATGAACGAGAACTCGCCCACCTGCGCCAGTCCGGCGGCGACCACCAGCCCCGTACGGGCGGGGTAGGGAAACGCAGCCGAGACGGCCACCGCGACCAGGCTCTTGCCGAAGAGGACGACGGCAAGGATCGCCAGGGTCAGGCCGAAGTGGTCTTTCACGACGGACGGGTCCAGCAGCATGCCGACGGAGACGAAGAAGAGGACGGCGAACGCTTCCCGGAGCGGGACGACATCGGCCGCCACCTGGCTGCTGGTCTCCGTTTCAGAGACCACGACGCCAGCCACGAAGGCGCCGATGGCGACGGAGAGGCCGAACCAGGCCGCGCCGGTGGCGATGCCGAGCGCGATGGCGACGACGGCGAGGATGAACAGCTCGCGCGAGCCTGTGCGGGCGACGAGGCTGAGCAAGCGGGGCATCAGGCGCGTGCCCGCAACCAGGCCGACGGCAAGGAAGACGGCGGCCTTCGCGATCGCAATGCCAGCGTCTTGGGCGAACTCGCCGGCGCTGTCGCCGCCTTTAAGGAACGGGAGGATGACCAGGAAGAGGACGGTCGCGAGGTCTTCCACGACCAGCCAGCCGACGGCGACTCGCCCATGCACCGATTCGAGCTGGCCGCGGTCTTCGAGGGCCTTAATCAGGACGACGGTGCTGGCGACCGAGATCGCAAGACCGAGGACGATCCCTTCCTTGATCCCCAGCCCGAAGAACGAGCCGGCAAAGGCGCCGAGCGCGGTGGCCGCCGCGATCTGGACGACGGCCCCTGGGATGGCGATGTTCTTGACGCGCAGGAGGTCCTTGACGTTGAAGTGAAGGCCGACGCCGAACATGAGGAAGATGACGCCAAGCTCGGCCAGTTCGCGGAGGGCGTCGAGGTCCGCCTCATAGCCGGGCGTGAAAGGAGAGATGATGACGCCCGCGGCGAGGTAGCCCACGATCGGCGACAGCCCGGCGAGGCGGGCAGCAATCCCACCACCGAGCGCGAGACCAAGGGCAACGGCAACGGACGTTAAGAGCGAGAAGTGCTCCACGCAGGGTCATCGTACCTGATGAGGGTAAAAGGGGTCAGAAGCTGCACGAGACGCACGGGAACCTCGGTGGCCGGTGGTACGTTGGAACGGTATGCGGTGCCATCTACTGGTCGTGAGCATGGGAGTGCTTCTGCTGGCCGCCTGCTGCGGCGGGCGGAAAAGTGATCCGTCGCCCGCGGTTGTCTCGCCGGCCGACACGCCAACACCCGCGGCCACTGCGCTGCCGACGCCCGATACCGCGCTCCCATCCGACTGGGACGGGTTGACGCTGTTCCCGGCGCCTGCGGTGGGAGCGCCGTGTCCGGTTGAATCGGACGTTTGCGAGGCAGCGTTCGACCTTCTTGCACGCGTGCACGCCAATGACGCAGACGGCATCCTGGCTGCCAGCGAGCCGAGAACGGTGACCTGCCCCCGTGCCGGAGAACCGCTGCCGATCAACGTTTTCGATCCCGGCGACGCGTGCTCGGGAGCGCAGGCGGGGGAAGTACGGCCGTATTACGTCGTCTCGAGCGGCGGCGAGGGGAGCGCGACCAGCCCTTCCACCTTCGCGTCTGCGCTGAGGACATACGTCGAGCGCCTTCCGGTTGGGGCTGGCAGTCCAGATCGGTATGGGCCTGGCGGGCTCGCGCTCGCTGCTGTTGGATGCTTTCGTACATCCGGACCCAGCGGTCGCTGCGGAGACGAGTGGATCACCGTAACGTTGACGGTCGTCCCAGCGGCGGAGCGGAGGCTTGTGGCCTGCTTTACTTTCCATCGCAATGCTCAGGGCGGCCCGCCCCGACTTGGCGGCATTGGCTGCGGCGTTCCTCCGTACGCGAGCCTCTATGGATTGTCTGGGCCAGCCCGGTACAACGAACTCATGGGTACCTTCGGAAACTATCCGTGGTTGCCTTTGGTACGCCATCCCCTGCCGGACCCGGTCAAGGCTGCGGTCGAAGGCAACCTGCCGCTCGCGTGGCCGCTCGACGGCGAATGCCTTGTCGCGCCGCCGAGCGGAGAGCAAGCACTTTGCTTTCTCGATCCGGTAGACCGAGGCCAGACATTCGAGGTGTACGTCGCGATCCCGTTTTCGGACGCGGTCTGGAAGTATGTCCTTCGCCGAAACGTAAATGGCACCTACTCCGTGGAATCGATGGTCAAGCAAGGTATCTGAGCAGTCACTCGCCCCTCGCACGCAAATCGTTTCGTCTATACTCCCGATAACCGTCAGGCAGCCACGATGCTTTCGCGGCCGCGCTCACGGACCACATCGGGGGCACATCCATGAAGTTCCACTGGTTCCACCTCATGCCGTGGCCGGACCTCCCAGACGACTTCCAGCAGAAGAACCGCTCCGTCTGGGTCGATGTCGACTACAAGCTGTTCAACGCGGAGCGCTGCAACACCGTCTACAACGAGTACCTGGACGAGCTCGAGTTCGCCGAGAAGATGGGTTACGACGGCATCTGCGTGAACGAGCACCACTCGAACGCGTACGGCATGATGCCGAGCCCGAACATCATGGCGGCGACGCTTACGCGCCGCACCAAGAACGCCGCGATCGTCGTCATGGGCAACTCCATCGCGCTCTACAACCCGCCCCTGCGCGTGGCCGAAGAGTTCGCGATGCTCGACATCCTTTCCGGTGGCCGCCTTGTCGCCGGATTCCCGGTCGGCACGAGCATGGATACGAACTACGCGTACGGCGTGCCCGGCGCGCAGCTTCGCGACCGGTATTACGAAGCGCACGACCTGATCATGCAGGCGTGGCACGACAAGGGCGTCAGCCACTTCAACGGCAAGTACAACCAGGTCCGCTACATGAACCCGTGGCCGCGGCCGCTCCAGCAGCCGAACCCGCCGATCTGGATCCCGGGCGGCGGTTCGATCGAGACCTGGGAGTGGTGCGCCGACATGGGCTACCTCTACTCCTACCTCTCCTACTCCGGTTACAAGCGCGCCCAGACCATCATGGACGGCTTCTGGAAGCGGATGACGGACAAAGGCATCGAGCCGAACCCGTACCACGCCGGTTTCGCCCAGACCGTCTGCGTGGCTGAGACCGAGGCCGAAGCGAAAGAGCTGTACTGGCCGCACATCGACTACTTCTACAACCGCTGCCTGCACGTGTATCCCGGATTCGCGGATGCACCCGGCTACCGCACGCTGCGGACCGTGAAGGCAGGGATCAAGAGCCAGTTCGAACAGGCCCAGCAGAACGCGAAGGCGAAACTCACCTGGGAAGGCCTGGTCGAGCAGGGCTACGTCGTCGCGGGGCCACCGGACAAGGTGATCGCCAAGCTCAACGAGCTCGCCGAGAACCTCCGCGTTGGCCACCTGATGCTGCTCCTCCAGATGGGGAACATGCCGCGGGACGTGGCGATGTACAACACCCAGATGTTCGCCGAACGGGTTGCGCCGCACCTGCGGGACAAGTTCAACGAATTCGAGGACAAGTGGTATCCGAAGATGATGCCGGCGGCCGACCGGGCAGCCCCCATCGTCCAGGAGAAAGACCAGGCCCGCATCGCTGTTGCGGTTGGCGGCGGCGGGCAGTAACCGGCGAAGGGAGTTGACGTTGTCCCGCCTTCGGGCCGGGACAACGCGCCCGGGCGCCGGACGGCGGAGGCAGAGTCCGGCACCGGAGGTCCCGCGAGTCCCTGAGGTCTTGCGTCTCGCAGTATCCGCCAGGAGACCATGGCGTTGAATGGTAGGCCATACGGGCGGTCGCTACCTGGATCGAGACAGGAACGAGCCGGCCTGGGCAGGCCAGGCCGAACTCGGTAACGCGTTGCTTCGGGTTATCGCGGGCGATGCGGCGATCCGGTCGCGAGGCCCCGGCCCCAGGGGGTCTGGTTTCGGGGCACGGCGGTCATGCCGACTCCGAACCGGGCTCGTAGTAGACCGTCAGTTCGGCGGTATCGCGGATCAGGTCAAGGCGGCCAACCTCGACGCGCATGACATCCAGGCCGGTCCGCTCTCGCAGGTCGGCGATGAGCGCTTCTCGCCGCTCGGGGTGGGTGAGCGCGAGGTTGTCGTAGCTGATCTTGCGATGGGTATCGAACGTGAATCCCCACCGGTGTTCGAGGACCCAGAGCAGGCTGATGATCATGCCGTTCGCGATGAGCACTCGAGCGAGGTCGTCGCCGTTGGCGAGGACGGAGTTGATGACGGGCAGGGCGATGATGATGAAGAGATAGGTCATCTCGCGGATCGGCATCTCTTCGGTGCGGTAGCGGATGACCGAGAAGATGGCGAACAGGCCGAACCCGGCCCCCACGCTGAGCTCGATGCTGGTGAGCAGCCCAATGAGGAAGTAGATGGTCGAATTGAACGCGAGGAACGTGAAGACGTAGGTGCGGTCTTTCGATGACGGGTAGTACACGAACCGGACGATGATGAAGGCGGAGACGAGGTTGAAAGCCGCGCCAATTACGAAGTCTGAGAGTTCAGTTGACATTGGAGGGACCTCGGAAGGCTTGGTCGACGAGTCTGAGGCGGGGGCTCGGGCGGTGGCCAGCCTGATTGGCCGTAAGCATCGCGAGCCCATCGCTGTACTTGCTGAAGGCCGACGGCCGTACACCGGCCGACCGGAGAGCGGAAGCGAATTGCGAGTCGCTGGAGTGGGAGCCTCGCTTGATCTCCACGACGACCAGGCCCGGCAGCGCGCACGAGGCTCCCCGGCCGGCGAAGCTCAGATCCCGGTCGATCGTGACCCGTTCGGGAACGAAGGGGCTGGCGAGCGTGACTCGCCGGAACCAGTTGGTGAGCACGGGCTCGAGGTTGGCTTCGAAGCCGGGTTCGGTTTCGCGGAGGAATCGCTTCTCCCGCTCCGTGAGGTCGCCGGTGAAGCTGGAGATGCGGATCCGTGCCTTTGCCGTCCGCCCGGCGCGCTTGGACTTGACTTCGAAGTACGTCAGCCCGCTGTCCAGGTACTGGCGCCGGCGGACCTTGAAGCGCCGCGGGACGTGACGGCAGTGCGCGCTGTGGAACCGCAGGTCCGCCGTGTCGAAGTACTGCGTGCGGTACTCGTGGGTGCGTTGGCCGTCGATCTCGAGGACCCGATAGTCGTCGTGGACGCGGGCGAGCACGTCGACCAGTTGCGCCTCGGAGAGCAGGTACTTGGCGTCATGCCGGTCCTGGACGGACACGCGGTCCAGGTCGTCGAGGGTGATGGCGGGGAGAGCAGCGATGCTCTCGTCGACGGTTGGATGGGGCGCCTCGGCGGGGCATTGTGGCGCCTGCCGCGGGATGAGTCTTCGAAGCTCGGTGGGCGATGCGAGGATGGCGGTCACTTCGCCACCACCGTCATCGTGGCCGCGCCGGCCGGCGCGAAGCTGGAAGCGTCGTACACTCCGGCGGCATCTGCCCCGCTGGCCGTCCCGCCGATGAACACGCTATAGGTCGCGCCGCGCGCCAGTGCCGAGTCGGCGAAGACGAGTGACTGGAACGCCTTGGTGGGCGCGAAGGTGAGCAGCGTCTTGCCTTCGGCATCGCGGATGCTGACCAGGGTTCCGGCCTTCTGCGCGGCCGCGAAACGGATGGACACGGAGGCGAGGCCCCCCGTCCCTGGCGCCTGGGCCATGCCGGCGCTGCCCGCCGCGACGATCGTGCCGCCAGTCATCGTAAACGTGCCGTCGTAGTCGATTGCGCCGTTGTTGTTGGCGGTTGGGCCGTTGACGATGACGGTCCCGCCGCTCATGGTCACGGAACCGTTCGCATCGACGCCGTCGCCCGTCGAATCGAGGACGATGGTCCCTCCGCTGATGGTGATGGAGTAGTTGCCACCAGTGGTGAACTGATCTCGCGGGGCGCCGCCGCCGGGCTGCTGAGCACCGGAGCCATCGACCCCGCCGGCAGCGTTGAGGGCGTCGTCACTGGAGACAATCGAGATCTCGCCGTTCGAGATCGTAATCGCCGCACTCTCGATGCCTTCGTACGAGCGCGTCACCGTGAGCTTGCCACCACTGATGGCGGCCGTGGTGTCGCCGTGGACGGCGTCATCGCCGGTGGCGACGGTGACTTCTCCACCGCTGATCTTGACGGCGACGTTGGAGTGAATCGCGTCATCGGCGGCGTTGATCGAGGTGACTCCGCCGCTGATCGAAGCGAGAGCGCCGCCCTTGATGGCCTTGGCGGACGCGTCTGTAGCGACTTTGGCCCCGGCGCCGCCGCCGGTGGTCAGGCTGAGCGTGCCGCCCAGGACCTCGGCGACGCTCTCGGCATCGATCCCGTCGCCGCCTGAAACGATGTCGACCTTGCCGGCGGAAACGCTCACGTAGCCGAGGCTGGTGTCATCGGCTTCGTCCGACTTCAGCCCGTCGCCGCCCGCGGTGACCTTGACCGTCCCGCCTTTGACAACGAGATAGTCCTTGCCCCGGATTCCGTCATCGGCGGCGGTCACCTGGATGTTGCCGCCGGCGATGACCAGGCCGTCCTTGCTGGCGATGCCGTCGTTGAAGTTGCCTGTGACGACGAGGGTTCCTTCGCCGGCGATGCTCAGGTCCGCCTTACTGAAGAGCGCCGCGTTTGGCTCATCGGCGTCCGCTTCCGCCC
>WBZP01007836.1_pt1 | contig 10214 bp, 10 predicted proteins | sample 5204301 | NCBI WGS metagenome assembly WBZP01 (sample SAMN12412401, study PRJNA552823) | activated sludge metagenome | isolation source: activated sludge from nitrification reactor of wastewater treatment plant... | place: USA: Pennsylvania | collected 2017 | reverse complement strand
CTCCAGAGTGAGCGCCCCCAGGCATCTTGACCCAAACCTGGGCCGAGCACGATCTGCGTCGCCCGCTGGAGCAGGGGATCGAGATCCGCCGGTGCTTCGACCCCTTTGGTCATGATTTCGGGCCTGGTCATGGTCAGGGCGGCGGCATGGCCAGGCCAGGTGGCTAGGCTCACCAAGCCGGCGCCGGTACGCGCCGCCGCCTCGGCCGCCAATCTGGCCGCGCCGCCCATCCCCTGGGCGCCGCCCACCACCAGCACATGACCGAAATCTCCCTTGTGGGCGGTACGTCGGCGTGGTGTCAGCAGGCTGGACTGCTGCTCCCAGTCGAGCCGTTTGGCGGAAAGAAGCTCATGACTGTAAACCCGGGCCGGCACCCCCAGGGCATCGAAATAGATGTCGCCGCAGTGATCCGGCCCGGTCCCGACGAACAAGCCCAGCTTGAGCCCGATGAAGCTGATGGTCGCCTCGGCCTCCACGGCGATGCCGAGCACCTGGCCACGATCCGAGTCCAGTCCCGAGGGGATATCTATGGCCAGCACCGGCGCCGGATGCCGGTTGATGGCCTGAATGGCCTCCGCCCAGAGGCCGGTCAGCGGGCGTTCGAGGCCAGTCCCCAGGATGGCGTCGACGATGACATCCGTCCGCGAGGGTAACCCTGTGAAGGGGAGGACTTCACCCCCGGCCTGGTCGTAGGCCAGGGCCATGGTCAGGGCGTCCCCACGCAGTCGATCCCTGTCCCCCAATTGCCGCACCCGTACCCCCAAGCCATCAGCCAAGGCCAGACGGGCCACCACATAGCCGTCGCCGGCGTTGTTGCCGAGACCGCAAACCAGGGTAATATCCCGCGCTTCCGGCCAGAGTCGACGCAACAAGCGATAACTGGCGGTGCCGGCGCGCTCCATCAGCTCAGCCCCGGGAATGCCGTAGTCCTGGATCGCCAGGCGGTCGAATTCGCGCACCTGGGCGGCGGTATAGAGCGCATGGGGAAGTCGATCCGTCTGGGGCATGGGCCTTGTCATCATCATCCGATCCTCTCGTGTTTGGGGAGCTGCCGGGGGCTAACGATAGCGCGAAGGCCGGGACCGCTCCATCCGCTTCACGCTCGCTCGACTGGACGGCCCTCGCCGATCGGATCAAAACCTGGGGTCGGGCCTTGGGGTTTCAGCGGATCGGCATCACCGACACCGATCTCGGTGTGGCGGAACGGCGACTGCAAGACTGGCTGGCCCTGGGATTCCAGGGCGAGATGGACTACATGCGCCGCCATGGTCATAAACGCAGCCGTCCCGAGGAGCTGATCCCTGGGACCCTGCGGGTGATTTCAGCGCGGATGGATTATCTACCCGAGCCCATGAACAAGAGCGCGCCGATTCTGGAGGATGGAACCGCGGCCTTCATCTCCCGCTACGCCCTGGGGCGGGACTATCACCGCCTGCTGCGGAAGCGCCTGCAACGACTGGCGGATCGTCTGGGAAGCGAGGTCGGTGATTTCGGCTACCGGGTGTTCGTCGATTCGGCGCCGGTGTTGGAAAAGCCCCTGGCGGAGAAGGCCGGGCTTGGCTGGATCGGCAAGCACACCAACCTCATCCACCGCGAGGCTGGCTCCTGGTTCTTTCTCGGTGAGATCTACACCGATCTTCCCTTGCCCATCGACACCCCCGCCGAGAATCACTGCGGACGCTGTCAAGCCTGTATCCAGATCTGCCCGACCCAGGCCATCCTCGGCCCCTATCGGCTGGATGCCGGACGCTGTATCTCCTATCTCACCATCGAGTTGGCGGGTGCTATTCCCGAGTCCCTGCGCCCCCTGCTGGGCAACCGTATCTACGGTTGCGACGACTGTCAGTTGGTCTGCCCCTGGAACCGCTTCGCCAAGATTACCCGGGAAGAGGATTTTCTGCCCCGACAAGGCCTGGACAGTACCACCCTGATGGCGTTGTTCGTCTGGGAAGAGGATGAGTTTCTGCAACGCACCCAGGGCTCGGCCATCCGCCGCCTGGGCCATGAACGCTGGTTGCGCAATATCGCCGTGGCCCTGGGTAATGCCCCCCGTTCGGAACGGATTCAAGGCCTGTTGCAGGCGCGACTGCGGCATCCATCCGCGCTGGTGCGCGAGCATGTCCTCTGGGCGCTGGGGCGACAGAGGGAGAAGCCATGATCTCCTGGGGGATCAGGAGCGGGATGTTTCCACTGCTCGCCTTCGACAGGCTCAGGCCGAACGAAACAAGATGATTACTGCGGGGTCCATGGCCAATGCCCTTGGAGGTTTATGAGGGGATACGCAAAAACACCTCGCGGTAATAGCGCAACTCGGCGATGGATTCCTGGATGTCCGCCATCGCCAGGTGACGCGCCTCCTTGCTGAAACCCGACACCAAGCCGGGCGCCCAACGGTTTACCAGTTCCTTGAGGGTGCTGACATCGAGGTTGCGGTAGTGGAAGTAGCCCTCGAGCTTGGGCATGAGGCGGGCGAGAAAGCGCCGATCCTGGCAGATGCTGTTACCGCACATGGGTGAGAGACCCGGCGGCACATGCTGTTCGAGAAAGGCGATGGTCGCCGTCTCAGCGGTGGCAAGGTCGATACTGCTGGTCCGCACCCGGGTCAATAGCCCGGACTCCCGATGGTGACGCTGGTTCCAGTCGTCCATGGCCACCAGCACTTCCGGCGGTTGGTGGATGGCGAGGATGGGCCCTGCCGCCACATACTCCAGGGACTGATCCGTGACCAGGGTGGCGATCTCCAGGATCTGATCGCGCTGAGGATCCAAACCAGTCATCTCCAGGTCGATCCAGATGAGATGAGTGGGATTCGCTACCATGACAACCTCCTTCGTTCAGGCGGCGGATTCTAGCAGAGCGCCCGAGCCGCCTGTATCCTATGTTGCATGAATAGCTTTACTTCGATCTTTTTATTGGCCCTGGCGGGGGGGACCCTGCTCGAACTCTGGTTGCTGTGGCGCCATGCCAGGCATGTGCGCGCTCATCGAGACCAAGTGCCGCCGGCCTTCGCCGAGCGCTTTTCCCTCGACGAGCACCACAAGGCCGCCGATTACAGCCTGGCCAAGGCCGGATTGGGGGCCTTCGATGTCGTCCTGGGGGCGGGGCTCATCCTGGTCTGGACCCTGGGTGGGGCGCTCGAGGCCCTGCAAACCGCCTGGAATGGTCGGTTGGGTTCGCCGCTGTGGGAGGACTTGGCGCGGCTGCTCTCCTTCATGCTCGTCTCCAGCCTGCTCGCCTTGCCCATGGGCGCCTGGCGCACCTTCGTCCTGGAACGCCGCTTCGGTTTCAACCGCACCACCCCGGGTCGCTTCGCCCTCGACTGGTTGCTGGAGGTCGTCATGACCCTGGTGCTGGGTATCCCGCTGGGATGGGCGATCCTCAGCCTGATGCAGGGGGCGGGAGAATTCTGGTGGCTGAGCGCCTGGGCGGTGTGGATGGGCTTCGTGCTCCTGCTGTCCTGGGCCTTCCCGGTCTTCATCGCCCCCCTGTTCAACAAATTCACCCCCCTGGAAGACCAGGTCCTGCGCGAGCGCGTGCAGCGACTACTGGAGCGTTGCGGTTTCAACAGCCGGGGGATCTTCGTCATGGACGGCTCCCGTCGCTCCGCCCACGGCAACGCCTATTTCACCGGACTGGGACGCAACAAGCGCATCGTTTTCTTCGATACCCTGCTCGGCGGACTCAGCATCGAAGAGGTGGAGGCGGTGCTCGCCCACGAACTCGGCCACTTCCGCCTGCATCATGTACGCAAGCGGTTGATCAGCACGGCGTTGCTGTCCCTGGGCGGACTCGCCCTGCTTGGCTGGTTGCAGCAGCAACCCTGGTTCTTCAGCGGACTGGGCCTGAGCCAGCCCTCCGCCGCCGGGGCCTTGCTACTCTTCCTCATCACCGTGCCGGTGTTCGGTCTCTTCTTCCAGCCCTTGGGGAGTCTGATCATGCGCCGTCACGAGTACCAGGCCGACGCCTATGCCGTCGCCCATAGCGGCGCTACCGCCCTGATCTCCGCCCTGGTCAAACTCTATCGAGACAATGCCAGCACCCTTACCCCGGACCCGCTCTATTCGGCGTTTCATGATTCCCATCCCCCCGCCCCCTTGCGCATCGCCCGCATCACCCGGCTGGCTGAAGGCTGAGAGAGGGCCGGACCGTTGTCGGCGACCCAGGTCATCCCCATGTTTCTCCCTTATCATCGCATCGAAACCCACCACGGGAGATTTGTCTCATGAAGGCTATCCTCATATCCGGAATCCTGCTGTCCCTGCTCGGCATCGAGGCTTCCGCCGCGGATGCGAACGCCGGCAAAGCGCTGGCGGATAAGCATTGCATCCAATGTCACGGCGCCGAGGTTTATACCCGCCCGGACCGCAAGGTCAATTCGTTCGATCAGCTCAAGACCCAGGTCAGGCGTTGCGAACTCAATCTCGAACTCAAGTGGTTCGATGACGAGATCGACAACACGACTGCCTATCTCAATCAGGAGTATTACCGCTTCAAGTAAAGATGCCCCGCCGGCATCTGACGGAGCGTCAGGAAGCGCGCATCCGTCATATCCAGGAACGCCGCCGCCAGCGGTGGCAACACCAGGTCGAACAGCGCCTCGAAACCCTTGGTGAGACTCCGACCCGATCCGCTCGGGTGATCGCCCGTCATGGCGCCAATCTGGCGATCTGCGATCTCGAAACAGGAAGCTTCCATCACTGCCTGTTCCGCCAGAACCTCGGCCATGTCGTTTGCGGGGATCGGGTGCTCTGGCAGCCCACCGCCGACGGCGATGGCGTGGTCACCGCGCTCCTCGAACGCCATAGCGTTCTCGCCAGACCGGACTACAGCGGACGGGAAAAGCCGCTTGCCGCCAATGTCACCCAGATGGTTCTGGTGTTGGCCCCCCAACCCGAGCCCAGCGAATATCTGCTCGACCAGTACCTGGCGACGGCGGAACTTATCGGCTGTGGCGCCATCCTCGCCCTCAACAAGGTGGATCTACTGGCGTCGGATCAGCGTCGTGAACTTCTCGACCGCTTCGACGCCTACAGGCGCATCGGCTATCCGCTGATCGCGGTCAGTGCCACCCAAACCGAGGGTTTGGCACCGTTGCTCCCCTGGCTCGAAACCCAGACCAGTATCCTGCTGGGCCAATCGGGCGTGGGCAAGTCCTCCCTCATCAAGGCCCTGCTGCCCGATCTGGAGATCCAGATCGGCCAACTGTCCCAGGCCACCCGGGTCGGACGCCACACCACCGCCGCGGCCTTTCTCTACCAATTGGTGTGTGGCGGCCATCTCATCGACTCGCCAGGGGTGCGCAGTTTCCGCCTGCTGCCCATGGATCGTCAGGAACTCGAATGGGCCTACCGTGAATTTCGCCCTTTCCTCGGCACCTGCCAGTTCGCCGATTGTCGCCACCACCAGGAACCCGGCTGTGCCCTCAAGGCGGCGGTGGAGGAGGGGAGCATCGATCCTCGCCGACTGGACAACTTCCGTCATCAGGCGCGGGAACTCGGATGAAGGGCGCCGCCGAGCCCATCAGGGAGTTGCTGTGCGATACCGCATCACCCGACAGGGCGCCAACCCTTAGGGACGAGACGACCTATCCTGTCCAGCTTTGCCGAACCAACCTCGAAGGGTGCGGATTCCCTGGCATCACCGCATTCGGACTCCGGCTGTCCGATCCCCATCATGTCGCGATCCCGGGGCAGGGGGGGTGAGTCGGTTTTTTTGTTCTTTTAATGAGAACAATAAGAGAATATCAATCGGTATTGTTCTCTAAAAAAGAACGTATTCATAGCCTTTTCGGCCCAGGCCCGAATCGCCTCCAGGCATGAGTCACAAGCTTGGTAGGAAGTGATGAGCGCGGCGAACCACATCGATCACGAATGGAGAATACCTCGATTGATGCGGTTCGTTTGTCACTGCATCCTAGGTTACTTCCTTCGTCAGCCCAACTTACGGGCTGGCTGGTGTCGGGAGTCGGTGATGTTATAAGAAACGTTTGGTCCGCACAGCGGACCCTACATGGCTTTTGTTCATTATTTTTGTCGGATCATTAACCAGAAAATAACCCCAGTAGTTGTGCCACATATAAAAAGGAAGCCGAACCATTTAACAACAGGGCTCGGCATTCTATAGTCAAATGGAATTTCAAATAGTCGAAGGGACGCAAATGGTATGGAACATAGGCCGCCAATAATAATAGCGTGCCAAACACTTAACCAACCATTTCGCCTGCAAACAATATAAGCTGGAACCCCAAAAATCAAAGCAGAAATATAAGCTACTGGTAGTGAAATTAAGAATAGCATTATGGAATTTGAATTCCAGAGCATATCTGCGCCATGATCAATAAACCCCGCAAGTATACTTAGAAACAACATTGCCACAAAAGGGGCAATCAAGAGCCCATTCGTTGCACGTCCCATTATATTAAATAAACCTTAAAGCATTTAATCGCCATCATTTGGATAAATTCTACCAAGAACCGGGATATCGCCCCCGTAACAAAAGCCTCCCCATGGGTTAGCTCCGTAGCTCCGTAGCTCCGTAGCTCCGTAGGTTGGGTTGACATCGTCAACCCAACATTCCAAACAGCATCGGCGATGCATGTCGGGTTGCAAAATACGCAACCCGACCTACGATACTACATGGCTTGATTTTCGAGCGGGATAGACCTTGGTGAGAAATGCGGGTTAGAACTTTGGTTTTATCATATCAGCTGCTTCTCTTTTTTTGGCGGTTTCTGCCGCTGACTTTTCTTCAATAATATTTTTCACATAATCATATGAATCACGAGCACTAATATAATCAATAAACCTGAAGCTTATATCGCTTACGGTTTCATTGAGATTCTTCGCAGTCTTTGCTGCGAGCACTATTCCACAGGATTTATCGTATGCTCTTATCGGAATGGGTGTCTGAAGGAAATAACTTGCCTTAATATTTTCATGCTTGGTATCAATTTCACATTCATAATACTCTTGTTTGCCGCTGTATTTATCTTTAGCTTTTCTTCTCCAATAGTAAATAGTGGCATTTTCATTGAAAGGATTACTGGTAACATCTGGAATGCCAAACTTTTCAATTAGCGACTGATATGTTGACTTGATAGATGGAAACTGTTCTTTTGAAAAAGAAATCTCCCTAGTAATAGCCACCACTCTATTATTGGATGCCGTACTATAAGATATTTTTATCTCATCACGCGACCGTATATTGTTAAAAGTTGGAACCAAGTTGCTAGGGCCAACACCCGATTGTCGATCAAATTTTTTACGAATGACGACACCAAGAATGCTTAACCCAGGATTAGGCATAATGTTATTTACGGAGAGATTTTTGCCTACCTCAATATAATCTGTATCATACTTTCCAGGATCCATGTTCGTTTTTATGACATTCAGCACTTCATCAGAGGTAACGCCAAGTCGTACTCCTGCAATATCCCATTTAGTAAAATCGCTTTCTCTATTGGCATCGATTGCACTTCCTTGGCTGGTGACCAAGCATAGGAGACATACGTTCAACGACATAAAAGTAGCTTTCATAAAATCACTCTCATTGTGGTGAAGTCTTATAAACGAAGCCCGGTAGGGTGGGCACCGCCCACCTGAACAATCGAGTCTGCATTGTAATCGAAATGGCGGGACGTGCCCGCCCTGGCTGACAGAAGTAAGTTGCGTAGGGTCCGCCAGGCGGACCAATCGGGCTATGAATGCATCCCCAAATGCTCATCCAGCCAATCCCGAATCCAATGGCTGGCGCGGGAGCCGGCGAAACGCCCGCGTTCTACGCCATGATGAAAAAGCACCACGGTGGGGAAACCGCGTAGTCGATAATGGCCGGCGAGTTTCATATTCTCGCCTTCGTCGACCTCGACCTTGGCGAGTTTCACCCGGCCGTCGAGTTCCTGGATGACGTGTTGTATATGGGGCGCGAGGCCATGACAGGGTCCACACCAGTCGGCCCAGAAATCCACCAATATGGGTACCTGATGGGAGGCTTCGATCACCTTGGCCTGAAAATCGGTCAGGCCGGCATCGAATTGGTGAGGGGAGGGGGAATGGGCATGGAACATGGGGAGCCTCGCCTGATGAACGTCGTGGACCAAATCGACCCGGCACCTCTAGTATGCTGTTCGCGGTACACTAGCTCTATTGTCCGGCATCAAAGGAACCCCAGATGATCAGTCTCTTGCGCGCCCCTTATCCCGCCACCCGGATGCGGCGCATGCGCCGCGACGACTTCTCCCGTCGCCTGATGCGCGAGACCCTGTTGACGCCCGCCGATCTCATCTATCCGGTGTTCGTGCTCGAAGGCGAGGGACGCCGGGAGGCGGTGGCTTCCATGCCGGGGATTGAACGTCTGAGCCTCGATCTGCTGGTGCGGGAATCCAGAAGCCTGTCGGCTTTGGGGATACCCGCCATCGCCATCTTTCCGGTCACCCCCCCGGAGGCGAAGTCCGAGGATGCCGCCGAGGCCTATAACCCGGACGGGCTCGCCCAGCGGGCGGTGCGCGCGGTCAAGGAGGCCGTTCCCGAGTTGGGGGTGATCACGGATGTCGCTCTGGACCCCTTTACCACCCATGGCCAGGACGGGCTCATCGACGCCTCCGGCTATGTGATGAACGACGAGACGGTGGATGTCTTGGTGCAGCAAGCCCTGTCCCACGCCGAGGCGGGGGCGGACGTGGTGGCCCCCTCGGACATGATGGACGGGCGCATCGGCGCCATCCGCTCGGCCTTGGAAAGCGAGGGCTTCAGCCATACCCGCATCCTCGGTTATTCGGCCAAGTATGCCTCCAGCTTCTACGGCCCCTTTCGCGACGCCGTGGGTTCCGCCGCCAATCTGGGCGGCGGCAACAAATACTCCTACCAGATGGACCCGGCCAACGCTGACGAGGCCCTCCACGAGGTGGCCCTGGACCTGGCCGAAGGGGCGGACATGGTGATGGTGAAACCGGGGATGCCCTATCTGGATGTGGTGCGGCGGGTCAAGGAAGAGTTCGGCGTGCCTACCCTGGTCTATCAAGTGAGCGGCGAGTACGCCATGCTCATGGCGGCGGCCCGCAACGGTTGGCTGGATGAGCGCAAGGTGATCATGGAGTCTTTGCTGTGCCTCAAGCGCGCCGGTGCCGACGCCATCCTGAGCTACTTCGCCAAGCAGGCGGCCCAGTGGCTCCAGGAAGGGTAGTAACCTCATGACCGACCGTTACGCCGTCATCGGTAACCCTGTCGGCCACAGCCAATCGCCCCGCATCCATGCCGCCTTTGCCCGTCAGACCGGTCAGGATCTGGAATATGGGCGGCTGCTCGGCGAGCCCGGGCGTTTCGCCGAACAGATACGTGAATTCCTCGCCGCCAGCGGCAAAGGGCTGAACGTCACCCTGCCGTTCAAAGGCGAGGCCTGGCGACTGGCGGACGAATCGAGCCCCCGGGCCGAGGCGGCGCAGGCGGTCAATACCCTGATCGCCCTCGAAGGGGGACGGCTGCGGGGCGATAACACCGACGGCATCGGTCTGGTGCGGGATCTGGAACAGAACTGGGGCTATGAGTTGAGGGGCAAACGGCTGCTGCTGCTGGGAGCCGGTGGTGCCGCCCAGGGGGTGGTGTGGCCCATGCTCGAACGCCGTCCCGAGCGGTTGCTGATCGCCAATCGCACCCCGGACAAGGCCAGGGAGCTGGTCCGACGCCTGGCTTCTCCGGGAGCACTGGCGGGATGCGGTTTCGACGATTTGGTCGGTGAGCCTTTCGATCTCATCCTCAACGCCACCTCCGCCGGCATCGGCGACCGGGTGCCTCAAATCCCGGATGGACTGCTCGCCACCGGCGGCTGGTGCTACGACTTGATGTATGGCGACCTTCCCACCGCTTTCGTCCGCTGGGGTCTGGAGCAGGGGGCGGCGCGGGCGGTGGATGGTCTGGGGATGCTGGTGGAGCAGGCGGCCGAGTCCTTTTTTCTCTGGCGGGGGGTGCGCCCCCGTACCGCCGAGGTCATCGCCGAATTGCGGGCTGGGACCAGCTTGTAGGCTGGGTTGGCGGCGCCATGACAGAGATTTTCCGCTCCCCTGAGCGCCGGTGCGCTACGTAATACCATTTCCTATTAGTTTATCCGCCTAAAAGCCATGGGGTAGGCTGGCGATGAGCGAAGCGAATCCCAGCTACTGAGAAGCTGGGTTTCAGCGCTTCGCGCCTCAACACCAGCCTACGAATATCGATAATACCTAT
>WBZP01007834.1_pt1 | contig 10214 bp, 10 predicted proteins | sample 5204301 | NCBI WGS metagenome assembly WBZP01 (sample SAMN12412401, study PRJNA552823) | activated sludge metagenome | isolation source: activated sludge from nitrification reactor of wastewater treatment plant... | place: USA: Pennsylvania | collected 2017 | reverse complement strand
CAGTGTTAGCGATGATGGCCATGATGTGTTATCGCAGGAGCGAGCCGATCAGTCCTTCCGTGTCGTAATACGAAAGCGGCTCGACGAATAATCATCACACCTGTTTCCTTGCTCCTTTCCTTAGTAGCGGTGCCCCTTCCACGATCAGAGTAACCTGCGACGAATTGACGTGAATCGAATCTCTCTCAAGGAGTGTTCGAACTCGTCCCCTTACAATGTTTTGCGTCTTTTTCGTCAGGTCGAATGCCAGGACGACGTGCCGATTGCCGAATGTGCTCACTATCAGTTCGAGCATTTGTCGCAAGTCTTTCACCGGCGGAAGAAAGATCATCGTGCGTGGTTCAGCGCGCAATAGTTGAAGACGCCGGGCAATCGTGCGAATACCGCCTGAACACCGGCCTTCAAACACGAAGGCATTTCCGTCCATCCCGCTCATGGCGGTCGCCGCAACCACAGCGGACGTTCCAGGTATCACCTCGGTGGGGATTTGTTCCTTCAATGCTGCTGCAATGAGTACTCGCCCGGGATCGTACACCACGGGCATGCCGCAATCTGAGACCAGCGCGATGTGAAGACCTTTTCTGAGACGATCCAGCAGAATGGGCGTTTTTTCAGCCGCATTGTTTCGATCATACGTAGTGACGGTAGCGGAAACTCCGTGATGCGACAGCAGGGCCTGAGTGGACTGGGGATTCTTGGCTGCGATGAGATCGACATCCCGAAGTGTCGCAAGAGCACGGATCGTGAGATCATCCGGATGTCCGATCGGCACGCCGACGATGAATAATACGCCGAGATGAGGGGCAGTTTGAGCGCACGTTCCTTGACTCCGTTCTCGTGGCATCGATATAATTTCCAGTTCCTAAAAAAAGTGGCTTTGCGCTGAAATGTTGCGAGGATAGGGCACTATGTCGTCGGTCTTTTTCGTGCTCACGATGGGGCTGTATTTTGTGAGCACGGTGTGCTACCTGGCATATCTGCTCCGGCGGGCTGAAACTCTCTCAAAGGTTTCGCTCGGCATTACGGCTGCCGGCTTCGCCACCCACACCGTTGCCCTAGTTGCCAGAATGGCCGACAGCAGCCAGGCCCAACTGCCGACGTTTCATGAAGCACTCTCGTTTTTTTCCTGGATGCTGATTCTGGTGTTCCTGGCCGTTGAATTCCGCCGGCAACTCCACGTGCTCGGCTCCTTCATCGTACCATTGGCGCTCATTTCTCTTGTCACCGCAGCGGCGTTTCGTTCAGACGGAGCGTCCAGTCTGCAGCCGGTCTTTAAAACACTCTGGGTTCACGTGACCCTCAGTATGCTGGGGACGGTGGGGTTTGCCGTCGCCTTCGTTGCGGGGGTGATGTACCTCATTCAGGATCGCCTTCTCAAGTCGAAACGGTTCAATGTCCTCTACGCAAAATTGCCTGCCCTGGATTACCTTGACCATTTGAACCAGCAATCCATCGTCATGGGGTTTCCGCTGTTGACTCTCGGAATCATCAGTGGAGCCTTTTCTGCTGAGATCGTCCGGGGAACCTATGTGAACTGGAATCCTGAGCAGACCTGGGCCATGGTGACGTGGGGATTCTACTTTGCGGTTCTGCTCGGGCGCTTGACTATCGGTTGGCGTGCCAAGCGAGCAGCGTATCTTACGATCATCGGTTTTGCCGGTGTCATTCTGACCCTGATCGGGGTGGTGTTGAAAAGTCACGGGTCGGTGTCCTGATGCATGTCATTGTTGTCGGGTTGAGCCATAAGACTGCGCCGGTCGAGATTCGCGAGAAGCTCGCCGTTCCCGAAAGCCGTCTCCGGGAAGCACTCAGTCGTCTCTGTACTTATCCTGGCGTGCGCGAGGGGCTGCTGCTTTCCACATGTAACCGTGTCGAAGTGTACGCCGTCGTTGAAGAGTTGGAAAGCGGGTATGGGCGCGTGCAGGAATTTCTGGCTGATACGCATCTCTCTCTCTCCTCCGAACATCTGACCCCGCATCTGTATTGGCATGCCGGCGACCGCGCGATCGGACATCTCTTTCGTGTGGCGTCCAGCCTCGACTCCATGATCGTCGGCGAATCCCAAATTCTCGGACAGATCAAAGATGCGTTTGAAGTTGCGCTGACGCACAAGGCTTCGGGGTTGTTGCTTAATAAGATCGTCAAGAAAGCCATTTCGGTCGCCAAACGGGTGCGCACCGAAACCAAAATTGCCGAGACTGCGGTGTCCGTGAGTTACGCGGCCGTGGAATTGGCCAAGAAGATTTTCTCGAACCTGAACGAAAAGACTGTCCTTCTCATCGGGGCGGGGGAGATGGCCAAGTTGGCGGCTCGTCACCTGATTGCCAATGGCGTACGTCAGGTCAGAATCACCACCCGCAATTTTCAGCATGGGTTGGAGTTGGCTCAAAAGTTCAATGGTACTGCCGTGCCGTTTGAAGACTACAAAACGGAACTGGCGGGGGCCGATATTGTGCTCGTCTCCACCGGGGCCTCGCACTATCTGGTCACGGCCGACGATGTGCAGCGGGCGATGAGACAGCGGATGAGTCGTCCCATGTTTTTGATCGATATTTCCGTACCCCGGAACATCGACCCTGCGGTTCGCCCGATTGATGACGCGTTCCTTTTCGACATCGATGACTTGCACATGCGGGTTGAGCAAAACCGGGAAGATCGGTTGCGTGAAGCGGCGAAAGCCGAGCAGATGGTGGTGGAAGAAGTTGCCGTGCTGGGGCAGTGGCTGCAGTCGCTGGAAGTGACGCCGACAATTGTGGCCTTGCGTGGCCGGACGGAAGAAATCAAGCGGCGCGAGGTCGACAAGGTATTGGCCCGGTTGGCGCATCTGTCCCCCGAGGATCGGGCCGCCGTGGAAGCACTGGCCTCAGCCATTGTGAATAAGATGGTGCATGGCACGATGGTGACGCTGAAGGCCGAGGCGAACTCTTCCAGCGGTGCGGCTTATGTCGATGCGGCTCGCCGGTTTTTCAGCCTTGAGGAAACACCGGCTGCGCCGGTTGACGCGCAAGAGGTATCGGAGGAGAGTGGCGCCGGAAACGGAACCAATCGATTTGCCGAGGAGTCATTGGTACAGCATACAACGAAGGAGCAAAGCCGGCGGGTCAGCTAGCAGGAGTCGCCGGACACAACCGCATGAGCAGATTATTTCCTACAGGTGCCCGGTCATTCGGGGTCCAGCGATCAGGTCGTGATTCCCGATGAGTCGCTCGACGCTTATTCTCGGGACGCGTGGCAGCAAGTTGGCCGTGCATCAGAGTCAGTGGGTTCAGGCGCGTCTGCAGGAGTTGTTGCCCGGTCTTTCCATCACCCTGAAACGCATCCAGACATCCGGTGACAAGATTCTCGATGTTCCGCTGGCGAAAATCGGTGGAAAGGGGTTGTTCGTCAAAGAAATCGAGGATGCGCTCCTGAGCAAAGAGATCGACCTGGCCGTCCACAGCATGAAAGATGTTCCGACGGCCTTACCCGACGGGTTGGACATTCTCTGTGTGCCTCCCCGCGAAGATCCCCGCGATGCCTTAATTACCCGCGACGGCTGCCGGTTGGACCAGCTGAAGAATGGCGCCCGTATCGGTACCAGTAGTTTGCGACGCCAATCCCAGTTGCTGCATCACCGTCCCGACTTTGTCATCGAGATGCTCCGCGGCAATCTGGACACGCGACTGAGAAAATTGCGCGAGGGCCAGTTCGACGCCATCGTGCTTGCCGCGGCAGGGTTGAGACGTCTCGGGTGGGATGCCGAGATTACGGAATATCTCCCGGTGCATCTCAGTCTTCCCGCTATCGCCCAGGGGGCGCTGGGCATTGAAGCGCGTCGTGACGATGCCTTCGTGCGGGAGTTGTTGGGGCGATTTGAGCATCATCCGACCCGCACCACCGTGACGGCGGAGCGCGCATTGCTGCATCGCCTTGAAGGGGGATGCCAGGTTCCCATCGCCGCCCATGCGGTCCTCGATGGCGAGACCCTCACCCTGGAGGGCCTCGTTGCCAGCGTCGATGGCCGGCGCGTCATCCGCCATCAGATCCAAGGTCTGGCGACCGAAGCCCACCAGCTTGGAACCACGCTCGCGGAACGTCTGCTGGCGGACGGTGGCGATGTGATTTTGAAGGAAATCTACGGGCGGGCGTGATGGTGATGACAACGCGCAGAGGAACCGTCTACCTCGTCGGCGCCGGTCCCGGCGATCCCAAGCTGCTAACGCTGCGTGGCAAGGAATGTCTGGAGCAGGCTGATGTGGTCTTGTACGACTACCTCGCGAATGAAGCGCTCTTGCAGCATGTGTCTCCCAGGGCTGAACGTCTCTATGTTGGCCGGCGTGGCCGCGGCCAGTATCGCGACCAGGCGGAAATCAATCGGTTGCTGATTGATCATGCTCAGGCGGGAAAACGTGTGGTCAGGCTGAAAGGCGGCGATCCGTTCGTATTCGGGCGGGGCGGGGAAGAAGCGGAAGCTGTCGCAGCCGCCGGACTCGAATTTGAGGTTGTTCCCGGCGTGACTGCTGCCGTGGCGGCTCCTGCCTATGCGGGCATTCCGGTGACTCATCGTACAATGGCCTCGACCGTCACCTTCGTTACCGGTCACGAAGATCCCACGAAAGATCAAAGCAGCATCGAATGGACCCGGCTGGCGACGGTGCATGGCACGCTGGTGTTTCTCATGGGCATGACTAATCTGCCGAAAATCGTCCAGTGCCTTCGAGCTGAAGGCAAGGATGGCGCAACCCCGGTTGCGCTGATTCGGTGGGGCACGCGAGCTTCGCAACGAACCATTGTGGGGAGCTTAGACGATATCGTGGAGAAGGCGGCGGCCGCTCATATGGAACCGCCCACGGTCATCGTGGTCGGCGAGGTCGTGGGGCTCCGGGAGCAACTCAATTGGTTCGAGCGACGGCCTCTGTTCGGGAAACGGATTCTGGTGACGAGGCCGAAGCCTCAAGCGGCGGAATTTTCCGATTTGATTGCGGCTTGTGGCGGGGAGCCGGTGGAATGTCCGACCATCGAGATCGTGCCGCCTGAAGACTGGGCCCCGCTGGATCGTGCCCTGGCTCGTCTGTCGACCTACAACTGGTTGATCTTCACCAGTGTGAACGGGGTCGCTCCATTCATGACTAGACTGTTGGAGACGCAACGTGACGTGCGTGCCTTGTCCGGCCTCACCATTTGTTGCATCGGACCGCGCACTGCTGAGGCGCTGGCCACCTATGGCTTACGTGCTGACGTGATTCCGGAGCAATTTCAGGCCGAGGGAATTCTGGATGTATTGGCGGCCCGGCAGTTGCGCGGGGCCCGGGTGTTGATTCCGCGTGCGTTAGTGGCCCGGGAGCTGCTTCCGGATCAGCTGCGGGCTCAGGGAGCGGAGGTTGACGTGGTGCCCGTCTATCGCACGATCCGGCCTGCAGTCGCGACGGATCGTCTCATGGAACAACTCCGTACCGGCGCAATCGACGTGATTTCTTTCACGAGTTCCTCGACGGTGAGGAATTTCGCCGAGTTGTTTCCGACGAAGGACGAGTTGTTGCGGTCAGTCGGGAAAACGACCGTGGCCTGCATCGGACCTATTACTGCGTCGACCGCCCGCGAGGCGGGTCTCACCGTTCAGGTGATGGCCGGACAGAACACCGTTCCAGCGCTTGCCGCCGCCATCGTGGATTTCGTTGTGAATCCGATTGATGGTCGAACTGCTTCAGCGGTGAGTCATTGACCGGGTGCAATAATCATGAAGATGTTTCTTACCAAGAGGGAGGTTTGTGATGGTTCCTGTTAAGTCATTCATGGTTCCGAAGGACAAGTTCATCACCGTCGAGCGCGATATGGATGTGCGCACTGCAGGTCGCGTCATGCGCGATCGCAACATCGGTAGCCTGTTCGTGACGAACGGCAAGGATGTCATCGGCATTATCACGGACACCGACATGGTCCGGCGGGTAGTGGCTACGGGAGCGGACATGACCAAGACGACCGTGGAGCAAATCATGTCCGCGCCTCTCGTCACGATCGAGGAACACAAGACGCTGCTGGATGCGAATGATCTAATGGCGCAGACCCATCTCCGTCACCTGGGCGTGACGAAAGACGGACAGTTGGTCGGCATGATTTCGGTTCGTGACCTGGTCGTCTTTCTGACGAATTTACCGAGGAAGTGAGCGGACCATGGCATTTCCGATTCAGCGCCTGCGTCGTCTGCGGGAAAGTGAGTCGCTCCGCCGCATGGTTCGTGAAACGAGCCTGACGCCGAACGACTTCATTTACCCGGCGTTTGTCACGGAGGGCCAAGGCCGCCGCGAACCAATCGCTTCGATGCCAGGGCAGTCCCGTGTGTCCATCGACCTGCTGGTGCAGGAAGCGCGTGAGGTGAAAGCCCTTGGCATTCCGGCCATGATTCTGTTCGGAATTCCCGATCGAAAGGACGAGCGCGGCAGTTCGGGATTCGATCCGGACGGAGTGGTCCAGCGCGCAATCCGCACGCTCAAGGCGCAGGTGCCGGATCTGGTTCTGATTACCGATGTCTGCATCGATGAGTACACGAGTCACGGTCATTGCGGCATCGTGCGGGACGGCAAAATTCTCAACGACGAGACGCTGGATTGTTTGCGGACCATGGCCAAGACGCATGCGCAGGCCGGCGCCGATATGGTCGCGCCGTCAGACATGATGGATGGGCGGGTTGCCGCGATTCGCGACGAGTTGGATCGAGCCGGGTTCGTCGACATTCCTATCATGGCGTATGCCGCGAAATTTGCCTCGTGTTTTTATGCGCCTTTTCGCGATGCCGCCAACTCCAGCCCGCAATTTGGCGATCGCCAGTCCTATCAGATGGACCCGGCCAACAAGCGGGAAGCTCTGCGGGAGATCGACCTGGATATCGAGGAGGGGGCCGACATCATCATGGTGAAACCGGCCATGCCCTATCTGGATGTCATCAGCGCGGCGCGTGAACGAACGCTCTTGCCTATCGCTGCCTACCAGGTGAGCGGCGAGTACAGCATGATCAAGGCAGCCGCGCAGGCGGGATGGTTGGATGAGCGTCGTGCCATGATGGAGTCGCTGCTGTCCATCAAACGAGCCGGCGCCGAGATGATTCTGACCTATTTTGCCAAAGAAGCCGCCGCACTGCTTCAGTCACGGCACGCATGAAGATTTCTCGCGGGCTCACCCCCTCCGTCACCCGGCCCTATTCAGTTGTCACCATCGGCAATTTTGATGGGCACCACCATGGCCATCGGGCTCTCTTGGATCGGGTAGTAGCGACCGCTCGCCGTGAGGCCGGCACAGCGTTGGTCCTGACATTCGATCCGCATCCGGTCAAGATTCTGGCCCCCCAGGTCAATCTGATGTTTCTCACGACGCCGGAAGAAAAGCTGGCCCGTTTCGAAGTCGCCGGTATCGACGAAGTGGTCTTTCTTGAGTTTACGACGGCGTTTGCCGCGTTAAGTCCCGCGGAGTTCGCGAAACAGGTGCTGTGTGACGGGATCGGCACGCGGGAGCTATTTGTCGGAGAGCATTTTGCCTTCGGGAAGGGGCGGGCTGGTCGGATCACAGATCTGCTTGAACTCGGCGCCCAGTTCGGGTTTCGTGTCCATCCCACGCCGCCGGTGACCATTGACGGTGAGGTTGTGAGCTCGACGCGAATCCGTCAGATGATTCAAGCGGGTGAGCTACAGAAAGCCATCCGGTTTCTCGGGCGGCCCTATGGCATCGACGGAACGGTCATCGCCGGCGCCCATCGCGGTACAGAACTTGGTTGGCCGACTGCGAATCTCCGCCTGCCCGAGGGACGTGTCATTCCGCCTGATGGGGTCTATGCCGCTCGAACAATCTGGAAGGGGCGCAGCCTGGACTCCGTAGTGTACATCGGAACGAGACCCACGTTCGGGGCGGGAGAGCGGTTACTCGAAGTCTCGATCCTGGACGGACGTCTTGAATTGTACGGCGAGACGATCCGGGTTGAGTTACTGAGTTTTCTACGTGAGGACCAGGTGTTTGCTTCGGCGGAGGCGTTGACCAGGCAGATTGCATTAGATGTGGATGCGGCGCGGGCGCATCTGCGCGAAGCCGCGGCACCCAGTCCCGTCCCGGTCGCGACCTTCCATTCGCAGTCATGAGCGATGACAGGTTCTTCCACAGGTATCCATCCCCCGCTGTATAAGCAGGTCATTCAGGCTATTCGTGCGCGAAACCTCTTGAGCCCTGCACAGAGGATTCTCGTCGCGGTATCCGGCGGACCTGATTCGGTAGCGCTGCTTTCCCTTCTGCACAGCCTTGCGCCCCTATGGAATCTGTCGCTGACGGTGGTGCATGTCAACTATGGGCTGCGGGGAGCCGAATCAGACGGTGATGCTTCTTTTGTCGCCGCCCTCTGCCGTCAATTCAAACTTCCTTGCCTCCTCAGATCACTCGACATCCCCCTGGCTGAAGCAGGGTGCTCACGCTCATTGCAGGCGTGTGCGCGGGACCTTCGCTATCAGCTCTTCCGGGAGCTGGTCGATGAACTCGGACTAGATCGGGTGGCACTTGGGCACACCGCGGATGATCAGGCTGAGACTGTGTTGTTGCGCATGTTACGCGGGGCTGGTTTGCGCGGATTGACTGGCATGCCGCATATTCGCGAAGGCCTCTTCGTGCGACCGCTTCTGGGCGTGACGCGGCGCGAGATCCTGTCCTATCTGGAAACGATGGAATTGTCCTATCGGACCGACTCCAGCAATGCGAAATCCATCTATCTTCGCAATCGTGTGCGGCACGAACTGCTTCCGGTGATGCAGTCGCTGGCACCGTCTACGATCAAGCTACTGGCGCGCCAGGCCGATATTCTGCGCGAGGATGACCGGCTATTAGACCGGTTGGCAGCGCAACGTCTGGCGCGATCCACACAAAGCCGCGATACGGACGCGATCGTCCTCGATCGGGCTACCTTGCTCGCACAACCGGTGGCTTTGCAACGACGGATGCTGAAGCAGGCGATGCAGGCGTTGTCGCCGTCAGCCCGCGGGTTGCGCGGAGATATGGTGTTCTCGATCCTGTCCTCCCTGGCGGCCAGACGATCAGGCGGATCGTGGAACGCCGGTTCCTTAGTCGTGACCTGTGAGCCGGGCGAAGTGCGGATAACCATGGCTTCGTCCCACCGCGTGGCGGCAGAGGATGCTCATCAGGGGGCAACCTCATCTCCGGCGCGTGCGGCCGATGTCGTCACGGTGTTGGCCCTGCCGTCGACCCTCTCCTGGCCGGTGTCCGGGGGGCGGATCCGCATCCGTGCCGTGACGCGTGCGCGCGGGTTGGCCCTTTTGGAGAAGCCGTCCACAACGATCGCCCTGTTTGATGCCGAGCGGCTTACATTCCCGTTGACGATTCGATCCTGGCGGCCGGGGGATTGGTTTTTCCCCGTCGGCATGGCCGGTCGACGAAAGAAATTGCAAGATTACTTCACAGATGCAAAACTGGGCCGGTCTGTGCGAGAACACATACCGCTGCTGCTCTCGCAAGAGCGCATTGCCTGGATTGTCGGGCAGCGGATCGATGCCCGGTTTGCGGCTACCGCTTCGAGCACCAGGTTCATCCTGGCCCGAGTGACGCATTCTCTGCGCCGGAAAGGAGTCTTCTAGGAATGGAACGCATTTTTGGTCGCCCCATCGTGACGCAGGAACAGATGCGGACTCGAATCCGCGAACTTGGCCGGCAGATTGCGTCCGATTATGCTGGAAAAGAGTTGGTGCTGGTGGGGGTGCTCAAAGGAGCGTATGCCTTTTACGCCGACCTGGCGCGCGCCATCCGGATTCCGATGCGTGTGGAATTTATCGTCGTGACGAGTTATGGAACCGGCAAGAAAAGCTCTGGTAAGGTGAAACTGATATCTGATCTAACGGAGCCCATTGCCGGCAAGGATGTGTTGCTGGTGGAGGACATCGTCGATTCTGGCCTCACGGTTCAGTATCTCATCAAGACGTTGTCACGCAGAAAGCCACGATCCTTGAAAGTGTGCACGCTCCTGAGCAAACCGGAGCGTCGGCAAGTCGAGGTGGATCTCGAATATGTGGGCTTTAAGATCCCGAACAAGTTTGTGGTCGGGTATGGGCTCGATTACCGGCAGGAGTATCGCAATCTGCCGTACCTCGCAGCCCTTGATCAAGGAGAAGAAGGGGAGCAGGAGTCTGCATGAAAGGTTGTTCCCTTTGCAGAACCTATGGTAACATTCTGCAGGGTTAGCTAATTTTTCGGTC
>WBZP01001217.1_pt3 | contig 10214 bp, 9 predicted proteins | sample 5204301 | NCBI WGS metagenome assembly WBZP01 (sample SAMN12412401, study PRJNA552823) | activated sludge metagenome | isolation source: activated sludge from nitrification reactor of wastewater treatment plant... | place: USA: Pennsylvania | collected 2017 | reverse complement strand
CGCGAGGCGGGGTCGCGCTGGTGGCGATCGCCTTCGCCCTGGCCGCCGCCGCGGGCGCGGCGGCGTATCGCGCCCGTGCCGAGGCCGCCGACGCGAAGGCGCGGGTGGCGGAGGCGCGGCGCCAGCTCGAGGCGCAGCAGGCGCGCCTGCGCGCCTCGGCGCCCGCCGCCGCCCCCGCCGCCGACGCGCCGCCCCGGCGCGTCGTCTCCGCGCTCGCGGGCCTCCTGCCGGCCGACGCGCGCCTCGCGCGGCTGACGATCGACTACGAGAGGGGGATGGCCTCGACGGAGATGCTCGTCGAGGCGCGCCGCGCGGCGTCGTGGGACCGCTTCCTCGACCGGATCGAGGCGTCGCCGGACTTCGCCGACGTCGAGCCCGGGCCGGAGCGGCGCGACGCCGAGGTTCTGACGACGGTGCGGGCGCGGTGGGCGGGAGGCGGGCGATGACCCGCGTGCTGGCCGCCGTCCTCGTCGCCGCGTCCGCGTGGCTGTGGCTGGGCGTCGCCGTCCCGGCGCGGCGCGAGCGCGACGCGGCCCGCGACGAGTTCGCGCGGCTGCGGGCGGAGCGCGAGCAGGTGCGCGCGCGGGTCGAGGCGGCGTCCCGGCGCGCGAGCGTCGTGCTCACGCCGGAGAAGGGCGCGGCCGCGGCGCGCGCGCTCCGGCGCGCGCTCCTCCACGCCGCCGAGGCCGCGCCCGTGAGCGAGGTGTCGATCGCCGCGAGCGCGTCCCCGGGCGGGCGGCTCGCCGCGACCGGCCGCCTGTCGGCCGTCGGATCGCTCGACGAGTTGCTCGCGGTCGCCGACCGCCTGGCGGACCCGGCCTCCGGCGCGGTGCTGCGCCGCTTCGTCCTCGCCCGGACGGAGCTGGTCGGGGACCTTCGGCTCGAGGCGGAGAGCGCGAGGCTGAGGTCCGGCCCGTGACGCGCCGGGCTCCCTGGGCGCTCGCGGCGCTCGCTGTCATCGGGCTCGGCGCGTGGGTGCTCACCCGCGACGTCGCCGCGCCGTCGCCGCCGTCGAGTTCTCCCGGGTCGAGCGCCGCGCGAGCGCCAGCGCCTTCGCCCGCCGCGCCGCTCGCTCCGTCGCGCTCGTCGCGCGACCCGTTCCGTTTCGCCGACGACCGGAGCGGAGACGAGAGGGTCGATGGCGGGCGCGGGCCCTCCGCGGCCCGCGTCGTGCCGTCACCCTCGCCCACGCCGGACCAGGGGCCGCGGCTCGTGGGCGTCGTGCGGCGCGGGACGCGGACGGTCGCCGCGCTCTCGGACGGAGGAGAAGTCGAGCTCGCCGGGCCCGGCGAGGCCGCGGCCGGCGTGGTGGTCGTCTCGATCGGCGACGACGGCGTGCGCATCCGTCGCCCCGACGGGACCGAGGCCTTACTGCCCCTGCCCTGATCCGGGGGGCGAGGTGAGGACGGCGGCGCGTGGTCGCCGGGTGTGCTATCGTCCGCGAGCCCGCGAGGTGGGATAGATTGGCCCTTCGGGAGAAGTTCGGAAGGCTCGTTCTCCTCGAGGAAACCGAGTCGTCGCCGCTCGGACGCGAGTACCGGGCCGCCCGGCTCGGCCCCACCGGCCTCGACCGGCTGGTGTCGGTCCTGCGCTACACGCCGGCCGTCTCGCAGGACGCCGCGGCGACCAAGCGCCTGATGGACGAGGCGCGCCTCGCGGCCCGCCTCCAGAACGCCGGCCTGCAGCGCGTCCTCGGCATCGGGCGGGTCGATCAGAGCTTCTACGTCTCGTCGGAGCTCGTCGAAGGGCGCACGCTCGCCGCCGTCCAGGAACGCTGCGTGCGCGAGTCGTTCCCCTTCACGGCCGACCACGCGCTGATGGTCGTGAGCCGCGCCGCCTCCGCTCTCGAGTACCTCCACGCGAAGAAGGACGACACGGGCGCCGCGCTCTTCCACGGCCTTCTCGCTCCGCGGCAGCTCGTCGTCGCCTTCGACGGTGACTTGAAGCTGAAGGGGCTCGGGCAGTGGCCGTCGCTGCGCGGGACGGCGCATCTTTCGGCCGAGGACCGCGCCTGGCTCGCTCCCGAGGAGGCGACGGGCGGCGCCGGAGACGCGCGCAGCGACGTGCACGCGCTCGGCCTCGTCCTCCTGTCGTCGCTCACGCTCCGGCCGCCCGACGGGCGAGACCCGCTCGCCGCGCTCGCGGAAGCCCGCGTCACCGCGTCGACCGGCGAGTCGTCGCCGCTGCCGAAGCCGCTCGCCGACCTGCTGCGCCGCGCCCTCGCCACCGATCCCGGGGCCCGGTTCACGTCGATGGCCGAGCTGCGGAAGGCGGTGGACACGCTCCTCTTCTCCGGCGACTTCACTCCGACGACCTTCGACCTCGCCTTCTTCATGCACACGCTCTTCCGCGAGGACATGGAGCGCGAGAACCGCGCGCTCGAGGAAGAGCGGCGCGCGGACTACCGCGAGTTCCTCGTCGTCGAGGAGAAGCCCGCGAGCGCGCCGGTCGTGGCCCCGGCCTCGTCGCCGGCCATGGCGGCTCCCGCGCCGGCGGCGGTGCCGACACTCGAGCCGACGCCGGCTCCCGCACCCGCTCCCCGACCGTCCGCTCCCGCGGTCGTGCCGGTCGCCATCCCCGCGCCGGCGGTCCCCGAGTCGCCGCGGCCGACGAGCGACTCCGGGCCGGCGGCCGAGGCGGCCGCTTCGGTGGCGGCGGCCGCCGCGGCTGCGGCCACAGCGGCGGCGGCGGCCACGGCGGCGCGCGAGGCCGCGCGGGCGAAGGAGGCCGCCGCCCGCGAGGCCGCCTCGAGGCTCTCGCTCGGCGCAGCCGAGGCGGAGCCGCGCGGCCGGGGACCCTGGATCGGCCTCGCCGTGGTCGTCCTCGCCCTGGCCGCCGTCGGCGCCTGGTACTTCCTCGGCCGCGGCGCCGCGCCCTCGACCTCGCCCGGCGCCGTGGCCCTCAGCCCGGAAGCGGCTGCGGCGATGGCGCGAGTGAAGGAGCTCGAGAACCGCATCCTCGAGCTCGAGCGCGAGAAGGCGACGGCCGAGGCGACCGCGGCCGAGGACGCCCGCCGCAAGCTCGAGGAGCAGGCCGCGGCCAAGGGCAGGGAGGTCGACCCGCAGGCGCTCGAGAAGGCCCAGCAGGAGGCGCGGCAGCGCGCGCGGACGGAGCAGGAGGCCAAGCAGAAGGCGGAGCTGCAGCGGCTGGCCGACGAGCGCCGCGCGGAGCAGAGGCGCCTGGCCGACGCCTCGCCGCCGCCCACCGCCGCGCCGACCCCGACCGCGACTCCGACGGCTGAAGCGGCGCCCGCCGCCCCGGCGCAGCCGGCGCCCGAGGCGACGCCGGTGACCGCGACCCAGGGCGTCATCACCGCGCCGCCGGCGTCGGCGGCGACCGAAGGCGGCGCCGAGCCGGCGGCCGTCGCGAAGAGCGACGTGGCGGCCGTGGCGCCGGTCGTCGTCTCGCAGACTCCGGCGAAGTACCCGCCGATACCCTACGCTCGCAAGATCCCGGGAAAGGTCGAGATCTCGGCCCACATCGACGAGTCCGGCAACGTCGTCGAGGCCAACCTCGTGCAGGCGAGCCCGAGGAAGCTGGGCTTCGAGGAGGCGGCCCTCGCGCACGTGCGCGCCCGCAAGTACCGGCCGGCGACGACCCGGGAGGGCAAGCCGGTGAGCGTCTGGGTGTCGATCGTCGTCGACTTCAGGATCAAGTAGCCGCCGTGGCCCGCACGAGCGAAGGCGCGCCGGCCCGCCTCGTCTCGCTGGACGCCTTCCGCGGGCTGACGATCGCCGGCATGATCCTGGTGAACAACCCCGGCGACTGGGGCCAGGTCTACTGGCCGCTCCTCCACGTGCCGTGGCACGGCTGGACGCCGACCGACCTCATCTTCCCTTTCTTCCTGTTCATGGTCGGGATGTCCCTCACGTTCTCGCGTCGCCTGGACGCGGGCCCGGCCGTCGCGCGCGCGCTGAAGCTCGTCGGCCTGGGGCTCCTCCTCACGCTCTACCCGTGGTTCCACGTGACGACGATGCGCTGGCCGGGCGTCCTGCAGCGGATCGGCGTCTGCTACCTCGCGGCGTGGGCCGCCCGCCGCTGGCTCGGGCCCCGGGCGCAGGCCGCCCTCGCCGCCGTGCTCGTCGTCGGCTACTGGCTGCTGATGACCCGCGTCACCGGGCCCGAGGGCCACCCGCCGAGCCTCGAGATGCAGACGAACCTCTCGGCCCAGGTCGACCGGATCCTCCTCGTGCCGCACGTCTGGACGCAGTCGAAGACGTGGGACCCCGAGGGCGTCCTCTCCACACTCGGCGCGATCGCGACGACTCTCCTCGGCCTGCTCGCCGGCGAGTGGGTCCGGTCGGGGCGCCGGCCGTTCACCGTCACCGTCGGCCTGCTGCTCGCCGGCCTCGTGCTCACCGCTCTCGGCGTCGCGTGGGCCGACGCCGCGCCCGTGTGGCTCGCGTTCCCCGTGAACAAGGGCATCTGGACGTCGTCGTTCGTCCTGCTCACCGCCGGCCTCGGCGCCGCCTTCTTCGGCCTGACCTACTGGATCGTCGACGTCGAGGGCGTCCGCCGCTGGGCCGCGCCGTTCGTCACCTATGGCAGGAACGCGATCGCGGTATTCGTGGGCGCGGGGCTTCTCGCGAAGACGCTCCTCGCGATCCGGTGGGCGGGCGCCGACGGCGAGCCCGTGAGCCTGTGGAAGCGCGCCTTCGACGCGCTCTACGCGAGCTGGCTCCCTCCGTACCCGGCCTCCCTCGCGTGGGCCCTCACGTTCGTGCTCGTCTTCTACCTGATGGCCCTCTGGATGGACCGCCGGGGGATCTACCTGAAGGTCTGAGCCCGGCCCGGAGCGGAAGGGGCTGGCGGCGGGGCCGCCGCAGCAGCCAACAGGCTCGGAGCGCAGCGGGATTCACTCCCCCGGAGCGGAGGGGGCTGGCGGCGAGGCCGCCGCAGCAGGCAGCAGGCTCGGAGCGGAGCGGGATTCACTCCCCCGGAGCGGAGGGGGCTGGCGGCGAGGCCGCCGCAGCAGGCAGCAGGCTCGGAGCGGAGCGGGATTCACTCCCGCGGAGCGGAGGGGGGGTCTGGGGGGTGCGACACAGCACCCCCCAGATAAGAACTAGAAGCCGCCGCCGTGCGGCATGCCGCCGCCCATCGGAGCCTTCTCCTCCTTGTCCTCCGGGATCTCGGAGACGAGAGCCTCGGTGGTGAGGAGCAGGGAAGCGATCGACGACGCGTTCTGCAGCGCCGAGCGGACGACCTTGGTCGGGTCGATGACGCCCGCCTCGACCAGGTTCTCGTACGTGTCGGTGAGCGCGTTGAAGCCCTCTTCGGCCTTCATCTCGCGCACCCGCGCCACGACGACCGCGCCCTCGAAGCCGGCGTTGCCGGCGATCTGCCGGAGCGGCTCCTCGAGCGCGCGCTTCACGATCGCGACGCCCACCGCCTCGTCGCCCGTCACCTTCAGGGACTCGATCGCCTTCTGGGCCCGGAGAAGGGCGACGCCGCCGCCGGGGACGATGCCCTCCTCGACCGCCGCCTTGGTCGCGTGCATCGCGTCCTCGACGCGGGCCTTCTTCTCCTTCATCTCGGTCTCGGTGGCCGCGCCGACCTTGATGACCGCGACGCCGCCGACGAGCTTCGCGAGGCGCTCCTGGAGCTTCTCGCGGTCGTAGTCGGAGGTCGTCTCGTCGATCTGCGTGCGGATCTGCTTGACCCGGCCCTCGATCTGCTTGGCCGTGCCGGCGCCCTCGACGATCGTCGTGTTGTCCTTGTCGATCGTGATCTTCTTGGCCTTGCCGAGGTCGTCCGTCTTGAGGTTCTCGAGCTTGATGCCGAGGTCCTCGGTGATCGCCTTGCCGCCGGTGAGGATCGCGATGTCCTCGAGCATGGCCTTGCGGCGGTCACCGTAGCCCGGGGCCTTGACGGCCGCGACCTGCAGCGTGCCGCGGAGCTTGTTCACCACGAGGGTGGCGAGGGCCTCGCCCTCGACCTCTTCCGCGATGATGAGCAGCGGCCGGCCGAGCTTCGCCACCTGCTCGAGCACGGGGAGCAGGTCCTTCATGCTCGAGATCTTCTTCTCGTGGATGAGCACGAGCGCGTTCTCGAGGACGACCTCCATCCGCTCGGGGTCGGTCACGAAGTAGGGCGAGAGGTAGCCGCGGTCGAACTGCATGCCCTCGACGACCTCGAGCGAGGTCTCGAGCGTCTTGGCTTCCTCGACGGTGATGACGCCGTCCTTGCCGACCTTCTCCATCGCGCCGGCGATGATCTCGCCGATCGTCGCGTCGTTGTTCGCGGAGATCGTGCCGACCTGGGCGATCATCTTGCCCTTGACCGGCTTGCTGAGCTTCTTCAGCTCCTCGGTCACCGCGCCCACGGCCTTCTCGATGCCGCGCTTGATGTCCATCGGGTTGGCGCCGGCGGTGACGTTCTTGATGCCCTCGCGGTAGATCGCCTGCGCGAGGACCGTCGCCGTCGTCGTGCCGTCGCCGGCGATGTCGGAGGTCTTCGACGCGACCTCGCGGACCATCTGGGCGCCCATGTTCTCGAGCGGCTCCTTGAGGTCGATCTCCTTGGCGACGGTGACGCCGTCCTTGGTGATCAGCGGGGAGCCGAACTTCTTGTCGAGGACGACGTTGCGGCCCTTGGGGCCGAGCGTGACCTTGACCGCGTCCGCGAGGCGGTTGACGCCGCGCAGGACGGCCTGGCGGGACTCGTTGCCGTACGTGATCTGCTTCGCCATGATTTCTCTCCGGCCTCCCTTAGCCGATCACCGCGAGGACTTCGTCCTCGCGAAGGATGAGGTACTCCTCGCCGTCGATCTTGATGTCGGTGCCGGAGTACTTGCCGAAGAGGATCTTGTCGCCGGCCTTGACGTCGAGCGCCAGCTTGGTGCCGTTGTCGAGGACCTTGCCGTTGCCGACCGCGATGACCTCGCCCTCCTGGGGCTTCTCCTTCGCGGTGTCGGGGATGATGATCCCGCCCTTGACGGTTTCCTTTTCCTCGATGCGCTTCACCAGAAGCCGGTCGTGAAGCGGACGAACCTTCGCCATGCGTGGTCTCCTTGTCTTCCTAGAAAGCCTTCGTTGCAGGATCCCGCGGGGAGCCCGGACAGGAACCATCCTGGGCGCGTCTGGCACTCCCGGGATCCGACTGCCAAAGAAGATAGCGGCCGGCTAGCAGACTGTCAAGCCGAGTGCTAAACCCGCTTCACAGAGACGATTAGCGCGCACCAGGGCGTGATCCGCGGGCCCCCCTACGCCCGGAGCTTGTACTCCTCGATCTTCTTGCCGAGGGTATTGCGGTGGATCTTCAGGTCCTGGGCGGCGCGGGAGAGGTTGCCCTTGTGGCGCTGGAGGACGCGCGCGATGAAGCGCTTCTCGAACTCTCGCTTGGCGTCGTCGAACAGGATGCCCTTCTCCACCATCTCGGTGACGAGGGCTTCGAGCTGCTGCTTCACGGCGCGGGCTCCCTGGGCCGGGCGCTCTCGGCCCGGCGTCTGCGCGGCTAGCGGGCCTTCCCCCGGAGGCGGTCGAACGCCTCCCGGTACTTCTCCACCGTCCGCGCGACGACGTCGGGCGGGAGCTCGGGGCCCGGGGCCTGCTTGTCCCAGTCCAGGGTCTCGAGGTAGTCGCGCACGAACTGCTTGTCGAAGCTAGGCTGTGATCGGCCCGGCGCGTAGCCGTCGCGCGGCCAGAAACGGGAGGAGTCGGGGGTGAGCGCCTCGTCGATCCACACGAGCCGCCCGTCCTTCACGCCGAACTCGAACTTGGTGTCGGCGAGTATGATCCCGCGCGCCTCGGCGTGGGCGCGCGCCCGCGAGTAGATCTCGAGAGTCGTCCGCCGCGCCTCCGCGGCGCGCTCGCGGCCGACAGTGCTCTCCATCGTCTCGAACGGGATGTTCTCGTCGTGCCCCGTCTCCGCCTTCGTCGCCGGCGTGAAGATCGGCGGGTCGAGCCTGTCGGACTCGCGCAGCCCCGCGGGGAGCGCGATGCCGCAGACGGCGCCCGTCGACTTGTAGTCCTTCCAGCCGGAGCCCACGAGATAGCCGCGCACGACGCACTCGATCGGCAGGACGTCGGTCTTGACGACGATCATCGAGCGGCCCTCGAGCTGGTCGCGGTGGCGCGCGAGCTCGGGGCCGTACTCGGAAACGTCGGCGGTGATCACGTGGTTGGGGACGACGTCCTTCAGGAGGTCGAACCAGAAGAGCGACATCTGGGTGAGGACGATGCCCTTGCCGGGGATGCCGGTGGGCAGCACGACGTCGAAGGCGCTCAGGCGGTCGGTCGCGACGATCAGCAGGCGGTCGCCGAGGTCGTATACGTCGCGCACCTTGCCCCGCCGCCAAAGCGAAAAGCCGGGAAGGCTCGTCTGGAGGAGGGGGGCCGCGTTCGCCTCGGGTCTCATGTCCTCTCGGGGGTGACTGGCGCGAGCGCCGCGAAGCGCCCGATCGTTTCGTTCGACGGTGCCCTGACGTTTCGAGGGCGGAGAGTCTACAGAAAAGACTTCGCGCAAGGCAATAGCCAAACGCACGAGGGCGGGCCTCGCGGCCCGCCCTCGTCTCAACGCCGCTCGTCGGCGACGTCAGTTGTTCGGAGGCTCCGGCGTCTCGGGCGGCGCGGCCGGCTTCGGGGCGGCCTCCGGTTTCGCTGCCCCTTCGGGCTTCGCCGGCGTCCGCGGCGCGGCCGAAGTGGGAGCCGCGGTCGGGGACGACTCCGCGGGGGCCTCCGGCTTCGGTGCGCTCGCGAGGGCCGGCTTCGCGACCGCGCGGTCCGAGATGGCGGTGGCGCTGCCGTGCGACTCGAGCGCGACGTCGCCGTCGGCCTGTACCCGCACCTCGGGCCCGCCGCCGCCGATTGCTCCCTTCACCTGCCGCCCCGGCCCGCGCCGATCCTCGTCCTCGGGCACCGTGAAGTCGCGGAGCTCGGAGCGCACGTCGCCGCGCCGCGACTCGGCCCAGACGCTCGCGCGGCTGGCGTCCGGGACGCGCAGCGTCGCCTCGCCGTGGCGCACGTTCACCGAGATCGGCCCGGCGATCGCCGCACGGGGGGCGAGCCGCGCGGCGCCGCGGTCGACCTCGACCACGACCTCTCCGGAGAAGCCGTCGAGGTCGACGTCGCCGTTCGAGGAGCGCACGCGCGCGCCGCCCGCGAGCCCGCCGGCGTTCACCGCGCCGTGGTCCACCTCGATCTCCGTGCGGCCGTCGACCCGCCGCACCTCGGCGTCGCCGTGCGTGGACTTGGCGGAGAGGTCGCCCGCGACGTCCTCGGCGGAGACCCGCCCGTGCTCGGCCTTCACGCTCGCGCCGCGGCCCACGCGGACGACCTGGGCCCCGCCGAACGAGGTCTCGACCTCGGCGTGGCCGGTCACGTCGGACACCTCGACGTCCGAGTGCGAGCCGCGGAGCGCGAGGTCGCCGTCGACCGACTCCGCGGTGAAGCGCCCGAACTGCTGCTCGGCCTCGATGGGCCCCGTGCGGCGCGCCGTCGTGTCGCCGTGCTGCACGTCGAGCCGGACGCGCCCGCGGACGCCGCTCACCTCGACGCCGCCGTGGCGCGAGGTGACCGTCGCCGCTCCGCCCACGTCGTCGAGGCTGACGTCGCCGTGCCGGCTGTCGACCTTCGCCTCGCCGGCGATCCGGGCCACCGTCACGCCGTCGAACGAGGACTCGACCTCGGCGCTCGCGAAGCCCGAGACGTCGACCCGGCCGTGCTCGTTGCGGACGCTGACCGCGGTGTCGGGGGCGGCCTCGATCTCGAGGTGCGTCTCGAAGCCGACGTCGTCGCTGCGCCCGAGGTCCTCGCGGTTCGTGCCCACGGTCACGGGGGCGCCGTCGCCGGCGAGGCGAAGCTCGATGCGGCTCGCGAACTCGCGGGCCTTCTCCTCGGTCGGGAGGAAGACGACCTTGCGCAGCTTCACCCGCACGACGCCGGCCGCGCCGGGCGTCACCCGCACCTCGCCGAAGGCGTTCCGCACCTCGAGCCGGGCCGCCGGCGGGACGGCGCGCTCGGAGGTCTGCTCGAAGGCGTACGACGGGCCGTAGAAGCGCCCGCCCATCACCCGGCAGCCCTCGGGTCCGATCCCGACGTGGCCCTTCACCTGCCAGGCCGTCTCCACCGTCGCGCCGAAGGCGAGGAGGAGCAGCAGCATTCCGATCTTGCGTCCGCTCACGGCTGCCTCCTCGAGGAGCGGCGTAGCGCGAGCTCGACGAGCTCGAGCACGCCCCAGAGAACGAACGACAGCGGCCACCAGGTGCGCAGCACGGG
>WBZP01007833.1_pt1 | contig 10215 bp, 2 predicted proteins | sample 5204301 | NCBI WGS metagenome assembly WBZP01 (sample SAMN12412401, study PRJNA552823) | activated sludge metagenome | isolation source: activated sludge from nitrification reactor of wastewater treatment plant... | place: USA: Pennsylvania | collected 2017 | reverse complement strand
TGCCAATGTACCGATCCCATTGAACGGCATGCCGGCAAACTCCCCTTTGTGAACCGATTCCTGGTAACGCCCATCGAGTATCATCCTGTTCACACAACTCGCTTTGGATTTTTGCTCGGGTGCACCGGGCGCCATCCACATGGTGATATCCTCGTCCCATTCACCATCCCAGGAGGCCATCATTTTTTGCATGGTTGACGGGGTGGCATACTCCATCCACTTTTTATTGTCTTCTTCGGATTGTGCAACAACCGACAGGCTGAGGGCCGAAAAAATGATCGAGCCCATCACAATAATGTACTTTTTCATATCGCAAATTTGTTTGGTGAAAAATCGGTAGACAATGTACTGGTTTTTTCATTGCCCAAGGCCCCTATACCCAAAATAGGTTAGTCCCTTTTCTTTTGTTTATATAGTATGATTTCCGGAACTTTAAAAGCGACTAACCCGGTTTTCCACCAGGGCCCGACAATCCAGTTATCCGCAACCCTCACAGAAACGATCCCTTTATTTTCAGCGCTCCTATCAAGTATATTAAACGCATGCTGTATGATCAGGAAATTATACCCATTTGTATTGATTTTTATTGCCTTGACGTTGGGCCGAAACCAGGCAACAGGCCAGCCGGTGCTGAGTTTTGAGCAAATCACTTCCGGCCTCAACAATCCCGTTGATATTACAGATGACGGAAGTAACCGTTTGTATATTGTACAACAGGGCGGACTGATCCGGCTTTGGAATGGTAGCGTATTGAGCACATTTTTGGATCTCAGTTCACTGATCACCAATCCTGCAGGAAATGAACAGGGTTTGTTAAGCCTTGCCTTTCATCCGGGATACAGCAGCAACCGTTATTTTTTTGTGTGGTACACTGGCACCGGCGGAATCTTAACGCTGGCCCGGTACAGACGCGATGCCATTAATCCGGATATCGCCGACCCTGCCAGTGGTCAAATACTGTTTACACAGGCTAAACCCGGCACCACTCCTTTTACCAATCATAATGGAGCTAAATTGAATTTCGGGCCAGACGGCTATTTATATATAGGCACAGGCGATGGCGGAAGCGGTGGCGACCCTTTTGGCAATGCACAAAACGGGGCCTCATACCTGGGCAAGATGTTGCGGATAGATGTCAACGGATTTGCCAGCTCCGCCCCCTTTTATGATATCCCGCCTACCAATCCCTTCCTGAGCACGGGAGACGGCATACTGGATGAAATTTATGCGATCGGTTTACGCAATCCATGGCGCTGGAGCTTTGATAGAACAACAGGGGATATGTGGATCGCAGATGTGGGACAAAATGCCTGGGAAGAAGTGAACTATCTTCCTGCAGGCAGTACGGCCGGTGTTAATTACGGATGGAGTTGCTATGAAGGAAGTTCTGTTTATGTAGCTAATTCCTGCAACCCACCCGGAACAGTCATACCCGTACTGACCTATCCGCATAATTCCACAACAGGCGGATTTTCCATTACCGGCGGATATGTATACCGGGGCTCAGAATATCCGGCGCTACAGGGATATTATATAACCGCCGACTATGTTTCCGGGAATTTATGGACCGTCAAACCGAATGGAGCCGGTGGATGGCTGATCAATATGCAGACTGGTCTGCCAAGCAATATTTCCACATTTGGCGAAGGAGCTGACGGAAAATTATACGCCGCCAAAAGAAATACGGGCATATTGTACAAAGTGGTCCTTACCTCTGTAGTACCGGTAACCCTTACACGATTTGATGGCAGCACTGCCGGTGATCATAACCTGCTGGAATGGTCTGCCTCTCAAGAAAGTGCCGGCATGGAGTACCAGGTGGAATACAGCCGCGACGGTAGGTATTTCAACAGGATCGGCCGGTTGAACGGCGGGGAACCAACAGGATTCAATTACCGTTTCAAACACTATACCCAGGAAGAAGGATATGCATTTTACCGCCTGAAGATGCAAGACCCCGACGGATCCGTAAAATATTCCAACCTCGTCAGGCTGACCAGAAAAGCGGTCATCAAAAACAGGATCAACCCGAATGTGATATCCCAGGGCCAGGTTAGTGTTAACATGAACGGGCAGGAAAAGAAGATCCAGTTATATGATTCGGAAGGTAGACTGGTATGGCAAAAAGACATTCACGGACTGAGTGGTATTACCCGGTTTGGTTTACCGGCCCTGTCACAAGGCATTTATTATTTTACTATTCATGCAACGGATCATATCGACAGGGAAAAAATACTGATCAGGTAAGTTCCGACTAAGCGATCAAAGGAAGCATTGATCAAAATAACCCGACGGCATATATGATATGCCATTATATAATTGATTTCCATACTACCAATAGGCCTGGACCCAGTCTGGATAAGCATCTCAGCAGCTTTCATATAAAATAATGAACAGCCATAACCGGTTGCCCCTTTGCCATTTAGGTAATCCTTTGCATTGACAAACCAGGATTTTTTTTAAAAAAAAATCACCTAAATGCTTTGATTCCAAAAATTTAATTATTTCTTTTGTGGAACGATAGCCCCTAACTGTCGTGCTTACCCGCCAGAACAACTGGCCGTTATATTTATTGAGTCTTTAATCTCCTCTGTCCGTACCATTTACCTCCATTATCCGGAATTAACCCTGAAACCGGCATTGTTATTTTCATATACTTAATTAAAGTACAGACGCTTATGCTTACCTCCGTTACCCGAAACTGCCTATTGGCATGCCTCTTCGTATTATCCGGCCTGATGGCCCGGGCCAATGATTCTGATGTGGTCAACTGCAACAGAGCATGGAAAATTGCCGTTCTTGGCTCTTCCACTGCGTATGGAACCGGCGCTTCTGCATATGACAGCTCCTGGGTGAGCCGTTTCACGGCTTACGTTAAAAGGAAGAACAGTCTAAGCCAGGTATATAACCTGGGTATTCCCGGTTTTACCACATACCAGAATTTATGCCCGACAGGCTTTGTGCCTCCTGCCAACCGGCCTGCCCCCAATGATGCGTTCAACATCACTGCAGCGCTTTTACTGAAACCGGATGCCATCATCATTAATATGCCATCAAATGATGCTGTGAATGATTACACGGTAGAAGAGCAGCAGGCCAATTTTGAAAGGGCTGTATACCTCGCTGATTCGGCCAGGATCCCGGTTTGGGTAACAACTACGCAACCACGAAACAATATAAGTGCTGCTCAGGTCAATAACCTGACTGCTATGCGCGACTGGATCAATACACGCTTTGGTGTGAAATCCGTTGACTTCTGGACAACGGTTTCCAATGCAGACGGAAGTATCAATGCATTATTCAATTTCGATAACACACACGTTAACAATGCAGGTCATGCTTTATTCTATAACAGGGTAAAAGCAGAAACCATCCTGGACAGTCTTTGTAACCGCGTGGCACAGGTAGCTGTTGCACGTGCAGGTGACGACATGTCTTTTGTTCTTCCCGTATCCAACGTTCAATTGAATGGAACGGGATCTTACAGTTCCAATGGCGGCTTCCTTACTTCGTATCAGTGGAGCCTGGTTACCGGACCTAATTCGCCTCTTATTGATGAGCCACAATCGGCAGTCACGGAGATTGATAACCTCGTTGAAGGACGATATACTTTTGTGTTGACCGTTCAGGACAATCAATTCAACACAAGCACCGATACGGTGAATATTTTAGTTAGTTCGAGGATCCTGATCGACTTTGGACCAGATGCAACGAGCAGTCCTGACGACAATGATATTTACTGGAACAATATTGCTGATGGCAGGCCTGGCATAAAATTATCCAATGCGGTAACAACGGGCAATCTGCCGACAACCATTGGCTTGACCGTTATCAACAGGATAGACGGCACATTTAACATCAATGGCCCGGGTACTAATACAGGCAATACTGCCGGCGATGTAGAGGACTATCCGGAGACATCTACAACAGACTATGCATTTGCGGAACCAAGCGCCACCAATGGCCAGTGGAAGATCACAGGCCTGCAAAGCACGAAAGAATACCGGATCAAATTCTGGGGAACCCGCTCGGTATCTGATGACCGCATCATTCAGATCCGCATAGCCAATCAAAATAATTGGCAGGAATACAATGCCGCTTCAAATACAGATTATGACAGGGCCGCCGTTTTCACCGTATATGGAAAAACGGAAGTCACTTTCGATATCAGGGTTAAGAACGGTAGCCCTTTCGGTTACATCAGTTTAATTGACATTAGCCGCACTGAACCTGCAGCCAGGGTTAATGTGGCTCCCAGGGCCATTGTGAATGATGTGGCCGTATCCCTTCCATCTACAAGTGCAACCCTTGATGGAAGTGCATCAGTAGACGATGATGGTACTATTACAAACTATTCCTGGACACAAATTTCCGGGCCAACTCAGGCCGGTATCGTATCGCCTAATGCCGCCGTTACCAACATCAATAACCTGGCACTGGGAGTATATGTATTCCAGTTCTCCATTACGGACGACAGCAGTGCGGTGACCACAACAAATGTAACCGTTACCGTTAGTAACAGGATACTGTTTGACTTTGGCGCCATATCAACCAATAGCCCCGATGCAGGAGGAAAATACTGGAATAATGTTTCCGATGGACTGCCTGGTGTCAAAATATCCAATGCGGTTAACATCGGCAATAACCCGACCAGTATAACACTGGAGATCCTGAACAGGCTGGATGGTACATTTAACCTGTCTGGACCCGGCGTTAATACGAGTTCGATCAATACCGCGGTAGGTGATTATCCCGCCAGCGCCGTTTCCGATTTTACCTTTGCACATAACAGTACAACCACTGGCCAATGGAAATTATCCGGGTTGGATAGTTTACAACAATACTCGGTAAAATTCTGGGGAACCCGTGATGCCACAGATGACCGCATAATCCTGGTAAGGATCCTCGGTGATTCTGTCTGGAAACAATTTGATGCCCGGTTCAATACAGATTTTAATAATGCGGCGATTCTCACATTTGCAGCCAGGAAAGAAGTCATATTCGAATTCCAGGTTGGCAGCACCAGCACTTTTGGTCATATTTCCATCGTAGATATCAATATTACGGATGCCCCCGATTGCGCACCAGCCTTAAGCATCAGCAGCAACTATAATACACCGGTTTGCCCTGGTACAACTATAACATTTACCAGTACTGCTGAACATCCGGGTACGCAACCCACCTATGTTTGGAAAAGAAATAACGTAGCCATTCCAGGAGCAACTGAAGCCACGCTCAGCATCAGCGACCTGAATGATAACGATGTGATTACCTGTACAATGACTGCCAATACCGGATGTCCGTTCGGAGTCATCGCCGAATCTAATCCCATCACTGTTTCTGTTATCGCTCCCGTTGTTTTAGGAAGCATCAACGGACCAACCGATGCCTGCCCACTGATCGGCAACAGCGCTACATACCGCGTTGATGCGGTAAATGGTGTGAGTGTGTACAACTGGACAGCTCCTGCGGGAACGACGATTATCAACGGACAAGGCACCAATGAGATCACATTAAGTTACAACGCAGGATTCGGCACTTCCGGTAATTTGCTGGTAACCGGCGGCACCTGCTCAAATCCTGTTCCATCCATATTGACCATTGTTAAAAATACACCTGAAGCTCCTGGTGATATTGCGGGCCCAGCTACAGTCTGCGGATCGGTCGGAAATAATACACAGATCACTTATAGCGTTGCACCGGTGGCCTACGCCAGTTCATATCTGTGGAGTTTGCCCTCTAACACAACTGTCATTAGCGGTCAGGGTACTGCTGCCATCACTGTTGCATTTCAAAATGGATTCACGTCGGGCACGCTTTCTGTTAAAGCTGTTTCAAACTGTTTCACCAGTACGTCTTCATCTTTGAACATTTTTGGTTCAACCATACAGACTCCAGGCGCGATCTCAGGAGCAACAGATGCATGTCCCTTTGCTGGAACCAACGCCCAGGTCACTTATAAGATAAACAAAGTACCTGCAGCAGCGGGTTATATATGGACGGTACCTTCCAATGTAACCATCGTTTCACGCCCGGGTACGGGGGTAAATGATACGTTGATCAAAGTTACTTTTGGAATCGCATATGCATCGGGTGGGCAGATCAGTGTACAAGCAACAGGTTGCGGAACCAGTCTGAAAAGTAACTTAACCATACTCAAAAAGGTTCCTGAAGCACCCGCTGCCATCTCAATAGTGAATTATCCCTGCAGGGCCAATACGCACAGCAACCCTATCGGTACATTCCGGATTACAAAAATAGCCGGGCTTCAATATCAATGGACTGCACCTGCCGGGTCTTACATCAGCATCAGCAGTAATGCAACCACAGAAACAGCCACCATCACATTTCCGTCAAGCTTCAATAGTGGAAATATCTCTGTTAGTGCCATTAACTCTTGCGGCAGAAGTTCAGCCAGGATCCAAGCCATTAATGTGCTAAATCCAAGAAACGTATCACTTAACCTGACCGGGCCTTCAAATCCCTGTACTTTCATGGGAACCACTAACAAGGCAACTTACTTTGTTAATAAAGTACCTGGAGCCAGCAGTTATAACTGGTCTGTTCCATCACAAGGCACTATCGTCAACCATCCTGCCAGTGGAGAAAATGACACATTGATTACCGTTCAGTTCACCAATGCCTTCAAAAAAGGAAAAATATCTGTATCGGCTAATAGCCCATGCGGAAGCAGCCCGGTAAAATCGATTGACTTGAAGAAAAAGAGCCCAGACAGGACCAGTAACATTAGTCTTCGCTCAACAACCAATTGCCCGAACCGCAGGCATGTATACTCCGTGTCATCCATTCCAGCCGGCGCTTCGTCTGTATACTGGACGGTTCCTTATGGCGCGACAATTTTGAGCGGACAGGGAACAACCACTATCACCGTTGCATATCCCAATAACTGGATTGTAGGATTTGTGACCGCCTATGGTAAGAATAATTGCGGATATTCATTCCCCAGTAAATATTTCATAGCCTTAGGTAATTGCAACTCATATAGCGGCAAGGGACAAGATCAAATAGTTAATAAAGTAGAACCAACAACTTCGGGACTTGATGTAACTGTCATGCCCAATCCTTCTACCAGTGAATTTAAAGTGATCGCCAACAGCAACGACAACCAAATGAGGTGTATGCTGCGCATCATGGATATCAATGGAAAACTGATGGAAACCAGGACCGGTATCAGCATCGGACAGGCGGTAACTTTAGGCAGTCGCTATGCTCCGGGCATGTATATCGGTGAATTCATCCAGGGAAATAACAAAAAGATCATCAAACTTGTGAAGCAATAAACAAGAGCATTCATCAAAAGCAAAAAGACCGGACATGTCCGGTCTTTTTTATGTTATATTCTTTGGTTGGAGGCCAGACGAAAGCACCGGAGAGCAGAGAAAATCAGTGTGCTTCCAGCCAGTTGCCGCCAGCACCTAATTCCGCAAGAACCGGCACATCATTTGGCAGCGGCAGTGCGGACTGCATGCAATCCAGAATGACCGGCCTGACGGCTTCCAATTCTTCCTTCAACACATCAAAAACAAGTTCGTCATGCACCTGCAACAGCATCTTTGAACGGAATTTTTTCCTTTTGAATTCCGCATGAATCCTGATCATGGCCAGCTTGATCATATCGGCCGCCGTACCCTGTATGGGAGAGTTGATGGCATTCCGTTCGGCAAAACCACGAACGGTGAAATTTGCAGACCCGATATCTTTCAGCCATCGCTTCCTGCCCATCAGCGTTTCTACATATCCGTTAGCTTTTGCAAACCTGATCGTATCATCCATATATTGCTGAATACCCGAAAACTGCATCTTATAATTATCAATGATCTCTTTTGCCTCTGTTCTAGAAATGCCCAGATTTTCAGCCAATCCAAAAGCGCCCTGGCCGTATATGATGCCAAAGTTCACACTCTTGGCCTTATAACGCATTTCTTTGGTCACCTCAGATTCCGGAACATTAAACACCTTAGCCGCTGTGGCGGTATGAATATCCGTTCCCCGGCGGAATGCTTCGCACATGTTGGGATCTCCGCTGATAGCCGCCACGATACGCAACTCGATCTGCGAATAGTCTGCCGAAACAAGGGTATAATCATTGTTGCGGGGGATAAAAGCCTTGCGGATCTCGCGGCCCCTGTCTGTACGTACGGGTATATTCTGCAGGTTAGGATTATTACTGCTCAGCCTGCCGGTTACGGCCACTGCCTGCGCATAGCTGGTGTGTACGCGGCCTGTTTTGGGATTGACCAGTTCGGGCAGGGCATCTACATAAGTATTCCTGAGTTTGGTCAATTCCCTGAATGCAAGTATGTCCTCCACGATCTTATTCTGCGATGCCAGCTTTTGTAAAACATCTTCCCCGGTAGCATACTGTCCGGTTTTGGTTTTTTTAGCCTTGGGGTCCAGTTTGAGTTTTTCAAACAACACATCACCTAATTGCTTTGGTGAAGCCAGGTTAAACCTCACGCCGGCAGACTGGTACACTTTCTCTTCCGATTCTTTCGCCTGTTTGTCGAGTTCGGTGGAATAATGCCTCAGGAAATCTTCATCGATCCGAATGCCTTCAAACTCCATATCGGTCAGCACTTTCACCAGCGGGTTCTCCACCTGATAAAAAACCTTTTCTACTCCCTTATTTGCCAATTCAGGCAGAAAGACTTGCTTTAACTGTAAAGTAATATCAGCATCCTCGGCAGCATATTCTTTTATCTTCTCCGGCTCCACGTCCCGCATATTACCCTGGTTCTTCCCTTTTTTGCCAATCAGTTCTTCAATATGTACGGGCTCGTAGCCCAGGTAAGTGGCGCTGAGCCAGTCCATGCTCCTTTTTCCATCGGGTTCAATCACGTAATGAGCCAACATCGTATCAAAAATATTCCCGGCCAGGTTGATGTCATACCATTTCAGCACGAGCATGTCGTATTTGATATTCTGCCCGATCCAGGTAATGGCTGCATCATGGAACAGGGGCTTGAATATATCCAGGATCAACAGGCAGGATTTTCTGTCAGCCGGGCACGGAACATAAAAGGCCTCCCCGGGTTTTACTGAAAAACTCATGCCCACCAGTTCTGCCAGGTTCGGGTCGATATTGGTTGTTTCCGTATCGAAGCAAATCTCTGTGTAAGCCGACAGGTATTTAGACAGTTCTTTGATCTCCTTTTCCGAATCACACAATGCATACTGATGAGGCGTATTGTGGATATTCTTATCAACGGACATTGCAGTTTCGGCAAGTCCGCCTGATGGCACCGCTGCCTGTGTAACAGGATTACTGCCTTTATCCGTTTCCGGTAGTTTACTGCCGAACAGGTCCATTTGCTCACCTTCGTTCGCCACCTTTTTATCTTGCTGACCGGTTGGTATATCTTCACCGAGAATTCGTTTACCCACCGTCCTGAATTCCAGGTCGGCAAACACTTCTTTAAGCATTTCTTTGTCCAATTCCTTTACCCTGAAGTTCTCTTCATGAAATTCAGTGGGTACGTTCGTGATGATGGTCGCCAGTTTCTTACTCATGACGGCCATGTCCTTTCCCGCCCTGACCTTTTCGCCCACCGATCCTTTGATCTGATCTGCATGGTCGAGGATACTATCCAGGGAATGATATTCCGATAAAAGTTTGGCAGCGGTTTTTTCACCGATCCCCTTAATGCCTGGAATATTATCAACGGCATCACCCATAAGCCCCAGCATATCAATGACCTGGTTCACCTGTGCTATGCCCCATTTTTCACATACTTCTTTCGGACCAAGGATCTCGGCCGTACCGCCCTGATACGGAGGTTTATAAATTTTTATTTTTTCGGTGACGAGCTGTCCGTAATCTTTGTCCGGAGTTACCATATACACTTCATAACCGGCCTGCTCTGCCTGCCTGGCCAGGGTGCCGATGATGTCGTCTGCTTCAAAACCATCCAATTCCACCACGGGAATATTAAACCCCCGGATAATTTTTTTAATGTCAGGCACGGCCGAGAGAATATCTTCCGGCGTTTCCTGGCGGTTGGCTTTATAGTCAGCAAAATCTGTATGCCTTTCTGTGGGCGCATGCGTGTCAAAACAAACAGCCATATGCGTTGGCTTCTGGTTGTTCAGCAGGTCGATCAACGTATTGGTAAACCCGAACTGGGCATTCGTATTTCTGCCCTTGCTTGTTATGCGAGGATTCCTGATCAATGCATAATATGCGCGAAAGACCAG
>WBZP01007440.1_pt1 | contig 10216 bp, 9 predicted proteins | sample 5204301 | NCBI WGS metagenome assembly WBZP01 (sample SAMN12412401, study PRJNA552823) | activated sludge metagenome | isolation source: activated sludge from nitrification reactor of wastewater treatment plant... | place: USA: Pennsylvania | collected 2017 | reverse complement strand
CGCCGCACAGGGCGGGGTCTGCATGGTCACCTTCGTCCCCGAGTTCGTCTCCCCCGATGCAGCGGTATGGCGCGCCGAGGCCGCCGAACAGGCCCGCTCCGAGGGGGTGCGGGCCTCCGACTATGTCGAGTTCACGACCTGGGCGGCGTCATACAAGCTGCGCCACCCCAAGCCGGAGGCGACGATCGACGACGTCGTCCGGCACGTCGAGCACGTGCGGGAGGTCGCCGGGCTTCGCCACGTGGGGATCGGCGGTGACTACGACGGCACCGACTCGACCCCGGTGGGCCTGGAGGATGTCGCCGGCTACCCCCGTCTGCTTACCGCCCTGGCCGAGCGCGGCTGGAGCAGCACCGAGCTGCAGGCCCTCGCTGGAGCCAACGTCCTGCGGGTCATGGCGCAGGCCGAGTCGGTGGCTCGCGAGCTGCAGCGCACCGAAGCCCCGGGCCTTGCCACTATTGAGGAGCTCGACGGGTCCTCCCCGACCTGACAGCGGGGCCCGGACGCGCCGGCCTCGCCGAGCGTCGCCGTGGCCTACTCCCGGCCGGTCAGCTGCCAGGCGTCCTCGGACCCGGCGAGGTCGTCCCCGTCGATCCAGATGCCGTCCCCGTCCTCGTCGCCGTCGGCATAGCCCGGGGCCGGCGGCGGGTCCTCACCCCGGAGCATCGCCAGGGTCGCCGGCAGGTCGTCGGGCATGACGAGGACGTCGCGGGCCTTGGAGCCCTCGGACGGGCCGACGATGCCGCGCGACTCGAGCAGGTCCATGAGCCGGCCAGCCTTGGCGAAGCCCACCCGCAGCTTGCGCTGGAGCATGGACGTCGAGCCGAACTGGGTCGTGATGACCTGCTCGGCGGCCTGGAGCAGCACGTCGAGGTCGTCCCCGATGTCGTCGTCGACCTGCTTCTTCGTCGTGGTGACGGCGACGTCCTCGCGGTAGTGCGGCGCGAGCTGGGTCTTGACGTGCTCGACGACGGCGTGGATCTCCGACTCGGTGACCCAGGCACCCTGGACCCGCATCGGCTTGCTCGACCCCATGGGGAGGAAGAGCGCGTCGCCCTGCCCGATGAGCTTCTCGGCGCCGGCCTGGTCGAGCACGACGCGGGAGTCGGCGAGCGAGGAGGTCGCGAAGGCCATCCGGGACGGCACATTGGCCTTGATCAGCCCCGTGACGACGTCGACCGAGGGCCGCTGCGTGGCCAGGACGAGGTGGATCCCCGCGGCCCGGGCCAGCTGGGTGATCCGGACGATCGACTCCTCCACGTCTCTCGGAGCGACCATCATGAGGTCGGCGAGCTCGTCGACGATGATGAGCAGGTACGGATATGGCGCGACGACCCGCTCCGACCCCGGCAGCGGCTGAACCTTCCCGGAGCGGACCGCCCGGTTGAAGTCGTCGATGTGTTTGAAGCCGAAGGCGGCGAGGTCGTCATACCGCTGGTCCATCTCCCGCACCACCCACTGGAGGGCTTCGGCGGCCTTCTTGGGGTTGGTGATGATCGGGGTGATGAGGTGCGGGATGCCGTCATATGCCGTGAGCTCGACCCGCTTGGGGTCGACGAGGACGAGGCGGACCTCGTCGGGCGTGGCCCGCATGAGGATCGAGGTGATCATCGAGTTGACGAAGCTCGACTTGCCGGCACCGGTGGCGCCGGCGACGAGCAGGTGGGGCATCTTCGCGAGGTTGGCCACGACGAAGCCGCCCTCGACGTCCTTGCCGACGCCCATGATCATCGGGTGGTCGGTCGAGCGGGCGGCCTGCGAGCGCAGGACGTCGCCGAGGCTGACCTTCTCCCGGTCGGCGTTGGGGATCTCGATGCCGATCGCGGACTTGCCCGGGATCGGGCTGAGGATCCGCACGTCGGCGGAGGCGACGGCATACGCGATGTTCTTGGACAAGGCGGTGACCCGCTCGACCTTGATCGCAGGCCCGAGCTCGACCTCGTAGCGGGTGACGGTCGGTCCGCGGCTGAACCCGGTCACCTGGGCGTCGATATCGAACTGGTCGAGAACGGTCGTCAGGGCCTCGACGACGCGGTCGTTGGCGGCGCTGCGCTCCTTGTGTGGGGACCCCGGTGCGAGGACCGCCTGGTCCGGCAGGGTGTAGGTGACGTCGCCGGCCAGGGCGAGCTGCTCGACCCGGGCGGGGAGGGTGGTCGTCGGCGGCGGCTGCAGCGGCAGGTGTTCGACCGGCACGGGTGCGGTGACGGGTGCGACGACCGACCGGGGCGCCCCGCGCCGGCGGCGGTCCGGCTCGACGTGCGCGGCCTGCTCAAAGGCTGCGTCCCCGCTGGGGGGTTCGGTCGGCCCACCCAGCCGGGCGCGCCGCCGGGCGCGGGTGGCTGCCGCTGCGTCGGGTGCCTCGTCGGTGGCGCCGTCGGCCCTGTGCTGACGGCCGTGCAGCAGGAGCCCGGTCAGCTGCTCGACCCGCGCCGGGATCTGGTTGACCGGGGTGGCCGTCAGCAGGAGTAGGCCGAAGAAGCCCACGATGAGGAGGATGACCAGGGCGCCGACGCCGGTGACCGCCGAGGCGAGCGGGCTGGAGGCGAGGAAGCCGACGATGCCCCCGGCGCCGCGCATTGCCGTTGGGCCCTGCGGGGGCGTCGGCAGGCCCGCCGCGAGGTGGGTGATCCCGCACGCCGCTGCGGTGAGCGTGAGCGTCCCGATGAGGATGCGGTTCGTCGCCTCGGAGTCCTGTGGGGCCCGCATCATCCGCACGCCGAAGGCCAGCAGGACCAGCGGGACGACATACGCGATCCGACCAAACGACCCGGCGACCACGGCGTGGACGACGTCCCCGACGACACCAGGAGCGCCCCACCACTCCCGCGCCATGACCAGGACCGCGAGGGCCACCAGGCTCAGCCCGATGCCGTCCCGTCGGTGCTCCGGCTGGAGCTCGCGAGCTGAGGTCCCGACCTTGCGGACCGCGCCGCCGGCCACGTGCGACAGGCCCAGCCAGGTGCCGCGGAGAAGCCGCAGGGGCGCGGAGGCCAATGAGCCGTGACTGCGGCGCCGGGACGAGCCGGACGGCTTGGATGCGGGTCGGCGTGGCGCCGCCCGGCCGGAGCCGGCCGTTGCGGACCGCGCGCGGGTCGTGGAGGCCGAGGGACGTGTCGCCATGGTCGCAGACTAGGCGATCGCCTCCTCAGACTCACGCGTCACACGCGTATCTTCGGGAACTCATGTCACAGGACAACCCAGTGAGGAATCCATGGTTCACGTCGGGCATAAGGGTGTAGGCTTTATCTCGTCCGGTTAAGTCTGAGTCCTTAAGAGGAGCTCGCCGTGTATGTCGTCACCGCGGACCAGCGGGACAGCCGTTCGGGGCCCGACCTTGTACCCGCCGCACTTGCCGACCTCGCCACGGTACGTCATGGGGCGCCCATCCGACCCTTCGAGCGCACCGTAGGCGACGAGATCCAGGCCCTCTTCGACGAGCCCTCGTCGGCGCTCGTCAGCTGCCTGCACCTGTTGCGCACCGGCCAGTGGCACGTCGGCCTCGGCGTAGGTGCGGTCGAGACTCCCCTGCCGGAGTCGACTCGTAGCGCCCGCGGCCCCGCGTTCATCGCGGCCCGGCGGGCGGTCGAGGCGGCCCGGACCGGCGTGCACCGGGTGGCTGTCCGGGCCGGCGACTACGCTTCGAGCCACAGCCCGGCGGCGGTCCACGCGCACCTCGCCGAGTCCGCACTGCTCCTTGTCGCTCGGATCGAGGGCGGCCGTAGCGCGAAGGGATGGGAGGTGAGCGACCTGCTCGACACGGGGATGACTCAGGAGGCCGCGGCCCGCGTGCTCGGGATCAGCCAGGCCGCGGTGAGCCAGCGCGTCCGTGCAGCCGCCTGGGTCGAGGACCTCCGCGGCCGCGAGCTGGTCCGCCACCACCTCGTCGCCGCCGACAAGGGCGAGGGCCTGTGAGGCAGTACGCCTTCGACGCCGCCATTGTCACCGTCGCCCTGCTCGGCGGGGTACTGCTCGGCCACCCGGTGGTGTCCGGCGTCTTCGCTCGGGTCGCCCGATCCGCCCGCGGTCCTCGCACCGGCGCCCAGGCCGCTGCCGACCCTCCCGCCGCTCACGTCGCCGACCCACCACCGCTCGCCGGGGGACGCTGGATCGGTTACCTCGAACGGGTCAGCGTCGTCACGGCACTGCTGGTCGGGTGGCCGGAAGGCATCGCGCTCGCCGTCGCCATCAAGGGCCTGGGTCGGTACCAGGAGCTACGAAGCGCCACCCCGGGCACGGCCGAGCGCTTCATCATCGGCACCTTCACCTCGCTGCTCTGGGCCTGCGCCTGGGGGCTGCTCGGCCGCTGGGGCCTGGCCGTCACGCGTTAGCCGTCGTTCGCGGCAGGGCCGCGGTCAGCTCCCAGGTGTCCCTTGGGAGGGGGTCGTCACGGACAGCCGAGCCCAGACGGCCGCGTGGTCGCTCCCGGGGATGGTCTCGGTCCCCGCGTCGACCACGGACAGCCCGCGGATGAGGATGTGGTCGATATGGATGACCGGCGGGATGACCAGGCCGGTCGGCCAGGTCGCGACCCACGTCGCCCCCACGCTGCGGGTCGCGTCGTGGAAGGTCGCGGAGAGCTCGCGCAGTCCTGGATGGTCCGCGGAGGCGTTGAAGTCCCCGGCCATGACCACCGCGGCATCGCTGGGCTGAGCGTCCGCCCACGTCCGCAGGTCGGCGAGCCCGCGGCGCCAGGCGTCGGCCTCTCCGGACGTGGGCGCGAGGACATGGACCGCGCGGAGGGTCAGTGCTCTCCCGCCGGGCACGATGACTCTCACCGAGGGCTCGGCGTGCAGCCGTGGGAAGGAGCCCACCGTGTCCAGCTGGGCCATCGGCCACCGGGAGCGGATCACCGTCCCCTGAGCGCCGTCGCGGGGGACTCCGATCTGGTTCGGCAGGATGGCGTCCATCCCCGCCGCCTCGAGACGCGTGAGGGCCGCATCGGTCACCTCCACCAGGACGAGGACGTCGACCTTGTGCCGTCCGACGGCGTCGAGGACCGCTGTGGCATCGCCCTCCCCGAAGTAGAGGTTCGACGACATGACGACGACGTCGGTGTCGGCAGGGGCCGCGGCGCGGGACTGCAGAGTCGGCACGGCCAGGGCGACGGTGATGAGCAGGAGGCACCCGGTCAGCACTCCGACGACCAGCCGCCTGGTCACGGCCAGCGTGAGCGAACCGACGATGATGCCGGCCAGGGCGAACAGCGGGACCAGCGCCTGGACCATCGCCAGGGCGTCGACCGGGCGGTCGACATACCGGCTGAGAACTGCGAGCAGGCAGACGGCGACGACGGAGCCCCCTAGCCAGGCCAGACCACCGCGGCGGCGCCGAGGACCTGCGGGCGCCACCTCGTCGGCCGACGGGCTCACGCCTCGACGACGACAGGGATGATCATCGGGCGGCGGCGGATCTTGCCACCGACCCAGCGTCCGACGGTGCGCCGCATGATCTGCTGGAGCTGGACCTCGTCGACGACACCCTCGGCGAGGGCCTCCTTGAGGGCCCGCTCGACCTGCGGGATGACCGCGTCGAAGACGTCGGCATCCTCGGCGAAGCCGCGAGCGGCGATCTCCGGACCGGCGACGATCGCGGCGTTCGCGGCGTCGATGACGACGATGCAGGTGATGAAGCCCTCGTCGCGGAGGATCCGGCGGTCCTTGAGCAGACCCTCGTCCGCCTCGCCGACCGAGGAGCCATCGACATAGAGGTAGCCGCACGGCACGACGCCGGCCACCCGGGCCACGCCGTCGGTGAGGTCGACGACGACACCGTCCTCGACGACGAGGACGTTCTCCGGCGCGACGCCGGTGGCGACCGCGAGTGCGGCATTGGCCTGGAGGTGCCGCCACTCACCGTGGACTGGCATGACGTGGCGCGGTCGGACGACGTTGTACATGTAGAGCAGCTCGCCGGCGCTGGCGTGTCCCGAGACGTGCACCTTCGCGGTGCCCTTATGGACGACATTGGCGCCGAGGCGCATCAGGCCGTTGATGACCCGGTAGACGGACCGCTCGTTGCCCGGGATGAGCGAGGAGGCGAGCAGGACGGTGTCCCCGGGACCGACGTCGATCTGATGGTCCCGGTTGGCCATCCGGGACAGCGCCGCCATCGGCTCACCCTGGCTGCCGGTGCAGACGAGGACCACCTGGTTGTCGGGCAGGTCGGCGAGCCGTTTGGCCTCGACGAGCACCCCGCGCGGCACGTGGAGATAGCCGAGCTCAGCGGCGATCGTCATATTGCGGACCATGGACCGGCCGACGAAGGCGACCTTGCGCCCCGCCTTGTCGGCGGCGTCGAGGACCTGCTGGACACGGTGGATGTGCGAGGAGAAGCACGCGACGACGATCCGCCGCTCGGCATGCCGGAAGACCTTGTCGATCGCCGAGGAGATCTCCCGTTCGGGAGCGGTGAAGCCCGGCACGTCGGCATTGGTGGAGTCGGTGAGGAAGAGGTCGACGCCCTCTGCGCCGATCCGGCCGAAGGCGCGCAGGTCGGTGAGCCGGCCGTCCAGCGGCAGCTGGTCCATCTTGAAGTCGCCGGTGTGCAGCAGGGTGCCGGCCGAGGTGCGGACGACGACGGCCAACGCGTCGGGGATCGAGTGGTTGACGGCGAGGAACTCGACGTCGAAGTGCCCGAGCCGCTCCCGCTGCCCCTCGGAGACGACGAGCGTGTACGGCTTGATCCGGTGCTCCTTCAGCTTGGCCTCGACCAGCGCCAAGGTGAGCTGGGAGCCGATGAGCGGGATGTCCGGCTTACCACGCAGCAGATAGGGCACCGCGCCGATGTGGTCCTCGTGCCCGTGGGTGAGGATGACCGCCTCGATATCGCCGAGCCGGTCCTCGACATACGCCAGGTCGGGGAGGATGAGGTCGATCCCGGGGTGCGCCTCGTCCGGGAAGAGGACGCCGCAGTCGATGACGAGCAGCCGCCCGTCGCGTTCGAGGACGGTCATATTGCGGCCGACCTCGCCGAGCCCGCCGAGCGCGACGGCTCTCAGGGTGTTGGGCGCCGGCGCGGCGGGGGCAGGAAGCTCGGGGTGGGGATGACTCACAGAAGACCTGATCTACGAAGGCCCTCGCGCAGGATCGCGAGGTGCTCGGGGGGCGACTCCACCAGGGGGAGCCGGACGTGCGCGGACCGTATGACGCCCAGCTCGGCCAGTGCCGCCTTGGCCATGATCGCTCCCTGGCTGAGCCCCATGATCGCGTCGACGACCGGGACGAGCCGGCGGTGGATGGTCGCAGCGGTGGTCAGGTCCCCCGCGAGGACCGCGTCGATCATCGCGGCATACTCGCTGCCGGCGACATGACCCACGACGGAGATGATGCCGACGGCGCCCTGGGCGAGGTGGGCGAGGTTGAGGACGTCGTCTCCGGAGTACCAGTGCAGGTCCGTCGCGGCCATGACGTGGGTCGCGGCCCAGAGGTCGCCCTTGGCGTCCTTGACCGCGACGATGCGCGGGTGGTCGGCGAGCCGGATGAGGGTCTCGGTGGCGATCGGGATGCCGGTGCGGCCGGGGATGTCGTAGACGACGACCGGCAGGTCGGTCGCGTCGGCGATCGCGCCGAAGTGGGCGACCAGTCCCGGCTGGGTCGGCTTGTTGTAGTACGGGGTGACGACGAGCAGACCCGTGGCACCGACCTTCGCCGCGCGGCGGGCCATGTCGATGCTGTGGGCGGTGTCATTGGAGCCCACCCCGGCGACGATCTGGGCCCGGTCGCCGACGTGCCCGGCGACGATCTCGATGACCCGGATGCTCTCGTCCGACGTGAGGGTGGCCGACTCGCCGGTGGTGCCGTTGACGATGATGCCGTCGTGCCGGTGGGCCAGGAGGTGGTCGGCAACCGCGCGCACGCCGTCCTCGTCGACGGCGCCGTCCGGCGTCATGGGGGTGACCATCGCGGTGAGCACTCGGCCGAAGGGGGGCGTCGTCATACGTCCAGGCTATCCTCCGCGGCCTGTGCGACCCGGGAGCGCGCACCAGGTGGACGGTGCCGGCGGGTCCAGCAGTGGGCCGGACAGACAAAGGGCCGCGGTGCTGCCTGCTCGGGGGTCCAGGCAGCACCGCGACACCCGGCATATCGTCAGCCGTCGATAAACTGTTACAGCGGAGATTGATCACGATCATGTGACCTAGGTCACAATGTGCGGTCGGGGTTGGCGGGTTGACGGCGCGAGCCCGCGGCCAGGGTCACGATGTCGGTCCGCCTTGTTACGGTGCGTGCATGCGTCAGTACCTCGACCTCCTCGACCACGTGCTCACCACCGGGGTGGCCAAGCACGACCGCACCGGCACGGGCACGGTGAGCACCTTCGGGTACCAGATGCGCTTCGACCTCGGCGCCGGCTTCCCCGTCCTGACGACTAAGCGCCTGCACCTGCGCTCGATCATCGGCGAGCTCATCTGGTTCCTCCGCGGCGATACCAATATCGGCTGGCTCAACGAGCACGGCATCTCGATCTGGGACGAGTGGGCCGATGCGGCCGGCGACCTCGGGCCGGTCTACGGCCACCAGTGGCGCAGCTGGCCCACCCCGGACGGGCGCACGGTCGACCAGATCGCCGCCGTCGTCGAGTCGATCCGCACCAACCCGGACTCGCGGCGCCATATCGTCAGCGCCTGGAATGTCGCCGATGTCGACAAGATGGCGCTCCCCCCGTGCCACACGATGTTCCAGTTCTATGTCGCCGACGGCCGACTCTCCTGCCAGCTCTACCAGCGCTCCGCCGACGTCTTCCTCGGGGTGCCCTTCAATATCGCGTCCTACGCCCTGCTCACGCACCTCGTCGCCCAGGTGACCGACCTACGGCCCGGGGAGTTCGTCCACACCCTCGGCGACGCCCACCTCTACGTCAACCACCTCGACCAGGCCCGGCTCCAGCTCAGCCGCGAGCCGATGGCGTTGCCGACCCTGCGCCTCAACCCGGCCCGGCGGGCACTGGACGAGTTCGAGATCGAGGACATCGAGCTGGTCGGGTACCTCGCCCACCCCTCGATCAAGGCCCCGATCGCGGTATGACGCAGGTCGTCCTCATCGCCGCCGTCGCCCGCAACGGGGTCATCGGCAACGGCCCGGACATCCCGTGGACCCTGCCCGGTGACCTGGCCCGGTTCAAGCGCCTCACCATGGGCCACCCCGTGGTCATGGGCCGGCTCACCTTCGACTCGATCGGCCGGCCGCTGCCGGGGCGGCGCACCATCGTCGTCACCCGCCAGGTCGGCTGGAGCCACGCCGACGTCGAGGTCGCCCATTCGGTCCCCGAGGCGCTCACCCTCGCCGGGCCGGCACCGGTCGTCTTCGTCGCCGGGGGCGGGCAGGTGTATGCCGAGGCGATGCCCCTGGCCACCGACCTGATGATCACCGAGGTGCCGCTCGAGCCCGACGGCGATATCACCTTCCCGCCGATCGACCCCGCGCTCTGGCGCGAGGCCAGCCGAGAGGACCTCGCCGACCGGTCGTATGTCGACTACGTCCGCGGCGCGGACAGTCAGGCGTCGTAGTCCAAGGTGACCCGGTCGGTGACCGGGTGCGCCTGACAGGCCAGGACGATCCCCTTGGCGATCTCGTCCGGCTCCAGGGCGTAGTTCTTCGTCATGGTCACCTCGCCGTCGACGACCCGGGCGCGGCAGGTGCCGCACATGCCGCCGGTGCACGAATACGGCGCATCCGGCCGGGCCCGCAGCGTCGCGGCGAGGATCGACTCGGCCTTCGTCGGCATCTCGACCACGGTCCGGCGCCCGTCGAGGGTCACCGTGACGACCGCCTCCGGTGGCGCGGAGGTGTCGACGACGACCGCGGGGGCAGAGTCGTCGGCGTGGAAGATCTCGTGGTGGACGTGCGCGGCATCCGCCCCGACCTCGGCGAGCACCTCCTGCGCGGCCTCGACCATGCCCAGCGGGCCGCAGAGGTACCACTCGTCGACGGTCGCCGGCGGGATGACGACCTCGAGGATCCGCCGGATCCGGCCCACGTCGAGGCGCCCGGAGAAGAGCTCGGCGTCCTGCTCCTCCCGGGAGAGCACCGTGACGAGGTGGAAGCGCGCGGGGTACCGGTTCTTGAGGTCCTCGAGCTCCTCGAGGAACATGATTGACTCGGCGTTGCGGTTGCCGAAGACGAGGGTGACCCGCGAGAGCGGCTCGCGGCCCAGGGCCGAACCGATGAGCGAGAGCACCGGGGTGATCCCGGAGCCGGCCGCGAAGGCGACATGGTGGCGG
>WBZP01007831.1_pt1 | contig 10218 bp, 10 predicted proteins | sample 5204301 | NCBI WGS metagenome assembly WBZP01 (sample SAMN12412401, study PRJNA552823) | activated sludge metagenome | isolation source: activated sludge from nitrification reactor of wastewater treatment plant... | place: USA: Pennsylvania | collected 2017 | reverse complement strand
GTATTGGCCTTGCCCAACCCCTTATTAAGAGAATCTGCATCAGTTGCAGTATTCTTAAGGCGCTGCGTAGTACCTATTGTATTTAATGCCCTAGCAGCGTTGTTAGCTGCAGTAGACGTAGCAGTAAGCTTCTTATCTGCGTCAGTAGTACTAATACTACGCATTTTATCGCTTACTGAACCTAATTCTTTAGCTGCACGAGTAGCCCTTATTTTAGAAAGGCTCTGTTCAACTTCATTAGTACGCTTGCTAATTTTGGCAAGTGCTGTATCTATTACACTTAATTCTCCAAGCGCCTGTTGACTTTTTGATCTTACTTCTAGTTCTATAGCCATCATTCGTCCTTGTATTTGATAACTTGCCCAACAACTCTACCATATTTTAACGCAATAGCTTCAATAAAATGGGCAGGGGCCTGGTTAGAAAAACCATCATTTAATCTACCAATATAGGGTGCATCATTCACTATATCAAAGGTAGGCACCCTTGCGCCTTTTATCTCTTGCACTTCCCAACTATCTCTTGCATGTCCGGTATCTACCGGAGTTGCTAATACTAATTCATTCTTTAAGGTGTGCACAGTAGCAAGTATGCCAACCTTAGTTGTATTAGCTACTTGGCTGCGTACTCTAGCCATTGTGGCTTTTACATTTTTCAGTGGCATACTTACTCCATTATTGCAGGGCTGTGGTAAATCTGTACCAGCCAAAAAGTGAAATACTCCAGATTGTTTAAAAGTATTAACAGAGACTACGCCTTCTCTTGATACTTCTATTGCAGACGTTTTCATCCGTGCCAATGAACTAAACAATTTGTCTGGTGTTGTCTTAACACCAAAAGATTGCATGATCATTGCAGCACGCTGATCTTCTCGCCACCCAGCAGGGCGTCTCTCAAAGTACTCTTGCCATCCAAGAAGCTCTTCATATGGCATCTCTGTAAGTATCTTGTATACAGGCATATGCAGAAGCAGACCTAATTCATACAAAGACAAGTCTGCTTCTGACAATGTTATTTTCCCTGGTTTGCACCAACTCCAGAAAATTTCATAATTTCTTCAGATAGCTTATTTAATTCATCCATCGGGAAACTAGAAAATTCCTCATCAGTGAGCTCCTTTGCATCTTCCACAGAGAAATTCATAATCATCCGCAGTGTCTCGAGGCCCTCATTATTAGGGTTAGTCTTAACAAACTCTTGAATAGCCATAACTTCTTGGACTGTAAGTTTGCTAATGGTGATAGTCTCACCCATAAATTTAATTTCGCGAGTAATACGCTTTGAAGCTAAGGTCTTAAGGCTCATTTGTGATTCCCATTGTTTTCTGAAGGTTTTGAATTTGTGTCTGCAGATAATTCAATTTGCTCAGCGCTTTGAATACCTCATTAGACAACTCTGGATGATTTTCAAATTCTTGGATACGATCAAAAGTTTTCTTAATACTCGTATCAATATTAAACAGCATACGTTTAAATGTCACTCGTAGCACAAAATTAGAGTGAAATTTGCGGGGCTCTTCCCCCGCATTATTTAGATCTGACATATGAACTCCATATTTGGGGCGGGTTAATCGCCCGCCCCTCTTAATATAGCTTAGATAGTATAAGCACCATAAACTTTAGATTGCAACGTAATAGCGATCGTAGCTTGATTAGAATCCGACAAGCTAGGAGTAACCAACAACGAATCGATTTTACCCAAGAAATACCAATAAGTATTTTCCACAGCACCTAACTTAAGGGCGTTGGCGGCATAATCTGCAGGTTCTGCATTCAGCAACGCAAAACGGAACACGCATTGCTCACCAGAACCAACTAAATCACCAAGCTGAGTGCCCGAGGCCCACTGCGTCGCAACATAGTTAAGCGTGATTTCCATAGACGGCGCGTCGGCTTGACCCTGGATCTGTTGCGAGACAGATTGGCCGAAAACGGGTACGTTAACAATATTAGGTGGAGTACCAATTGCCGGAAATTCGCGTACATTAGCAACACGAATAAACTCGTTAGCGGCTGGAGTACCATCCGTGCACTCGTTGGCAAACAGGGCATCAAGATTAGCCTTACTAAGAACACTAGGCGCAGCTGCCGGTCCGCCAACACCAAAAGCAACAGACATATCCGAGAACATGCCAGCGCCGATAGAAGCGATGTGAGACATCAAGTTTCCTTAAAATAGTTAAATTGAATTTCATAAGTAGCCCGTAGCTTAGCGCTATTGTCTGTTGCTGGGCCTCTTATGCTGAAATTAGACTCTCGTCTAAATTGCGTGACAGCTGTTTGTATGCTGGTCTTAAATGTGGCACCCGCCAAATGCTTATCAAAGATATCTGCTATCTTTACAGCACGGGTAGGTCCTTGACCATTTGGCACATAGATGTCTATAAAGAGAATTCCTCTTAGTGAATCTGCAAAACCGCTATCGGCAACAGACACGTCAAATATTGCATATTCCGCATTAGCCTCATTAGAGATATAACCCTTAGGGTATACCTTTATATTTTCAGTAAGCCAATCAGCACTATTAAATAGACTATAAATATCTGCGAATAAATTTGCATATCTATTTTGAGCTCTAGCCATCAACTATCCTCCAAAATAGCATATAAAGTTGTTACGTAACCGTTATCAGTAATACTATATTGGTCATCTTTAGCATGAACAATATCCATAGCTATACCTCTTACAGTTACTTTATCAAATACACTTAAACTTGTTATACCAGCAGCTTCTAATAGTTGAGTGGATACCAATATTTTGGTGATAGTTTTATTAGTATCCAGCACAATTTCTTTAAGTACTACTGCTCTAAAGGTATGGGTTACCGGTGTAACTAAACCAGGTAGGCCTGTTGAATAATTAAAACCAGTTGAGCCACTAATTATAAAATTTACATCTTCAGCGAGATCGGAAAGTAGTGCAAAAGCTTTTCTCACGTATCCTTTTACGATTGAACGCATACCACCCCCTTAATTAGCTCGCCACCATGCATTAGTACCAGATCCAGCAAATTTTGCGATTAACGCATTATTGCCTTCCATCGTTAATGGATAAAATAGACTTTGAGCAGTTAATGAAAAACGAGGTGGTAATGCGCTATTGCTGTCCAACCCGGATAATTCAATTACATCTACCTTAATCTTAGAAACCCTGCCAGTTTCATCTAATAGACCATCGTTATTTAGTAGCTGATACGCTTGCTCACAGTTGGCCGCTTTAATTCTTTGTGGAATTTGCGCACCATTTAAAGTAACCAGCTTTCCAAGTACAGGATCCATGTATTCACCTGTACGAGGAAAAGCTAGCACCTGTGAGTCACTCGCAGCTACGCCAACCCATATAATTTCATTAAGTAATGCTGCTGCAGTAGCTAATGCCTTTTCCTTCTCAGTATTAGAACTGGAAGTCCAAGCAGCAACATCCACTCTTAAACTAAAATAGGCTTCAGCGTCTACTAAAGAGATATAAGAGTCTACACCTACTGTAAGCATAGAGCCTCCGTAGCCGCGAGTTATGTATTAAGAATGGAAGATCGGAAGAATACCGAGCGAGAGTGCCGAAGTTGCCTTACGCTGGAAAGCAGCCTTAGTGTTAACACCGACAGTGGCAGCAGCCAGGGTAGTCCACGTCGAATCATCCACCGAGACAGCCATATAGTCAGCATCGGCAGCGAAGGCATCTTCAGAACCTTCCCACGTATAGCCACGCGGATGAACAACGTAACCCCAACGATACCACAGGTCAGTAGTGCCACCACCCTTGTATGCCGCCGCATTGCGTTGAATTTCAACAGGCACCGGCACCGGGACTTCATTGAACGCCAGCGATCCAGGCAGAACAATAAAAGTAGTCTCAGAGCCGACTAAATCAATACCAGCACCAGCATTCAGAGAGGTTTTCTCAGCAGACGTCAGACCCTGATTAGCACGCGTAATAATAAGACGGAACTTGCCCGAGAAAATAGTCTCGAACGTAATATTACCATCAGCAACCTTGTCGGAATCAACCAAATTAGCAGAACGCAGAGATGCCAGGGTCTTGGGTGACACAACCAGATATGCAAAGTCCGGCTCATAATCCTTCCAAGCCATACCCATAGCAGTAAGGAAGCCTTCTGCACGCGCAGCACCTTGATTAGCTGCAGTAGCATCCACAATCAGTTTGCTAGAGCCAAGGTCGACGTAGAAACCATACTTCTTATCTTCCGGATCATTACTGAAGGTTTGACCACCAAGGCCAGTACCACCACCAGCCGAAGCAGCACCTTGCAGCAGTTCGCTAATCATGACACCCTTAAGCACAGACAGAAGAGCGTTATGTTCATCTTGAGTACGGGTAACAGCAAAATCACGACCAATCTTGGCAAGACCATCTTCTTGAGTAACCACTTGCTTCATATTAATTTGCTGTGCACCATGCGTACGAACAGTCTTAATATACTTAGCAAAATTGGTGCCCATGGTCGTGCGAGTTCCATCAGTTGAATCACTAATAGAAGCTACGTTGATAACAGGCTTGAGAGGCTTCCTCCAGCGCAGTTGCCCAACAAAAGTTTCCGAAGAAACATCAATTTCAGCTTCAGCACCAGCAATACCAGTACCAGAAAGCTTCTTAGCTTCCGTATAAGCCTCATCAGAATAAGCGCCAAGAGCCTCTTGCAGGACATAGTCAGTAGCGCCAACAACATTAGTACGAACAGTCATTTAATTATTTCCAGTTATCTGCCAGGGAGTTTACCCTCAGCAGCGAGTTTGAGTACCTCTGCTAGTGGTTTACCAAACAGAGAAGTTTTTGAGTCACCTGATGTAGAACGTGGGGTTTCTAAACCACCACCAGAACTAGGTTTCGCCTCTAGCAGAAAGCTATTGGCATCATCACTGACATATGATTTCACAAAATCATTAAGACCAATACCTGAACGATGAATCCACTCACCCTTATCATTCCGAATTAGTTGATTAGTGATTTCATGGAAGGCCATATTAGCGGCCTTATCATTACGAAACTTAGTTGCACCCAGCAAATCACGGACTTGACTGTCTCTTGTAAGTTCCACATTAAGCTTTTCCATTTCGGAAAGCTTTTTAACAAGCTCATTATATGCAGCATCTTTTTCTAATAGTTGCATTTCATAAGCTTCTTTATGTTTACCCTCTTCCTGTAGCTTTTTAAGTGCAGCTTCTCTTTCTGCTTGTTCAAGCAGAGCTGCCTTTTTAAGTGCTTCATCGCGCACTTGATATGCGCTATCTAATTTACTTTTAACAACTTTAAGCTCTTCAGCTACCTTTTCAGCAACTAAACGAGCAATCATATCATCATCCGGCGATGGATCTGTTTTAGTCCCAGGCTTAGGATCAGGATCAGGATTAGGGTCAGTATTAGGCTTCGGATCAGCGTTAGGATCCAAGTTAGGGTCAGGCATTTCATTACTCCAGGTTATACTAGATTACAAATCCAGTATTCGGCTACAAGCCATTATCCAATACCATAAAAACTTTTATCGTATTTCCAAAACTCACGTGGGAGTTCTTCTAAAACATCAGCACGTGTTAATATATCTTCTTCAGTAAGGATCTTACCACCAACCCTAGATCTACCAGGGACAGGTATAATACCCTTATCAATTGCTTCATTTAAATATTGGTTATAGAGCTCAGTGGGTAAACCGCGCTCATGCAACAAATCAAGTGTTTGCTTAACACTATTCCTATCTACAGCTTCCGCATATAAATTTCTGAGATGTTGCTTAGCAATAGTCATATCTGCTGCATTTGTGAAAAACGCATCATGGATAGTACCGGTATCTATTCCTGTTGCTTTACCCCATAGATGAAAATTTTTAACTAATGTAGCATCATTGCTATGGTTACCGTTAACCGCATAAGCTGTTCTAGCACCCACTGCATCTGCTATCTTATTAACCTTGTTAGCTTTGTTTGTTAATGCTTCAAACCAAGTAGGCTCAGTTTTATTATCTACTTGTATAATATTGGTGATCCAATTACCCTCAGCATCCTGATAGAATAGTTTTTCTTCAAAGCGCTGAGTATAATACTGCTCTAAAATTTTACCATCAAAATTAACCCAAGGAATATGTTCCCAATTCTTTGGTTGCTTATTACCAATACCGAGACTTAATAAATCAACATCAGTATAGATATCACCGGCCTTTAATTTAATACCAAACTTTTTGCTTGTAGGCCTATACCCAGGGTCTTGAACACCAAAAAGAATTTCAGATATTGTACTTTTCGGGTTATAGCCAGGAATGCGTTTTAATACATAATCCTTAATTGGCACATGGGGATCGATACCTAATATCCAAGCAAGTGCTGGGTGTGGTTTAGCCCCAGCCTTATACTCCCCAAATGCTTCCTTCTTTAAAAGAAGCTTCCAATCAAACTGAGCTTTAGAAGGTTTTGCAGTAGTGAGAAAGTCTTGGGCAAGTCTACCAAAGAACTTAGTAAAGTCTGTAAGTATGGGAGTTCTAGCACCCATGTGTTCAGACATGAGCTTACCAACTATTGCAAAGTCATTGGGGGTAACGATGCCGTCGTAGTCCCTTGTGAGTTTCTCTACAAAGTCTCGAGTCTTAGGATCGAGGAACCACAACTCCTCCATAATTTCGTCGCCAGGTGATAAGCCCTTATCGAATATATCTTTAACTTGTTTCCTAAGACCTAGTAGTTCTTGTGCAGCCTCTGGATCCCAACGCTCTACTTTAGCAGCTCGAGCGCTGATCTCTGATAATACAGCATCACGCTCTTCAGTTTTAACAACCAATAAGCCTTCCTGCTTGCCTAGAGCTTTAGCCAATTTCTTTTCAATATTAAGGGTAGCAGTTCTTTGACCAGCGCCATACAAAGACACCATAACACCACTCTTGGCGCCTTTTCTTAAGTCCTTTTCAGAAAGACCTAATCGTTCATTGATCTTTTTAAACCGTGGATCCTCAAAAGTATCCCGAGCCACAACGTCATACAGTCTACGTTTTTGATTAGTAGGCACTACATTGCTAAGCTCTGCTAGTTCTTTATTCTTAGTAGTCAAGGCTATGATCTGGGCGCCTGAAGATGACGCATCTTGCTCTAGCGCTACACTAATCTTGTAATTTGCCAGTTTAGCCAAACTTTCTTCTGAATAATCACCATTTAAAAATTTATCTATTCTATATGTTTCTAATGCTAGCCTAAACAACTTGCCCTGTTCTTCACCTTCGACCATTGAAACAATTTCACTTTCAAGAATATCACGGATATCTTGAGGTTTTGCTCGTTCAATGCGTCTACCTAATTTAATAAGCTCAGGTCTCCATTTTTGGGCTATTAACTGCTTACCTGTGTTAGTAAGACCGTTGTACCTTCCCTCAAATGCGTCAGAAATACCACCTAAGAACCCACCTACTTGATCTGTAAGGTTATAATATCCATCTACACCTAAGTTCTTAGATACTGCTGTATTAAGGAAAGGTCTAAAAGATTCACCAGCTTGAGGACCAATCAAACCACTATCATAAATACGGCCACGATGATCAATGAAAGCATGATTGCTAAATGTCATATCATTGGCTACATAGTGCTCCATCGATTTAAATCGTTCATAGCTGTCACCACGAGCAGCAATATAGTCACGGTAATGATTTAAAGAATCAAAGTATTTCGCCTTACCCTTGTCGTCTTGAAAGGATAAAAGTTTTCTAGTAAAAGCATAAAACTCGGGGTCAATTTTATACTTACTTTGTGAATACCAATTGAGAGCATCTGCCATATCCTTATCAATTAGCTCTACAGGTAATTCCGCAAAACTAGAAGAAGATGTTACTGGTATTCTAGTATCATATCCTTGTTTAGTAAAGTAAGTTTTATAGCCAGGTTTTACTACTAATACATTACCATACTTTTCTTCGTTAACACCTACACGATAACCAACATCAATAGCTCTGTTAAGATAGGAGTATCGCTTAATTCTTGAATCAGTAATCTTCAGATTAATACTGAGCGTATCATAATACTGACCAAAGTAATTATTAGACATGCGACTACGCATTCTGCGCTTCTTTACACCAAATGTTTCTAATTCGTAAAACCCAGATTTCTCACCATAGTCTACAATACCAATACCTGCTTCATACCACTCTCTTTTGCTACCCCTAAGATTAGCGAGATTATATAAATCTCTACCAAGACTTACAGCTAACTGATCTCTGTCTGGAGCATCATCCATAGCTAGGCGTTTAGCAAACTTCATATAGAACTCTTGTGCTTCTAAGTCATCTATATTTTGGAACACCCTGCGTAATTGTAATTTCAGTGGTAATTCAGTCTTGATAAACACATCTAGTGTTGACCTAAGCTGTAATGCAATAATAGGCAGGTTCCTACCTTCCCAGGTATTACGCTCTTTTATATTTGCTATGAAATTCTTACCAAGATCATCTATCTGCACAGCACCCAACACGGGATCAAGATACTCACCTTGCTTAAGCTTATAGAATATGTCACTATTATTACGTAATTGTGTCTCAATAAACTCACTTACGTTAGTAACACTATTTTTCATTTCACTATTAAGAATAGCTTTGAGATTTCCCCAAGGTTCGCCATTCCTACGAAACCGTTCAATAGTTACACGGAGATTATCTATCACTACTGCAGATTCATTCATTCCAACAGATTTTTGAATTTCCTTCTTAAAATCTAAAAGAAAAGCCTTATCCTTATCTGTTAGTATTTTGCTTTCTTCTACAAGACGAACAGTCCGTTTATCTGCAGCAGGATTAGGCTGATACAACCTAGCATCTTCACGACGCTTAGTTAAAGGATTGTATATAAGCTGTTCATCAGTAGGTGGTGTTGTAAGCACCCTACGTTTAGTGCCAGACTTTACATGAGGTAGAATACCTCTGTAGTTGGTTAAGCTGAGAGTACCATTTAACTCACCAGATTGTAACTTATAATACTCAAGCAATTTAGTAGTAGCTTCTTTATCATTGTAAAGTTCGCTAGGTGATGTGTAGCCTAGGTTAATAGTGTCAAGCCGATCCTTGGCATTTTCGAATACCTTAGAAACACCTTCTACTGAACCATTGTACTCGCCAGCAGTACCTGCCTCACCAGACATAGCACGTAACTCTCTTAAGCCAACTGAAGTACCCTTAGGTGTAATAAACTTATCTGCAGTAATCTGGTTATTTTGAAACATCTTAAGACGGGTTAAATCACCTAGATGCATAAGTTGCACTCTGTCATCTTGCGATTTTAACCAATCATGGTATGATATATTAGGGTATGGATTACCAGTGAACCACTTAGAGGCCTGGCGATCATAATCAGCAATTTGATCTGCTGTCATTCCAGCGGTATTACGCATTCTGACCTGTTTAACAGTATCTAACCCTGCTAAATCATCCCACTTCTTTGGCACTGGTATTGTAGTTGACCTACAACGATAATGCTGCGGTGGTAGATGTGCGGTATCACTTACTGGAAATACCTTACCGTCTAATCTACGACACTCTGGTGTAGTACGTGTATCCAAGATAGCAGCATACTGATACCCTCTCAGGTATTTAGCGTTTGCTACATATACAGCGTGATCAACTTGTGCATATACACTAGTAATACCCGTAATAACCAATGATTCAGAATGAACTCGAGTTAAACCAAAGGTTTTACTAACACGCTTAATTATCTGTTCCTCAGAGTCACCTGCGTCTAGACCTGCTCTAATAGCAGCTTCAATACGCATTCTTTCACTTTTGGCAACACCACCCCACATACCCTTTAAAGTAGCATTTTTATGAATTGGTTCTTTAAGGACTATCTCAGAGGCAATCATTCTAGTAGGAGTGTCTGGTGTAATAAAATCTTTAAAAGCCACACCCAAATTATCAAGGCTAGTGCCTTGCACATGATCACCAAATTCTATTAAATCTTTGGCCGTACTCCTGTAAGCCTTGCTTTCAAAATCTTGAATCTCGTAATCAAGTGTAGGAGATATAAGGGCAGATCTTGTGTAAGAGCCTGGGAGAATTTTTCTAACATTCTTTTCATGTTCATCAATTAAAGCCTGGTTTTTAGAATTAATGCGTTCGCTATACAATCTTGTCATAGCACTCTGGTGAATCTTCTTATCGCCAGATGCAATAATTGCTGTTTTGTCTACCACGATTACTCCTCATACGAGAAACAAACTGGCATGCACTAGTACCTAAGCCTTT
>WBZP01007830.1_pt1 | contig 10218 bp, 10 predicted proteins | sample 5204301 | NCBI WGS metagenome assembly WBZP01 (sample SAMN12412401, study PRJNA552823) | activated sludge metagenome | isolation source: activated sludge from nitrification reactor of wastewater treatment plant... | place: USA: Pennsylvania | collected 2017 | reverse complement strand
AAAAGAAACCAAACTGGATCCATCGCAAGCCCTCTTTTCCGCCGCCATCAAATACAGCTACTAAACTAGCAACTAAAACAATAGCTAAGAGAACCTTTGACCATTGCTGCCATTTATCTAGCTGAATACGCGAAACCAAGAAAAAAATGCCAACCCCAAGTAATATGGCGACAAATTGCCTGGCAACAAAATAATTATCGCTAACATTTCCACCCTGAGCCGCCAAGGCCGGACTAATTGCATACATTACTATCAAACCAGCAGTTAGCATCAGCAAAGATAGTATTAGTATCATGTAATCTGGCCTATGCTTACGGACCAATTTTAAGTTCTGACCGTCGTATCGGTTTATGCCAGCCCTAGATTGTTGCTGCCGTAATAACATTTTGACCCTATAGTTCTAATTCCTTCGATAAAATTATGTATAAATTTGTGAACTTGGTCATATAATCCTTTTTGATTTTTCCTTATTCTTTAAATAATTATAACAGCTTAAGCCTTTAGTTTTTAGGTCTAATTGCATAAGAATCAAGAATCTTATTACTTATATCAGTCCAAGTTGTGGCAGCTTCTGAGCTGGCAAACCTGGCACTCTTCGGTTCATCTAACCTGACTACCATTATATAGTTCTTGTCTTGACCAGATATAAATCCAACATAAACACCGTTATAGGCATCTTTTTTATAGTTTCCGCTGCCATCAGCAATTTCTGCAGTACCCGTCTTTGCGCCAAGCTCATAACCTGCCCTAACAGCATTCTTATTATTGTTTTCAAGGGCGGTTTTAAGGATATTTTTTATTTGAGCACTAGATTCCGGACTAATGACGGCACCCTGTTTGGTTATGGGCTTGTTTTGCTGATCATCTATTGCAGAAACCAGTGTAGGCTGATAATAAACTCCACCGTTAACCAAAGCAGCATATGCACCAGCTAGTTGAAGTGGCGTAACTGTCAAACCTTGACCAAACGACATATTGGCATAACGAACCCTAAGGCCATAACCTTCTTCTGGCCCTCCAACCATACCGGCCGACTCACCGGTCTGTTCTATGCCTGTTGTTTTTCCAAACCAAAACTTATTTGTAAGATAGTCGTAATACACAGATCTGGCTTGAGCGTTAATATCGCCCCCACCTAAGCTCTTTAAGATGTGCACAGCACCTGTGTTAAGTGATTTGGTAATAATATCCTGCATAGACATGGTTTGGGCGCCCCATGGATACGAATTATTTATGGTTCTGTCATCTACTTTCACGCTCATTGAATCATAATATGTTGATCCTGGGTTTAGAGCACCCTGATTAAATGCCGAAGCTAAAATTATTGGCTTCATAACCGATCCAGGCTCCCAGGCGCCAGATACGGCTTCATTTGTAAACCAAGAACCGTCTGTAACTTTCTGGTATTCAGCTGGGTTAAAGCTAGGGTAGTTAGCCATTGCTTTAACTTGACCCGTATTTGCGTCTAAAATTAATGCCGTTGCACTGTTAGCCCTAGTTCTGGTTATTGCCTCTGCTAGTGCATCTTCAGTTAGTTTCTGCATACCAATATCAATAGTTAAAACAACCGCCTTACCAGATTTTGGTTGCTTCTGAATATTTTCATTACTTATTGCCAGCGGCACACCATTAACATCTGTTATTGCTTTTAGCTGTCCTTTTTCGCCTGCCAGCTGTTTGTCTAGAGATTGCTCTATTCCGTACTGACCAACCTGATCATCATTTACAAACCCCAGCACCTGAGAGGCAAACTGTCCCTGCGGATAAGACCTAATGCTAATTTCTTTATAACCAATTCCCTTGTCCTTAAGCTCCAAGAGGCTATTTTTTTGTTCTTCTGTAGCTTTTTTAGATAAAATTACATATCTTTTTTTATCATCGGATATTTTTTTTAAAACCTCATCTGATGTTTCTCCGGTAGCTTTTGAAACAATATCGGCGACAGCAGTTTTGTTTTCTATATTTTTTGGATCTGCGTAAAGCTCATATCTGACTTCGTTAAGTACAATTGGAACTTTTTTATCGCCATCGTAAGCATAAATAATGCCCCTTTTTGCAGGTAGCTGATACTGTTTCTCATGTTCAGCAAGTGCCTGAGCAGAATAATAGTCATGCTTAATAATTTGCACCATAAAAAGCCTACCTATTACCAATACTCCAGCCAAAATTAAGAAAAATCTTAAAACCGCTGTTTTATTCCTGATATTTAAAGTTTTTTCAGGGTTGTTTTGAGCTTGTTGTTTATTGATTTTTACGAACTTCATTAACCCTATTATTATAACATTTTAGGTGTCATAAATCAGATTAATAATGCCCGAAAATACAGTTTTGATAAATTAATATATTGACCAATAAGCACGACTAGTTATTTACGAACGCGGTTGGCTTGGTAGTAACCATATTTTGAGCGGTTTGACTGTTTTTCACTCTTTCTAAGCTCTGTAGTCTCTGAGCATCTACTTCTAAGCTAGCGTATTCTTCTTTAAGCTCAATCTGTTTGTTGCTTAAATCACTAACCTTATAGCCAAGGGCATTAGTTTTTGTCACTTGGGTTAGGTAAACCAACCCCAAAAGGCATGCGACTAAAATCAAAACAATAATATTTGTAACCGGTCCAATAGACGGTTTTGTTGTTCTGATACTAACCACATTGCGATTCCTTTGATAGGCGCTTGAGCGTGATAAAGATACATTTTTTCCGTATGTCATAATTTTTTTGTTTTTGTTTTGGTGCCCTTTTGGGGGCGAACCCCCAAAAGAGCTAAATTGGTCAGTTGTTAAAGTACATGAACTTGTACTTTGTGAGCTACCGACCGACCAGAGACTTTAATTCGCATCACTGGCCCTTTCTGTTGTTTTTATTTTTGCGGCGACCCGAAGTTTTGCGCTTCTGGATCGCGGATTAAGGTCTAATTCTTCACTACTTGCAGTAATAGGATTTTTAGTAACTAGTTGCAGTTCTGCATCATACCTATCCCCTGATTTTTCCTTGAAAAAGTTCTTAACGATTCTATCTTCAAGGCTATGGAAAGTTATAATACCTATTCTTCCACCCGGCTTAAGAAGCTTAAACCAGATAGGAAGAGCCTGCTCCAGCAACAAAAGTTCATTGTTCACAGCTATCCGAAGACCCTGGAATGACTTAGTTGCAGGATGCTTTTTGCTACCTTTTCTATTTACTGCCGCAGCAATGTTTTGTGCGAGTTGAGTAGTACTGCCAAAAGGCCTACCCTCAATAATGCTCTTAGCAATCTTTCTACTCATGGGTTCTTCTCCATACACTTTTAGTATGTAAGCAATTTTTTCCTCTGGCCAAGTATTTACGATTATCTCAGCGGTTAAATCCTGAGATTGATCCATTCTCATGTCCAAAGGTCCTTCATGCTTGAAGCTAAACCCACGACTCGCTATATCAAGGTGCGGTGACGATACGCCCAAGTCGGCTAGTATTAGATCAAACTGACGGTCCTCGTTTGCTAGCTTTTTCGCAGCTGACACAAAATCCATCCGCATAAATTTTGTACCATTGCTAGCAAACTTGGAGGTCAAATAATCTATTGCCTTTTTGTCGCGATCAACCAGCACTGATTCAGTGTAGCTGTTCGTTATACTCAAAATTTCAGACGAATGACCCCCATAGCCTGCTGTCGCATCTAATAGAGACTCACCCATCTGAGGTTTGAGTATAGCTATAACTTCTTTAATTAATACTGGTTCATGCATAGTGTTTGTTTTTGTTTTTGCAAGGTCACCGATTCAGTAGCCAACTGTTTTTGTTTTTTTGTTGTTTTTGTTTTTGTTGGTTTAACGATCCTGATCATTGACGCTCATACTTCAAACGCGAATTTGAAAAATTTGCTTTAATGCCAATTGGTGTCGTTAAAAAGTTTGAGAGACTTATGTGTGAGGTGGAGTTTTGGGAGGTGTTTTGAGTTAAGTAAGGTACGAGGGTCTTTTATAGTTGGGCCCTTTGCAACTTGTTGACTACCGAATCGCTAATCTCGAGTCGATTCGGTTTTTTGTTTTTAAATTGTTAAGGTGAAAGCAAATTATTTTGCCTGGATGCGCCAATAGGCTCCGGCTCTGACCGCTACAACTTCTTTGTCTATTTCTGCATACTCGATGTGGTGCAGCTCGAGGGTGAATCTTCCCTGTTTTTCATCGAGCGTAGTCGCAACCTTTCCTGTGCGAAATTGCACATTTAAGTCGGCCGTCCTTTCATCAAGGATATGACCTTTAAGTTCGGGCTCTACTTTTTGGTCCCAAACATCTTGCGAGTACATATGCAGATACTTGCCAAAGCCGCGGGTCACGACTACACCGCTTTTGAACTCGTTTCGAATTTCGGCTGGTATTGTCAACCTTCGCTTGTCGTCAAGCTTCCTTTCGAAATAGTCTACGGTGGCCATATTAATCTGCTTTTTAGTGGTGTTTTTGTTTTGTGGTGGTGTTACCCACTGCTACCCACTGACTAGATAATACTACCCACAACTACCCACTGCAAGTACTTTTTTTATATTTTTGTTAAGTTATTACTTGCTTTTCCACATTTCGTTCGTATGCCGTTCACCATACACCATATATAGCGTAGTCAGCATAAACTAAAACACTCCTCTTGCTGTAGAGGAGTGTTTTAGTTTAGTTAAACTATATTCTAGTTGTAGCCGAGCACAATGGTACCATCTTTATCTCGATACTCAGGCTTCTGCCTTTCTGCATCAATATCAAGCGTAGGCGACAGTAAGGCCAGAGTTGCCATATTCCTAGCAATTAACTCCATTTCACTGTCTGTCACCCTAGGGTAATCTGCTAGGCGTTCCATTGTTTGTGTCATTTTTGTCTCCTTTGTTTAAGGTTTATACATCCACTGTACTCCCCCTAATTTGGTCTGTCAAAAATTAGTCAATTAGCTTAATTATTTCTTTTGCCAAAATGTCACTGTCATGACGAATAAGAGATCTACCGGCTGATATTTTATCGTGCTCATCATGAACTACTTCTTTATTAGATATTAAACTTGTCCCAACGGCCCTAAAATGGCTGTTAGCCAATAGGTCTTTGTCAGCTCTAACTAAATATTCATGGTCTGTTTGATATTTATTCAGAAGCCTTCTTTCTGGAGCTTTGGTGTTATATAAAACAATATCTAGGCGCCTACCCCTCATAAACCTCTCTATTTCTCCGGCAAAATCATTCACAGAAAAGTTATCTGTTTGTCCTGGCTTAGTAACAAGATTGCAAACATACAGAACTTTTGCTTTGGTCTGCAATAAAGCATCTTCAACACCGTCTACTAACAAAGCAGGCGCCAAGCTGCCATATAAATTACCTGGAGCAATAACAATAAAATCTGCATCGATAATTGCTTGCCTGGCATCTGGGTTAATATCAGCTCTTGGACTTAGCTCTAAAATTGGTCTTTGTTCGTTAATTTTGAACGCCATATTGCCAATTTTATATTCACCAACAATATCTTGACTGCCAGGCTTTTTCATCACCAATTGAACGTTCTCTAAAGTAATTGGCACAACTCTACCCTTTACCCTAAGTACTTCGTCGGCAATATCTACAGCCTCGGCAAAACTACCTGTCATTTTTTCTAACGCGGTTAAGAATATATTTCCAAAAGCATGGCCCTCAAATGAGCCACCTGTAAAACGATAATTAAACAGGTCTCTTAGTTTAGGGCTAGAAGATAAAGCAACTAAACATTGCCTAACATCTCCGGGCGGTAGAACCCCTAGCTCATCTCTGAGTTGGCCGGTTGAGCCACCATCGTCTGCCATATTAACAATTGCAGTTAAATTACTTGTGTATTTTTTGAGACCGCTAAGAACCGTAAAGCTTCCAGTTCCGCCACCAATAACTACAATATTTTTATTATTTTCAGCGGACATAAATAATTATTGAATTATGGAAAGACCACCGTAAAATGGTTGCTTACTCTTCCCACCTTGTTCTAACAGGGTTAGCAAAGTTTGAAAACCAAATTCTCAGTATGTTCTTCTGGTGCCGTGATAGCTCTCTCTGGTTAGGCACAACATCACCAGCTTCTGGAGTTTGCCAATGAGTTAGCACGATTCGACCAGCGTGAGCTGCCGCCTCTAGAGTCCAGCTACCCATCACTTCGTTCCACTCTTGTGGGTCAACACCTGGTTGAGTATCGTGTTGGGGCTGACCTTGGTAAGTGTCTTGTTCAACTCTTAAATCAACAATATCAGCACTGGGCATGTTTTCGATTGACATTTTATAGACCTTTCTATGTTTATAATCGAGCTATACATCTGGTATACGCCCGCGTTATAAATTTGTCAACAAATAATTTCGATTATCTATTGTTATCTTCTGAACTAATCTTAACATTTGGTCTGACGCTATCATTAGTGCTATCGTATCGATGGCTTCCGTTAAAAAATAAACTAAGTGCAGTAGCTCCTGCCAACAAACCGGTTAATAACTTACCGCCGTTTCTTTCAAGCCACCCACCACTATAGGAGGGGTCTTTGCTTAGTCGTCTATCTAGGATTGAAGATGAAGAATTTAGATTACTCATATACATATTATACTACTAATGCTTGTTTTTGTCAATATATGTTGCCCACCACACTGCACTTCTACGAATTTTTCTTTTCATATTTTTGCGGTCAACCTCAACAAGTCCAAACTTTGGCCACCATCCGTAAGACCACTCAAAATTATCTAGCAAACTCCAATGAAAATAGCCCTTGATGGGTACATTCTGGGTCTTGGCAGTTTCTATTGCTTCCATAGTTTCGGCAATCCAGCCTTTTCTGAATTTATCATCGGCATCGGCTACCCCGTTTTCGGTTATATAAATCGGCTTACCTGGGTAATGATACGCAATCCTCTGCATTAACGGCAAAATTCCGGCCGCGTTCATATACCAACCCATATCATTAACCGGTTTAGACGGATTTGTGCGTCTAAAACCCTTGTAATAGTCGGTGAAATAATAGTTAAATCCAACAAAATCTTGTTGTTTTTTAATACGGTTTAAAAACCACCAGTTCCAGAAATATCTCATAGTCTTAACAGAGGCTTCATCGTACCAATTTCCAGGTCGTAAAGGCTCTATGTTGGCTAGCTGCTGTGCTACCCCAATTTGCAGTGACGGCTTTTTTGCTTTTAATATTCTATACGCTTTTTTGTGGGCAATTTTGAGGTTGTTATATACCCATACTGCTTTAATAAGACTTTTTTCCTGCGGGGGCCACTGCCCCTCGCTGTAACTAATACCAATGTAAACATTTGGCTCATTTAGGGTAATGACAAAATTTACGCCGTCTAAAAGCTCATCGGCCACCTTTTGAACCAGTCTTTCGAAGTATTTAATATTTGCCTTTTTTAAAAATCCACCCTCTTCAGCAAACCAAACCGGAACAGTCCAGTGCCAAATATTCAAAAAAGGCTCAATGCCTCTAGTTTTTAAGCCTTTTATGTACCTTTTGTAATGCTCAAACGCTTCTTTGTCCCATTCACCTTTTATAGGTTCTAGGCGGGACCACTCTATGGTGAACCTAAAGCTGTTCAAATTTAATTGCTTTAATATGTCAAAATCTTCTTCGTACCTATTAAAATGATCAACTCCACGGCCAGAAACATAATTTTCTGGATTTTCTGCTTGGCTTTTGATATTTTCCCAGTTTTTAAGATAACCAAGTCTGGTCTCAGCTGTATTTGCCTGATGCTTAGCATGCGCAAGCTCCCAAACAGACCACTGATTATGGGTACCGCCTTCTACCTGATGAGCCGCTGTACTCGCGCCCCAAAAAAAATGTTTGTCATTCTTCATTAATGACTATTATACAACCCGATAGTCACTAAATTAATTTAAAAGTACTGGAGTTGTTTTTCTCTGATAACAGTACCATCTTCTCTTAGGGTTTTCCATGAGGTCGTAACAGGACCCCCCTGACTATCAATTTTAATAAGCATAGGCTTTATGTTAATAACTGAGCCGCTTTCGCTAATTATTATATGAGGATTTGTTGGGTCATACAGATAACGCTGTCCATCTTCTCTGTAGAATTCAACCCATGCATGATATTCAAAGCCGTCATCTGATTCTAATCTGCCTGTTTTAAGGGTAGAGTCTATCCCGAAAAATTTAAATAAATTGTGACAAACTACGGCTCTTTCCATACATAAGGCAGCTTCTTTTAGGTCTTGAATTGAGACTGGTTTATCCACGTCGCTCACATCATCATTTTCTGCGTCAAATTCAATAATATCGGCAAGCAAACTAGCTCGTTTTTCGGCGGCTTCGGAGCCACCAAAGGAATGATTAAAATACATAAACTGCGCCTGCTGTACTGTATGAAATACAATATTAAAAATCCTTGTGGTCTCAGCAGGAATATTCAAAGACTCGACCTTGCTTGAAATTTCCGCAAGAATCTCTGGAATTTCCTGATAAACAGAAAAATCATCTAAATAATACGGCTTAGATAAAAGTTGAGATTCTGAAATAACACCAATGGTTGGCTTAATAAATTTTGTATATGAAATTTTATCACCGGCTAAAACACGTGATTCTGATGAACCCTCTAACAACTGATTTAACCTATTAGCAACGGCCTCGGGATCGGCCAGAAGATTTTGAATTATGTTGCTAGTTGTATCGTCAGTAGGCTCAGATAGTTTTTTATCTTTTTCCATTATAACTATATATAATAGCATATTTTAAGCATTTTGTCTATTTTAGAGCTATGAAAAAGCCGCACTGGGCCCGTGCAAAAACTACACACTTATTTAGGCCTACTTGTGCGGCAACCATGTTATAAAAAGGGTTTTACCGAAGGCTGGGGGGCTCAAAACTAATGAGCCCTCCCATGCCTTCAGATTGCTGCTTTTTTACGAGCAGTCGCGGCGAGGCAGATGGTGGATCTGCGCCTGGACCCTGTCGAAACGCCGCTTTTGGGCGGCATCTGACACAAAAAAGAGCCAAATGAACTTCATTTAGTTCACCTCATTCCTATGTGAGAGGGCTTTTTAGCAAAGCTCACGTCACTGAAGTGACTCGGCAACTCTGACGCGCCGGAGGTTGTGGCCTTCTTTTTTGGCCGACCCTTTAGTACAAGCACCGAGTAGGTGCCTTTTGTGGCTTGGGCTGGTCCGGTTCTTTTTTGTACAAAGATGGCTGCTAGAGAAAGCAGCACTGCAACGATGACAACGATAACAGAGGCTGTTACCATTATTTTCACCCCTTTCAGGTCTATATTATCTTAGCAGATTTAACCTGTTAATTCAAGCTAATCGTGACTTAAAATGATTAAGCTTTCAATATGAGGAGTCCGTGGGAAAAAGTTAAAACCTTGGGCGCTGATTATTTTATAGCCAGCATCTATAAGCTCTTTGACATCTCTAGCCTGGGTAGAAGGGTTGCAACTTAAATATATTATTTCTTTGGGCTTAACCTCAATGAGCCTGGATCTAACTTTGCTGTGAAGCCCCGCCCTAGGTGGATCAACAATAACGGATTCTTTACCCGTTATATAGCTAAGAGATTCCTCGGCGCTAGCAGTTATCATTCTTTGATATTTTGTTGATTTAATATTTTCTTTTGCCTGAGCAGATGCTTCGGCGTCTGTTTCTACCATAATTAGCTGCTCGCTATTACCAACAACCGTTAAACCTATGCTGCCTACCCCTGAATATAAATCTATGACTGTTTTTTTGGGCGTCGAGCTAAGATAATTCTTTATTTTTAACAATGTCTGTTCATATACTGGCAAATTTACCTGAAAAAACGACCTGGTTGAGTATTTAAAATCTGTTCCGTTTAGCGGGTCTACCAATAAATTTCCATCACTAAACAGAACTTCCGTCGCTACAGATGCAGGACTTTTTGGATCGGAATACACTATTTCGAAAATAGAGTTAGCTAAACTAAATTCCGCGAACTTTTTAGTTATAGTTTTGTCTTTTACGAATAGACTAATGCCTACCTTGCCTTCTTTTGAGCTACGTAAAATGACACTTTTTAATTGACGTCCCTCTATATTTTTTTCATTTATCAATTCAATGAGTTCTTGGCTAACCGTATTAATACTATCCGAAGCTAGCAGGCTGCTTTTTACAGGTATCTTTAAGTGGCTTCCCCGCTTATGAAGAGCTAGGTCGACTTTTGCGGTATCTTTGTCGAACCAAAAGTTATATTCCATTTTATTACGATAGCCATACTCTCGTGCATCTTGA
>WBZP01007829.1_pt1 | contig 10221 bp, 2 predicted proteins | sample 5204301 | NCBI WGS metagenome assembly WBZP01 (sample SAMN12412401, study PRJNA552823) | activated sludge metagenome | isolation source: activated sludge from nitrification reactor of wastewater treatment plant... | place: USA: Pennsylvania | collected 2017 | reverse complement strand
CGTGCTGGATGTGGAGAACGACACCAGCGACCCGGCGGCGAACCGGTTGGACGTGACCATGACGGCGGGGGGCAACATCACTGGGCGTAACTTCCTGGACACCAGCATAACTGCCATCGGCAACCGCATCTGGCTCGATGAAAACGGCGATGGCGCACAGGATGCCGGAGAGGCGGGTGTCCCCAACCTCAAGGTCGAGCTGTATGACAGCACTGGTGTTACCCTGATGGCTACCACCATGACGGATGCGGACGGTGGATTCCTGTTTACCAATGTCGCCCCAGGTGTCAGTTATCAGGTCGTGGTCAGCCCGGCGGCGGGCCTCAACCCGACCTATGACGAAGACGACATCGGTACGCCGAATGTGAGCACGACGCCGGTTATCGTGGCGGGTGTGGAACACCTGAGTGCCGACTTCGGTTACAACTGGGTGCCACCGACGGATACTACCAATCCGTCCGCGAATACCACTGGGGCCATCGGCGACCGGCTGTGGAATGATGCCAATGGCAACGGCAAGCAGGATGCGGGCGAGGCCGGGCTAGGTGGGGTCACGCTGCTTCTGAAGACCGATGACAACGGTGACGGCACCTACGGCGGCGCTGGCGATGCGGCGGCCAGTACGACGACGACCGATGCCAGTGGACACTACATCTTTGACGCCGTGCCTCCGGGCGCTTATGTCATCGAGGTAGACACCACTACTCTGCCGACTGGCCCAACCTGGACTCAGACCGGCGATCCGGATACCACCAAGGATAACCGTAGCACCGATCCGATCCTGCTGGCCCCCGGCGACGTCTATGTCAACGCCGATTTTGGCTACCGACCAAGCCAGGGCAGCACCATAGGCGACCGCATCTATCTCGATGCCAATGGCGATGGGCAGGATACCGCTGGTGATCCGGGCATCCCGGGTGTGAGCGTGGCTCTGCTTGACAGCAACGGGGTTGTCATTGCCACCACCGTTACCGATGAGAATGGTCACTATGCCTTCCCGGGGCTGACGGCAGGTGACTATGGCCTCTGGGTTACCGATACCGAGCACGTCTTGGGCGATTGGGGGCAGAGCGGCGATCCCGATGGCGGTAACGATGGTCGTAGTACCGTTACGGTCGATGGCGTCGCCAACGATCTGGATCAGGACTTCGGCTATGCGCCCTTGGGGCATCAATCGGGTGAGGGTCTGATCGGTGATACCCTCTTCCTCGATCGTAATAGCAACGGCAGCTTCGATCCCGGTGAGGGCCTTGAGGGGGTGCGGCTGGATCTGTACGACAACACCAACTTGTTGATCGGTAGCACCACCACCAATGAAAACGGCCAGTATGCCTTTGGTGGGCTGGACCCGAACGGCACCTATAGGGTGCAAGTGGATACCAGTACTCTGCCCAACGGCGGCGTCGGGTTGACCAACACCCTGGACCCGGATGCTGGTTTAGCCAATGAGGCGACGGTCAACTTGTCCGGTCAGCCGAACCTGAACCAGGACTTCGGCTACGAGGCCGCCGAGCCGAATACCATCAGCGGCACTCTATGGAAGGATGCCGATGGCGATGGCACGCTGAACGAAGCCGGTCGTTTGGCGGGGGTCACGATCGAATTGCGTGACGCCATGGATAACCTGGTTGGCACCACTACTACGGATAGCAACGGGAATTACAGCTTCGCTGGCCTGCCGGACGGCAGCTATTGGGTGCATGTCACCGATACGGCCAAAGTCCTGAACGGCTGGTGGAAGAGCGACGGCCCGAACGACACTGCGGATGGGAACAGCCAGCCTGACCCCTATCCGGTCAGTGTCGGCGATGATGTGACCAACGATGGTACCGCCGACTTCGGTTACTACAACCAGGGGGCCGCCTTGGGTAACCGGGTGTGGAACGACCTCAACGGGAATGGCGTTCAGGATTCGAGCGGCACTGGTATCCCGGGTGGTGGTGAACCTGGTTTGGCCAATGTGCCTGTCACTCTGGTCGTCACCTACCCGAACGGGGCGGCGACCACCCTGGTCGTCATCAGCGATTCCTCGGGTGGTTACCGCTTCGGGAACCTGCTGCTGGATGAGAGCTTCAGCGGCGTAGGTGTAAATCAGCCGACCTACGAGGTCAGCGTGGCCACGCCGACAGGGTTTACGCCGAGCCCCTTGGGTCAGGGGAATACCCAGATCGACTCCAACGATCAGGCGGGTGGGCCGGCGACGGTGGCGAGAGGACAGACCGACACCTCATTGGGTGATCCGAATGCCGAGCCGTCGAACGCCAGCATCGATTTTGGCTTCTTGGTGAGCCCGGGCACGGTCCATGGCCACCTCTATATCGATACCAACCACGATGGCAACCAGGACCCCGGTGAGCCGGACTTGGCCAATGTCGACGTGATCGTTACTGACAGCTACGGCAATGAACAGAGGGTAACGACCGACGCCAATGGCCACTGGAGCGCCTCGGTCCTGGCGGGCCTGGCCACTATCGATGTGGACAATACCGATCCGCAGTATCCAACGGGGTATAACCAAACCGATGGGCAGGATCCGAACCAGGTCACGGTGGTCTCCGGACAAGCCGTAGATGGCGGGACCGACGGTTACGCCCCGACAGCGGCCATGTTGGGTACGGTCAGCGGTCATCTGTTTATCGATACCAACGGCAATGGGACGCAGGACCCGGGTGAACCCAATCTGGCCAACGTCGATGTGTTGATCACCGATGTCAACGGCGGCACCCAGACGGTCAGTTCCGACGCCAATGGCAACTACGTGGCTACGGTGCCTCAGGGAACCACTACGGCCAATGTGGACGAGACCGACCCACAGATCCCGGCCGGCTATACCCAGACCGCCGGCACTGATCCAACGACGGTGAATTCGGTGGCTGGAAGGGATACGGATATCGGGACGGACGGTTACGCGCCACCCCGCGGGCAATTGGGTACGGTCACCGGACATCTGTATATCGACACCAACGGGGATGGCAATCAGGATCCCGGCGAGCCGAACTTGGCCAACCTGGACGTGGTGATCACCGATGTCAACGGCGGTACTCATCGGGTGACCAGCGATGCCAATGGCAACTACACGGCGACCGGTGTTCCGGCGGGTAGCGCCAGTGTGGATGTGGACGAAAACGATCCGCAGTATCCGACGGGCTTCGCCCAGACCGAAGGCGATGATCCGACTTCGATTGTTGTGACTGGTGGCGAGTCGACAAATGCTGGAAATGACGGGTACAAACCGTTCGACCCGAACCTCTTCGACCCGCCGTCGGGTAGGAAAGTGATCACCAGGGAGAATCTGCCGTTTATCGAGTGGCAGATGGTGTGGATCAACAATGGCAATGCCGTGGCGGTGGATGTCGAGATCACTGATTCGATACCCGCAGGAAGTTTCTACCGGGATGGTAGTCTGAGCTGCGTCCCCAGGGGCACTTCTACGGTGACCTACTGCGCCTACGAGGCCGGGGCCAACCGGGTGGTGTATCGCGGCTCGATCGCGCCGGATCCTGGGGCGACCACCGAGCAGCAGGCGCAGAACGAGGTCGTCATCACCTATCAGACCAGTGTGCTGCCGACGACCCTGGGGGTCTCGAATCAGGGTTGCGCGAGGGTGGTAGGCGCGACTCGGGAAGGATGTAGCGATGATCCGGGCACCTCGACGCCTGGCGACCCGACGGTGTGGCATAGGCCAACGATCCCTGGTACGCCGCCGGTGATCAACCCCATCCCGACGCTTTCTCCCCCCATGACGGCTATCCTGCTCCTCATGGTCGGCCTCCTGGGAGCTGTGGCGAGACGGGGCTGGGGCAACGGCACCAGGAATGAATGAGGAACCAGTGCCAGGGATGGCGCCCTTTGGGTTGCCTTGGCGAGGACAGCCACAGGTTGGCTCCACAGGGCACTGCTACTTGTTCCTGTGCGGTTTTCTCTGATTGGCGGGCGGGGCTGGCGATAAGCGTTGCGAATCCCAGCGCGTTGTCCACACCAGGAAGCTGGGTTTCGGCACGGAGCGCCTCAACACCAGCCTACTTGGACCCGGATGTCGATAGGCGGCTCCCGGGCAGGGGCGCTGTAGGGCGAAGGATCAGTCGTCGGCATGGGAATGCCGACCTACGAGTAACAGCACGTTATCAAGTCCCATGAAGCCGTAGGGCGGCAACCCTTTGCCGCCATCGGGCTGTTATCCTCAAACCGATGGACAGGGCATTTTGCCCCGTCCGTAATATTTTGCTTTTTCCAGTGATGCAGTTTTGCGCCAAAGCGTGGCTACGCCATGTTCGGCGGCGCTAGGTTCTGTTGACATAAGAATTTATCTCATTGATTTAACAAGCTTTTTAAGGAAAAGGGCTCACTCTGACCCGTTGATCTAGAAGAGCTTATGGGCTTATGTCAACAGAACCTAGGCAACACCTAGTCCTGAGCGGTTATTTTCGCTCTGATCGAGGGGCGAGACGGCTTTGATCAATAAACCCGATCATGACTGCCGACATCCACCAATACAATCTCCTGTTCCAGGAGCATCAAATGCAATATCAGCCGATAGCTGAGATTAATGGAAACCGCGTGCAGTCCTTGGAGCCGGCCGACTAGTGCGTGAAGCCGTAGCGAGGGATGGTAGGGGTTGTTTTCCAGCAACTCGAGGGTCTTGGCGTATTGAGTCTTGAGTTCGGGATGCTTCTTGATGAAGGCGGTGGCTCGGCGTGTGTATTCTTCCGTGAAAACCAGCCTGAAGCTCACTCGGCGCCGATCCGGGCAAGATGCTCGGCAACGGACTCCTTCCGATAGCGACCCGCTTCCATATCAGCTTTGACCCGCATCCAGGCCGCTTCAATTTCTATTTCCCTCATCTCGCGGAAATGCTCCAGGGACATGACGATAAAACGGTCCTTGCCGCGAACGGAGATAATGGCCTCCGAGGTATTGGCAAGCTGTTCTTCAATGATAGAGACCCCTCGGGTTTTTAAGTCGTTGGCAGTGATGGTGCTCATCGTAGCTCTCTTGATCGTACGGTTGATGCTGTGATTGTAATCCGTGCCTGGTTCGCGCTCTAGCGGAAGGTTTTGTTCAAGTCAGCAAGTGGCCCGGATGGAGCCAGGCGAATTCAGGGAAGGAAAGAAACCTCACACCAACAGATCCCGGATTCCATTTCATTTCATTTCATTTCATTTCATTTCATCCGAGCTACTTGATACTTCCGGCGTTCCCGGGCACGGGCTTTTTCACCCCATTTTTGTTCTATTTAAGAGAACAATTGAGCTTTTTGCGGCCTTATTGTTCTTTAAATAAGAACAAAACGAGCCATTTTCAGCCGAGGCCCGGAGCCACCGAGTGCCAATAGCCATTCCTGTCGGGCCTTTTCCCATCAGCGAATTCGGAGCGGTGTCCAAATCCGCCCGACCACTCGGAAGCCGAAAGGGTGTGGCTTGCCAAAGCCGTTTCTTGCCTGCCGAGCACCGAATCCGTTACGCCGTCACCGGGCGCTCTCGCCACGGTGCCTGTGGCGAGCAAGGCGAGCTGATCCGGAGTGCATTTTCCGCTTGGCAACTCCCGCAAAGGGGATAAGCTTATAGCCATGTTTCGTGCCGGTCGGGCTGACCGGGGGTGAACAACCCCGGCATCCTGCCGCGCTCAAGCCGTCATTCCTCCGCTCTTCTTTCCGTCGACTGCCAAGGGGGTTGTCATGTCCGCCCGATTGTTCCCTCGCTTTCTGATCCTTGGGGTTATCGGTGTCTTGCTGGCCTTGGCCCTGGGTCCCCTTCCCCTCGGCTCAGCGCCTGTCGTTGAGGAAAAGATCAAGGCCGAGGTGATCCCTGCCAAGGTCGAGGCGCGGGGAGAGGCTAAAGCCCTGGTGAGGATCCCGAGCTTCGGTCGCTACTCGATCAGGGCGAAGAGTGGACAGGGGGTGCAACTGCAACTGGTCGACCGCATGACAGGGCCGAAAGCCCCTGAGGGGCAGCCCGGGGAGCGGGACGGGCGATTGGATCTCTTTCTCGATGTGGGCGAATACCGCCTGCTCACCCGTGGTCATGACAAGGCGACGGGCCAGGCGGAGCTGAGCCTCCAACCTTTCCGCGAACGCAACGACCCCGCTCCCCAGTTGGTGGAATACAAGCTGGTGAGCGACACCCTGGCGGATCTGGAACAGCGCTCCTATTGGCTCCAGATCACGGCCCGGCGCTGGGTCTATCTGGAGGCGACCGGACGCAGCCTGCGGGAACTCGGGCTCTGGCGCGACGGCAGTTGGCTGGTGGAGACCCGGGTGCAGACCGAGTCTCTCGAACCCAGTCCCGGTCAACCCCTGACCTCGATCCGCTTGGCGGCGGAGCTGGAGCCCGGTCTCTATCGCCTGACCGCCTATGGTGGTCCGCCTCAACCCTGGTCGGTGAAGCCGTCGGGGCAGACTGGAGCGGCCGAGCCGCAACCTTTTTATCTGCGTTGGGAGATCCCCAGGTTGGCCGCGGAAGGGCGGACCCGCTACCACATGAACCCCTTCGGCCTGGATCGCTGGCTGGTACCCGCCAGCGCAAATTATCTCCGCTTGGAATTGCCCGAGTCGCGCCCCGCCGAGCTGATGGTGGCGGACTATGACGAGGCGAATCCTTTGCCGCCGCCGGTCCTGGCCCAAGAGACTCAGACGTCCGAAGATCAAGCCGAGGAGACCGGGGAGGAAGGGGAATCGGGGGAGGACACCGAGGCGGAAGGAGAAGAGGCAACGGGCGAGGAGGAGAGCGCCGAAGCCACGGAAGGGGAGGAAGACGCCACGGAAGAGGAGGGCGAAGACACCACGGCCACCGAGATCCCACCCCCGCCGCTGGCTCAGGGCGTTGTCGCCCGCATCGAGAAGGAATCCCGCCGCCCCGTGGCCGAGCTGCAAGTGGAAAAACGGCCACAGGGATGGCGCCTGGTCACCCTTCGCGCCGCCGCCGGCCAGCCCTTTGTGTTGCAGCACTTCACTTACGAGGAGTTCTACCGCTTCGAGGGCAACGGCAAATATTGGATCTCGACCCTGCATGCCGGTCATCCGGAAGACTCGGTGGATGCCACTGCCTTGCTGGTTCGTTATCCGCATCAGGGAGAGGCGCCGAAAAAGCCCCTGGGCGCCCAGGTGTTCAAGATCGGAGCCGAGTCGTCCTGGTCCAGGCGCGTCAATCTGACCGGGCCTCTGAGCCTGTTTTTCCGCGTTGAGCAGGCCGGGCGGTACCGGGTGGATATTTCCGGAGTGGAGGCCCGCCATATCCTCGAACCCTTCCATCTTTCCCCGCCCAAGGATTACCAGCCGCCGGGCTGGCGGCGGGGCGGTTCGGTGTGGGATCTCAACCCTGGCTACTATGTGCTGGAGGTGAAGGCGGACAACCCGGGTGTGGCCCAGCTCGGTCTTTCCCAGGTGGCCAAGGCCAAGGGGGCGACCACAACGGCGCCCGAATCACCTCCACTCCAGGCGTCGGCGCGTTTCTCCACCATCGAGCTCCTGGCCGATTCGAGCTATGGGCTCTTCCTGAATCGCCAGCCCGAGGTCAAGGCCGGTATAGTGGTGCGTCCCTTGCCGTTGGATCTGAGTGCGCCGCTGCCGCTGAGCCTGGAGCCGGGGAAAACAGTCGAGGTGCCTTTCAAGGTCAGCGAGAACGGCAGCCTCCAGGCCCTGGACGAATCCGGCGTCGCCCTGGAGTTGGCGGTCGACGGCGCGCCCTGGGCCACCCAGCCCAAGGTGGCACCTGGGGTCCATCGGGTGGTGATCCGCCACTCCGGTCAGCAGGTCGCCCTGGCCGCGCTCGGTTTTCTGGCCCAGCGGCTGGCGGCGGATGTCCCCCTGCCGCCCTTGCCGGCCAAGGCCCTGGCCGAATTGCCACGTTTTCTCGAAGTCAGCGAGGCTCAACCCCAGTTCTTCGATCTGGGCAAGGAATCGAGCCGCACCTTCGCCCTGCGCATCGACCAGCCGGGCTTCTATCGTCTCGAAAGCACAGGATTGCTCGCTACCCAGGGGATTCTGCGCAATCGCCTGCAACCCAGGATCGCCACCGCCGAGAGCGGCGGCAGTGGACGGAATTTTCTCATCGATCAGTATCTCGGCAGCGGCGACTATCAAGTCACCGTCACGACCCGGGGCCGTTCCGCCGGTCACCTGGGATTGCGACTGAGTCGAGGGGAACTGGTCTCCGGAGGCACCCTGACGGAGGAGATCCCGGCCCGGGCCGAGCTGCGATCCGCTCAGGGATTGGCCTACGACATCGAGATCCAGCGGGCCGGGGAGTACAGATTGCGTACCCTGGGATTGAGGAAAGGTTTCCGCTACCGACTCGAAGATGCGGATGCTTGGCCCCAGGAGGCCCTGGGTATCCCTTCGGACCTGCAACGGCGTTTTGCCGTTGGGCGCTATCGTTTGCTGATCCTGCCCGAGACGGTCGGTAGCCGTCGGGTGAGCCTGCTGGAGCCCATCCCGGTTCCCCTCGAGCGCCAAGGGCACGGCCCACACGAACTGGCGTTGAACACCCGGGTCGAGTATCTCTGGTTGGAGCCGGACAAGGGGGCCGAGCGGCTCCCGGATCGTTGGGATTTTGTCCTCCCGGCGGCGGTCGAGACCAGGATCCAACTGGATGGCGATCTGAGCGGACGGCTGCTGAGGCTGGACGGGGAGAAGGCCGAGGTGGGAAGCCTGGCCCCACGCCGGGGTTGGAACGGCCGGCTGGCCGAGGGGCGATATCGTATCGAGCTTGTGGCCTCAAGGGTCAACAACAGATTGCCTTATGCCCTGGAGGTGCGGCCCCAGGCCCTGGTGCCAGGGACCAGCCAGCACATCGAGGCCCCGGCCAAGATCACAGTGGCGGTCGGTGCCCCCCGGCTGGTCGACGCCAAGGGGGCGGAGGACGGTCCTGCGGGATCCAGGGGCTTGGTAGAGCTGACTTCCCTGGGTACGGCGGATGTGCGCGCCCGACTGCTGGACGCCGATGGACGGCTGATCGCCGCCAGTGATGATCGCCTGGGGGATTGGAATTTCCATCTCGCCCAGTTCCTGGCGCCCGGTGACTACAGTCTGGTGGTGGACCCGGTGGGGACCCGTTCCGCGAAGACCCTGGTGCGCCTGGAGGCCAGACCCGGGGTGAAAACGACGACCCAGGATCTCCCCTTCACCCGTAGCCTGAACCTGGGTCGGGAGGTGCAGATCCTGCCCCTGTCCTTGCCTTCGGGCGGTGAACTCCTGGTCGTGGGGGCGCAATCCAAGGAAAGTCTGGGCTTGGCTCTCGAGGTGGAGCGCAACGGCGACTGGTATCCTCTCGCCGGCGATACCGGCCTCAGGCCCCGTCTGGCACTGGCCCTGCCTGTGGCGGGACAGGTCCGTCTACGTCTCTGGTCCCTGGATCGTCGCGGTTATCCGGCGGAGGTGGCCGTGGCGGTGGCCGGACAAGCCACTACGGAAGAGGCCCTGAGCCGGGGCCTGGAACTCAGTCCCATCCCCGGTCTTGGGGTGGCGGTGACCCATGTCCGTCTGTCGGCGCCGGGGACCTTCCGTCTCGCGCCCGAGGCGATACGAGTCGCCAGGGGGGCGGGGCAGCCCTTGATGAGCTACCCCGGTCATCTGACGGCTACGGCGGGAACGGATCTCTGGCTGATGGCGGAGGCCCCTGCGGCTGGAGCACGCCTGAAGATGGAGCGGATCACCTTGAACGACGCACCGTTGCAACTTGAGATCGCCCCCGAGCGTCCCGCCGTGATGGATCTGGAGTCTCCCGGGTTGGTGCTGGTCCGCGCCAAGGCGGCCCTGGGACAGCCTCTGGTAGCTGGGTTGGCTGACCAGGGTGTTGCCGCCCAGACCCTGGCCGGTGCCGAGGCCCTGACCTTGAGGCTGACGAAAGGGCGGACGGCGGTACGAGTCTGGCCGGGTGAAGGCCAGACCACGGATGTGCAGGTGCGGCGCCTGGCCTATCCTCGCCCCCAGGCCCAGGGACTCGGTTTCGGGATGCTGGATGGTGATCTGCTCGCCGGGGAGGTCAAGTCCTTCAGCCTGCCGCCCGGGGCCAAGCGTCTCCGCATCGCGGCCACCCCGGGGGTGGCGGCGGCGCTGATCTCGGGAGACTCGGTGTCGAGTCTGCATGGGGGTGGAGCCGAGGCCTTGAGCGAGTCCTTCGATACCGCCGCCAACCTTCTCTATCTGCTCCCGGGAACAGCGGAGGCCCTACGCTTCAGCCTGGAGCTGTTGCCCTTGACCGAGGTGCAACAGCTCACGCCCGAGCA
>WBZP01007828.1_pt1 | contig 10221 bp, 9 predicted proteins | sample 5204301 | NCBI WGS metagenome assembly WBZP01 (sample SAMN12412401, study PRJNA552823) | activated sludge metagenome | isolation source: activated sludge from nitrification reactor of wastewater treatment plant... | place: USA: Pennsylvania | collected 2017 | reverse complement strand
GTATACATTAGCATTTGCTACGCTATGTAAAATGCCTAACCACCAGCCCATAATGCTTATTTATTTGTGAGTCACCCCTCGATTTCAGTGAATTATAATTAAAAACTCACCGCTTTAAGTGTTAAATGATAAAAAATATATTTACATAAAACACAGAATAACAATATAATACATATTTATTAATAAAAATATGTAAAAAATAATTGATAAATACTAGTATTACATATTAGAAAATTTCTATATTTGTGTCTGAATTTGTATTTCGACTTAATAGACCTAATTATCCTTCCTGAGATACAATAATATTTCCTACTAACTTATTTGGTTTTTTACCCACCCTGGTATTGATATATAGATCCAATAGCATTTGTATTTGTGCTATTTGAATTTGTTTTTTCAAGGAATTCAAAATTCCATAACAGTATAATTTTTAAACAAACTCAAAAAAATTGGATCTCATGAAGAAAACGCAACTTACGTTTTTACAAAAAGCAATTAGAAGCATGCTTTTGATTGCTACGGTGATGCTGGTGTACTCCGCATCATCATTCGGCCAATGTTCTTTGGGGTGTAACAGCCATGTACAGGTATCTTTGGATAATGCCAACTGCGAAGCTGTTATAACACCGCAAATGATGCTTGGCACCATTCCACCTAGTTCTTGTCCCAACGGCTCATTTATCGTTGAGGTAAGACACAATGGCATTTTAGTACCTAATGCAACTGTAAACCACGACCACGTTGGTAAGGTTTTGGAAGCTAAGGTGATTGACACAAACTCCGGAAATTCTTGCTGGGGTTATTTGCACATCGAAGATAAACTTCCTCCGGTAATCTTATGCGATGATCCGGATGATATTTATTGTTTTGAATTGGACAACTATGAGCCAACCGTAATTGAAAATTGCGGAACTTATACTTTGGAAATCACTGCCGAATCCATTACAAACAACAATTGTAATGTGGGTTTACCTCCTAATGTTCTTAAAGTTATTTCAAGAACTTATGTAGCCATCGACAAATCCGGCAACAGATCACAGCCTTGCACCATCGAATTTGATGTTTTGGCCATCGATGAACTTTCAGACATTGATGCACCAGACAACTATTTGTTTCCAAATTACAATTTGCAATGCGATGGCAATTGGCCAAAAGACAGCAACGGAAATCCTCACCCTTCCTATACAGGTGTACCTGAATTGGATGGCGTAAAACTTTGGCCTAATCCTTATGTTGACTGCAACATTTTGGTTGACTACAAAGATCAAAGACTTCCTGCTATCGGCTGTGTAACTAAAATAATGAGAACATGGACCATTATTGAGTGGACTTGTATCACTCCACAGAGAACCAGGACTATCCTTCAAATGATTGAAATTGCGGATACGAAAGGTCCGGTTATTACAGGCGCAAAAGACATCACGGTTTCTACCACTCCTCATAAGTGTGAAGCGGTAGTAAACGTTCCTGCCATTTCTGTTAGCGACAATTGTTCAACTGCTAACCAGATTTCGGTAACTGTATCAGGTGGAACACCTCTTATCAATGGCAATGGTGGTATTACTACCCTTGAAATTGGATACCATACATTGACTTACCGTGCAACCGATGCTTGCGGCAACGTAACAGAGAAAAACATCAGTGTATGGGTTGAAGACCTTACACCGCCGGTTGCTGTTTGCGACCAGAATACAGTGGTAGGCCTAACTTCAGATGGTTCGGCTTTTGTACACGCATCATCTTTCGACGATGGTTCTTACGATGAATGCCAGTTGGCTAAAATGCTTGTAAGAAGAATGGATTCTGCTGCATGTGCTCCTTGCAAAGAGCCGGAATTCCCTGGCTTCCACTACCTTGGAAGCAGAGACGGACACTACTACTATGCATCCAGCCATCCATTGATTGGAAGATTGGGCTTTAAGCACGCTAAAGCAATGGGAGGTTATGCTGCATCCATCGAGACCCTGGAAGAAGGACTTTGGTTGGCAGATCAGCTGGCTCTTCACCACAAAGATGAATGTTATACCCTTGGATTGAACATTGACTTCCAAAGCCAGACTTTGCGTTGGGAAAGCGGTGCTCTATTTAATCCAAATGCATATTTGAACAGTGCATTGCAAATGCAGGCATTTGTGGATCCAAACGATGCTTACGTTTGTTTGACTGCAAATCCTTCTGTGAGCTTCCATAGAAATGATGTTCCCAACAAATACATCGTAGAGATTACCGATCCATGTGGATTCAGCTCATACGTGAAATTCTGTTGTGCAGACATTCCAAACAATGTGATGGTTCAGTTCCGTGTTATCGACTCAAACTGCAACTGGAATGATTGTATGGTAAATGCTACTGTACAGGATAAATTGCCTCCTACCATTACTTGTCCTGCTGACCGCACCGTTAACTGCGATGCACCATACGCAATGAGCAATTTGGGAGCTACATTTGGTACCGCTACTGCATACGATAATTGCAGCGTAACTATGACAGAAACGGCTGCTGATACCATCAACCAATGTAATGTTGGTAAAATCGTGAGAACATTTACCGCTACAGATGCAGGTCAGAGAAAGGCAAGCTGTAAGCAAACCATTTACTTTGAACAAACAGAGCCATTCTGGGTAAACGTACAGAATCCATTTGATACACGCGATGATATTGATTGGCCGGTAGATGTAACTATGGAAGGATGTGATGATCCAACATCCAATGCTTATTTGCCAGCACAAACCGGAAGACCCGTTTTACACGATGGTGTTTGTCAGTTGGTAGGTGTTGACTATGATGATCAGATTTTCACATTCAACAATCCTTCAGGAAATGCTTGTTTCAAGATATTGAGAACATGGACCGTAATTGACTGGTGTCAGTTTATCAACGGAAAATACTACACAGTAAGTTATACACAGGTAATCAAAGTACACAACACAGTGGCTCCTATCATCAGAAGCAGCTGTGCAGCTAAAGAGGTTTGTACTTACGATCCTACATGTGAAGATGGATATATAGAATTGACAGCTTCTGCAACAGACGATTGTACCCGTGGCCTAAAATGGTATGCCAAAATTGACTTAAACAATGACGGCTCTTTCGAATCAGGTCTCTCAAAATCAGGCACAGGTACATCAGCAACCACACAGAATCCAACCGTAGCAAATGCATCAGGCACTTATCCGGTAGGAACACACAAAGTATTATGGACATTTGAAGACAAGTGTGGCAACCTTACCACTTGCGAACAATACTTCACCATTGCCAACTGTAAGGCACCAACTCCATACCTGCTCAATGGTCTGGCTGTTGATCTGATGCCACAGGATACAGACGGAGATGGCGACATCGATTGGGGTATGGTTGAAATTTGGGCAAGTGATTTTGACAAAGGATCCAGCCACCCATGTGGATACAAAGTATTGCTTTCATTCTCTCCAAATGTAAACGACAGAAGCAAGGTATTTACTTGTAACAACAAAGGAAGAAACAATGTAACCATTTATACTTCTGTAATCACTCCAATGGGTGATACCATCAGAGCTTGGGCCAATACATTTATTGATGTACAGGACAATCAGCATGCATGTCCTACCAACACTGGCAACAGAGTGGCTATCAATGGTAAAGTAATGACAGAAACACAGCAAGGAGTTGAAAATGCTACACTGGTACTGCAAAGCAATGAGCAGATGTTGCAGCTTTCCAACAACGACGGCGCCTACACATTTGGCGATATGCCGGTAGGAGGAAGTTACACCTTGAGCGGTCTTAAAACAGACGATTACCTCAACGGAGTATCTACCCTTGACCTGGTGTTGATTCAGCGTCACATTCTGGGTATCGAAAAATTGACCTCACCTTACCTGTTGATCGCAGCAGATGTAAATAAGGACCAGAAGATTACTGCATCTGACCTTGTTGAATTGAGAAAGTTGATCCTGGGTATCTCTGAAAAATTGGCTAACAACAATTCATGGAGATTCATAGACAAAGGGTTCACTTTTGCAGATCCATTCAATGCACATGCAGGTGAAATCAAAGAATCATATGAGATCAATGGCTTGACCACAGACATGAATATCGACTTTATGGCTGTGAAAATCGGAGATGTTAACGGATCTGTTGTTGCCAATGCTAATAACATTGCTACAGACACCAGAAGCAACAAGTCTCTGAGCCTCGTAGCCGATGTAGTTGAATTTGCCAAAGGAGATGTTGTAAACATGAATATCAGGGCTGAGGAATTGAGCCGTGTTTCTGGTATGCAGTTTACTTTGAACTTCGATCCACAAGTGATCGACGTGAAAAACATCGAAGGAAATGCATTGAACATTACAGATAAAAATATTGGATGGAACAGAGCCGGTGAGGGTATCATTACCTTCAGCTGGAACAATGAAGAAGGTCAGGATCTGAATGAAGTAATGACTATCCAATTTGTTGCCAACAAAGCCGGAAACACTGCTGATTTGTTCAGCGTAACATCTGATGTAACCCATGCCGAAGCTTACAACGGTGAGATGGAAACCATGGAGATCAGATTGAGAAATGCCGGTGAAGTGGATGGATACGCTTTGTATCAGAATACACCTAACCCATTCTCTGCAACAACCAATATCCAGTTCAGATTGCCAGTAGCCAGTGTTGTAAACTTCAAGGTTTACGATGTAACAGGTAAAATACTGAAACAGGTTAACAAAGAATTTGCTGCCGGTATTAATACTATTTCCATAGATAAGACCAATTTGGGTCAGGGAGGTGTATTGTACTATCAGATTGAAGCAGGCGAGTTTACTGCTACCAGAAAAATGGTGGTTATAGAATAATTGTAAAGCGTAAAGTTTACTGTTTTTGGGATGGGACCCCCTTCTGCCACCGCAGAGGGGGTCTTTTTCTTTTATACAAACACAAAGCTTTATCTTTGCCCTGCATGGCTAGAATTATGGGCATTGACTACGGAGAAAAGCGGACCGGCCTATCGGCTACAGATCCGCTGCAAATTATTGTAAATGGCCTTGAAACGGTGGAAACTAAGCATTTAGAGAACTTTTTGTCCCGATATTTGATTGTAGAGGAGGTGGAAAAGATCGTCATTGGTTTGCCCAGACACAAAGATGGAAATTTCACCCCCCTTAAACCCAAAATTGACGCTTTGGCATTATTTATAAAAACCCACTTCCCCGCTGTTGTTGTAGACTTTGAAGACGAGTCATTCACTTCCAGCCAATCCAGAGACATCATTTTCCAGTCAGGAGTAAAAAAATCCAAAAGAAAAGACAAATCACTCGTTGATAAGGTGAGTGCAGTATTAATTTTGCAAAAATATTTAGGACACATCTGATGATATTACCCGTTTATGCCTACGGGCACCCCGTATTAAAGAAAGTGGGCACCCAAATTGGTCCCGATTTTGCGGATCTGCAACAGTTGATTGCGGACATGTGGGAAACAATGTACCACGCTAAAGGAGTGGGTCTTGCTGCCCCACAGATCGGACAGGCTATCAGGCTGTTTGTGGTGGATACCGTTCAGATCCAGGAAGAAGGTGAAGAAGACAAAGGAATCAAAAAAGTGTTTATCAATGCCCAAATGCTGGATGAGACCGGAGACACATGGACATACGAAGAAGGCTGTCTGAGCATTCCCAACATTACCGGCGATGTTGAGAGGAAAAAAACCATTAGCATCCGTTACTGGGATGAAGATTTCAAGGAAATAACGGAAAGTTATGAAGGAATGAATGCGAGGGTTATCCAGCATGAGTATGACCACATTGATGGAAAACTGTTTATTGAAAAATTAAATCCACTGAAGAAAAAACTCATTCAGAGAAAGCTGGAAAACATTAGAAAAGGCAAGGTTACAGCAGACTATCGACTGAGGTTCGCAGCCCAATAAAACCTATTTGCGCCCAAAATCAGCCGGAATTTCTCCCCATTCAGGCGTATTCCAGTGTTTGATGGGATTGCGGATGGTATTGAGGTCCAACCAGGCCATCGCTCTGTCGATAAGTTCAAACAGCGGTTTGTTTTCAGGTATTCTCGACAATTTACTTTTTACTTTTTTGTCTCTCACCCAGGCCATGGCAGTGATAGAGTCGGTGTAAATGGTAACATCTGTTTTGCCAGAGTTCTTAAAGGCGGCAGCGGCATGAACTATGGCTAAAAATTCACCAATATTGTTGGTTCCATAAGCCAGCGGCCCCATCCTGAACAGCTCTTTTCCGGAATACGTTTCAACGCCTCTGTATTCAAGATCACCGGGATTACCCGAGCAAGCTGCATCCACACAAATGCTGTTGGCAACAACAATGCCGGCTGCAATCAGTTGTTTTACATCCAGTCCTTTGCCGGAAGGCAACCCGGAGTTGTGATTCGTGTCAACCCCGGCATCATAAGCTTGTTTTGCCTCTGCGTAATTTTTAAAGGATTTGTATCTTGCCCCCTGAACACCCTGGATTTGTTTTTTGGCTTCATCCCAACTTCTGTAGATGCCGGGATGCAGCCCCTTCCAAACAACGTAGTATTTTTGTTCCTTCAATTTGTGAATTTAGATGTCAAAGATAAAAATAATAGATACCCATTGTCACCTTTACGCAGAGGAGTTACAACAGGATTGGGCAGCCATTGTGCAAAGAGCAGTTGACAACGATATAACTTACATCCTGATGCCCAATGTTGATGGTTCCAGCATCGAAGCCATGTTGCAGGTCGAGCAGGAATTTCAAAACTGCCTGCCCATGATGGGTTTGCATCCTTGTTCTGTGGATGAAAATTACAAAGAGGCATTGAAAGAAGTTGACGAGTGGTTTGCCAAAAGGCCCTTTTTTGGGGTAGGGGAAACGGGCATTGATTTGTATTGGGATAAAACTTGGATCGAAGAACAAAAAATCTGTTTTGATCACCAAATCCGACTGGCCGAAGAACTGGATCTTCCCGTGATTATCCATTCCAGAGATTCGCTGGATTTGACCATCCAAATGGTTGAAGAAAGGCAAAACGGCAAGCTTAAGGGCATTTTCCACTGTTTTACTGGCACAAAGGACCAGGCAAGGAGAATCATCGACACCGGGTTTTTGATGGGCATAGGAGGCGTCTTAACCTACAAAAATTCAAATTTACCGGAAGTCATTAGGGAAATAAGTCTCCATTCACTGGTTTTGGAGACAGATGCGCCCTATTTACCACCGGTGCCCTATAGGGGTAAAAAAAATGAGCCTTCCTATATCACTAAGGTTTTGGAAAAGTTGGCAGAAATCAAAGGCATGGAAAAAGAGGAAGTTGCCGCCATTACGACAAGTAATGCAATAAAATTGTTTGGGCTCACGCCAAAATAAATTGATAGTTAATCTGGTATATACAATAATTAATCCTCATTTGAAAAATAATGCGACAAACCAAAAATTTAATTTTGAATAGTTGTTAAAATTTTCAAAATTTGCACGGCTTGCGAGGGAGAGTTGCTCGAGTGGTTGAAGAGGCACGCCTGGAAAGTGTGTGTACGTCACAAGCGTACCTAGGGTTCGAATCCCTAACTCTCCGCAATTTATTTTGTAATCATTTTATTTATTTATATTTTTAACTCACTTTTTGAAATTTATCAACTAAAATTCTAAAATCAATAAATTATGCGAAAGTTTTATTTGTTTTTAGGTGTTTTCTTAGTGGCTATGTTGAGCACTAATGAAATCTTTGCCCAAGAAGCTGCTGCGGCTGCTGCCAGTGCAGGAGATGCAGGCGCCTTCCAAACATTAAAAAGGTACTTCATAGAAGGTGACTGGATATGGATGAGCCCGGTATTGATTGCGTTCATCTTTGGTTTGGCTTTCTGCATTGAAAGAATCATCACCTTGAATATTGCTACCATTAATACAGATAAACTTATCTCAGGTATCGAAGAGAAATTGGCTCAAGGGGATATTGAAGGTGCTAAGGAAGTTACCAAAGCAACTCCAGGTCCTACCGCAAGTATCTTGTTCGAAGGTTTGAGAAATGCTGCAGGAGGTCCTGAATCAGTAGAAAAAGCGATCGTAAATTACGGCTCTGTGCAAATGGGCTTGCTAGAGAAAGGCTTGGTTTGGATTTCATTGTTCATCGCTTTGGCTCCAATGCTCGGATTCTTGGGAACGGTTGTAGGTATGATCCAGGCCTTCGATAGAATCGAGGCTGCCGGTGACCTTTCTCCTTCAGTGGTGGCAGGGGGTATCAAAGTGGCCCTTTTGACCACGGTATTTGGTCTGGTTGTAGCTATGATTCTTCAGATTTTCTACAACTACATCGTATCTAAAATCGACGGTATCACCAATAAAATGGAAGACGCTTCTATTGGCTTGGTTGAAGTAATGTCAAGACACAACATCTTTAAATAATTTATTAAATAATAGATTATGTACAAATTTTTTGCGAAAAACGGCACAACAGTTGCCATGCTCGCGGGAGTATTTGTTACACTTGTATTTTTGATTGCAGCCGTTTCAGGAATGGCAGCAGACGGATATGCAGTGGGCACTGACCTCGCAGGTATGGGCAAAGAGAAAGTGGCCCAAATGGGTTACTTCGACATAGGTTTGATCCTTACCATTTTCCTGTTGGCAATTTCAGTTGTTTTATTGGTAATTTTTGGTGTTTGGACCATCATGAAATTTCCAAAATCACTTAAATCTACGCTCATTTTTTCAGGTTTACTTTTTGGCCTCTTTTTGGTATTGTATTTCACAGCAACCAAAGAGACTACAGGTAAATTGGGGCATGTTATACAGGAATTTAAAATATCTGACGGTGTTAATAACTTCATTTCAGCAGGACTTTGGTCAATGATTATCCTTTGTTTCGGTGCATTGCTGACCATGGTGGGAATGGAAATCAGAAACATGTTTAAATAATTGTAACCATGTTAAAAAAGAAAAAGAAACACAGGATGAGCAGCGAGATCAATGCTGGCTCTATGGCAGATATCGCTTTTCTTTTGTTGATTTTCTTCCTGGTGACAACTCAAATTTCTGAAGATAAGGGACTTTTGGTAAAACTACCACCCTGGTCAACAGAGCCACCCCCTGATTTTAAGGCCAATTCCAGAAACCTTTATTCAGTTCTGGTAAATGCTCAAAATCAGTTGTTGGTAAGAGGTAAACCAATGGACATTGAAATGCTAAAAGAAAATACTAAGTTGTTTATTAGTAATCCAAGGCAGGAGTCCGATAAATCAACAAGTCCTCAAGACGCAATCGTTTCTCTTAAAAACGACAGAGGTACCAAGTATAAGACCTACCTGCGCGTTTACAACGAATTGCAGGCAGCCTATGCAGAACTTAGAAATGAAATGGCCCTAAAAAAATACGCCAAAGAATGTGAGTTCCTTGCAGATAGCCAAAAGAAAGAAATAAGAGAGGCGATACCATTGATCATTTCTGAGGCTGAGCCAACGGCATTCGGAGAAGAAAAATAAATTATTAACCAGACAACTTTATCTGATGTCAAAATTTAAAGATAGTGGATTAACTCAGGGAGCTCCGGGCCTTAATACGGCTTCTCTTCCTGACATTGTATTCATGTTGCTTTTCTTTTTTATGGTGGTGACCAAATTGAGAGATACAGAACTGAAGGTGACCGTAAAGACGCCAGAGGCTTCTCAATTGACAAAGTTGGAAAACAAGTCATTGGTTAACTTTATCTACATCGGAAGGCCTACAGCCAAATACGAGCAGGTATATGGAACCAAACCACGCATTCAATTGGGTGATAAGTTCGCTGATATGAACGAAATTCCATTATTTCTTGAAAAACACAGACTTTCTGTTCCTGAAAGTCAGGTGGGTCAAGTTACTTCTTCACTCAGAATTGATGGAGATGTTACAATGGGTATCGTCGGCGATATCAAAACTGCGTTGCGTAAAGCCAATCAGTTGAAGATCAACTACTCAGCCAAGCCAATTCAAGAGAAAAATTGATTTTGAATTTTAAAATTACGAGAGTCTTCCGGAACTTCCGGGAGACTCTTTTTATTTATAAAGACACATATCATTATATTTGTGGTATGCTCATATGAATCCAAACTTAGATCCATCTCAATCCGGCTTTACTCCCGACGATAAACAGGTAGAAAGAGCCCTCAGGCCCAAAGCTTTAGACGATTTTTCCGGTCAGGCCAAGATCGTGGAAAATCTCTCTGTCTTCATCCAGGCAGCCAAATTGCGCGGAGAATCGCTGGATCACGTGCTTTTACATGGGC
>WBZP01007827.1_pt1 | contig 10222 bp, 6 predicted proteins | sample 5204301 | NCBI WGS metagenome assembly WBZP01 (sample SAMN12412401, study PRJNA552823) | activated sludge metagenome | isolation source: activated sludge from nitrification reactor of wastewater treatment plant... | place: USA: Pennsylvania | collected 2017 | reverse complement strand
CGGCCGAGCCGGCCGCGACCGAGGCTGCGCCCGTCGAGCCGGCGAGCGAGCTCGCGCCCAGCGAGCCGGCCGCGACCGAGCCGGCCCCCGACGCCGGTGCACCTGCGCCCGACGAAGTCGAGGCCCCGCCGCCCGAGCCCGAGCCGAGCGAGCCCGCGCACGAGGAAGCGCGGCCGCCCGAGGAGAAGCTGCAGATCCCCGTCGACATCGGCGACAAGCACAGCATCACCTACTCGAGCCTGCTGGCCCCGCGCGTCAACCCGCTCGGCCTCGAGGAGCGCTTTTGGATCGGCTACCAGTACCGGCTCTACAAGAAGTCCGGTGACGTGTTCAAGGGCAGCAACATCGGCATCTTCTTGCGCCCGATCCTGAGCCCCGCGATCGGCCTGGTCGGGCCGACGCTGCAGATCCAGCCGCTCGCGGTCCTGCGCCTGCGCGCGACGTGGAGCTTCGTCGGGTGGTTCGGAACCTTCGACTACATGCAGTCCTACCAGTCGCCGTGGGACGACTTCTCGGACACGCGCCTCGACGAGCAGACGCGCAAGGGTGAGAACTACGCGACGACCGGGCAACAGACCGAGCTCGAGCTGCTCTTCCAGGTCCGCTTCAAGCAGATCGTGCTGCGCAACACGCTGACGGCCGACTACAACCGCATGAAGCTGCGCGGCGACGACGACCTCTACTACGACATCCGCATCGACGCGCTCGTGCCCAACAACGGATGGGTGATCTTCAACGACACCGACCTGATGTGGGCGCAGGACTTCAAGGGCCCGCGCAAGTCGACGCTGCTCGCGGGTGCCCGCGCGACCGTCATCAAGGCCTTCTATCCCGACTCGGTCTACGAGCCCGGCGATCCGAGCGGCGATCCCAACGGCCCGATCTTCAAGATCGGGCCCAACATCGGCTACATCTTCTATGACCGGCCCAAGGAGCGACCGCGCTTCAACCGGCCGACGCTGCTGCTGATCCCGCAGTGGAACGTCATCCATCGCTGGCGCAGCGGTCGTGACGTGAACATCGGCTACCCCACGATCTCGCTCGCCTTCGTGTTCACGGGCCAGCTCTGGGGCAAGAACTGAGCCGGCCGTCCGCTACACGTTTCGGCACGGCAGGGATCGCCAGCTTGTCGCGGCCCGAGTCGATCTCGACGATCCTCGGGTGCAGCACACTCGACTCCTCTCCCTCTCTCTTCTCGTGGCGCTCGCCGGCTGTGACCGGCTGAGCGAAGCGATGGGGGGTACCGGCGAAGACGCGGCAGCGAAGGTCGACGCCAAGGCCGATGACGCGAAGGCCGATGCACCCGACCCCGCGAAGGCCGACGCCGCGAAGCCCGACGCCACTGCCCAGGCCGACGCCGCAACGCCCGACGCCGCGCAGGGCGACGCCGCAACGCCCGACGCCGCAACGCCCGACGCCGCGCAGCCCGAGCCCGCGGCACCTCCCCTCTCGGAGTTCGACGCGTTGCTCGTGCGCGTGTCGGAGCTCCCGACACCGCGGACGACGAGCGAGCCCAGCGTCGAGGCGCTCAACAAGGGCGCGTGGGCCCACTACAAGGCCGGTCGAAACGGCGAGGCCGCGCGCGAGTTTGCCAAGGTCGCCGCGCGCGACGGCGCGTGGAAGCACGCCCACAACCTCGCGTGTGCGTCCGCCAAGGCCGGTCGCCTCGACGACGTCCGCGTCGCGCTCGCCGAGTCGTTCGCACGCGGTGGCGAGGCGGCCAAGGCCTCGGCCCGCAAGGACGGCGATCTCGCCGAGGCCCGCAAGCAAGCGTGGTTCGACGCGCTGCTGACCGGGCCGCTCGCACCGGCGGCGATCGAGGACGAGACGCCGGACGGGCCCCCCTCGGATGACGAATGGGACGATGCCGACGAGCGGCCCGTCGCCAAAGGTGTGCCCTTCTGGATGGCCTGCCCCTCGGATACGCCCGACGACGACTGGTGCTGGTTCGATGTGTGGGGTGACTTCCGCTACACCGAGCTGGTCTTCGACAAGCCGATCCCGCTCGAGCTCGACGTCCCGGCCCGCCCGAGCAAGCAGGCGTGGACGCCGGCGAAGGGCAAGATCTCGATGAAGGACATCCGCGCGGCGCTCGGGATCCAGCACACGACGGATACCTGGCCCGCGTCCAGGCTGCCGGAGCTGATGTTCAACGACAGCGGCCCCTTCGAAGACGATGGCAGCGACACGAAGCCCTTCTTTTGGTGGCCGGAGCCCGGCACGCCGATCCTCGTGATGCTGCAGAAGCAGAAGCTCGGCGCGATGCGCTTCGTGGGCGTGATCTTGGCGCGCAAGACCGACGCGGGCTGGATGGCCACGAACCTCGAGGTCGTGAGCGCCGCGCAAGACACCGCGGAAAGCAACTTGGTGATCGAGAGCAGCATCGCGATGCGTTCCGATGGCCTCGAGTTGCTGACCCTCAGCCAGCAGACCTGCTGCGAGGACGATCCGCCCATCATGCGCAGGCTGTGTCGCGTCCGCTTCGAAGAGGGTCGTCTCGCCCAGGCTTGCGTGACCGATGACTGGCGGCCGGTCTACGACTGAGCGTCACTCGACGCAGAGCTGCACGTCGTCGCCGACCGGCAGCTGGCGCGGGCAGAACTCGGCCATGCGACGCACGCGGGCGCCCGCGTCGAAGTCCTTGTCGTTCGTGCCGAGCTTCTGAGCGGCCTCGCTCTCGGTCGGATAGGGGCCGGCCATCACGACGAAGTACTTGCGACGGTGCAGCACGAACGCCTCGATGCCCTTGCCGACGAGCTTGTCGACGCGCGCCTGGGCGGCCGCGAGCGCGCCGTAGCTGCCGACCTGCACCGCGTAGCTCGGCTCGGTGTTGATCACGCCGGGTAGCGGCGGCGCGAGCTCGGGCACCGCGAAGTTGGTTGGTTGGACCATCGGCGTCTGGCCGACGCGATCGGCGAGGTCGTGGGCGATCGCCGCCTGCGCCTCGAGCTCGGCCTTGGCGGTCTTGGCCTGCTCGACCGTCGCGTGGATCTGCGTGATCTTGTCGTCGAGCTGCTGGATGTTGGCCTGCTGCGCGACGACGTCGGCCGTCGGCGCCGCGCTGGCCTCGGCGACCTCGCTCGTCAGCGAAGCCAACTTCTCGCGCGCATCGACCAACTCGCTCTGCTTTTGCTCGACGACCTTGTTTTGCTCGTCCGCCTGGCCCTCGAGCGCCTTGATCTTGATGTCGAGCTTGTCGCGCTCGCCGATCGCCCAGCGTGCAATTGGTGTGTCGGCCTCCTCGTCCTCGTCCTCGCGGTTGAGCGCCGCGATGTAATCGAGCACCGAGCGGCGGTAGGCCTCGCCCTTGCTCGAGTCGAGCGCGCGGTCGACGAGCGCGAGGTTCTGTTCGAAACGCTTGAGCTCGACGTCGCGCTTTAGATCGCACTGCCCGAAGATGCCGGCCGCGACCGGGACCGCGAGCGTCAGCACGAGCGTGCGCAGCCACGCGTCGCGGCGGCTCTCGACCTGGCCGAGGCGCTTGTCGACGTGGCCGAGCTGCGACTTGATGCCGTCGAGCGAGACCCCGAGACGCCGCTCCTCGAGCTCCTTGATGCGCTCCTGCAGCAGTGCATCTTCGCCCCGCGCATGGCCGAGCTGCTGCTCGAGCTCGGCGATGCGCCGCTCGAGCGTGGGGATGCGGCCCGGATCCTCGCTCGACTCCGTCGTCATGCCACCAGCATCGCACGCGGCTGGCCGCACGTGGGGCTTGACGGGTCTCTCCGCGTAAGTTAAACACACGTTTAATGTCTGAGCGAGCGCAGCACCGCCATCCGCGACCCCGCGATCGAGCTGTTCGCCGCGGCGCAGGGCTGCGCGGGTGCGCGCGCGCGAGCGATCACCGTCGAAGGGCTCGACGACGGCGAGCTGCAGGCCGCCCTGCGGGCCTGGCTCGTCGCACGGCTGCAGGCACCCTCGCAGACACGCACGCGAGATGATGAAAACCAGCGCTCTTTTTCGCTTCGCTACGCCAACCCTCGCGTGGATCGTGGCCGGCGGCTGCACGCCCGCGGATTCGTCGAGCGACACGCCCACCGACGACGAGACCGCCGAGCCTTCGCTCACCTACTACCGCGACGTGCAGCCGATCTTGAGCGAACACTGTGGCGCTTGCCACGTCGAGGGTGGCGCCGCGCCCTTCGAGCTGACCACCCATGAGCAAGTGGCGGAGCTCGCCATGGTGGTGCGGCCGGCGATCGAATCGGGCGAGATGCCGCCCTGGTCGGCGGATCCCGAGTGCCGCACCTTTGCGCACGAGCGGCGGCTGAGCGATGACGAGAAAGCCATCGTGTCGAGCTGGTTCGACGCGGGCATGCCCGAGGGCGATCCGGCCGATGCCCTGCCCTTCGAGCCACCCAACCTCGATCTCGAGCCCAGCGAAGTCTCGGTGCAGACTTGGTCGGCCGAGCCCTACACGCCCGACGCGAGCGAGCCCGACGACTATCACTGTCTGGTGCTCGACGTCGAATTCACCGATCCCACCTATCTGTCGGCCTACCAGGTCGTGCCCGATCCGAGCGGATTCGTCCACCACATCATCTTTTATCACGTGCCGCCGAGCGGCGCGGCGATGCTGCTCGAGGCCGACGCAGCCACGCCCGAGCCCGGCTATGCCTGCTTCGGCGCCTCGGGGTTCGGTGGCCAGCCGATGGGCGTGTGGGCGCCGGGCGGGCTGCCGCTGCGCTTTCCGGACGCGTCCGCCTATGTCATCGCGCCCGGCTCGAAGATCGTCGCCCAGATGCACTACAACACCACGCTCGGGCCGCCGAGCGTCGACCAGACCGCGCTGCGCCTCGCCTATCTCGACGCCGCACCGCAGCTGCGCGTCACGATGCCGATTCTCAACGGATTCTTCGACATCCCCGCCGGGGATCCGGCCTATGCCGCCGAGTTCGAATATGTCGTCGAGGGCGACACGCCCAAGCAGATCGTCGCGGTCATGCCCCACATGCACCTGCTCGGTCGCACGATCGACCTGCGTCGCGCCCGTGGCAATGAGGAGACGTGCATCGCACGAATCGACGACTGGGACTTTCACTGGCAGCAATTCTACGATCTGCGGCCGGACGATTTCGTCGAGGTCCAGCCCGGCGACCTGCTGCGCTATCGCTGCGAGTTCGACAACTCGGCCGAGAACCAGCCCTTCGTCGACGGTCAGCAGCTGCCGCCCGGGCCCGTCTCCTTCGGCGAGGGCACGCTCGACGAGATGTGCCTCAACGTCGTGGCGATGATCGAGCCCTTCGTCGAGGCACCGACGGGTGCGCCATGCGAGCACGTTCCGGCCTGCTACGCGTCGAGCTGCGCGCCCGAGGACGGCGCTTGCTTCATCGGCTGCGGCGTCCTCGAGTCGAGCGAGTGCGGCGGCTGCATGCTGCAGGGTCTCGGCGCCTGCGCGCCGAGCTTCTGCCCGAGCGAGGCCGATGCCGTGCTCACCTGCCTCGCCACGCAGTGCGACGTGGATCTCAACGATGCCGTCGGGATCCAGGCCTGTCTGGCCGACACCTGCAAGCTCGCGTTCGATGCCGAGTGGGCCTGCCTGCAGCCGCACGTCGTCGCGGGCGACTGCAACGCGGCGTTCGCCGCGTGCGGGTTCGAGTACTGACGCTTGCGTGGGCGCCGACGCCTGGTGTGGAATCGCGGGGATGTCCGACGACAACCCCATCAAGCTCTACCCCGGTCAGCAGGTCGACGTCGCATGGGACGGGCGCCTGTGCATCCACGTCGGCGAGTGTGGTCGCTCGGCCGGCTCGCTGTTCGAGAGCGGTCGTCAGCCCTGGTGCCAGCCCGACGTGACCACGCTCGACGACGTGGTCGACGTCGTGCAGCGCTGCCCGACCGGCGCGCTGACCTACCAGCGCAAGGACGGTGGCCCGGCCGAGCAGGCACCCGCGCGCAACACGATCGTCGTGTCGAACAACGGCCCGCTCTACGCGACCGGCGAGCTCGCGATCGAGGGTGCGGCGCCCGACATGAGCGGCGTCGCCATGCGGGCGGCCCTGTGTCGCTGCGGCCAGTCGAAGAACAAGCCCTTCTGCGACGGCGCCCACAAGGCCGCCGGCTTCACCGCCGAGTGAGCGCGACCGGCCACTCGGCTGGCACGTTTGCGCGATCGCCCCTGCCCCCTCGTGGCACCACACGGACATGCCTCGCATGGGTCTCGCTTCGCTCGTCGGTCTCGCATTGCTCGGTTGCTCGGACGACATCATCGGCAGCGACGACGAGCTGGGATCCGAGAGCGACACCGGTGACGAGTCGAGCGACGCGACCGAAGCGAGCGGCCCGCTGCTCGTGCTCGTCGCCGGGCAAGGACGGGTGTGGGTCAGCGACCTGTCCGAGCCCGGCGTCCTCGGCACGTCGGCCGAGGTCGTGACCGCCGACACCCAGCCCTTCGTCGACGTGCGCCCCTCGCCCGATGCTCGCCGCGCCGCGATCATCACGAGCGGCAACGCCGGGAGCCTCTCGGTCGCGGTGTGGCTGCACGACCTCGTGGCCGCGCCCTTCGAGCCGGCCGCCGCGATACCCGTGCCGCCCGACGCGACCTCGGCCGAGCTGTGGTGGGCCGCGGATGGTTCGCCGCTCGTCGTGGAGACCCGCAGCCTCGACACCGACGAGCACCACCTCTTTCACGTCGGGATCGACGACGCGGGCCCGAGCGCGCCGCTCGAGGTGCCGGACGTGCCGGGCTTCGTCTACGACGCCGGCTACGTCGCCGGCGGCACGCACCTGATCCTGCGCATCGCCGGCGTGCTCTACATCAGCCAGATCATCGAGGGTCAGCCGCAGGCGCCGGTCCGCGTGCCCGAGTTCGAAGGGGCGCTCGAGAACCGCGCGTGGGCGCTCGTCGGTGACGTGCTCGTCTACGACACCATCACGCCCGTCGACGAATTCGAGACGCCACCGCCGGCACGGCTGCACCGCCGCGAGCTCGCGACGTGGCCGCTGGACGACGCAGCGTCGAGCGGACCGGTGCTGTGGGGCGGGGCCAACTGGTGGCTGTCCCCGAGCGAGGATCGCGTGATCGCCCGGCTCGACTCGCAAGCGCTGGCGATCGCGGAGGTCGACATGATCGACACCTACGACGAGCTGCCCGGCGCCACGAACATGCTGGGCATGTCGCCGGACGGGCGCTTCGCGTTCATGACCGGCACACCCATCGCGGGTCTCGTGCATGAGCTGCTCGTGTTCGACCTCGAGGGCGCCGCACCGCTCGACGGCCTCGCGCTCGGGCTCGTGGGTGGTGCCCAGTACGATCTCGAATTCGGCGAGCGCTGGGCCGTATGGCCCGACATGGACTGCGTGGTCACGGGCATCGACCTGAGCGGCTCGCTCGACACCGTGGGTCCGCAGGCCAGCCACGGCCAGCTCTTCGGGGCCGCGTTCGCGCCCGCCACCAACCGGCTCTACGTGCGCGCCCTCTACGATGATGGTCCGGACCAGCCGAGCGTGCGCATTCGTGATCTCGACGCGCTCGACAGCCCAGCCCACGCCTTCGCGCATCCCTTCGGGCCCGGCGAGCAGCTCCACGATCTCGCGGTGTCGCCCCACGGCGAGCGCCACGTCTACACCATCGTCACCGACTCGCACTACGACAACCTCGCGCTGTGGGACGAGTCGGCGGGCTCCGCCACCTTGCTCGGCCCGCTCGGTGGTCTGAGCCTCGACTCGCTGTGGGTGCCGGGCGAGCGCGTGAGCGTCCCGCTCGCGCTCACGAACTCGTGCCTGTGAGGCGGGCCCGCGCTGAGGCGGGCCCGCGCCGCCTCAGCGCCGCCGCCGAACCGCGAGGCCGATCAGCCCGAGCCCGAGCAGCGAGAGGAGGCCGCCGGCCGGGTCGCTCTCGCTGCTGCAGTTGCAGCGCCCGTTGAGCTGCCCGTCGAAGCCGAACCCGTTGTCGTCGAACTCGTCGCCGACCTCGTCGAGGCCATCGAGCGAGTCGACCGTGTCGGGCCCCTCCTCGCCGAAGTCGGCGTCGCTCGTGCCGTCCGCGTCGGTGTCCCACACGTCGTCGGTCCCGTCGGCGTCGGTGTCGGCCGTGTCCGAGGTCCCGTCGCCGTCGCTGTCGGTCGCCGTGCTGGTCGCCGTGCCGCTGTTGGTGTCGGTCGCGGTGTCGCTCGCGCTCGTGTCGGACGTATCGGCCGTGTCGTTGGTGCCGTTGTCGTCGCTCGTGAAGCCGGTCGGGTCGGGCTCGGCCGTGGTCGGCTCGGGGTTCTCCGAGCAGTCGTTGAACACGCAGCAGGGGTCGAACTCGATCGTCTCGATGATCGAGCTCATCGCGGTCTCGAGCTCGGCCTGCGTGTCGGCGTCGAAGAAGTTCTCCTGCCCGCCCGAGCCCCACGACGCCATGTTGGCCAGCTGCTGCTGGGCCTGCGCGGAGCCGAGGTTGTCGCCAAAGCCGATCACGTAGGTCTTCACGCCGTTGGCGAAGAGCGCCTCGAGGGCGCCTTGCACCTGCGCGTCGGTCGAGTAGCCGCTGTACTGCCCGTCGGTGATCAGGATGTTGACGTACTGCGTGTTCTCGTCGGCCGGATAGAGGACTGGCGGGCTTTCGGCGTAGGCCTGCTGGTTTTGCAAGACCAGCTGCAGGCCGCGGTGCGTGAAGGTGCCCGAGCCCTGGCACATCGCAAAGCCGGGCTCGCACTTCGGCATGTGACTGAGCGTGGTCTGATCGAAGAAGGGTGCGACCTCGCTGCCGTCTTCGAAGGTCCAGGTGATCGGCGGGCCACCCCAGGGATCGTCGCAGCCGGGCTGCTGACACGAGGTGTTGGGATCGAGCGCCCACGCGAAGTTGTCCTGCATGCAGGGCCCGTACTGCACGAGCAGCTTCTCCTCGGCCGGCTGATCGCCGCCGAACACGGCGAGGCCGAGGTGCACGAGGTCCTCGACCGGGCGCCCGACCGTCTCGACCTCGACGTCGAAGAGCGAGTCGGGGCCCGAGGCGAGGGCCGAGCGCGCGCGGTCCCAGCCGGTCTGACCGGGCCCGCCCGGCAGCTCGCCGACGTTGAGCATCGACGACGAGGCATCGAGCAGCACCATCACGCGCGGCAGGCCCGAGGTGCACTCGGGCACGATGACCTGATCGGCGATGTCCTGCACGACCTGCCCGAGCGCCATGTTGAGCTGCTGCGGGTTGTCGGCCCCGATCGCCGCGTTGGTGCCACCGGCCTGCGCGAGCTCGTCGGCGAAGGGCAGATCGTTGGCGTCGGCGACCGCGACCACGTAGGTCGGGATACCCTGCACATCGAAGAGCGAGCCGGCCGTGATCGCCGGGTTCTCGTCGGCCGGCGACAGCTGCGGGAACCCGGCCGGGCCCGTCCACGCGCCGTCGGTCACGACCATGATGCCGTAGAAGCGCTCGTCGCCCGGGATCACGTCCTCGGGATGCGTGAACTTCGACTCTTGGATGGCGACCGCCGTGCGATCGAGCGCGCCCTTCGTCCACGTGCCGATGCCGGAGCAGGGGTTGCCCTGACACAGCGGCGGCGGCATGTCGGCCAGCGCGTCGATGATGTCTTGGCCGTTGCACTCGAAGTAGGTCGCGTCCGGATCGTCCGGGTCGTACCAGGGCACGTCGAGGCGCTGGCCATCGACGAGCCCGCTCGCGTCACCCGGGATCGTCGTGCCCTGGTTGTCGGGATCGGGATCATGCCCGTAGCGCATCAGCGCGACGTGCATGTTCTCCTGGAAGTAGCCGCCGTTGGTCGTCATCAAGGTCGCGATGGCCTCGACCGCGACCTCCCAACGCGTCTTGCCCATGCCGAACGCCGTGTTCATCGACGACGAGTAGTCGAGGACGATCATGAAGTTCGGCTTCTTGAACGTGCACATGTTCTCGGTGAAGCAGTCGCCTGCCCCACCGGCCGTCGCGATCGGCTCGCGCGAGCCATGCAGCGCTGCCGCGATGCCAGCCAAGAGGCCGAGCTGCAGCAGCACGCGTCCTTGCGTGTTCGAAAGTCGTCGCATCAATCCCCCGCTCGACATGGTCGCACGAGCGGGGGTGGGCGATCACGCAGCGTCACGGACGCCGCGCGCTCGGCTCAAGGCTGCACGTGGTAGGGGTTGCCGTTCAGCACGTCGGTCAGCCACTCGTCGAGCGAGACGCCCCCCGACATCGTGCCGTAGAGCGTGTCGTCGCCGCTCAGATAGGTGTGGCTGTTGCCGGTCTTGATGTAGCTCGCCCAGGTGTCGCCGGTCAGCGCGTTGTCCCGCAGGTCGTAGAGCGCCTCCG
>WBZP01007826.1_pt1 | contig 10222 bp, 8 predicted proteins | sample 5204301 | NCBI WGS metagenome assembly WBZP01 (sample SAMN12412401, study PRJNA552823) | activated sludge metagenome | isolation source: activated sludge from nitrification reactor of wastewater treatment plant... | place: USA: Pennsylvania | collected 2017 | reverse complement strand
ACGCCGTTCATCGACAGCGGTCTGTTCAACACCGGCAACGCGCCGTACGCACAGAACCCGATCTACCTCAACTACGGAACGGATCCGTACACCGGATACGGGTCGACGGACTTCTCAATCTACTGATGCCCTGAACCCCTCGGGACCGTGCCGTAACGAACCTGCGGCAGGACTCGAAAATTACTTGGAGCCGTCTCTTAAAAACGCCCTAAGAGGATGCGGCCGTCGGGTTACTGTTCGCTCAGGTTTCTCGACAACTCCTGGAGGGCGTCATGGGTGCATCGCAATTTGTCGGTCGAGTCGGTGGATTGGCGGTGGCCCTAGGGGTCGGCGCCGCCGTCTTCTCCACAGCCGGGGTGGCCACGGCTGACCGTGGCTCCGCGCCGGACACCCGCGGTTCCTCGTCCGACAGTGCGTCCTCCTCAGGCGGTTCTGAACGCGGTCACAACACCGGCGCGCGGGGAACGTCGACGCCCGCGCCCGCCGCGACCGTCAGCGCACAGCAGAATCGCAGCTCGGTGTCGTCCGCGCTGCCCGGCGACGAACCGGCGAGCGTGCCCGCACCCGCAGCCGCCGTCTCGGCTCCCGCACCGCGGGCCGCCGCGGTCATCGCACCGTCGTCTGCTCCCGCCCCCGCGCCCGCCGAGGCCGTCGAGGCTCCCGCCCCGGAGCCGGCCGTTGCCGATGTCACTCCGGTGAGTGATCCCGTCGTCGTCTCCGACCCGGCTCCGGAAGCCGCACCGTCCGGTGAGGTCGTCGCCTACAGCGCAACCGGATCCCTCACCTCGACCGGCGGTGCCGGCAGTGACCCGTCGGCTCCCGTCGGTCACCCGATCGTCGACCTGCTGCTCGCGTCGTTCATCAAGCGTGAGAACGCCGCCTCGTCGGCCACGGCCGCGCAGACGGCCAGCGCGACGTCCTCCCTCACCCTCGATCCCGGACTCACCTACTTCGACGGCATCATTCAGGGCAACCTGAACGTGACCAGTGCCAGCGGGTGCGGCCTGATCGGCAATGACTGCAAGCTGGTCTACTCGTTCGAAGGTTCTTCGGCCGGCGGAAAACTCAACCTCAACAACGTCCCCCTAACACTGGATCCCGCTCTTCCCACCGGGGCCAAGGGCGGCGCCGGCAGCTTCACGTTCCTGCCCTACGCGACCTGGATCGATGCGAACAGCCCGACCAAGTTCCCGACCCCGACGGGTACCCAGGACTTCACCGTCCGAGTCACCGAGAACACGAAGTTCGACCAGACCATCACCGGCATCCCGCTGATCGGGCTGCTGGCGGCGCCGATCATCGACCTGCTGCGGAACACGCCGTTCCTCGGTGACCTGCTGGCTCCCATCATCGGCGCCACGACCACCGAGACCGTTGCGGTGAATGTGGGCTCCCTGGTGCCTGCCGGCAAGCAGGTCGCCTACACCATCAAGGTCACCTCGTTCGACGGCGTGAAGATCAGCACGAACTTCTTCCCGGCCGCGCAGAAATCGCTGCTGCCCGCACTGGGCAACCAGCAGGCCACCATCTTCAACGGGCCCGGTCTCGGCGGGGCGGGCACCACCAACCCCTACGATCTCTACGGTGCTGCGGGCTCCGTTCCGCCCTTGGGACTGATGCGCGGCCAGGGCTACCCGGCTCCGTTCGATACCGCCCCCCTCGGTTTCAACGTGATCACGTGGGATCCGCGCGGCGAGTGGGCTTCTGGCGGCATCCTGCAAATTGACAATCCGTTCTACGAGGGCCGCGACGTCTCCGCGCTGATCGACTGGGCACAGCTCAACACGCCGCTCCTCAATGAGAAGCCCGGGGTACCGGACATCGCGATGATGGGCGGCTCGTATGGCGGCGGCATTCAGCTGACCACCGTCGATCCACGGATCCGCGTCATCGTCCCCTCGATCGCCTGGCATTCGCTCAACCAGTCGCTCTATCCGGACAGCGTGTTCAAGACCGCTTGGGCGAACCTGCTTGCCTTTGCGTTGCTGGTACCGCCGGGTGATTCCGCGTCGTCGATCAACCGGGTCAACTCGCAGATCACTCAGGCGCTCATCACCGGTAACCTGTTCGGCTTCATCAGCGAGTCCGCGCAGGCGGTGCTCTCCAGCAGTGGGCCGACCGTATTGCTGACCAAGCTGAGCATCCCCACGATGTATGACCAGGGCATCGTGGACGGGTTGTTCCCGCTCAAGCAGTCGCTCGAGAACGCGCAGACTCAACTCCTGCAGAACCCGTTCTTCGCCTCCAACCCGGACCTCGTCAAGGTGCTGTGGTTCTGCGGCGGGCACGGTCTCTGCGACCACCTGACTCCCGATCAGCAGGCCAAGCAGGCCCAGTTGATGTTCCTGGAGAACATGGTCTGGGCCAACAATTACGCGAAGGACTACATCAAGCCCTTCCTGACCATCCCCAGCCCGCCGGCGCCGGTGCCCGGGATCCCGATCGTCAGTGTCATCGCGCCGTTCACCTGGTGGGATCAGAACGGCAAGTCGTGGGTCGCGCCCGAATTGCCGGGAACCCCGGCCTTCGACGACGGCACGCTCACCGGCGGCAATCTCGAAGGTGGCCGGATCAACTCGTTCACCAGTAAGTCGGGGCCGAAGTCGTGCGGTGCCGGCGAATCCGGCGCTCAGTGCTCGTTCCCGTTCAACCAGGCGTTCGCCACCCCGGCCAAGAACGCCGTCGAGGCGGACATCCCCGTCCCGGTGGGCAGCACCTTCGTCGTCGGCGCACCGAAGGTGAGCTTCAGCTACTCCGGGACCGGCAACGCCAAGGCGCTCTACGCCCAGGTCATCGACACGAAGACCGGCAAGGTGCTGGGGAACATCAACACCCCGATCCCGGTCACGCTCGACGGCAAGACGCACACGATCACCGATTTCTCGATCGCCGACATCGTCTACACCGGACCGACGTCCGGGGATCCGTCTGCGCTCAAGCTGCAGATCGTCGCGAATTCCTCGCTGTACGCGAACAATGCGGTGATCTGGTCGGTGAACATCAGCGACCTCTCGGTGGAGGTGCCGACCACGAACGACGCCTCGCCGAACCCGCTGGCGGCGTTCGTCCCGTAGTCAGTTCCACAGCTGAGCCCGCCGGGGATTCGTCCCCGGCGGGTTTCGCTTTGGCTGGTGGGGTCGCTCGTGTTTATTGGGCCGCTTTGTGAAGTTGTCTTCACTCACAACGCTGCCGTGAAGTTACCTTCACCCGCGAGCGAGGTAAGGGCTCAGCGGCCCAGGCGACGGCGGCGCTTACCGGTCGGTCGCTTGTTGCGCAGGGCGCCGGTCGACTGGGGCTCGGCCTCGTCAGCTTCGGAGGGCTGATCCTCAGAGGGCTGTCCCTCCGCGGGCCGCTCCTCCTCGGTGGCCGGTTCCGGCGCAGCCTCGGTGACGACGGGCGTTGGTTCCGGCGCGTCGCCGGCCTCCGACTCGACCGCGACGTCCGTCTCCTCGACGACGACGGCGGCCGTCGCCTCCGTTTCGTCAGCCTCGGTTGGTTCGGCGGGCTTCGCGTCCCGCTTCTTGCCGCGGGGCTTCTTCGGTGTCGTCTCCTTGGTCGCCGTGACCTTCTCCGCTTTGACCTTCTTCGGCTTGGGTGGCTTGGGAGTTGCCGGTGGCTTCTGGGCGACGAAGGACAGATACAGCGCGAGGAACGCCAGGATCGCGATCGCCCCGGCGGCGCCGTAGACGGCGAACAGCCACGGGCCCCCAGTCTCCAGGCTGAGCCAGAACTCGGCGATCGCCGCCAGCAGGATCAGCACGCCGGCGACCGCGTGCAGCACGGCCGACCATGCCCGCAGGCGCAGCGCGATCTCCGGTGTGGGCGGCTTGGTCGACAGCGAGCCCCGCAGGATCTGCAGAACCGGCAGGCCGGCCAGGGCGATCGGGAAGGCGGTGGCGATCCGCCCGGCCGTCGCCAGCGTGGCGGGAATGTCGCCGGTCAGCACCCACCAGCGGGGGAGGATGAACAGGATGTAGAGGACGAGGCCAGTGAGGAACAAGGCAAGGTGCAATGCCCTCGCAGCGCGCCGGCTCATGCCACTCCTCGCCTGCTTGTGGAAACCCGGGGTGCGATCCAGCGCTGAAGCCGGATCGCACCCCGGGACTAGGTGCGGAGGATAGGGGATTTGAACCCCTGAGGGCTATTAACCCAACCCGCGTTCCAGGCGAGCGCCATAGGCCACTAGGCGAATCCTCCGTCGGCCATGGTAGCGGACCCGGGTCGCCGATCTCGACCTGCGGTGACGACGGTGGGCGGCCGGTACCGGTCCGGCGACGAGGGGGAAAGCGAGGTACTAGACTCGCCACCGGACCCCGCGCGGCGTCCATCCTGTGAACTCCCCCAGGGCTGGAAGGCAGCAAGGGTCAACGGGCTCTGGCGGGTGCGCGGGGTCCCCTCCTTCTTCGCCGGAAGGCGAGTCACGGCCTGACGAAAGGCGCGCGGTGTCGTTTCAGTCCCTCAGCCGTGACGAGCTCCGAGCCGAGCACGAGCAGCAGCGTCGCAACTACGCCGATCTGCAGGCCAAGAAGCTGGCCCTCGATCTGACCCGCGGCAAGCCGTCGAGTGCACAACTCGACCTGTCCAACGCGCTGCTGGCGCTGCCCGGTGACAACGACTTCCGCGACGACGACGGCACCGATACCCGCAACTACGGCGGCCAGCACGGGCTGACCGGGCTGCGGGCGATCTTCGGCGAACTGCTGGGCGTCCCGGTGCCCAACCTGATCGCCGGCAACAACGCCAGCCTGGAACTGATGCACGACACCGTCGTCTTCTCGATGCTGCACGGCGGCGTCGATTCGGCGCGGCCGTGGATTGCCGAGCCGTCGGTCAAGTTCCTGTGCCCCGCGCCGGGGTACGACCGCCATTTCTCGATCACCGAAACCCTGGGCATCGAGATGATTCCGGTCCCGATGCACGAGGACGGACCCGACGTCGACCTGATCGAGGAGCTCGTCGCCGCCGACCCGGCCATCAAGGGGATGTGGTGTGTCCCGGTGTACTCCAATCCCACCGGGGCGGTGTATTCCTGGGAGGTCGTGCGGCGTCTGGTCCAGATGCGCACCGCCGCAGACGATTTCCGGCTCTTCTGGGACAACGCCTACCCGGTGCACACCCTGACCGGGGACTTCGTGAAGCAGGTCGACGTGCTGGGCCTGGCGGCGCAGGCGGGTCACCCCAACCGGCCGTTCGTGTTCGCCTCGACCTCGAAGATCACCTTCGCCGGCGCCGGGGTGAGCTTCTTCGGCGGCTCGCTGGGCAATGTCGCCTGGTATCTGCAGTACGCGGGCAAGAAGTCGATCGGGCCGGACAAGGTCAACCAGCTGCGGCACCTGAAGTTCCTGCGGGACGCCGACGGCGTGCGCCGGCACATGCTGCGCCACCAGGAGATCCTGGCGCCAAAATTCGCGCTTGTTCTCGAGATCCTGGACAACCGGCTGTCGGACTCCAAGATCGCATCGTGGACCGACCCCAAGGGCGGTTACTTCGTCAGCCTCGACGTGCTGCCCGGCACCGCCAAGCGCACCGTCGCCCTGGCCAAAGACGCTGGGATCGCGGTCACCGACGCCGGGGCGTCGTTCCCGCTCCGGAAGGACCCCGAGGACACCAACATCCGCATCGCGCCGAGCTTCCCGCCGCTGTCCGATCTGGCCGACGCCATCGACGGGCTGGCCACCTGTGCGTTGCTCGCGGCGACGGAGAAGTTGCTGGGCTCCGAACCCGTCAGCCCGGGTCGGTAGCCTGCTGACGTGGCGCTCTACCGCAAGTACCGGCCGGCGACGTTCGCCGAGGTGGTGGGCCAGGAGCACGTCACCGAACCGCTGTCCAACGCCCTGTCGGCCGGCCGGATCAATCACGCCTACCTGTTCTCCGGGCCGCGCGGCTGCGGCAAGACGTCCTCGGCACGGATCCTCGCCCGCTCGCTGAACTGCGAGCAGGGCCCCACCCCGACGCCGTGCGGCGTCTGCGACTCGTGCATGGCACTGGCTCCCAACGGCGTGGGATCGGTCGACGTCGTCGAACTCGACGCCGCCAGCCACGGCGGTGTCGACGACACCCGCGAACTGCGCGACCGGGCGTTCTACGCGCCTGCGCAATCGCGCTACCGCATCTTCATCGTCGATGAGGCGCACATGGTCACCACGGCCGGCTTCAACGCGCTGCTGAAGATCGTCGAGGAGCCGCCGGAACATCTCATCTTCGTGTTCGCGACCACAGAACCGGAGAAGGTGCTGCCGACCATCCGGTCGCGCACGCACCACTACCCGTTCCGGCTGCTGGCGCCGCGGACCATGCGCGGGCTGATCGAGAAGATCCTCGTCTCCGAGGACGTTGAGGTCGACGACGCGGTCTTCCCTTTGGTGATCCGGGCCGGTGGCGGCTCGCCGCGCGACACCCTCAGTGTCCTGGACCAGTTGCTCGCCGGCGCCGACGACAACCGGGTGCACTACCCGCGGGCGTTGGCCCTGCTGGGCGCCACCGACGTCGCCCTGATCGACGATGCCGTCGACGCGCTGGCCGCCGGAGACCCCGCGGCGCTGTTCGGCGCCGTCGAGTCGGTGATCGACGCCGGGCACGACCCGCGCCGGTTCGCCACCGATCTGCTGGAGCGGTTCCGGGATCTCATTGTGCTGCAAGCGGTTCCGGACGCCGCGGCCCGCGGCGTCGTCGACGCGCCTGGAGACGTGCTGGAGCGGATGCGCGATCAGGCGGCCCGCCTCGGTTCGGCGACGCTGGCCCGCTACGCCGAGGTCGTGCACGCCGGGCTGGGCGAGATGCGCGGTGCCACCGCACCACGCCTGCTGCTGGAGGTGGTGTGCGCCCGGCTGCTGCTGCCCTCGGCCAGCGATACCGAATCGGCTCTGTTGCAACGCATCGAGCGCATCGAGACCCGGTTGGACATCTCCATCCCGGCTGGTGAGGCTGCGGCCAGTGCGCCCCCGTCGTCGTCCGGCAGGCAGTACGTCCGCAAGACCCAGCCCGCCGCTGCGCCGGCGCGGCAGGCCCAGCCTGAACCCGAGCCCGCGCCCGCGCCGGCGCCGAAGGCCCAGCCCGAACCTGCGCCGAGATTGCAGCCACGCACGCCCAGTGCCGCCGCGGAGCATCCTGACGTCGATCTCGGTGCGCCGGGGAAGCCGGCCGCGGAGAAGCCGGTACCGGAGCCCGTGGCGCCGGCGGCGGCAGCGCTACCTGGCGAACCGGATGCGGCGGCGGTGCGCAGCATGTGGTCCACCGTGCGTGAAAAGGTCAGAGCGAGAAACAAGGTGATCGACGTGATGCTGGCGGATGCCATCGTGCGGGCCGTCGACGGCGACACGCTGGTCCTCGCTCACAAGGCGCCGGCGCTGGCCAAGCGTCTGATGGAACAGCACAACGCCGACGTCATCCGCGACGCCCTCAAGGACGCCCTCGGCGTCAACTGGCGGTTGCGCTGCGAGGTGGGGGCCGGCGAACCTGCCCCCGTCGATGAACCGTTGCCACCGGAGCCGCAGCCCGACCCCGTCGACCCTCAGCGTGCCGAGGAGGACGAGTTGATCGCCGAAGCCGTCCGCGGGAGCGCCGAGGCAACCGCACCCCGACGTGACCCCGAGGAAGCGGCGCTCGAACTGCTACAGACCGAACTCGGCGCTCGGCGCATCGACGGCTGACTCAACGGTCCACTAACGCCGGCATCCCCCGGTGATGGGCGGCCAATGCTCCTCCATTGGTCGCATGACTACGCTGGGCCGCACCCGCAGCCGATGCACCCCTAAAGGCTGCCGACACACCGAGGAGCCTCAATGGGACAGGTCAGCGCCTCCAGCACCATCCTGATCAACGCCGATCCGAAGACCGTGCTGAACGCCGTCGCCGACTACCGCGACGTCCGCCCGAAGATCCTCTCGTCCAACTACAGCCAGTACCGGGTGCTCGAGGGCGGCAAGGGTCAGGGCACCGTGGCGGCCTGGAAGCTGCAGGCCACCAAGTCCCGGTCGCGCGACGTGGAGGCCAGCGTCGACGTCGCCGGGCACACTGTCATCGAGAAGGACGCCAACTCCTCCCTGGTGACCAACTGGACCGTCGCCCCGGCGGGCCCGGGCTCGAGCGTCACCGTGAAGACCACGTGGAAGGGCGCCGGCGGCATCAAGGGCTTCTTCGAGAAGACCTTCGCCCCGCTGGGCCTGCGCAAGATTCAGGATGAGGTGCTGGAGAACCTCAAGAAGGTCGTCGAGACATCTGGCTAGCTGGTCCGGGGCGGCTGGGTCTGGAGGAAGGCCACCACGCCCTTGACCACGGCGTCGGCGTATTTCTGCCGGCCGTCCTGGCTCTCCATCAGCGCCGAGTCGATCGGGTTCTTCATGTTGCCCATCTCGACGAGGATCGACGGGTACTGGGCGAGGTTCAGGCCGGCGATGTCCGAGCGGGGGTTGAGCCCGTCGGTGCCGATGTAGGTCGACGGCGGGATGCCCGCGGCGGCCAACTGATCACGCATCGCGCGGGCGAACTGCACCGACTGCACCGCCTGGGTGGCGTTCAGCGGGGGAGCGGAGTACAGCACGTGGAAGCCGCGGCCGGTCGGCGGGCCGCCATCGGCGTGGATCGACACCACCGCGTTGGGCTGCAGGGCGTTGGCCATGGCCGCGCGTTCATCGACGCACGGTCCCACCTGGTCGTCGTTGCCGCGCGACATCGCGGTGCGCACGCCGAGCTGGGTCAGCTGCTGGCGGATCAGCAGCACGGTGTCCCAGTTGAAGGTGTGCTCGGGAAAGCCGTCGGCGGTCGCGGTGCCGCTGGCCTGACAGTCCTTGGTGTCGCCGCGGCCGGTGGGCACCTGGCGGGTCATGTTGGCGTCGTTGGCGCCGTTGTGACCGGGGTCGAGGAAGACGATCATGCCGGCGATGCCGCCCGGTGCGGCGTGGGAGACCGGTGCCTGCAGTGGCGACGCGGCGAGCATCAGCGCGCTGGACGCGACGGCCACGACACGCAACTTCAACACGCCCGCAACCGTAAACCCTGGGCGACTAGGCTTGAAAGTCAGCAGGGGCCGGAAACGCCAGGCTGCAACAGACTCGAGACCATAACGCAAGGAGACCGTCATGCAACCCGGTGACCCCGGCGACCTGGGAGCTTTCGGCCTCCAACCCCAACAGCCGCAGCTGCCCCCGGAGGCCGTTGCCGGCCTGCAGCAGTTGCAGGCGGCGCTGGTGCAGGCGCACCAGATGCAGCACAAGCTGATGGAGGCCCAGCAGCAGATCGCCGCGACCCAGGTAGAGGGACAGTCCGGCGGCGGTCTGGTGAGGGTGGCCCTGAACGGCAGCGGTGAGGTGCTGGGCATCCACATCGATCCCAAGGTGGTCAAGCCCGACGAGGTGGAGATCCTGCAGGATCTCATCCTCGTCGCATTGCGCAATGCGGCCGACACCATGCGGGAGACCGTCAAGGAGGTCCTCGGTCCGCTCGCCGAGGCCGCCGGCCAGGCAGCGCCGGAGTAGGCCGTTGTTCGAGGGCCCCGTCCAGGATCTGATCGACGAACTCGGCAAGCTGCCGGGTATCGGGCCCAAGAGCGCGCAGCGGATCGCGTTCCACCTGATCTCCGTCGAGCCCCCCGAGATCGACCGCCTCACCGCGGTGCTGTCGCGGGTGCGCGACGGGATCCAGTTCTGCGAGGTCTGCGGAAACGTCTCCGATGCCGAGCGCTGCCGCATCTGCGGCGACGCCCGGCGAGACGGGTCGATGGTGTGCGTCGTCGAGGAACCCAAGGACGTCCAGGCCGTCGAACGCACCCGGGAGTTCCGCGGCCGCTACCACGTGCTCGGTGGCGCGCTGGATCCGCTGTCCGGCATCGGACCCGATCAGCTGCGAATTCGCCAGCTGCTCAACAGGATCGGTGAACGGGTCGACGGCGTGGACATCACCGAGGTGATCATCGCGACCGACCCGAACACCGAGGGCGAGGCCACCGCCACCTACCTGGTCCGCATCCTGCGCGACATCCCGGGCCTGACGGTCAGCCGCATCGCCTCGGGCCTGCCGATGGGCGGCGACCTCGAGTTCGCCGACGAGCTGACGCTCGGCCGCGCCCTGTCCGGGCGCCGCGCGATGGTCTAGGTCCCGGGCCCTTCCCGCCCAAACCAACAAACGGGCGGAAAAGTCCGAGAGATCTTCGCCATTTCGTCGATCTCGGTGGACTGTCGGACCCCGTCGGCATGATCACTCGGCATGGTTGAGGTCTTCTTGGGTC
>WBZP01007825.1_pt1 | contig 10222 bp, 9 predicted proteins | sample 5204301 | NCBI WGS metagenome assembly WBZP01 (sample SAMN12412401, study PRJNA552823) | activated sludge metagenome | isolation source: activated sludge from nitrification reactor of wastewater treatment plant... | place: USA: Pennsylvania | collected 2017 | reverse complement strand
ACCCGGTCGTGGCGCGTGGCGTCAGTCTGGGTTCTTGAGCGCTGCAGCCTGCGGTGAATCTGAGTCAGTTAAAGAGGTAGTCCAGGCTGCTCAGCATGATCAAGAATCTGGTTAGTCGCCCCATGAACACCATCGCCAGGAAGCTGCTCAGACGGAACCTCAACTGTCCGGCGATCACGGTCAGCAGGTAGAGCGGGGGGATGCTGATGAAGGCGCTCACCAGGACCAGCAACGACGTACTCCAGGGGTGGGCTTCGATGCGGGCACGCCACAAGTCGTAGGAACGCTGCCACTTGTCGGAGCTGATTTTGCGCCGAAACCACGGCAGCGTCGTAGCCCGGACTGACAGCCAATACAAGATCGCCTTGCCGACAGTTTGACCAGTCGCAGCCGCGATCGCGAGGACGATCGCGGCGGTGCCATGGACTGAGTTCGCGACCGCCACCAGGTATGCCTCGATGCTGATCACCGGGACGACGGCAGACAACAAGCCCACGACCGCTCCCCAAGCCCACTCCACCCCGCCACCCTAGATTGGGGGCCCGTTTCGCCGACGCGCCGGGTTTTTCGGGTGACGCGCCGGGTTTTTCGGGTGACGCGCCGGGTTTTTCGGGTGACGCGCCGCGTTAGTGCGGTGATGCGCCGGGTTTTTCGGGTGAGCCGCCGGGTTTTTCGGGTGAGCCGCCGGGTTTTCCGGGTGAGCCGCCGGGTTTTTCGGGTGACGCGCCGGGTTTTCCGGGTGAGCCGCCGGGTTTTCCGGGTGAGCCGCCGGGTTTTCCGGGTGAGCCGCCGGGTTTTCCGGGTGACGCGCCGGGTTTTCCGGGTGAGCCGCCGGGTTTTTCGGGTGACGCGCCGGGTTTTCCGGGTGATGCGTCGCGTTATTGCGGTGATGCGCCGGGTCTTTGCCATTTCGTGGATCGGCTCGTCTCAAACATGTCGACGGCTCGTGAATAACCGGGCGGCTCGGCCTAACTTTTGGGCGCGTCAGCCGAATAACTGGGCGCGTCGGCCGAACTTCCTGGCGCTTCGGCAGAACGACTGGGCGCGTCGGCCGAACTTCCTGGCGCTTCGGCACCAAGTCAGTAGAGGAGCGCGGTGGCGGGGCTGTTGAGGATGGCGGCGACGTCGGAGAGGAACCGTGAACCCTTCTCTCCGTCGATGTGGCGGTGGTCGAAACTCAGGGCGAGGGTGGCGACGTCGCGGATTTCGATCCGTTCTGAGGCGCCGGTGCCCACCACCCACGGCGTACGACGACTGGCCCCGAAGCACAAGATCGCCGACTCACCCGGATTGATGATCGGGGTGCCGCCGTCGATGCCGAATACGCCGACGTTGGTGATCGTGAAGGTGCCGCCGCTCATGTCGGCAGGCTGGGTGCGGCCGTCCTTGGCGGTGCGGATCAGGTCGCGCAACGCAGTGGCGAGTTCGACCAAGCCCATCGAGTCGGCCCCCTTGATGTTGGGTACGACGAGCCCGCGGGGTGTCGCGGCCGCGATCCCCAGATTCACATAGCGCTTGAACACGACTTCACCGGCAGCGGCATCCCAGGTCGAGTTCACCTCCGGCGTACGTCGGATGGCCAGCGATACCGCCATCGCCACCACCAACAGCGGACTCACTTTGAGGTCGGCCAACTCAGGCTGCTTCTTGAGTGCCTCGACGAACTCCAGAGTCCCGGTCACATCGACGCTGACCCACTCGGTCACATGGGGTGCGGTGAAGGCCGAGGCGACCATGGCTTCGGCCATCACTTTGCGCACACCCTTGATCGGTTCGCGCCATTCGCGGGCGCTGTCGTCGACGGGGCTGGATGAGCCATCGGAGCCAACTCGTATGACGTCCTCGCGGGTGACCACCCCGCCTTCACCCGACCCAACCAAAGTACTCAAGTCAATCCCCATCGAGCGGGCCAAGAACCGCACCGGTGGCTTGGCCAACGGTCGGGCCACTATGGCGGGTTCAGGATCGGGTTCAGCGACGACCGGTTCGGGTGCAGGGGCGGCTGCCGCCGCCGTACGACGAGCCCGCCGAGTCACCACATCAGCCTTTGGCCCATAGCCCACGAGCGTCGCGTTGCCTTCGGGCGGGATATTGGTGTCGATCGGTTCGTGCGCCGAGCCAGCCGCGCCGATCCGGATGATCGGGGTGCCCACTGCGACGGTGCTGCCCTCGGCCACAAGCAGCGCCGCCACCTCACCGGCGTAGGGCGAGGGCAACTCAACCAGCGATTTGGCGGTCTCGATCTCAACGACAACATCGTTGATCGCGACCGTGTCACCGACCTGGACCTTCCAGGAGATGATCTCGGCTTCGGTGAGGCCTTCGCCGACGTCGGGCAACAAATACTCGGGCAACGCTCCTCCTGAACTTAGAACGCAAACGTGCGGTCGACCGCGTCGAGCACCCGATCGAGATCGGGCAGCCAGTGCTCCTCGATCCGCGCGGGCGGATAGGGGGTGTCGAAGCCACCGACTCGCAAAACCGGCGCTTCGAGGGAGTAGAAGCACTGCTCGGTGATCCGGGCGGCGATTTCTGAGCCCATGCCGAGATTCACATGGGCTTCATGTACGACGACAGCCCGGCCGGTTCGGCGTACCGAGCTATAAACCGGACCGAGGTCGAGCGGTGAGAGAGTGCGCAGATCGATCACCTCGAGCGATCGCCCCTCCTGCTCAGCCGCGGTCGCGGCGGTGAGGCAGGTCTTCACCGTCGGTCCGTAGGTGACCAAAGTGGCGTCGGTGCCAGCTCGGACCACTCGCGTCTGAAACAGCGGATCGGGGGTAGCTTCGAGGTCAATCTCGACCTTCTCGCCGTGATATTGCCGCTTGGGCTCGAAGAAGATCACCGGATCGTCGTGGGCGATCGCCTGTTGAATCATCCAGTAGCCGTCGATGGGGTTGGAGCAGACCACCACTTTGAGTCCCGGGGTGTGGGCGAACTGTGCTTCTGGTGATTCGGAGTGATGCTCCACTGCACCGATGCCACCGCCAAACGGGATCCTGATCACCATCGGCATCTTGACGTGGCCCTGGGTGCGGAAGTGGAGTTTGGCGACTTGGCTGACGATCTGGTCGTAGGCCGGATAAACGAATCCGTCGAACTGGATCTCACACACCGGTCGATAGCCACGCATGGCCAGTCCGACCGCCGTACCGATGATGCCGGATTCGGCCAGCGGTGAATCGATCACCCGATCTTCGCCGAAGTCCTTCTGTAGTCCGTCGGTGATCCGGAAGACCCCGCCGAGCTTGCCGACGTCTTCGCCCATGATCAGGACCTGGGGGTCGTCTTCCATTGCTTTGCGGAGCCCGGCGTTGAGCGCCTTGGCCAAGGTGAAGGTCATCAGAACGCTCCCGCCACCTGCTGGTGCGCTTGCGCGGCACTGGCTGACAAGGCGTGCTCTTCGTCGGCGAACCCGTCGAGATAGGCAGTGAACTCCTCGCGTTGCTCGACCAGTTCGGGGGTGATCTCGGCGAAGACATCGTCAAAGACCCGCATCGGACTCGGATCTGGCAGCGTCTTGCAGCCCTCTCGCAACCGCACCCCGAGCGCATCGGCCTCGGCATTGACCTCGTCGAAGAAGTCGTGGCTGGTGTCCGTGTGCCGCAGCAGATAAACCCGCACCCGCTCGATCGGATCGCGTAGTTTCCAGCGCTCGACGTCACCAGAGAGGCGATAGCGGGTCGGGTCGTCGGTCGTGGTGTGGGCACCCATGCGATAGGTGTAGGCCTCCACAAAACTAGGCCCATTGCCGCTTCGGGCACGTTTGAGGGCGCGCTGCATGACGGCGTACGTCGCGAGCACGTCGTTGCCGTCGACCCGCACCCCCGGGAAGCCGAACCCAAGTGCTCGTTGATAGAGCGGGATCCGGGTCTGGCGTTCGATCGGTTCGGAGATTGCCCACTGGTTGTTTTGGCAGAAGAACACCACCGGCGCGTTGTAGGAGGCGGCGAAGATGAACGACTCGTTGACGTCACCTTGGCTGCTCGCACCGTCGCCGAAATGGGCCACCACGGCGGCGTCGCGGTCGGGGTCGTCCGTGCCGACCGCCCCATCGCGCTGGATGCCCATCGCATATCCAGTGGCGTGCAAACACTGAGCGCCGATCACGATCGTGTAGGGGGCGAAGTTGTGGACACCGGGGTCCCAGGCCCCTTGGTCGACGCCGCGAAACAGCGCCAGAAGCCGCAGCGGATCGACACCACGCATCCAGGCCACGCCGTGTTCGCGATAGGTCGGAAAGACGTAGTCCTGCTTGCGCAGCGCCGCACCGGCGCCTACTTGGGCGGCCTCTTGGCCAAGCAGTTGAGCCCACAGGCCGAGCTCGCCATGCCGCTGCAGCGCGGTGGCCTCGCTGTCGAGGCGCCGAATCAGCGCCATGTTGCGATAGAACGAGCGGATTGCTTCGGTCTCGGTCTGCCCCTCAGGCGGAGTGAAGGCAAACTCCGGGTGCTCGACCCGCTCGCCCTCCGGGGTGAGGAGCTGGATCAGTTCCGGGCCTGCTTCATAGGTCAAATGGGGACCGAACGTATGACTCATCGAGGCACTCCTGGGGTGATGGAGCAAGCTTGGCGAGGCCGTCGCAGATGCCGACATGGGTGGCGTCGACTCTACGACGATGTGACCCCGAACACATCCGGGATCGAAGTCAACCTAGTCAGAGGTCGACTGATTTGGCCAACTAGCGATCGAGTTAGTCGACGCGGTTGCCGTGCTCGTCGTACTCCACACCCTGGAAGTCAACGTTGCCGCGGGAGTTGACGATCGAGGTGGTCAGGCTGGTGCCGAGGACCCCCTGGCGGTCGAAGACAGTCGCCGTACCGATGGCGATGCCGTCGCTTTCGACGTGATCGACAGCTTCGAGCCCGACCTCCAGGCCGCAGGCCGGACGAGCCAGCGTCAAGGTCACGTCGGCGTTGATGAACTCCACGCCCTTGTCGCCCCAGTTGGTGACCAGGCTGGTGGAGTCGGCGATCCCGGCCACCGCCTGGAACGGCGATGGCACTTCGCCCAGGACCGTGGGCAGAGCGGTCTGCCAGGTCTGTTTGCGCCCGGCATTCTGATGGTGACCGAAGTTGTCCGACCAAGGGGCGTCACTCTTGAAGAACGGCACGCGGGGTTCTTCTGAGGCGGGCACTTGGTCCAGTGGTGGCGGGCTGGGCCGTTCCCCTGAATGCCAGACCACCCCCGATGGGCTCTGGGTCGCTTTGAGGAAAGCGAAGGAAGCGCGCGCCATCGGCACGCCGTCTTGAGTCAACTCCACATCAACCAGTGCGATTCGCGGGCCCTCGCGCACGACTGTGGTCGCGAAGGTGCAATCGGCCAGTGGTACGGCGCGGAACAGGTCGACCGTCATACGGACTGGTCGCAGATCCGCGCGGTGGGTCAACGCGCCCTCGGCGTAGCGAGCCAGAGCGCTGCTGATCGCGACACCGTGCATCTGACCACCCGCCCACAAGCTCTGGGCGATCTCGGTCGGGCGCAGCACACCCGGGTCGTCGGTGCGCTTGAAGAAGGCTAGGTCCACATAGGGAGGCTAGCCAGGCACGGTGCCGCGTGGTCTGCCGCTCGACGTGATGCTGGTCTCCTGCTGGTCACCACCGAGCGCGGTGCACGACCTCATCCATTGACCGTCGCGCTCTCCTCGACGGTGAGCCGGAGGCCCCTCCCGGTGTGGGGTAGCCGATTGTGATCGCGCCGATTGGGTCGTGGTCGTCGGGGATGCCGAAGCTCTCGCGCACGGCGCTTTCGCGCTCGGGTGGAATCCCGAAGAAGCAGGCTCCCAAGCCCTCGTCGACGGCGGTGAGCAGGATCAAGAGGCTGGCCATGGCAGCGTCCATGTGCCAAAACGGCATCGGCCATCGGGCCTCGTCGCGATCGGTCCAGCCCTTGTCTGGTTCGGTATAGCGGTCGAGGTAGGCGGCTCGGGAACTCAGCGGAATCACCAGCACCGGCGCGTTCGACATCCCGCGCAGCCAGGCGTCCGGGGCGATGTCGTTGGTCGTCGTGGCTGCCCAGAACCGGCTCACATCCTCGGGCTGGTCGAGCACGAGGAAGGCCCAGCCTTGGCTGAAGCCGGCACTGGGTGCGCGCACGGCGTTGGCGAGTGCCCGATCGACCACTTCCTTCGGGACAGGGGTGGAGGAGTAGTTGCGGACCATGCGGCGGCGTCGTACGACGTCGGCAAACTCCATCGGACACCCCTGGTCGCAGTGCTGCAGTCTCGGATCTCAGACCACCCGGGGCTGCGGTTCATTGACCGCTCAGCATGGCACGGGTGGACTAGGGCGGTGGGCTTTGAGGAGATGTGGCGCGACCTGAGTCCGATTGGACGAGCTGCCTCGGGCGGATACTTCCGACAGCCCTTCACCTCCGCCGAGCGCGAATGCGCGGCGTGGTTCGTCGAGCAGGCCGCACGACGTGGCCTGACGGTGGAGACCGACGGAATCGGCAACATGGTGGCCTGGTGGGGACCCGCCGACGGCCCGGCCGTGGTCACCGGATCCCACCTGGACTCTGTGCTCGATGGCGGGGCGTTCGACGGCCCGCTCGGTGTGGTCTCGGCGTTGGCGGCAGTCGACCTGCTGCGCGCGCGCGGAGTGCAACCAGACAAACGGCTCGGGGTCTCGGTGTTTGTCGAAGAGGAAGGCTCGCGGTTTCCGTTGGCCTGTCTGGGCTCCCGCCTTGCCGTGGGTACGACGACGCCGGATCAGGCCGCGACGATGACCGACCGCGACGGAGTCAGCTTCGAAGCAGCGATGGTCGCGGCCGGGCTCAGCCCCGACCTCGGCCCTAGTCGCTGGCTTCGCGACGTCTCGGCCTTTGTGGAACTGCACGTAGAGCAGGGTCGACACCTCGTGGACGTCGATGAACCGGTGGCGCTGGCCTCCCAGATCTGGCCACACGGTCGCTATCGCTTCGAGTTCACCGGTGAGGCCAACCACGCTGGCACTACGCGGATGGAGGACCGTCGTGACCCGATGCTCAGCTATGCGGTGACCGCGCTGGCGGCCAATAAGCAGGCGCGATTGGCCGGTCAACGAGCCACCTTCGGGCGGGTCGCGGTCGAGCCCAACGGCACCAACGCGATCCCCTCGAAGGTCACTGCGTGGCTGGATGCGCGCTGTGACAGTCCGCAACGTCAGGCTGACCTGGTGGCTGCGATCGAGCGCCAGGCCAGGGAACGCTGCGAGCGTGACGGCACCTCGTTGGTTGTCGTCGCGGAGTCGGTCAGCGCAGCCGTCGAGTTCGACCCCGCCTTGGCGGACCAGATCGGTGGTCACCTTCCGCGGATCCCCACTCAGGCAGGCCACGACGCTGGCATTCTCAGCGCGGCTGGTATTCCGACCGCCATGCTGTTTGTGCGCAATCCGACCGGTGTGTCGCACTCGCCGGCCGAGCATGCCGAACTCCACGACTGCCTGGCTGGTGTCGACGCTCTCGCTGCAGTGCTGGAGGGACTGATTCGGTGAGGCTGCTGCTGGAGAGGGCACTGTTGCCTCACGGGGTCGCCGATGATGTCGAGGTGCTCATCGAGGGCGGCCGCTTTGTCGACGTACGTCCAGGGTTGCGGGATTCGGCGGCCACGCGGGTTGACGGGCTGACCATTCCAGGCCTGGCCAACTGCCACTCCCACGCCTTTCATCGGGCATTGCGCGGTCATACCCAGGCGGAGCGGGGGAGCTTTTGGACCTGGCGGGAGCAGATGTATGCCGTCGCCGAACGGCTCACCCCGGACTCCTACTACGCGCTGGCTCGAGCCACCTATGCCGAGATGGTCAGCACGGGGATCACCACCGTGGGGGAGTTCCACTATTTGCATCATGGTCCCGGCGGCACGGCGTACGACGACCCCAACGCGATGGGCAAGGCATTGATCGCAGCCGCAACTGATGTCGGCTTGCGGATCACCCTGCTCGACACCTGCTATCTGGCCAGCGGCTTCGGCACGCCACCCGAAGGCGTGCAGCAGCGCTACTCCGATGGCACCGCTGAAGCATGGGCTGCGCGAGTAGCGGATCTGAGCGAGTCGCCGACCAGTCGGATCGGAGCAGCGATCCACTCAGTGCGGGCAGTCCCGGCTGATCAACTCAGCACCGTCGTTGCTGCGGCCGACGGCGGGCCGTTGCACGTGCATCTGAGTGAGCAAGTGGCGGAGAACGAGGCATGTCAAGCAGCCCATCACTGCACACCGACTGAATTGCTGCACGATCACGGAGTTCTCCACAGTGCAACCAGCGCCGTGCATGCAACGCATCTGACCGAGAGTGACATCGACCTGCTCGGCGCCGCGCAGACAACCTCTTGCTTCTGTCCCACCACCGAACGCGACCTCGGTGATGGGATCGGGCCGAGCCGGGCTTTGCATGGCGCGGGCAGTCGGCTCAGCCTCGGCTCCGACAGTCATGCGGTGATCGATCTGTTTGAGGAGATGCGCGCGTTGGAGATGAATGAGCGGCTGCGCACTCAACAGCGCGGGCACTGGTCCGGAGCCGAATTGGTCGCGGCGGCGACTCGTCATGACTCGCTGGGCTGGTCTGACGTCGGGCAGATCGCCATCGGGCAACGGGCCGATCTGGTGAATCTGGCGACGGACTCGCCGACTACCGCTGCCACTGGAGCGTCATACGAGTCGGTCGCCATGGCGACCAGTGCGTATGACGTCCGAAGGGTCTGGATCGACGGCGTACGCCGACTTGACGGTGATCGGGCCCAAGTCGGCGCCGATCTGACCAAGGCAATCGAGGAGGTACGCCGATGACCTCGGCGCTGTTGACCAACATCGGCGAATTGCTCGTCGATCCCGACCTGCCGCCACTGCTTGACGCGGCAGTGGTCGTCGAATCTGGACGGGTGGCCTGGGTCGGACCGCGCAGCGATGCGCCCCCCGCAGACATCGGCCGTGACTTGGGTGGCCGGGCGGTGATTCCGGGATTCGTCGACTCACACTCGCACTTGGTGTTTGCCGGTGAGCGCAGCGCCGAGTTTGCCGCCCGCATGGCTGGCCAGCCCTACGCCGCCGGGGGGATCCGCACCACCGTTGCAGCCACTCGCGCAGCCACCGATGAACAACTCACTGCCCACGTCGCCCGGCATGTGGGCGAGATGCATCGTCAGGGAACCACCACGGTGGAGATCAAGTCCGGCTATGGGCTGACCGTGGTCGACGAGGCCCGATCCCTAGCGATTGCTCGGGAGTTCACCGACCAGACCACTTATCTGGGCGCGCACGTCGTACCTCTGGAGTACGCCGACGACCCAGCCGCCTACGTCGAACTCGTCACCGGACCGATGCTCACCGCCGCCGCCCCTCATGCCACGTGGATCGACGTGTTCTGCGAGCAAGGGGCCTTTGACGCCGACCAAGCGCGCACGATCCTGCTGGCCGGGGCGGCCGCCGGTCTGCGGGGTCGGTTGCACGCCAACCAATTGAGATACGGGCCCGGCGTGCAGTTGGCGTGCGAACTGGGGCTCGTCGCCGTCGACCATTGCACCTACCTCAGCGACCACGATGTCGAGGCGCTCGCCGACTCTGGCACGGTCGCGACGCTTTTGCCGGGCGTGGAGTTCTCCACTCGGCAGCCTTATCCCGACGCGGCTGCCCTCCTTCGCGCTGGCGTGCGGATTGCCATTGCCAGCGACTGCAATCCGGGCTCCTGCTACACCTCCTCGATGCCGCTGTGCATCGCCTTGGCGGTGCGCGAGATGGGGCTCACCCCCCAGCAGGCGGTGCGCGCGGCCACCCGCGGGGGCGCTGATGCGTTGGGGCTGACCGATGTTGGCCACCTTGATGTTGGGGCGCGGGCGCATCTTGTCGTGCTCGATGCGCCGTCATACGTCCACCTGGCCTACCGCCCCGGCGTACCACTGGTGGCGGACGTGCTCACCTGAGCCGCAACCACGGGCGCGTCGGCCGAAGAACTGGGCGCGTCGGCCGAAGAACTGGGCGCGTCGGCCGAAGAACTGGGCGCGTCGGCCGAAGAACTGGGCGCGTCGGCGGGTGGCTTAGAGCAACAAATAGGGCACTTGCCCGATGCATCGGACTACCTCAGACCGGCAACGTAGAGCGTGGAAGAAGTAGCTGAGTTGCTAAGGAAGGGGGGATCATGCACCGCATCGACGGTTATAGCGCCGAGGTTCAGTGGCGTCGCGAGCGCATGAAGGCTGAGATGGGGCGCCCGCACTTGTTGCGTCGCGTTCTGGCTCGCGTAGCTGCCGCCCG
>WBZP01007823.1_pt1 | contig 10223 bp, 9 predicted proteins | sample 5204301 | NCBI WGS metagenome assembly WBZP01 (sample SAMN12412401, study PRJNA552823) | activated sludge metagenome | isolation source: activated sludge from nitrification reactor of wastewater treatment plant... | place: USA: Pennsylvania | collected 2017 | reverse complement strand
CGTCAATAACTATTGGTGCCGGTCGCTTCCCGCTGAGTAACTTAGCAGATAAATCAAAACGCTTTTGCACCCGCTCGTTATCAAGCTTGGAGCGTAAATCGATAATTGCATAGGGTTTGTCTATTGGGTGACTGCTCCAACCTAAAAATTCATTATGATTAAATTCCGGATATGCATTACACCACGCGACGTTCTTTGCGTTTTCATTGAAGCTAATCTTCCATTTATACGCTGCAGGGAATAGTTCAGTGCTGCTATAAATAACAGGAGTTTTGCCAATGACTTCAAGTGCGATCTGCTTTGCAATGTTCTGCTTTGTTGGTACATCAGGTCGCCAGCCCGCTAGCTGTTGTTTAAACCACTGCGCTGTCGACTCTAGATCGTCTACACACTTGCTATCAACGATGTGAGCACCTACCAATAGGCTAACCAAGGCTTTTAGCCCGTACAACGCAGCAAAACGCGGCTGAGAAGCCGGGGGTAGCACAATATAGGGGTAGCCTTTTTGTTGGGCTCGCTCAATAAGCGCACCCCCACCAGCAATAATCACAATCTGTGCATTCTTTTCGCCGGCAGCCTCTAGTGCTGTAATGGTCTCTTCTGTGTTACCACTATAACTTGAAGCTATAAAAAGGGTATGAGTATCAACGTATTGCGGAATAGCGTAATTACGGCAAATTTCAAATGGTATGCTATAGCCTGGCCACGTCGTACTTAAAAGCGCCCCAAGGGCAGAGCCCCCCATTCCGGCATATACTATTTTCTCTATATTGTTCGCATTTATGTTCGAAACAGGCTCAAATTCATGAACAATTTGTTGCCATTGCTTTTCTGCAATACCTAACGCGTCTTGTGCGTCGCGTTCATGAATCATTTTTAAATCATCTAGCATTTTTTCACCTCGTTATCTATGTAAACTATAGCACGTACGCATATTCATAAATACTTCTTACATAGATGCACATTTTTCGGTATACTACATACAAGCATAAGAAAAATAAGGGGGTGGATATGTTTGGCACCGATAACAGCCAACAAACATTTGCAGCGCCAGCGGCCGCGCAAACAAACGAAGAAGATATTATGAAAAACGGAAGTCTTGAGCAACCAGACACCGTATCTGGTGCACACCAGCCAAATGACGGTGCAACTACTGTTGATACTACAAATATTTTTTCTACTACACCGGTAGCAGATCCTTTTGGAACAAGCACATCAACCGGTGCAACAACAGTCGTGGCCGACACATCCACACCAACCACACAGCATGACGACCCTAGTCTGCTCGATATTAAGCAGCAAGCATTACAACATTTATCTCCATTAGTGGAGCATCTTGATCAAGCGCCAGAAGAAAAGTTCAAAACAACGATGATGATGATTCAAGCATCTGATGACAAGTCACTTGTCCCAGCGGCATTTGAAGCGGCAAAACAGATAGAGAGTGATAAAGTACGCGCACAAGCCTTACTTGATATCATTAACGAAATTAACTATTTTACACAAAAATAGTTCTTACGCCCCCAACAACAAAAACTCCCCTTCTATATGGGGAGTTTTTGTTTTGCCTCGCTTATTTCATGAAAACACTTGGCTCAGCATAGAATGCTTAACCGGCTCTGTTCTGTGGGCGACTGCTTCGGTGTCACTGCGAACACTTTGCAGATGCCCATGCATTGTACCCAAACGCGCTTCTATGGCATTAAGCCGGCGACTTATAAGGTCAAGCTGTGCAACAATTTGTTGATTGCACACTTGTTGCTGCCGAAATGGCTGACCTAACTTATCCATAAACCTATCACGTGATGCATCAAGTGCTCGCTGCATGTCATTTTGATTAAACATTTTTTGCGACACATTGTTCATGGCACTATTTAAGTCGTTCTTTGTCGCAACTTGCCCCAGTATACTATCGCGTAATTGCTGGACAGCTTGTTGCAGCTCTTGTTTGTTCAGTGGTTGCATATCTACCCCCTTATACGTACTACTATTTTTAGTCCGTTTTATTTGGATATTTGACCACGTATCAAAAAGCTACTATCTATCGAGTGCGCCCTCCTTTTTAGTTAGCTACCGTACCTGATATTTTTGTATTGTTATGCATTGACCAATCAGGCAATGACGTCATGAAAGTCTGCTTCTTCTTGTATCGTTATTGCATTTTAAACACCGATAAAACCAAAAGCTTGATTACCTATAGTATACCACGACGTGTCTAGTAGGTGACTATTGATTTTTTCGAACTATATGCCTGCCATAGGCAGCGCCAGTCGCCAATATGAATGTAGTCATAAATACACTAAGCAATGCACCCGTGCCAGTGTTAGGAACGGTATTCGGAGTGCTCACCGCACCGGTTGCGGGAGTTGTCGCCGTACTGGCTGTATTATTCGGCTGATTTTCGGCTGACTGTGAAGATGATACCCCCTGGGGCTCACCAATCGGCTGATCCGTTGTTGTGGCGGTAGATGGTGTTGTGTTTTCGGCTGGCTCTGAAGTAGTACTCTGAGCTGTGCTGTCATTTGATACCTGCTCAGAAGTTGTAGCGACTGTAGCGTCATCTTGATTTATTCGATTATAGGCCCATTTACCAGCGCTAAATAGTAACACCGCCAAAGCAGCAATCATCACTAACGTAAACAAAATTGAAGCAAGCGCCATGGGGCGAGTTGCAGTATCTGCTGAATTTAAATAATCACTTTGTGCCCCACCGCTATTGTCTTGACGTTTCATCCAGGCCATAGCTACTCCTTAGTCTTGTAAAGCATTGTACACTACCCACTATTGCAAATTCAAATAATTATTATATACATTTAGCATAAGTAAAAAGAGCCTTCGGTGAGGCTCTTTTTAGAATTACGCATTCACCAGTGGTCTTACATCATGCCACCCATTGCGCCCATATCTGGAGCGGCTGGGGTTTTTTCTGGTATCTCTACCACGAGCGCACCCATGGTCATAGTTGTACCGGCAATTGATACAGCATTTTGAACTGCTTCTTTTGTAACAGTTGCTGGGTCAATGATACCCGCAGCCTTCAAGTCGACGAGCTTTTCTGGACTATTAACGTTTATTCCCTGCCCGGCCTTTGCCGTACGCACCTGTGGCAACCACTCATCGGCGTTTAAACCAGAGTTTGTAAGCAGTATGCGGAACGGCTGTTCGAGCGCGTTTTTTAATAGCTGCTTCCCAGCCGATTCTGCATCCGTGCCAGTTGTTTTGATAGAAGCAGCTGCGTTAACAAGCGTAACGCCACCACCAGGCACGATACCTTCATCGAGTGCCGCCTTAACAGCCGCTACCGCGTCATCAACACGATATTTCTTCTCTTCTATCTCGGTTTCTGTTGCGCCACCAACTTTTATGACTGCAACTTTGCCCTTCAGCGCTGCACGGCGCTTATCAAGGTTTTCTTTGTCGTATTCACTGCTTGCGGCATCGGCCTGCGCAGCTATTTGCTTAATGCGTGCTTCAACTTCAATTGGGTTACCGGCGCCTTCAATAATTGTGGTGTCGTCTTTAGTAACAATCACTTTTCGCGCACTTCCAACAAAGCTTAAATCTGCGTTTTCAAATGTGTGACCTTGCTCTTCGGTAATAACGGTTGCGCCGGTCAAAATAGCAATATCTTGCAAAATGTCTTTGCGGCGATCACCAAACGCGGGCGCCTTCACAGCAACTGTGTTAAAGACTCCTTTTAGCTTGTTGAGTACTAATGTTGCCAGCGCCTCTGCCTCAACATCTTCGGCCACAAGTACTAAGTCTTTTTTACCAGCTTGGGCAAGCTTTTCTAGTATTGGCAAAAACTCTTGGACGCTAGTAATTTTCTTATCCGTTACCACGACAGCTGGTTTTTCATAGACAGCTTCCATTCGGTTCGGGTCGGTAACAAAATATGGGCTTACAAAACCACGATCAATCGTAAAGCCTTCTACCACTTCGCTTTCAAGCCCTAATCCTTGCCCCTGCTCTACAGTCACAACACCTTCTTTGCCAACCTTGGCAATCACATCGGCAATCAGTTCACCAATCTCTGCATCGCCTGCACTAATGGTGGCAACTTCGGCAACGCGCTTTTTATCGTCTTTAATGTCTTCTGCTACTGTAGAAAGTTGCTTAATAACGTCATGAGCAGCAGCTTCAAGCCCTTTGCGAAGTTGCATTGGGTTGTGGCCAGCAGCAATCAACTTATTTGCTTCGTTCAAAATGTGATAGGTAAGTACGGTAACGGTTGTTGTGCCGTCACCCGCGACATCATTCATCTTATTAGCAGCTTGCTTTATTAGTTCTGCACCGACTTTATAACCCAAAGTCTCGTCATCTTCTTCTGGTAAGTCAACGCCCTTGGCTACCGTTACACCATCGTGTGTTACACTTGGTGCGCCGTAGCTCTTGCTTATTACTACGTTGCGACCTTTTGGCCCCATTGTGGTCTTCACTGCATTGTACAAAATCTCTGCACCAGCCAATACGCGGCGGCGCGCGTCATCATCATAGAATACTCTTTTTGCCATTAGTTACTCCTCTTACACTAATAATTTTTTACTGAATACACGCAACTACTTAACTGTTGCTAAAATATCTTCTTCGTCAATAATAAGGTATTCAACCCCATCAACTTTTACATCTGTCGAGCTATAACTCTTATAAATAATCCGGTCGCCAACCTTTATGCCGTCTACTTTTTTGCCAACTGCAAGTACTTTGGCTGTCTTTGGCTTTTCGGCTGCCTTTTCTGGCAAATATAGGCCACTGGCCGTTTTACTTTCTGCTTCTTCTTGCTGAGCAACAACAAAATCAGCAAGTGGATGAATAGGTACGCTCATCTGGTATCCTCCGTTTATTTATTATGTTCATGTCCTATATTAGCACTTTCACTATGAGAGTGCTAATTTATAGTACCGTACAGTCTAATTTTTCGTCAAGAACTAAGTTTGCCTAAACAGTTCATTGCCTGTGTCGTCAACAATCACACTAAAATGTGGAACTAACTGTAAATTTCGTAAATCCTGGCGCAAGCGGGCAACTAATGCAGCGGCTGTATCAAAAGCGCTAAAATCTTGAGCGGTAACATGCTCTAATAATGCTTGTATAGATTGTGCATCGTTGTCTGTTGACGCACTCCGTACACCGTGTGCAGAAATTTCGTAACATTCTCTGTGTGAATCATCCATGTGCCAATAAACAAAAACACTCGCTTCATGTAATTCGATATCTTCTATTGACGTTGTGTTTGTGATATCCAAGTTCTCTTGGACAGGAATTGCGAGCAGAATCTCTTTCGTCGTACTCACCTGATGAGAAGGAGTAACTTGACCGGTGTTTACGCATCGTACAAGAAAAGCTGGACGGTATGATTCACCTTGCTGTACAAATCTTTCATCGCTATCAGAAGCCAAAACATAATGATCAAACAAATACGTTTTTTCACCTTTAGCAAAAGTGGCTTCCATGTTTATGTATTGTTCTCTGTTTTCTTGCAAACCAATAGCGAGTAGCCTGTAGACACTTTCAATAAAATACATACGTGACTCAAAAGCTTCTTTCATCTGACGCTTTTCTTCTAAGGTATTAAAGTCTTTTAACGCTCGTTCGGCACCACTTGTCATATACATATTACAACAAATTATTTTTTATTTGTCAATTTTTATAAAAAGGTGTATAACAGTATACATCCAGATAGCACTTCCGCTATATGGAGTTCCTACAACCTTAGGAGATACCTTGTCAGTATCCGACTATGTCACCCACACAGGTGGGGGCGTCATCGAAATCGATGCCAAGCGCCTTGGTTTCGATGTGAACACGGTCATCAAGATCGTGTCACCGCTCTGTACCTGGCGGTGGGGGGTCAAGATCAACCACAGCCGTGGAATCTTGCACTTCTACCCCGAGCGCGGCGACGCACTCGGTGAGTACGCCGTACGCATGCATTACGCACAGATCGCCAGCAACATCGCGCGGGCGCTCGAAAGCGTCAAGCGCGAACGGCAGTTCAGCCGACTCAGCACCGACCACGTCGTTCGCTACATGGGCGGCAAGCAGTACCAGGTGGTTCCGCTCGCCATGTTCAAGCTCGATGAGCAACAGCTGCGAACCGTCTGCGCAACCATGCGTTCGCGCAGCAAGGTGAAGTCGGTGGTCATCGAGCACGGTGTGATCATCGTGACATCGAACAGCGCCAAGATGGACAAGGCGCTGATGGACGACCTGCGCAGGGTCATCATCCACAAGGCGGCCATGCCGGTCGTCGTGGGGCACAAGGGGCAGTAGAGTTCTGGCGTGAGGGCTGCGAGTGGCAACACTCGCGGCCCTCACGGCCACCTCTCTTACACAAAAACTAAGCCCGATAGTTCAGAGCTAGAACGACAAAACAATCGTACCCTAGCCTGATTTATCGGGCTTTTCGCATAAGTAACGTCAGCAACACTGATAGCACTTATACCTATCTCGACCTTTGCAACATTTGAATAGGCGTGTGTAACTGTATACCTAAGTGTACACACTCATAGTTGTAGTAATCTAGATATTGGTTAAAATGTATTAAGAATTTCTTTGGCGACTACTCGTTCATCCCAAGGTTGTTTTTTGCCACCCATGTTGCGGTAGTCTTGATGGCCAATACCCGCCAATATCACAACATCGCCCTTCTCTGCATCTTGGAGTGCTTGGGTGATGGCTTGTTTCCTGTCGGCTATTTCATACCACAAAGCTGATGATTGTGCGGATTCCATACCCTGCCGAACTGCTGCTCGAATGCTATCGCCATCTTCAGTGTAGGTTTCGTCGTCGGTTAGATATATAACGTCGGCATATTCCATTGCAATCTGTCCCATCTGCGGGCGCTTTTTGGCATCTCTATCGCCGGTCGCGCCAAATACGATTCGTATTTTGCCGTGCGCAATGCTTGTGACTGTTTGCAGCACATTCTTTAAAGCGTCTGGGGTATGGGCGTAGTCTACTAGAACGGCAAAATCTTGGCCGGAATTTACGGGCTCTAAACGACCAGCCACAACTTCTAGGCTGGCGATTCCTCCAGCGATACGCTGTTTATCAATACCAATAATCGTGCCAACCGCAACTGCCATTGCGGCATTATATACGTTAAATTCACCAACCAGTGGCATAGCAATATCCACCCTGCCCTTTTTGCTGACGACAGAAAACTGGGTACCACTTGCGGCCAGTGATACTTCTTTAATTTGATCTGTCGCCTTATGCATTCCAACAGTGTGTAGGTGTTTTTTTACTTTACGTCCAAAGTACTCAAACCAGTCATCATCGGCGTTCAACACAACGTCTTTTGGCTGAAAATCGGTTATTAATCGTGCTTTTGCGGCAGCATAGTTTTCCATGGTTTTATGGTAATCAAGATGGTCTTGGCTAAGATTTGTAACAACCGCAATATCTACATTGACGCCGTATATACGATGTTGGTCGAGCGCATGACTGGTAACTTCTAAGATCACCCACTCTGCCCCGGCTTTCTTTGCCTTTTTAAAAAACTTTTGCACACTCCAAGAGCTCGCCACTGTCATGTGGCTTGTGTTTGCGGTGTAATTACCCGCAATCTCATTAAAAGCAGTCGTATACACTGCCGTGGTATAGCCTGCGCTTTTTAGCATTGCATTTATAAACGCACACGTTGTCGTCTTCCCGTTTGTTCCTGTAACGGCAATGACTTTTAGCGCCTGGGGGGCTTTGCCATACAGCGAATATGCAGCTTTTGCCTTGGTAAGGCGATATGTTTCTTCTGCCTGAGTTAATTTATCTTTTGGGATAACTTTTCTTGCTAGTTTTTTTACGCCACTCATATGCATATATCATACCGTAGTTACCTGTTTGGTACAGAAAATATATCTTTTTTATCGAAGTATGAGACCACACGACTACCGCAGGCTAGAACCTAACACCGAGAACCTATATACTAGTTTTGATGATTATTTTAGGAATAGAAAGCAGTTGCGACGAAACAGGTGTAGCAATTGTTCAAGATGGAAAAACACTACTTGCGCACAGTGTTGCCAGCTCTATGGATATTCACGCTCAATATGGTGGCGTTATACCAGAAATTGCAGCCCGTAGCCATATAGAAGCCATACTCCCCACAGTCCAATCTGTTATTGAACAGTTTTCACGTGAAAAGAAAATTGCAGTTAATGAAGCGTGGAACTGTATTGATGGAATTGCAGTTACTTATGGTGCTGGGCTTTCTGGGAGTTTGCTTATTGGTGTGTTAACCGCACGAACACTCGCAATAATGAAAGATAAGCCGCTTTACGCAATTAATCATGTAGAAGCCCACGTATATGCAAATTTTTTAGTGGCGCCCCAGCCTTCGTTTCCTCTCTTATCACTCATAGTTAGTGGCGGTCACAGTCAACTAGTGCTATTTAACGATCATTTTTCATATATGCTGCTAGGGCAAACTGTTGACGATGCTATTGGTGAAGCGTTTGACAAAGTTGCCAAGATACTTGGGCTCCCCTACCCTGGCGGACCGAGTGTTTCCGACTACGCCAAAACGGGAGACCCATATTCATACTCATTACCAAAATCAAAAGTAGCTGGTGAGTATAATTTTAGCTTTTCTGGGCTTAAAACAGCCGTTTTAAGAGCTGCACAACACGCTGTGGGCGAAGATTACCGTTTGGCGTCAATAGAGCTACCACAGCGGCTCTCAGAGGCTCAAAAACACGATATTGCCGCTAGTTTTCAAAGAGTAGCTATTGAAACGGTTGTAGATAAAACACTTACTGCCTATGATGAGTTTCATCCTGCATCTGTTGTGATTGCAGGCGGTGTTGCAGCAAATCAAGAATTGCGCACACAGCTTAGAAGTAGGCTTCCTATTGCTGTAACATATGCGCCCCCTGCTCTTTGCACAGATAACGGAGCGATGATTGCTACACTGGGCTGCTACAAGGCGATGCATGGAAAAGAACCTGCGGACGCCTATTCGCTAGCAATTGAGCCTAATTTAGTCATGTAGTTTTCACGTGAAAACTACATGGAGATGCCATAGTGTTTTTGCTATGCACCGTGCCTTGCGTTACAATAACAGATGATTATATCTGTAAAAATTGCTAGTTTTCACGTGAAAACTAAGGAGCTCCATGAATCTTTCTAAATCGTACGAACCACGCCAATACGAATCAACAATTTATGAACTCTGGGAACAGAGTAATGCCTTTGCACCAAGTGGTAGTGGGACACCGTATTCAATAGTACTTCCACCACCCAACGCAAACGCCGGTTTACACATCGGGCACACCCTTATGTTCGCCATCCAAGATACGATGGTGCGCTACCACCGTATGAAAGGTGAGCGGGTGTTATGGGCGCCGGGCGCTGACCATGCAGGTTTTGAAACACAAGTAGTCTATGAAAAACATCTTGCCAAAGAAGGGAAGAGTCGATTCGACTTTACTCGTGATGAATTATTCACACAGATTTATGATTTTGTTGGTCAAAACAGAGATGCCTTTGAAACAATGTTTCGCACACTCGGAGCGAGTGTCGATTGGAGCAGGTACACATTCACCCTTGATGACAGCGTTGTGCAAACGATATACCAATCGTTTAAAAAAATGTGGGATGATGGCCTTATTTACAGGGGAGAACGCTTGGTAAACTACTGCACACAGCATCGCACCGGCTTTGCCGATATAGAAGTAGAGTATCAAGACAAAGAAAGCCCACTCTATTACCTACAATATGGGCCTTTTGAGCTTGCGACCACCCGACCAGAAACTAAATTTGGCGACACCGCCGTTGCGGTACACCCAGATGATGAACGCTATAAAGAACTCGTCGGTAAGATTATCACTGTGGATGGGATTAACGGACCGTTTGATATTCAAGTCATCGCTGATGATATGGTAGACAGAAACTTTGGCACTGGGGTTGTTAAAATAACGCCAGCTCATGATTTTAACGACTGGGAAGTAGCGAAGCGGCACAATCTAGAGGCAGTACGAGTGATTAATCACGACGGCACCATGAACCATAGGGCAGGGCGGTTCGAAGGTATGACGGTGCTCGAAGCCCGTAAGGCGGTCGTAAAAGCACTCGAAGAAAAAGGATTGCTCGTAAAAATAGATAAAAAATATAAAAACCGAGTCGGAACTTGTTATAAATGTGGCACCACCATAGAACCAATGTTGATGGATCAATGGTTTATAGAAATGGAAAAGCTTGCTGCGCCAGCCATTACCGCACTT
>WBZP01007822.1_pt1 | contig 10223 bp, 5 predicted proteins | sample 5204301 | NCBI WGS metagenome assembly WBZP01 (sample SAMN12412401, study PRJNA552823) | activated sludge metagenome | isolation source: activated sludge from nitrification reactor of wastewater treatment plant... | place: USA: Pennsylvania | collected 2017 | reverse complement strand
TCTACTACAAGGAAAGCCGCAGCGGCCAGATCCTCGAGGAGGGCATCAGCGAGGCCGGCGCGATGGGCAGCTGGATCGCCGCCGCCACCAGCTACAGCACGCACGGCGTGCCGATGCTGCCCTTCTACGTCTTCTACAGCTGCTTCGGCTTCCAGCGCGTCGGCGACCTGATCCACTGCGCCGCCGACAGCCGCGCGCGCGGCTTCCTCGTCGGCGCCACCGCCGGCCGCACCACGCTCTCGGGCGAGGGCCTGCAGCACCAGGACGGCACCAGCCACCTGGCGGCGAGTACGGTGCCGAACTGCCGCGCCTACGACCCGGCCTTCGGCTACGAGCTGGCGGCGATCGTCGCCCATGGCGTGGCGCGCCTCGTCGAAGTGCAGGCCGACGAGTTCTACTACCTCACGGTGACCAACGAGAACCTCGAGCAGCCGCCCTGTCCCGAGGGCGTGAACGCCGACGACATCGTCGGCGGCCTGTACCGGCTGCCCTCGCACGCGCCGGCGGCGCCGCAGGTGCGGCTGGTCGGCGCCGGGCCGATCCTGCCCGAGGCGATCGCGGCGGCGGTGCTGCTGCGCGAGCGCCACGGCATCGAGGCCGAGGTCTGGAGCGCCACCAGCTTCAGCGAGCTGGCGCGCCAGGCGCGCGAGGTGCAGCGCACGAACCGCGTGAGCCGGCTGCAGCATGGCGAGCTGGCGGGGGTGAGCCGCGTCGAGCGCTGCCTGGGCGGCGCGCTGCCGGTGGTCGCCGCCACCGACTACGTGCGCGCGGTGCCGCAATTGATCGCCGAGTACGTCAGCGCGCCTTTCGTCACGCTCGGCACCGACGGCTTCGGCCGCAGCGGCACGCGCGCCGACCTGCGGCGCTTCTTCGAGGTCGACCGCGAGCACATCGCGCTGGCGGCGCTCGACGTGCTCGCGCGCCGCGGCCGGGCCGATCCGGCGCTCGCCGAGGCGGCGCTCGGCGTGCTGAATCCCGCGCCGGACGCCACCGCGCCCTGGCTCCGCTAGGGCCGGCCGCGGCCGGGCGACACGACAATCGTCGCCCATGAAGATCCTCCTCACCGGCGCTGCCGGGTTCATCGGCAGCACCGCCGCGCACCGCCTGCTCGCGCGCGGCGACGAGGTCGTCGGCATCGACAACCTGAACGACTACTACGACGTGCGGCTCAAGCAGGACCGGCTGGCACGGCTCACCCCGCAGCCGGGCTTTCGCTTCGTCAAGCTCGACGTGGCGGATCGGCCGGACATCGAACGCCTTTTCGCCGAAGAGAAGTTCGAGCGCGTAATCCACCTCGCCGCGCAGGCCGGGGTGCGCTACTCGCTCGTCAACCCGCACGCCTACGTCGAGTCAAACCTCGTCGGCTTCTTGAACATCCTCGAGGGCTGCCGGCACCACGGCGTGCAGCACCTGGTCTACGCGTCGAGCTCGAGCGTCTACGGCGGCCACACGAAGATGCCGTTCTCCGAGCACGACAGCGTGGACCACCCGGTGAGCATGTACGCCGCCACCAAGAAGGCCAACGAGCTGATGGCGCACACCTACAGCCACCTCTACGGCCTGCCGACCACCGGCCTGCGCTTCTTCACTGTCTACGGGCCCTGGGGGCGGCCCGACATGGCGCTGTTTCTCTTCACGAAGGCAATCCTCGAGGGCCGGCCGATCGACGTCTTCAACCACGGCCGCATGCAGCGCGACTTCACCTATGTCGACGACATCGTCGAAGGCGTGATCCGTGTGCTCGACAAGGTGGCCGCGCCCGACCCGGCCTACCGCGCCGAAGCCCCCGACCCAGGCACGAGCAACGTGCCCTACCGCGTCTTCAACATCGGCAACCACCAGCCGGTGCCGCTGATGGACTTCATCGGCTGCATCGAGGAGGCGCTCGGCCGCCAGGCCGAGAAGAACCTGCTGCCGCTGCAGGACGGCGACGTGCCGGCCACCTACGCCGACGTCGACGCGCTGCGCGACTGGGTCGGCTTCGCGCCGGCTACCGACATCCGCACCGGGATCGGGCGCTTCGTCGAGTGGTACCGGGGGTATTACCGGGTCTGAGGGGGCTGTGCGCCGCTCCGTGCCTGCTCGAGCAGCGCGCGCAGGTGGCGGACGGGAATCGCGTAGGTGATGCCGGTCGGATTGCTCAGCGCGCTCTCGCGGCTGCCCTTCACGAGCACCATGTTGACGACGCCCAGCACGCGGCCGGTGGCGGCGTCGAGCAGCGGGCCACCGCTGTTGCCCGGGTAGGCAGTGGCGTCGAGCTGCAGCACCTCGAAGTTGCCGTCGCGCAGCCGCGAGATCGCGCGCGGGTCGAGCTGCGAGGCGGTGGCTGCGGGCAGCGCGACGGTGGTGATCGAGGCCACGATGCCGCGGTGCGTGACCGGCGCGAAGCCGAGCGCGCCGCCGATCGGAAAGCCCATCAGCGCGATCGCCTGCCCTTCGCGCACCCGGTCCGGCTCCTCGAGCACGAGCGGCGGCAGCGGGGCGCCTTCGAGGCGCAGCAGAGCGAGGTCGCGCGCGCGGTCGGCGGCCGCGAGCGTCGCGAAGCGCAGTTCGAACATCTCGCCGCCGCCGGAGGTGCCCGGCGCGGCGGCAGGTGGCGCGACGGCAATGGGGCCGGCGCCCATGCCGCCCGGCGTGCCGCCCGCGGAGCTGCCGGCGGTACCGCCCGTGCCGCGGCGCAACGCCACCGCCAGCCGGCGCGCACCATCGCCCTCGCCGGCGGGCGGCAGCACATGCGCGTTCGTGGCCACCAGGGTGCCGTCGCCGACGACGAAGCCACTTCCGCGGAACCCGAAGCGCGGGTTGTCGGTCGCGCCGAACGTGCCCACCGGCAGCACCGAAGGCCGTACTGCCGCGATCACCTCGACGAGGTCGGCACGGGCAAGGTGCGGCAGCCCGGTCCCAAACGCGCCACCGGCCAGCGCCGCGAGCAGCGCACGCCGTGGCAGCGCGGTCATCGCGGCGATGTCCGGCTCCCGCGCCGCCAGCGTCCCTGGAGGCCCCGACACCGGGTCCGAGCCGTCACGGCGCGTGTGAGTACACGCTTCGTCTCGTCTGTCACTGCACGGTCTTCTGCAGCGCAGCCACCTCGGCCTGCGCGGCGAACTTGTCGCCCAGCCGGGCCAGGTCGTCCAGTTCGGCGCGCGCGCGCGGCTTGTCGCCGGCCTTGATGTACAGGCGCGCGAGGTTCAGCTTCAGCGAGGGTTCATTCGGGTGGCGCGCGATTGCAGACTGCTGCGTCTCGATCGCCTTCGGCAGCTGGCCCTCGGCCGCGAGCGCCGAGGCGAGCGTGTCCGCCAACTGCGCGCGGCCGGGAAGGATCGCATTCGCCTGCTCGGCCACCTTCACCGCGCCGGGCTTGCCCTGCTGCACCATCAGCCAGGCGACGTTGTTGAGCGCGAGCGCGTTGCGCGGCTGTGCCTGGGCCACGGCCGCGTAGTGCGCCTCGGCCGTCGGCCAGTCCTTCTGCGCGATCGCGACGTCGCCCAGGTAGAAGCGGAACGCCATGTCGCCGGGCTGCTCCTTGCGCCACTCGGCGGCGATCTTGTCGGCCTCGGCCTTCTGGCCGGCCATCAGGTAGGTCTGGTGCAGGCGGACCACGCCCTCTGTCCCGCGCGCCTGCGCGAGCGCCGTGCGGTGCGCCGCGATCGCGCCCGGCCAGTTGCCCTGGGTGCGCAGGATGTCGCCCTCGAGCGCGAAGCCGCCCGGGTCCTTGGGGTGCGACTTCTGCAGCGCGCGCGCGATCGCCAGCGCGTCGGCAGGCCGCTTCTGCGCCAGCGCGATCGATGCCAGGCCGCGCTGCGCCGCCGGCAGTTCGGGCTTCAGCTCGAGCGCGCGCTGCAGCGCTCGCTTGGCCGAGTCCAGGTCGCGGCTCGCGACATACGCGTCGGCGAGCCGCAGCTGCACCATCGGGTTCTTCGGCTGCTGGCTCGCGAGCCGGGTGAAGGTCGCGACGGCCTGCTGCGCGTCGCCCACTGCGAGCAGGGTGCGGCCGAGTGCGTCGATGATGGCCGGGTTGGTGGGCAGCGCAGCCGCGGCGTCCTGCGCGGCCACCAGTGCGGCCTGCTTGTCGCCGGCGCGCAGCTGCTGTTCGATCAGCAGCTGCCGCGGCGCGGCCTGGGTCGGGTTTGCCTTGACGGCGGCCACAAGCAACCGCGCCACCTCCTGCGGGCTGGCACCGGCGCGGGCGGCCATCTCGGCCAGCGCCACATGCGCCTGGTAGCTCGTCGGGTCGGCCTGAAGCAGGTTCTCGAAGCGCTTCTTCGCCTGCTCGGGCTTGCCGGCCGCGATGTCGAGCGAGGCGAGCCCTGCCACCGCAGGGAAGTACTTCGGGTCCTTCTTCAGCGCCGCCTCGAAGGCGGCCGTTGCACCTGCCGGGTCCTTTTTCGCCTGGAGGATGCGCCCGCGCAGAAGGTCGGGCAGCGGGCGGTCGGGCAACTTGGCCTGCAGCCCGTCGACGGCCTTCAGCGCGCCGGCAAGGTCGTTGCTGCGCAGCCGCGCGGTCACGAGCGCGAGGTCGGCCCGCGTGCCCTTGTCGCTCGCGGCCACCGCCTCCAGCTCGCCGATCGCGTCGCCCGTCTGGCCGCGCGCCATCTGGCCGATCGCCACCGAGGTGCGCACGCGCGGGTCCTGCGGGGCAGCGCGCTCTGCGCGCTTGAAGGCCTCGTCGGCGCGCTTCGCGTCACCCGCGGCGAGGTGCGCCTCGGCGGCGAGCGCGAGGCTGATGCCGTCGGCCTTGTCGGAGTCGGTGATCGGCGCGAGCGTCTCGAGCGCCTTGCCGGGCTCGCCGGTGCGCAGGTAGGTCTGCGCGAGCAGGTGGCGCGCCGTCACGTAGCCCGGGGCGAGCTTCACCACCTTGCTCAGGTTCGCCTCGGCCTGGATGTACGAGTTCAGCCGATAGCTGGCGGCGCCCGCGAGGAAGAGAACGCGCGGGTTGTCGGGCATGCCCTTCAGGAGCCGGTCGGTGAGCTCGAGCGTGCCCTTGTAGTCGCGATCCGCGAACTTCTGTTGCGCGTCGAGGTGCAGCGTGTCGGGGTGCGCCGGCGCCGCCTTCTTCAGCTCGGCGAGCTGTGCCTTCGCCTCGTCGGGCTTGCCGGTCTGCTTGAGGACCGCGATCACCGCCACATGCGCCGGCACCGACTTGGGGTGGCCCGTCAGCACCCTGCGCAGCGCCTGCAGCGCGCCGTCGGTGTCGCGCTTGCCGGCGAGCAGCAGCTCGGCCTTCATCAGGCCGGCGCGTTCGTTGTCGGGCTCGCGCAGCAGTACCTCGTCGAGAAGGGCTAGAGCGCCATCGAGGTCCTTGTCGGCTGCCTTCAGTCGCGCCTGCACGATGATCGCCGGCGCGTAGCCGGGCTGCGCGAGCAGGGCGCGATTCGACAGCTCGGCGGCCTTGGCCAGGTCGTTGCGGATCGCGTACGCCACTGCCAGACTGGTCGAAAGGTCGGCGACCGGCTTGGCGCCCCGCAGCCGGGTCTCGCCGTACTGGGCGAGCACCTTGGCGTGGTCGCCGGCGGCGAGCATCGCGCGTGCGAGAGCGGGCACGACCTCCTCTTCCGGCACACCGAGTTCCTGGGCCTTCGTCAGCTCGACGATTGCCGCCACCGGATCGCCCATCTCGAGCAGCGTGCGGCCCATCAGCAGCCGGCCCTGCGCCGACTCGGGGTGTTGCTGCAGGAGGGCCTTGAGCTGGATCGACGCGGCGGCGGTGTCCTTCTTCTCGAGGAAGCCCCGGGCGGAGCCGAGCAGGTCCTCCTCGGATTCTCCCTGGCTGCAGGCTGAAAGGAGGGCGGCCACCGCCAGGGCGGCAGCAGCGGCGAGTGGGCGCAGATTCATGGTCGATCCGATCGAGGGGGGGCGGGCCGGGCCACCGGCCAAGCCCCAGGGGAGAGGGCTCAGAGTGTCTTCAGCAGCGACTGAACCTCGGCATGGTAGGGCACGCGCGTGCCCAGCGAGGACAGGCGCTCCAGCTCGGATCGCGCGAGCAGCTTGTCGCCGGCCTGGATCGCGATCTTGGCCAGCGTCAGGCGCAGCGCGGGATCGGCCGGGGCCATGTCGACCGCCTTCTTCTGCAGTTCGAGCGCCTTGTCGACCTGCTTGTCGGCTGCGAGCGCGAGGGCCAGCGTGTCCATCACCGCGGGCTGGTTCGGCAGCAGTTCCGAGGCCTTCTGCGCACGCGGCAGCGCGCCGGGCTTGCCCTGCGCCACCAGCACCCAGGCCAGGTTGTTGAGCGCCATCGGGTGGTTGGGGCGTGTCTCGAGCGCGCTGCGCAGCAGGCGTTCCGCGGTCGGGAGGTCGCCGCGCTGCACGTGGCTCACGGCCCAGTGGTACTGGATCGCGGCGTCCTGCGGGTGGTCCTTCAACCAGTCGGACGCGAAGCGATCGGCCTCCGCAGCGCGGCCGGTGGCGTCGAGCGTGCGGTACAGGGCGAGCGCCAGGGCGTCGCGGTCCTTCGACTTCTGCAGCCCGGCGCGATAGGCGGCGAGTGCCGCGTCGGGGGCCTTGGAACGGCGGTGCACGGCTCCTTCGAGCAGGTAGCCGGCTGGATCCTGCGGCCGCTGTCGTTGCATCTCGCGCGCCATGTCGAGTGCTTCCTTCGTGCGGCCCTCGCTCACCAGCAGGTCCACCAAGCCCAGTTGCGCCGCCTCCAGCTCGGGCTCCAGTTCGAGCGCGCGCCGCATGCTCGCGATCGCGCCGGCGCGGTTGCCGCCCGCCTTCAGGATGTCGGCGAGCCGTACGTGCGCGCGCGCCGAGTTGGCGTCGAGCCCCGCGATCCGCCGGAAGGTCGCGATCGACTGCTGCGTGTCGCCGGCGTGCATCTGGGCACGCCCCAGGGCGTCCAGGATGTCGAGGTCGTTCGGCATCACCGTCACCGCCTCCTGGGCGTAGGTTACGGCCTCCTTGTGCCGGCGCGCCCCGATCGCCGCCTGCACGAGCAGCAACCGCGGCGTCGGATCCGACGGCGCCATCTTGACCGCCTGCAGCAGTGTGTCGCGCACCTGATCGTACGGCGCGCCGGTCCTGCCGAGGATGGTGGCCAGCACGATGAGCGCGTGGTGGTTCTCCGGATCGGCCTTCACGGCCGCCTCGATGCGGCTGCGCGCCTGGTCGAACCTTCGCTCGCTCATGTCGAGCCCAGCCAGGCTCGCCGTGGCCGAGAAGTAGCGCGGGTCGATCGCCACCGCCTTCTCGAAGGCCTGGCGAGCGCCGGCCAGGTCGCGCCGGGCGGTCAGCACCTGGCCGCGCAGCTCGTAGGCCGACGGTCTGGCGGGCTGCTTGGCGATCAGGCGGTCGACCGTCGCGAGCGCGGCGTCGAGGTCGCGCCGCTTCAGGTGCGCGCTCACCAGCGCGAGGTCGGCGACCGTATCCGCGCCTTCCTTCGAGATCGACTCGAGCGCCGCGAGGCCCTGCGCCGCGTCGCCACGCTCCACCTGGGCCATCGCGATGCCGCTGCGCACCCGCAGGTCGGCGGGGTTGATGGCGGCGGCGCGGCGCAGCAGGTCTTCGGCTTCCCTGGCGTTGCCGAGCTTGAGCAGGGCTTCGCCGGCGATCGCGAGCGCCTCGCCGTCGTTCGGATCCGCGGCCAACCGAGGGCGGATCGTCTCGAGCGCGCGGTTCGGGCGCCCGAGCAGAAGGTACACACGCGCGAGGCTGCGCCGCGCGTAGGCCAGGTCGGGATCGATCTGCAGCGCCTTCGCGAAGTGCGACTCGGCTACGACCAGGGCGCCGGTGCGCGCTTCCATCGCGCCGGCGATCTGCAGCACGCCGAGGTGGTTCGGCGCGCCGCGCAAGAGGATCTGCACGCTCTCGCGCAGCTTCTTGTCCTCCTTCTCGACAAAGGCAATCTGCGCCTCGGCGAACAGCCCCTGCGGGTGACCCGGCAGTGCCTCGCGAAGTGCCGCAACCTGCGACTTGGCGGCGGCGAGGTCGCCCTTGCCGAGTGCGAGCGCGAACAGCGCCATGTGCGAGGGCAGGTGCGCCTTCTCGATCGCGAGCGCGGTACGGTAGGCCTCGGAGGCGGCCGTCTCGTCCTTGCGCACGCCAGCCAGGATCTGGCCCTTCAGATACCAGCCCTCGTAGAGCCTCGGCTCGCGCGCGACCAGACGGTCGACGAGCGCGAGCGCGCCATCGACGTCGCCCCGGGCGACCATCAGCCGAGCCTGGACGACCTGCGCAGGCGCGAAGTCGGGCACCGCCTTCAGCGCGGCGGCGAGCGCGGCCTCGGTGCGCGCGGCCTCGCCTTGCGCCGCCCAGGCCTCGGCCAGCGCAGCCTTGTAGGCGGCCTGCGCGCGCGCGTCGGCGAGTTCGATGTCGCCGTGCAGGCCCGTGAGCTTGCGCGCCTGCCCGCTGAGCACGAGCGCGCGCGCCAGGCGCGGCAGCACGGCGTTGCGGTCGTAGCCCGCGGCGAGCACCTTCTCCAGCTCGATCGCCGCCGCTGTCGGGTCGCCGGCTTCGAGCATCGCGCGGCCGAGCAGGTAGCGCGCCTCGTTCGAGTCGGGCATGCCCTTCAGCGCCAGCTTCAGGCGCACGATCGCTGTCTTCGGCTCCTGCCGTTCGAGGTCGGCCTTGCCCTGCTCGATCAGCGCCTCGGGGCTCTCCTGGTTGCAGCCGGCCAGTGCCAGCGCCGCGGCCAGCAGCGCGGAGGCGAGCCATGGCAAGGGAAGAAGTGGATGCATGCTGACCCTGTCGGCGGCGTGGAGGGGGATCGGTGCGCGGCGCGCGCTCGGCGTCACTTCACGCCGAGCCGGCGCATCAGGTCGTACAGCGTCGGGCGGCTCACGCCCAGCACCTCGGCGGCGCGCACGATGTTGCCGTTCGTGCGCGCCAGCGCAATGACGATCGCCTCGCGCTCGGCCTTCTCGCGCACCATGCGCAGATCGAGGTCCGAGGCGGCGGCGGGCACCTCCGGGCCGGAGTCGGGCTGCGGCAGTCCGAGGTCGACGGGTGTGAGCCGGTCGGCGTCGGCCATGATCGTCGCGCGCTTCGTGGCATTCAGCAACTCGCGCACGTTGCCGGGCCATGGGTGGGCCTCGATCGCGCGCACCGCGTCCTCCGACAGCGCAAGGTTGTTGCGCCGCTGCTCGCGCGCAAAGCGGCGCAGGAAAGCGTGCGCGAGCAGCACCGCGTCGCCGGCTCGCTGACGCAGTGGCGGGATGTCGATCACGATCTCGGCCAGGCGGTAGTACAGGTCCTCGCGGAAACGACCGTCGCGAATCAGGTTCTTCAGGTCCTGGTGCGTCGCGCCCACCACCCGCACGTCGACTGGGATCTCATGGCGCCCGCCCAGCCGCTCGACGGTGCGCATCTCGAGGAAGCGCAGCAACTTGGCCTGCAGCGACTGCGGCAGATCGCCGATCTCGTCGAGCATCAGCGTGCCGTTGTGCGCGGTCTCGATCTTGCCGGGCGTGGTCTTGGCGGCGCCGGTGAAGGCGCCCTTCTCGTAGCCGAACAACTCGCTCTCGAGCAGGTTCTCGGGGATCGCGGCGCAGTTGATGGCGACGAAGCGGCCGGCTCGCTTGCTTGCCGCGTGCAGGCCGTGCGCCAGCACCTCCTTGCCGGTGCCGCTCTCGCCGAGCAGCAGCACGGTGGCGTTCGTGCCGGCGATGCGCTCGACGGTGCGCGCAACGCGCTGCATCTGCGGGTCGCGCGTGATCAGGCCGCCGAGCGCGTCCGAGGGCTGCTGCGCCTGCAGTCGGCGGTTCTCGGCCTGCAGTTCCGCCAGCCGCAGTGCGCGCTCGATCGTGAGCCGCAGCACGTCGGGCTCGAAAGGCTTGGCCAGGAAGTCGTAGGCGCCCAGCGCCACCGCGCGCAGCGCGTTCGACCGGTCGTTCTGCCCGGTGAGCACGATGACCTTCACCGCCGGGTCGATATCGAGCATCTGCCCAAGCAGCTTGAACCCCTCGGACACCGAGTCCGGGTCGGGCGGCAGCCCGAGGTCCATCGTCACGACTGCGGGCTGGTGGCGGCGGAATTGCAGAAGCGCGCTCTCGCGGTCGGCGGCGGTCACCGACTCGAAGCCGTCGAGCGACCACTTGATCTGCTTTTGCAGCGCAAGATCGTCCTCGACGATCAGCAGCGGCGGGCTGTCGTTCCCGCTCACGCGGTGTCCGATCGCATCAGGTCGGCGTCCGGCCGGTTCTCGAACCGCGGCAGCAGCACGTGCAGCACGGTGCCGCGGCCCGGAGCGCTCGTCACCCGGATGCTGCCGCCGAGCTCGCGGATGTACT
>WBZP01007821.1_pt1 | contig 10223 bp, 9 predicted proteins | sample 5204301 | NCBI WGS metagenome assembly WBZP01 (sample SAMN12412401, study PRJNA552823) | activated sludge metagenome | isolation source: activated sludge from nitrification reactor of wastewater treatment plant... | place: USA: Pennsylvania | collected 2017 | reverse complement strand
CAAGCTCGGCTTCGAGCTGTTCCAGGGCTACTACTTCGCCAAGCCGACCATCATCGCCGGCAAGAAGCTGGACCACTCGCAGCTTGCGCTGATGCGGCTGATGGGCCTGATGCTGGAAGACGCCGACACCGTGGAGCTGGAAAAGGTGTTCAAGCATGAACCCGGCCTGACGGTAAACCTGCTGCGCCTCACCAACTCCGTCGCCAGCGGCGTGCGTACCCGCATCACCTCCTTGCGCCACGCGATCACGGTGCTTGGCCGGCGCCAGCTGCAGCGCTGGCTGCAGCTGCTGCTGTTCGCCGGGCAACAGCAGCAGGCCGGTGCCAACCCATTGCTGCAGCTCGCCGCGACGCGCGGCCGCCTGATGGAACTGCTCGCCGAGAAGCTGCGCGGCAAGAGCCCGGAACTTGTCGAACAGGCATTCATGACGGGGATCATGTCGCTGATGCCGACCCTGCTTGGCCAGCGCATCGAAGACATCCTGGCGCAGCTGCCGGTTTCCCCGGCCATGGTGCAGGCGCTTTCCGACGCCCGCGAAGGCCAGCTCGGCAACCTCCTGAAACTGGCGGAAGCCAGCGAGGCAGCGGACTGCGGGCAGATAGAGGCCGTGCTGCCGAGCCTCTACGGGCTCAACATTACCGTACTCAACAACGCACTGTCGCAAGCGCTCGCCTGGGCCAACAACATCGGTCGCGAAGCCGAGAACTGAGCCGATGAACGACCTCAAGCGCACGCTGCGTGAAATCCTCATCGGGCGCCAGCCGATCCTGGACCTGCACCACGAACTGATCGGCTACGAACTGCTGTTCAGGACCCCCGATTGTGCGGAAAGCAGTCGTGCGTCGTGTGGGCGTACGGCGGCCACCGCCGGCGTCGTCTGCTCCGTGTTCGCCGAACTCGGCATCGGCTCCGCCCTCGGCGCGCACAAGGCCTTCATCAACACGGACGAAGTCTTCATCCTCGACGACGCGCTGGAATTGCTGCCGCCGCAGACGGTCGTCCTCGAGCTCGACTTCACGGCACAGCCGAGCGAGGCCCTGCTGGCGCGTTGCCGTACGCTGCGGGATCGCGGCTATACGCTGGCCCTGTCGCGCTACACCGGGCTGGACAACCGGGCCAGCGCCCTGCTGCCGCTGGTCGGCATCGTCAAGATCGATGTCCTTGCCGCCGGAGACGGGCTCGCCGCACTGGCGGGGCCGCTGATGCGGCTGCCGCTGAAGCTGCTCGCCGAGAAGGTCGAGACGCGCGAACAGATGGAACACTGCAAGGCCCTCGGCTTCCATCTTTTCCAGGGCTACTACTTCGCCAAGCCGACCATCGTCAGTGGCCGCCAGCTCTCAGCTTCACAGCTCGGCATCATCCGCCTGATCAATCTCGTCGCACGCGACGCCGAATTGCCGGAACTGGAAGAAAACTTCAAGCGCGAACCCGGCCTGACGGTCAACCTGCTGCGCCTGGTCAACTCCGTCGGGGTCGGCTTCGGTCGCCGCATCGAATCGCTGCGCCAGGCCGTCACCGTGATCGGTCGCCGGCAACTGCTGCGCTGGCTGCAACTGCTGCTGATGGCGTCGCCCGAGCATGCCGCTGCGCCGGAGCGCAATCCACTGCTGCAACTCGCCGCCCTGCGCGGCCGGCTGATGGAAATCCTGGCGACGCGCCAGCAGCCGGATGATCGCAGGCTCGGCGACCAGGCCTTCCTGTGCGGCATCATGTCGCTGATGCCGGCGGCCCTCGGCCTGCCGATCGAGGAAATCCTCGGCCAGATCGCGGTCACACCGGATCTGCAACTGGCGCTGACAGAACAGTCCGGCACGCTGGGAGCCCTGCTCACCCTGATCGAACGTCTTGACGCTGAGGACTGGGAAACCTGCGACCGCCTGCTCGCTGACAGCCCTGCACTCTCCCGCGAAACGCTGACCACCGCCCTGACCGAAGGACTGGCCTGGATTCACGCCGACCGCGACTAGCGCGGACGAGCGCCCGTTAGCGCCGCGCCAGCCAGTCGCGCACTGCCAGCCCGGTGCCGAAATCCCAGGCCCGCAGCTTCTCCGGCGCAATCAGCCGGTACTCCGCCAGTTCCTCGTTGAGCACGATCTCGCCGGCTGCCTGCACGTGGTAGGCGAGGATGATCTCGTTCTTGCGCTCGAAGGGGTAGGCGCCGATCAGCGACAGCGCCGACGCATCGAGGTCGAGTTCCTCCTTCACCTCGCGCGCCACCGCCGCCTCCGGCGATTCGCCGGCCTCGAGGAATCCCGTCACCAGCCCGAAGACGCCCGGCTGCCAGGCATGGTTGCGCGCCAGCACGATCATGCCCTCGCGCTCGACCAGCGCCGCCACCACCGGCAGCGGATTGCCCCACTCGACATGGCCGCAGGGGGCGCTGCAGGCGAGCCGCATGCGACCGGCCAGCGGCGTCGGTGCGAGCGGTGCGCCACAGGCGCTGCAATAGCGCGGTGATTTCATGACACGAGTGCCCGCAGGTCCGCCAGCAGCGCATCGACGCGCTCCGGCGTCGTATCCCAGGCACACATGAAGCGTGCGCCGCCAGCACCGATGAAGGTATAGAAGCGCCAGCCACGTGCCCGCAGGCCCTCGATCGCCGTTGCCGGCAGTTCGGCGAAAACCCCATTGGCCTCGGTCGGGAAGAGCAGCTTCACGCCGGGCACCGTCGCCAGCCCGCTGGCCAGCCGCTGCGCCATGGCATTGGCGTGGCGTGCGTGGCGCAGCCAGGCATCTCCTTCCAGCATCCCGAGCCAGGGTGCGGAGAGGAAGCGCATCTTCGAGGCCAGCTGCCCGGCCTGCTTGCAGCGATACGCGAAATCCTCCGACAGCCGGCGGTCGAAGAAGACCACCGCCTCGCCGACCGGCAGGCCCATCTTGGTGCCGCCGAAGCAGAGCACGTCGACCCCGGCACGCCAGGTCACATCCGCCGGCGAAACAGCCAGCGAGGCGACGGCATTGGCGAAGCGGGCGCCGTCCATGTGCACGCGCAGCCCGCTGGCGTGCGCCAGTTCCGCGACCGCCGCGATCTCGACCGGGCGATACACCGTGCCGACCTCGGTCGCCTGCGTCAGCGTCACCACACGCGGCTTCGGGTAATGGATGTCGCTGCGCCGCGCGATCACCTCGCGCACCGCCTCCGGCGTCAGCTTGCCGCCCTCGCCTTTCGCCGGCAGCAGCTTGGAGCCGTTGGAGAAGAATTCCGGACCGCCGCATTCGTCGGTGTCGACGTGCGCCAGTTCATGGCAGATCACGCTGTGGTAGCTCTGGCACAGCGAGGCCAACGCCAGCGAATTGGCGGCCGTGCCGTTGAAGGCGAAGTAGACGTCGCAATCGGTTTCGAACAGCGCACGCAGGCGATCCGAAACACGCCGCGTCCACTCATCCTCGCCGTAGGCCGGCGCATGGCCGGCGTTCGCCGCCGTCAGCGCTGCAAGCGCCTCCGGGCAGATGCCGGCGTAGTTGTCGCTGGCGAATTGCTGTTCCATCCTCACTCCTTGAAGGCAACCGACCACGCCGCGAGTTTACGCTCGAACGACCACGAGGCGTTGGCCGGGCTGGTCGAGGGCAACTTCAGCAAGGCCACCCCGGCAACGGCCGCCTGCGGAACATGACGGCAAAACGCCGCCTCGGCCATGCCGCCATTGAAGCAGATCCGCCGAATCCCCAGCGCGCGCGCCAGCAGCCCGACAATGTCGTTCGGCACTTCCGAGGCCCGCTCGATCGCCATATCGAGGCTCCCGGGCCGCACACAGGACTGCAGTACATCCCACACCGCGACACCCGCCACCTGCAGCGCCGCCACGCGTGCGGCATACGGCGCCTCGGCCGGAAAGCCGCACAAGGTGCCGAGGATCGGCCAGAAGGCATTGCGCGGATGGGCGTAGTACTGGTCCGCCAAGAGCGAGGCGGCACCGGGCATGCTGCCGAGGATCAGCAGACGCGCGCCGGGGGCGACGATAGGCGGAAAGCTTTGAACTCGGCTCATCAGATTTTTCGTTCAGCAGCAGGTTTCCAGAAAGAATCGGGGGCTCACAGCGACACCATGCTGATCGGCGTTGCGGCAGAAATCAAGATCAACGCGCCAGATCAACCTCCGCCCCCATGAACATGAATTTTCATGCCGCCGCGATAGCGGGTAAATTATCGCTTTGGCCTCGCGCCTCATCGTCCGGAACCCCCGCAGTCCATGTTTGAACAAGCCTTCAGGAATATCGACGACGCCCTCTGGAAAGAGAGCGGCTGCACCACCGAACTCGACTACACCGAACAGACCTCGTGGCTGCTCTTCCTCAAATACCTCGACGGGCTGGAGCAGGACAAGGCCGCCGAGGCCGCGCTGGAAGGCAAGCCCTATCGCCACATCCTGGACGCCGCCTACCGCTGGGAAAGCTGGGCCGCGCCCAAGGATGCCGATGGCAAGCTCGACCATAACGCCGCGCTGACCGGCGACGATCTCGTCGACTTCGTCGACCGCAAGCTCTTCCCCTACCTGCACGGCTTCAAGCAGCGGGCGAGCGGCCCGAACACCATCGAATACAAGATCGGCGAGGTCTTCGGCGAGATCAAGAACAAGATCCGCAGCGGCTACACGCTGCGCGACATCATCGACCATGTCGACGAACTGCGCTTCCGCTCGCAGACCGAGAAGCACGAACTCTCGGCGCTCTACGAAGAGAAGATCAAGCGCATGGGCAACGCCGGGCGCAACGGCGGCGAGTACTACACGCCGCGCCCGCTGATCCGCGCCATGATCCGGGTAATCCGGCCGCAGATCGGCGAGCGCATCTACGACGGCGCCTGCGGCTCAGCCGGCTTCCTCTGCGAAGCCCACGACTACCTGGCCGCTCAGCCAAATCTCGGCACTGCCGATCTGCAGACCCTGCAGGAGCGCACCTTCTACGGCAAGGAGAAGAAGAGCCTCGCCTACGTGATTGCGATCATGAACATGATCCTGCACGGCATCGAAGCACCGAACATCGTGCACACCAACACCCTGGCCGAGAACCTTGCCGACATCCAGGACAGGGACCGCATGGACGTGATCCTCGCCAACCCGCCCTTCGGCGGCAAGGAACGCGCCGAGGTGCAGCACAACTTCCCGATCCGCACCGGCGAAACCGCCTTCCTCTTTCTGCAGCACTTCATCAAGATGCTCAGGGCTGGCGGCCGGGCGGCGGTGGTCATCAAGAACACCTTCCTGTCGAACACCGACAACGCCTCGGTCAGCCTCAGGAAACTGCTGCTGGAAAGCTGCAACCTGCACTCCATCCTCGACTGCCCCGGCGGCACCTTCCAGGGCGCCGGCGTCAAGACCGTCGTGCTGTTCTTCGAGAAGGGCGCGCCAACGCGCCACGTCTGGTACTACCAGCTCGACCCCGGCCGCAACCTGGGCAAGACCAACCCGCTGAACGACGCCGACCTCGCCGAATTCGTCGAACTGCAGCAGACCTTTGCCGATTCGGACAAGAGCTGGCGCGTGGACATCGCCGGCATCGACACCGCCAGCTACGACCTATCGGTGAAGAACCCGAACGGCGGCGAGGAAGTCATGCACCGCAGCCCGCAGGCGATCATTGACGAGATTGCCGCGCTGGATGCCGAGAGCGCGGAGGTGCTGGCGAAGATTAGGTCGATGTTGTGAAAACAGACTGGCCTCGAAAAAAGATTGGCGAGATAGCCCGGCACTCGCTCGGGAAAATGCTCGACAAGGCGAAGAACAAAGGGGAGCCGCGGCCTTATCTACGCAATCTGAACGTACGCTGGTTCGATTTTGATTTGTCGGACGTACTTGAAATGCGCTTTCTCCCAGAGGAGGCTGACAAGTACATGGCCATCAAAGGCGACGTGCTGGTTTGCGAGGGCGGCTATCCGGGGCGAGCAGCGATCTGGAACAAGGATGAACCGATCTATTTTCAGAAAGCGCTCCACCGCGTCCGCTTTCACGAACCGGAGCGCAACAAGTGGTTTCTCTATTACCTGCACTATCGTGATCTTGAGGGCACGCTGAGTCGTCACTTCAATGGCGCAGGTATTCAGCATTTCACCGGTGAGGCGCTAGCCAAATTTGAAATGCCATACCCGCCGATTGCTGAACAACATCGCATCATCGCCCTCCTCGACGAAGCCTTCGACGGCATCGCCACCGCCAAAGCCAACGCCGAAAAGAACCTCCACAACGCCTGCACCTTGTTTGAAAGCCACCTGCAATCCGTTTTCACAGAGCGGGGCGAGGGGTGGGTGGAGACCACCGTCGACAAAATTTCCACGAACCTCGACAGCAAACGCATCCCTATCACCAAGAGTGACCGGAAGAGTGGTGAGTATCCCTACTACGGCGCATCTGGCATCGCTGATTACGTTGCCAACTACATCTTTGACGGAGATGCGCTTCTTGTCTCCGAGGATGGAGCAAATTTGCTGACACGCTCAACACCAATTGCGTTCTCTGTTTCAGGCAAGTACTGGGTGAACAACCATGCCCACATCCTTAAGTTTGAACACATGGCGACCCAGCGCTTCGTTGAATTCTACTTTGCCAGCGTCCGTCTCGATGAATACATCACCGGCGCTGCGCAACCTAAACTGAACCAGAAGGCACTCAACTCTATTCCAATCCACATACCTGTTTCGGTTGCTGAGCAGGCAACGATAGTCGAGTGCGTTGAGTCTTTTCAGGAAGAAACCCGGCGCCTCGAATCCCTCTACCAGCGCAAACTCGCCGCCCTCGACGAACTGAAGCAATCCCTGCTGCATCAGGCCTTCAGCGGCCAGCTTTGATGGGCAATATTCTCGGGCAAATACGGCCTATATAATCAATCCATGGAACGTATCCAATCGATCAACCTGGCGCGAATTGACTGGTGTTGTGCCGATCGCGGCATGACGCTGGATGAACTCGCCCATGAGATCGATATCGCACCTGCCACCTTGGCCAATGCGATGGCTGGTGAGGCAGGATTGACGTTCAACCAGTTGCGCAAACTGGCCGCCTTCTTCGGGCGCGGCACGCTTTTTTTCCTGGAGCCGGGGCCGGTGAATGAAGCGAAGGTGCATTCGCCGCAGTTCCGCACCCTGAGCAACCAGAAGCCGGAGCTTTCGCATCGCATGAAGCTGCTGATCGAACGCGTGGAGCAGCAGCGTGCGGTGTTTCTGGCCTTGCGCGAGGAGCTCGATCAGGCAGAGGTCGTGCGCTTTACGCCGCCGGCGCTTGAAGGTCTGAGCATTCCGGCAGCGGCGAAACGCGCTCGCGAATGGCTGGGGCTGGCGGATCGCAACGATTTCGACAGTTATCGCCGGGCCATCGAGGCGAACGGCCTGCTGGTGTTTCGTAGCAATGGTTACAACGGCAAATGGCAGATCGCCAAGGAAAGCCCGATTCTCGGCTTCTCGCTATACGACCCGGAATGCCCGGTGATCGTCGTCAAGAAGCTGGATGCGGAGACGCGCCAGAGCTTCACGCTAATGCATGAGCTGGGACACCTGCTATTGCACCGTGCTAGTTCGATTGACGATGAGGGCGATCTGCACTCGCCGGAGGGGGCCGAGCAAGAGGCCAACGCGTTTGCCGGACATCTGCTGGTGCCGGACGGCTTCCTGCTGAGCATCCGCGACGACCAACGCCCGCCCGAAGCTGCCGGTTTTGATGACTGGCTGGAGCCGCAGCGCAAGGCTTGGGGCGTCAGCGGCGAGATGATCCTGCGCCGCCTGATGGACGCGGGGCGCCTTCCGGCCACGGCGTACGCGGCGTACCGGCAGTGGAGCAGCCAACGGGTCATCCCGGAGAAAGACGGCGGTAGCCGGGAGCACCGCAACCGGGAGCCGCGCCATCTTTTCGGCGATGGCTATGTGCGCACGGTGCTGGATGCCATGAATGCACGCCGGATCACGCTCGCCAAGGCCAGCAGCTATCTCGACAACCTGAAGATCAGCGACCTGCACAAGCTGGAGCGATTCTATGCAGGTGTTTGATGCGTCATCCACGCTCCACGCATGGGATAACTATCCCATCGCGCAATTTCCGGGGCTCTGGACATGGATGGCGGATCGGGTGGCGCAGGGAGTGATCCGGATGTCCGAGGTTGCCATCGAGGAAGTCGGGCACAAGGCGCCGGAGTGTCTGGTCTGGCTCAAGGCGGCGGGCCTGCAGAAGATGCCCGTGACCGAGGCGATCCTGCTGGAAGCTTTCCGCATCAAGGGGCTGCTTGAGATCGAAGAAGACAAGTACGGCAGCGGGGTCGATGAAAACGACCTGATCATCATCGCTACCGCGAAGCTGCACGGCTGCGAGCTGGTGACAGATGAAGCCTTTCAGGCTTCGGCGAACAAGCTGAAACGCAACTGGAAGATACCGGCCGTTTGCAATATGGCCAGCGTACAAACGCCCTGGATCGACTTCCTCAGCTACATCAAGCGCTCGGAAGTGGTTTTTGGCTGATCGGCCGGCTCAAGAAAGCGAAAGGCCTCGGTGATCTCACTGGGGCCGTGACGCCGACCGGGAACCCCCTGTCCAACCGCGGTGAAGTGAATGAGAGATGCGCTTGTCGATACAAACCCGGTACGAAGGATTTTTCTTGATCGGGTTTTGATCCTGCGCCCCCCTTGCTTGAAAAATGGCTTCGTTGCTCATTTAAAATCAATGGGTTGTATATTTTTCGATGGCGAGAGGTTTCTTGATTATGTTGCAAGCTGCCGCCCTCGACGAACTGAAGCAATCACTGCGGCATCAGGCCTTCTCTGGCAAACTATGATTCCGGAATAAACCAAACGCGCCATGACTGCCCAGCCTGCATTGTTCGAGAACCACCCCATCCGCCGCGTGTACGACGAGGAAACCGAAACCTGGTGGTTTTCGGTGGTCGACATCGTTCAGGTACTTACCCAGCAACCCGACTATCAGACGGCGCGCAAGTACTGGAACAAGCTGAAAGAGCGGCTGAGCAAGGAAGGCAGTCAGTCGGTGACAAGTTGTCACCGACTGAAATTGCCTGCCGCCGATGGCAAGAATTACCTCACCGACGTAGCCACCGCCGAAACCCTGTTGCGCCTAGTGCAGTCGGTGCCCAGCCCCAAGGCCGAGCCGATCAAGCTCTGGCTGGCCAGGGTGGGTTACGAGCGCATACAGGAAATCGCCGACCCTTCCCGTTCGCTCGACCGGGCGCGGGAAATCTGGCATCAGCAAGGGCGCAGCGAAAAGTGGATCGCGCAGCGCATGACCGGGCAGGAAACGCGCAACAAGCTGACCGACTACTGGGCCAGCCACAACATCAGGCAGGGCGAGGAATTCGCCATCCTCACCAACCTGATCCATCAGGAATGGGCGGGCGTCAGTGTCAAGGCGCACAAGGCGATGAAGGGCCTGAAGGACCACAATCTGCGCGACCACATGAGCGAGGCGGAATTGATCTTCACCGCCCTGGCCGAGCTTTCCACCCGCCAGATCGCGGAAAGCGAAGCAGCCGAAGGCATGGCTGAAAACAGCCGCGCCGCGAAGCAGGGCGGCACCATTGCCAAGCATGCCCGCAGCGCGCTGGAGGCGAAGACGGGCAAGCCGGTGGTGACGGGGGAAAACTTCCTGCCGCCGGGCGGTGCGCCCAAGGCCATCAAGAAAGGCCGCAAGGCATGAAAGTGCTTTAACGCAAACCAGAGCCAGCTGTCTGATAACTACAAAAAAGTATTTACATCAACAAGTTAAGTGCTTTAAAACAAACCGATGAACGAAGCCGAAACCCGCGCCGAACTGATCGACCCGCTGCTGGCTGCCGCCGGCTGGGGGGTGACGGAGGGCAGCCGCATCCGGCGCGAGCACCCGATCACGCTGGGGCGCCTCGAAGGCGCTGGCAAGCGCGGCAAGGCGCTATCTGCCGACTACGTTCTGGAATACCGCAACACCAAGCTCGCCGTTGTCGAGGCCAAATCGGCTGACAAAGCGCTGACCGAGGGCGTCGGCCAGGCCAAGGATTACGCCGGCAAGCTGTCGATCCGCTTCAGCTATGCGACAAACGGCAGGGGCATCTACGGCATCGACATGCACACTGGGGTCGAGGGCGAGTTGCCGGCCTTCCCCGGCCCGGAGGCGCTCTGGCAGGCCACCTTCGCCACCGAAAATGCCTGGCGTGACCGCTTTGCCAGCGTTCCGTTCGAGGACAGGGGCGGCTATTTCCAGGGCCGCTACTATCAGGACATCGCCATCGAGCGGGTGCTGACGGCGCTGGCCGAAGGGC
>WBZP01007820.1_pt1 | contig 10224 bp, 12 predicted proteins | sample 5204301 | NCBI WGS metagenome assembly WBZP01 (sample SAMN12412401, study PRJNA552823) | activated sludge metagenome | isolation source: activated sludge from nitrification reactor of wastewater treatment plant... | place: USA: Pennsylvania | collected 2017 | reverse complement strand
ATTTACTGCAGTGCCAATCTGTAGATGATAGTGCAAGCGGCCACGAAGACTACGACACGGTAGATGACCAACAAAATGAACCTGAAGATTTCGCCGTCGAGCTCACCGTTTTCTTGGCGCAACAGTGTATCAGTTCTTTTTGTGAGTGCCTCGCTTTCGATGTAGCGATTTCGGAGGTTCTCAAGTTCGACGTCGGTTGGCTCGACAGCGTTGGGCACTTCGCGACGAATAGCTTCAAACTTGTCCGATACAAGCTCAGCAGCTGAATCATAGCGGCGGTGAGCTTCGTAGCTACCGCCGCCTGCTTTCCATGCTCTTTGCCGCAGGTTGTCCATCATCACGTCTCGACGTCGAAGAGGTCCTTCTGGTCCTTTTTCTTGATGTCCTTGTGATGCCAGGGCAGGCCCTGCTTGCCCAATTCTTCCAGGAAGGGTTCGGGCGGCAACTGCTCGACGTTGAACACGCCTTTGCCCTTCCACTCGCCACGGAACATCATCATCGCGCCGACGACGGGCGGCACGCCGGTCGTGTACGACACGGCCTGGGCGCCGACTTCCTTGTTGGTTTCGGCGTGATCGCAGACGTTCCAGATGATGGTGCGGCGCTTCTCGCCGTCCTTCTCACCTTTGACGATGACGCCGATCGAGGTCTTGCCGGTGTAGTTTTCAGCAAGAGACGACGGCTCGGGCAGCACGCACTTCAAGAACTCCATCGGGATGACGGGCGTGCCCTTGTACATCACCGGATCGATGCGGGTCATGCCGACATTCTGCAGCACGTCGAGATGCTTGATGTAGTTGTCGGAGAAGGTCATCCAGAAGCGGATCTGCTTCAAGCCCTTGATGTTCTCAACGAGGCTTTCCTCCTCCTCGTGATAGATGAGGTAGGATTTGACTTCGCCGACTTCCGGGTAGTCGATCATGCACGAGATCGACAAGGGATCGATCTCGATCCACTCGCCCTTCTTCCAGTATTTGCCGCGCTGGGTGACTTCGCGCAGGTTGATCTCGGGATTGAAGTTGGTCGCGAACGCCTTGCCGTGACTGCCGGCGTTGCAATCGATGATGTCGATGGTTTCGATCTCATCGAACAGGTTGTTCTGGGCGTAGGCGCAGAAGATGTTGGTGACGCCAGGATCGAAGCCGCAGCCCAGCACCGCCATCAAGCCCTTGGCCTTGAACTTGTCGTGATAGGGCCACTGGTACTTGTAGGTGAACTTGGCCTCTTCGCGCGGCTCATAGTTGGCCGTATCCATGTAGTTGACGCCCGCTTCCAGGCAGGCATCCATGATGGTGAGGTCCTGATAGGGCAGCGCCATGTTGATGACGAGGTCGGGCTTGACCTTCTTCAACAGCGCCACCGTCTCGGCGACATTGTCGGCGTCAACCTGCGAAATCTCGATCGGCGTCTTGCACTCGGCCTGAACCTTCTTGCAGCTTTCCAGCCGGCGGGAGGCAAGGTGAATTTTTTTGAAAACGTCGCGGTTCATGGCGCATTTCTTGGCGACCACAGAGCCTGCAGCGCCCGCGCCGATAATCAGAACGTTGTCCAAGTCAAACTCCTAGAGGAAAAGCCCAGCCGGTCCGTGCATGCCGGTGTCGTTGGGGAATAGGGCAGGGGGGCTGCGATTTCAATATCAAACGGGGCCAATGCTGCGTCTGAGACGCAAGAAAGTCTGTGCCGGGCCTGCGTTCACCACTGTCATAATACGTTCTCAATACGTCCCGGGGCAGTCGCTTCAGAGCACTCGAAACGTCAAGGGCCGGAACAATGCTGTTCCGGCCCCTTTGGAATTGACGTGTGCTTCGCAGCTCGCCTTGCGTCAGTCCGGCTGACAGCCCTGCGAGGTCGGCGCGCCGTCGTCGTGCTTGGACAGATATTCGACGGCGAAGGGGTGGTAGCGCGACAGGCCCTTGTAATCGACGAGTTCGGGCGGGAGTGACTTCAGCACTCGGTGCAGACGGCGGCCCCACTTGGGAATGGTGACGAGGTCTTCCAGGCTGATCAGGTAGGCGCGAATTGAGAACAGGATGGCGTTCGAGCGGGGCATGCGGATCAGGCTCTGCATCTCGACACGCAGATGGACCTTCTTGCCGGCGTTCTGCGCGTTGACGGTCGTGCGGTCGATACCCCACTTGTGATACTTCTCAGGGCTCGTATCGAGACGCGGATTGATGGTCATCGTCCAGTTCAGGCGGCGCACGGGGCGGCCCTGCTGCAAGTTCAACAGGAACTTCAAGGCGCGGTCGAAGACGCCAAGATCATGAGCCAGCGGCACCGGCCCGTGCCATTCGTGGAAGTTCATGCCGACGTCGAAATCGAGCGACCAGTCCGCCTGGGTCGTGATGATGCCGGCATCGAGCCAGAGGTTGTTGTCGCGCTGATCCTGGAGCGAGAAGTCGCCCTGGCACTGGCGGCCGATGTACTCGAGCGGCTGGTAGGGCAGCGTCGAAGCATCGCCGAAGATGAAGCGGTTTTCGATATCGAGCGGGCGGTTGATCCAGTGCCAGTTGTCGCCGTCACGGTGCAGCGTGAAGTGCTCCGGATAGGCGGCCGACATCGACGTCATGATGTATTCGAGCGCGTCCCACTGGGCGAGCATCATGTGCGGCAGAGCCTGAAAGCGCATCGGGTCTTCTTTGAGCACCAGCGCCCGGTCGGCCATCTCGGCAACGTAATGCTCATCGACGTCGATGGGGAATTCCAGAATCGAGCCCTTCGGGCCCGCCGTGTGCGGCTCCATGTTGACCGAGTACATGTACTTGTCTTCATGGAACGGGAAAGGGAAGCGGTTGATGGCTGCCGGAGAGTTGGAGAATGTGAAGTCGTCGCGGAACGTTTCGTTCTTGAATACCAGGCCCATGGCCGTTCTCCCTTTGTAAGACTTTTTGAAGTTGCGCCGGGTCGCGGCCGGTTAGAGGTCGAGGACGAGCTTCTGCCCCTTGATGCGGGATACGCAGATCATGAATTTTTCGCCGCTCTTCTTTTCCTCGTCCGTCAGGTAGTGATCGTTATGTTCGAGCGCCCCGTCACACGAGTGGACGCGGGACTCGCACTGTCCGCAGGCGCCGCCGCGGCACAGATACGGCGGGTTGACGCCGGCGGCTTCGATGGCCTCCAGAACGCTCTGGAATTCGCCGACTTCGATAATCTTTTTCGATTGTGTGAGTTCGACGGTGAACGGCTTGCCGGTCGGCGGCGTCGTAAACCGCTCGCTGTGCACGTTCTCGTCGGGCCACCCGGCCTCGCGTGCCGATTTGACGACCCAGTCGATCATCGGGCTTGGACCACAGACGTAGATGTGGGTGCCGAGCGGCTGGTTTTCGAGCAGGCGGTGCAAGGGCAGCGTCTGCTTCTGGTCGTCGAAGTAGAGGTGGACGCGATGGCCGTAGCGGGTCTTCAAGTCCTTCCAGAAGGCGCCTGACGTTTCGGTGCGCATCGCATAGTGCAGTTCGAACAGCTGATCTTCCTTGTGAAGGATCTCCGCCATCGACATCAGCGGGGTGACGCCAATGCCGCCGCTGATGAAGATATGCTTCTTGGCGGCGCGCTCGACCGGAAACAGATTGAGCGGCTGGGTGATTTCCAGTTCGGAGCCGACGTGCACCTGTTCGTGCATGAAGGCCGAGCCGCCGCGCGAATCTTCGGTGCGCAGAACGCTGATCTGGTAGCACGAGGTGTCGAAGGGCGACCCCATCAACGAATACGGATTGCGCCGGACCTGATGTCCGTTGCGCATGATCACCACGGCGTGCGAGCCGGCGGAAAAGCCAGGCATCGGCTGACCGTCGGTGCGTTCGAAGCGGAACCGCTTGATGCGATCGGTGACCTGTTCGATTTCGGTGACGCGCACCTGCATGTCGGTCGAGAGTGTCATTTGTAGAGAACTTCCTGCGCTGGGACCTGACCTGGGTTTTCGGCATCGATGCAGACGCCTTGGAAGGCGTTGAGCCGGCGGGAGAAGTGATCGCGGACCAAGAGATTTAGCCCGCAGTGGCCGCAAACGCAGGGATTGGTCGTCACATTCTCGTTGAAACCCTTGCAGTGCACGCACTGGACGCGCCGCGCTTCAGAGCCGCGATGCTCGGTATAGATCGAAAGGTGTTTGACGCCGTGATCGGCTGCGAGCTTGGAGGCGGTTCCGATGAAGGATTCCGTGCCGGTCACGTAAATGCGCGTGCCCATGGTCATGGCGCCCAGCATTCCCGAAAAGCGGAACAGCAGCGTCTGTACGGTCGGAAATTTCCAGATGTCGCCCGGCTTCAAGGCTTTGAGCTGAGCTTCGTAATCCTTGCCGTGGGCATTGCCCTCGGTGAAAAGGATCGCCGACTTGGCGGCAAAGCCTGGGGGCGCGTCATTCATCAGCGCGATGACGGCGGCAGCGCCCGCCCCCTCGGCCAGAATGACATTGTGTTTTGCGAACGTGTCCGGCTTCAGTCCAGGATAGACGGGCCGGCTTTTGATCCCTGAAACAAGCATCGTGGTCCTTCATCTTGTCGTGTTGGACGTGCTGTCGGTATTTGCACGCGGTTCCAAGTCCAAAGGCAAGAGGCTGCGAGCAATGGGGAATAGGACTCTTCCGGCCTCGAAAAGCGGTGCACACCGCATTTCCCGAGGATAAAAAGTCATTCTTGAAGGTATACATCCTCTTTGCATTTGCGCAACCAGTTCTGCGCCAAATCAGGCGAAGAAAATGGTGCGCCGATGCGAAGGTGTCGATCAGACAATGCTGGAAAATTCAGCAGGTTTGCGATGCGAAACGCAACCAAATCTTACCACTTCAAAACCCGCGCCCCGATGATCGCACCGGCGGCCGTGACGATTGCCATACCAGCCACATACCAAATCGCCAGGAAGAGCGGGCTATCATCGACGCAGAAGCTTGCGTAGAGGGTGGCGCCGATGGTGGCCGCCAACAGACCGGCTGCAGCGCCGGCCATGGACGGGTTGGCGGGTGCGCCATGGCGCAGTGCAAACAGAATGGCTGCTAGCGGCGCCAGCGACAGCATCGGAATATATTTCATGCACGCCACCGGCATCGACCCCATGGCGCTGACGCTCCAGTGATCGGCGGGCAGGGCATAGAGTTCCATCACGATCGCTGCGGCGAGCATGAGCACGGGTAGGGTGAGCGCATATTTGAGAGAGCCCGGCCGTCCGTCCGGACGGGAGAGCCGGTGGACCAGCATCAGCGCCGGGATGCCGAGGCCAAGCGTAAACACGAACTTGAAAATGAAGCGCGCCTCGTGACTGATCGCGTAGAAGAAATCGGACCGCACCGCGAGAAGGTTTGCAAACACAGCCGCCGCCAGCACGGCACCTGCCGCGATGGCGATCCACATCGTCCGGGAGATCGGCGGGGAAACCGTGGCGTTGTCGGCCACCATGGCGGTGATCAGGTCATCGGTCTTCATAGCTTGGTCTCGGTCGTGGAGTGCGCCAGGGCTTTGAGGCTGCGGTGCAAAGACACCCTGACGGCCACTTCGCTCATGCCGAGCTTGGCAGCCACATCGCGCGCCGACTGGCCGTCGATCGAGATCGATCGGACGATGTCGCGCTGACGCTCGGGCAGGGTGTCAAGAAGCCTTGCGACATCATGGGCGTTGGTGCCGTCGTCCGCGCCGCCGGCCTCCAAATGGTCAATCAGCGGCTCGATGGGCACTTCGGCCTTGCGGCCGCGGCGGCGCAGCTCATCGATCATTTTGTTGCGGGCGATCGCCGTGATCCAGGGCGTAATCGGTTTGGCCTGATCCCAGGTATGCCGCTTCAAGTGAACTGCCAACATGACCTCCTGGACCACGTCCTCCACGTCGCCGGCGTTGACGGTGGCGCCGGAAAAGCCGCGGCGCACGAGAGCACGCAGCGACCGCGAAAGCTCGGTCAGAAGGCGCTGGTAGGCAGCACCATCTCCGGCGATCGCGGCGCGCATCCATTCAGACCAATCTGCGTCGCGAGCCTTGCGGTCCACTGTCGAGCCTCGTTCAGGGGGCTTACGTCGGGCGGGGCGCTATCGTTACAACTTTGCCGAAGGCGCGGCAAATCTGCCGCAGTTGGCGGCGCAGGCAACGGGAAAGGCCGCCCGTTCCGGCGGGTCAAACCCTCAAAGGATCGGCGTGCCGGCCGCGGCCAGCGTCAGCAGCCAGACGATGGCGACGTAGGTTAAGCCGTGGGCCAGCTGATCGATGCCGATCGCCCACCAGAACGGCGTCTGGTGTGAGGTCCAGCCGTGGCGGCGCACCAGCTGCTCCTTGGTGTAATCGATGTGATAGTGCAACACGAATTCGGCAATCAACAGGGCCATCATGGTCGACCCCGGGCCGGGGAGGATCAGAAAGACGGGTGCGGTGAGCAGCACGTGGGTTGCCGCATGGATGATGCCGCCTGGCGCCCCGTAAATCCCTTTTTCGCGGCGCTGGCTCTCGGTCTGGAGCACGAAATCGGCCAAGGCGTGCTTGACCATGAGGTATGCGATTGCCAGCAGCACGGCGTTGAGCGTTGGCAATTCTGGTGCTGCGGTGAGCATGAACGGCTGCATCCTGGCGCGGACAATCCTCAACCGCGGTCAAGACGCTCCGCCAGCCTCCGGCCCAAAGGCCGAAGCTCAGCTCCCGGAGACGCCCGCCCGCGTCGATCAAACGCCATACTATCATAGCTGAGGCCACACCGCCTGTTCCCTAGGGAACAGGCGGGAGGGTTGACGAGTTCTGTAACGTCACGGAATGGCTACTGCGTGAGCCGCAGGTCGGTGAGCGTGCTGCCGATGGCGCGGAAGGCGGCCTTGAGGCTTTCACCGTCCTGGGCTTCGAAATAGGCTACTTCGCTCGACGCACAGTATTTGAGCGTTTCGGCAGCCTCCACTGGGGCCTGGAAGCCGATGGTAAAGACGCGGATCCCGGCGGCCTTCATCCCGTCGCACAGGTCCTTGGCTTGCTTCACGGAATCCTCATCGTCTTCATAGGCGGTATTGAACATGCCGTCGGTGAGGATCACCGCCGCCTTCACGGTTTCCTTGTCGTCATAGGGCTTGGGTTCGCTGCTGCCCGGCCAGAAGGACGACCAGTTGGGCGACAGGATATACCAGCTCCAGGCAATGCCCAGATGCCCGGCCGTGGACCCGTCGGCCACCATGGCGTCGATATAGCCATCGACCGTGTCTTTATCGTCCGACAGCGGCACGACGGTGCCACTGGGGCAGGAATTGGCCTTGTTGCCGAGCGGATTGCCGTGGGGGGCCTTGTCGGTTGCCTTGCCTTTGCCGGGACGTTCGGAAACACACGTCGTCTTGTCGGCTTTGCCTTTGGCTTTTTCGGCGTAGGACCCGGCGTTGACGGAGGTCGAATAGGGCGCAAGACCGATCCGGTTGTGCGCGCCTTCCTCGTTGTCCTTCAGGATCATGTCGGTCAATTCCTTGGCCGCGTCCTTAAGGTCAGCGAGCTTCTTGCCGAACATCGACCCGCTGCTATCTAGCGTCATCGACAGCTCCAGGTTGGTGAGATCGTATTGCGCCGTCGAGGACCGCACCATCACGAAATCGTCCTGGCGCATGATGCGGGCGATCAGCGAGGGAAGCTGCAACTCCGCGGTCACCGTCGCCTTGTTCTTGTCGTGGTCGAGCTTGACCTGAAACTTCTTGATGTCGGTCAGATGCGAGCTGCGTTTCGTGAAATTCTCGGCGAAGTAGGTCTTGGCCCGGTCCTGCAGCTTGTCGTCGTCGAGATTTTCCGCGCTGAGCGCGCGTGCGATCGCAAGCGACGTGGTGTCGAGCGCCTGTGTCAGTTCGTTTTCGGCCTGATAGGCGCGAACGGTATCGACGGCGAGGCCCGCCGCGCAGGCGAGCACGATCATACACAGCGAAAAGACGATGGCGACCGTCCCATCTGTGTGTGCCGCAAAGGCTGCAAAATGTGCTTTCAACCGGCGCATTTATGACCCATCTCGAACTTGAGACGAATTGTGTGCGCCTAGAGCGTAAAGGGCTTACTAATGCAATCGCTACAAGACGACCGATTGCGCGCGATAGTGAATATGGCGTTGATGGCGACGTTGGTGGATTGAAGATTCTGGCTGTTAGTTTGGAAACGCGCGTCTCAATTCATGACATATGATGCGTTCAATTCGTTCTGTGCCGCACTTCCATCAGTGACCTATGTTCAGCAGTGGGGCGGCTCACATGTCTGGAAGGTCGGCGGCAAGGTCTTCGCCATCGGCGGATGGGAAGGTGAGACAGAGGCCTTTACCTTCAAGGTTTCAGCCATCGCATTTGGGTAGTGTCTCAGTTTGAATTCTGGGCAACAAAAAGCCCGCTCGACGGCGGGCTCTCTGCATTCTTCTGGTCCTGCCTCTCAACCGCGAGGCGGATAGGGGTCATGGCCGTAGGTCCATTCCGTACGGAACTGGTTGTTAACCGCCTGAACCATAACCTGAGCGTCGTGTCCCTGGCTTCCGGCGTTGTGGGCTGCATCGACGGCCGCTTTGATTGCGTCCTGCTGCGTTTTGTAGGGCCCGTAGTGCGTGCCGTTGAAGCTGATCTTCCATTGGTTCTCGTGAAGAACGACGAAGTACTGAGATCGCGCCATTGGCGCCTCCTGTTTCAAAGTTTTCGAATCGCTCCCCCAACCGACCAAACGCTAACGGAGCTTCTCACCATGGGTCAATTGACGCTGCCGCCAGAAATGTTGCCGTGCACAGATTCCGGATCATCCGAAGTGAAGGTTTGTGTCGGACTACCAAAATGCGACGGAAAGAATGGCCCGTGCCCTTGGTGTCAGACGGTTGTCGATGACATTGTTGTCGCCATTGCCAGCCACTAGGCTGAGACCCGCTTCTTGTAAGATTTCGGCCGGCCCGACTTCGGCGCGGCTTCGTCCATAAGGGCGATCATGTCTTCGAATGACATGAGCTTGTCAGTGAGCCCGGCCGCCATTGCCGGCGTGACGCGCAGCGTCTTGTGGATGCGGCACCAATTATAAAAGTAGAAGTACAGCGACAGCGCGTTCCTATGGCTTTCGAGCTTCTTGGAGAAGGCGTTCGAAAGGCGGGTGAACCGCTTCATGCTCATGCGCATGGTCAGGTTCTGGCGCTCGACGTAGGACGTGCTGATGTGGTCTGGATCGGGAGTGCCGACGATCGGCGTCTTTTTGGCGCCGATGCAGGCCGGCGGGCTGTACTTGCGTTCTTCCTTGCTGCCGCCAGCGTCCCCGTAGATTTTCACGAGCTGGGCAAAATCTATGTCAGTTCCGCCAAAGGATTTCTCGACAGCTTCCAGATAGGCCTTGTGGCCGTCCGTCGTAAGCTGCACTCGATTGGCAAGGCGTTGCTTTAGATCGTCCATGAATGCGTAAGCCCAATAGGCATCACGCTGGCCAACGGCCCAACTGCAGATCAGTTTGCTGTCCGCATCGATCGCCGTCCACGTCCAGGCATCGCCAGCGCCCTTCGGCGGAGCCTTGGCATCGACCACGTTCTTGTTCTTGGCGTAGACAAAGCTCCAGATTTCATCGCACTGGATGCGCTTGGATTGCAGGCCGCGAACGCGCTCGTCATGGAAAGCCAGAGACGCGCGGCCGGCTTCGCCAAGGATCTTGGCCACCGTGTTGATCGACACGTCGCAGACCCGAGACACCGAACGCATCGAAGACCCCTCGCAAAGCATCGAGAGGATTTGGACGCGCTTGGCTATGGGCAGCTTGTTCATGCCCGTAATATATGAACTGTTATGCTTGGCGTCAAGCATCATTGTTTGATGTTCGCACCAAGCTCAGCCGTGGTCGGCCTAAATAGGATTGCTCGATATGTTCTTTCTTGGCGCAAAGTAGCTTCGCCAAGTCGGAAATCGAGTAGTGCAAATCTTCAATGTGGTACCGAACGATTTCCTTCGTCTTTTTAGGCTCTTCGATTGGTACGTCCACAGGCTCCCCTTCGATGAATGCTTTGTTGTAATCAGCCTTGAGTAGCTTCAGTTGATGATCCGTAATTAGCTTAAGATTGTGCGCTCTGGTGATCAGTTCTGCGATCGGCAACCGCCAGAAGCTTTTTGCGCGCGTTAGGGCTGTAAGTTTTGGCTGGCCAAGATACGGCGTCACATCTTGCGACGGCAGCAAAAACGCTGCTGCAAACCGGTATGCTTGGTCTTCCATGACCTCATCATCATCTGGGACGCGATGCATGATTATGTGACCAAGTTCGCGAGCCAGAGAAAATCTGAACCGGTCCCCGGGGATATCT
>WBZP01007819.1_pt1 | contig 10224 bp, 15 predicted proteins | sample 5204301 | NCBI WGS metagenome assembly WBZP01 (sample SAMN12412401, study PRJNA552823) | activated sludge metagenome | isolation source: activated sludge from nitrification reactor of wastewater treatment plant... | place: USA: Pennsylvania | collected 2017 | reverse complement strand
CTCACTCGCTGCCGGTGCGGGGACAGCAGCTTTTGGAAAAACAGTTTCCCGGCCTGACCACCGAATTAATCAGCCAGGGCGCAGAAGCAGTACACGGCGGGATCGATGTCGTTGATGACCACCTTGCGAACGAGGCCTCGCTGGAGCAGCACAATCCCGGCACCCGCGCCGCCGGCATACGGCTCGACGTACGTCGTTGAGCGGAGTCTGAGCTGCTTGATGATATCGGCGAAGAACCCTGCGAGAGCAGACTTGCCTCCCGGATAACGCAGCGGACTGGCGGCGGCACTGCGGCCCTGGACCTTGATGCTCAACGGTGTTGGCGCAGCAGTCTTTGTCACCACTGACAACTTTTCCCCCGTCTGCTTTGTCCGCTGTTTCGTGCGCAAACGGCAGGCGCGCACCCGGCATGCACCTGAACAGTAGCGGGCTCCTCGGCGAGCGGTGAAGGGCTTCATGCAATCGAGACACGTCCGCATACCGCCGGCACGGCGAAGCTGCTCGCGGCGGAGATCTCTGATCCGAATGGAAAGTTCCCCGTCCGAGATCTCTGCGAGTTTCATGTAACGATTATATCCGTTACAACTTCGGAAGTTCCACCAGTGTAATTCGAGGTCAGCGCTAGTTTTGTCGGTGGCCTCCTCTAGCGTGCGTCGGCATGGACATCGACGTCGCCTGGCATCCATGGCGCACCCTGCGCAACCAACACCATGATGTCGATGTCGTCTGCCGCTACCGCCTCCCCGACCACCTCATGGGTCTACAGCGCGGTCAACGCATCTGGTTGTGCCGGACCCTGACGCAGGCCGAACGTCGCTGCACCCTCACCCATGAGCTCGTGCACCGCGAACGCGGGCCCATGCCAACCGATCCGGCCGCCGTGGCCCGCGAAGAGCAGATCGTCGACGAGATCAGTGCACGCCGACTCATCACCGTGCCGGCACTCGTCGACGCGTTGCGGTGGTCCCGGCATCCGAGCGAGATCGCCGAACGGCTCTGGGTCGACGAACCCACCCTGCACACCCGCATGGCGACGCTCGATCCGATCGAGACCGCCGAGCTGGAGCACGAATTGGAGGATCAATGGCTCTGGATTCCCTGACCGAGATCGAGACCGCGATGCTCGACACCGAACGCGAATGGTGGGCGCACGCCGACGCGAAGGGGGCGGCGATCTCTGACCGGTTCGGAATGTCGACGGTCCGCTACTACCAACTCGTGGGTCGATTGATCAGCAGTGAGGCTGCGCTGGCGTACGACCCGGTAACTGTGAACCGCCTGCGAAGGCTAGCGGCCAGAGATACGCTCCGCGCATGAAATTCGGGGGGATTCTTATCACCACCATTGTGACGACGATCGCGGCCTTCGGCTTCCTGACCATTGCTGGCGCAGGTATAGCCTCGGCCAACGAGTACTCATGCGCAAACGCCGCTGCGTCAAACGGCTACGTCAACGAGAGCAAATTTCTCTGGCAGGTAGAACAGGACTGTTCGGTCGCATACGCGATCGCTAATCCAGCCGGCATCAGCACCCGAACGGAGGGCCTGGCAGCCGTCGCCGCTGCCGAGCAGTACCTGCGGACACTCGGCTACGACCCCGCAACAGTCGAGCAGATGGACATCGCCGGACACGGCGTGTAGTCATCAAATTCGTTTGAGCACCAGGACCAGGTGGATCAATGGATACCGAGCCCGACGCACCGACCGGCCTTGCGCCCACAGAACTGGGTAACGCGATTGGCGAGACCGAGGCGAACACTGCATGGTCACTCGATGACGATCCCGACGACGATGCGCCTACGTCGCCTCTGACGCCCGGGCGGATCACCGGCCTTGCCGTCGCGGGCAGCACCATCGCGTTCATCGCAGTAGTCGCGGCTGCCGCCTGGGTTGTCCTACGTGATCACCGAACGCCGGCCCCAGCCTCGCCGGCCGCCGCGGCGAGTCCTGCAGCACCGGCGTTGTACTTGCCGACCGACCCCGAGCAACACGGCGCGATCGCTCCCCCTGCGGTGCCAGCAGCACTGAACCCCGTGCCCGCCCAGCCTTCTCCTCCGCAGCCCATCGCTCTAGGTCCGACACCCTATGGTGATGTCTGGGTTCGGACCAGGTCGGGTAAGACCATCTGCGCGGTGAAACCGGCGGGGGTTCAGTGCAATACCCGCTTCGCCAACCCCGGGTATATCGCAGGATTGCCCATCAGCGGCGTCTGGTTCAGCGCGGATGGCACCCATGAGTGGACCACCGGAGACCCCGGCGACACCCCGACCGTCTCGCTCGACTACGGAACCTATCGCGCTGTCGGATGGACGATCGACGCCAGCAGTGAAGGCACGACATTCACCAACGACAGCACCGGCCACAGCGTTTTCATCAGCGTCGAACGAGTCACGTTCGGCTGAGTATCTGGTCCATGAAGTCCGCCGCCGCGCGCGTCGACGATCGGTCGACGTCGCCGTAGATGTCGACGGTCACCTGGATCGACTCATGCCCGAGCTGCCGCGAGACGACGGTGATCGGGATGCCGCCGGCCAACTGCCAGGACGCGTAGGTGTGGCGCAGATCGTGTGGCGTGGGCCGCGGATCCAGACCAGCGCGGGCGACGGCTTTGTCCCACACCCGCGGTTTGAATCCGTGGTAGCGGATCGGGCCACCGTCACGGTTGACGAACACCCACTCATTCGACAGATCGAGCCCCTCCAGGATCCGGGCGGGGACATCGACGGTCCGTCGTGACCGTTTCGTCTTCGGCGGGCCCAGGTAGTAACCCTCGGTGTCGGAGTACTTCCAGGCCTGGCGCACCTTGACCGTGCCGGCTTTCACGTCGACATGGCGCGGTTGCAGCGCAACGACTTCGCCCCAGCGCATGCCGGAGGCAACCATGAACTCCACCAACGGTTTCCAGTGCGGCGTCACCGCCGTCAGTAGTGCGGTGAATTCGTCGCGGGTGAGCATCCGCATGTCGTGATCGGATTCGCCGTCGCCGCGCGGCAGCCGGCGGCCGGCGCACGGGTTGGCCGGGATCAGTTTCGGGACAGCGGCGCCCAGGGCGCCGGAGAGGAATCCGTACTTGTTGCGCAATGTCTTTGGTGAGTGCCCGGTGCCACGGCGGCCGCCGTTGGTTTCCATGTGTTTCACCCAGAGCGCGATATCGGCCTCGGAGAGTGCGGCCAGGGGATGTCGCCGAACTGCGGGGTGATGTCGTTGGCCAGGTAGGCGTTGTACTTGTCGAGGGTGTACTGCTCGACGCCGGTGAGCTGATCGATGTGCTGACGCACGTAGCCGGCCACTGTGAGTGTCGAGCGCGGTGTGCGGGGCGATGGGTTGATGCCGTGCATGTCCAGGGCGCGGGCGGCGCCGTGCGCAGTGATGGCGGCCTTGAACACTTAGGCGGATTTCTCGTCGTCGAAGGTGACGGTGCCCTGTTTGGATCCGGCGAAGCGATACGAGACGTCGTATGCGGTCGTTCCGTTGCCGCGCTGCCGGGCTTTCACGGTCGCCATGACGTGGCATCGTACGGCTCTATACCGACAGTCGGTGCTGCAAATGGTGCTGCAACGGGTTTTCGACCTATGCCCAAGAATGCCGAAAACCCGCCCCGACCGAGGTCAGAACGGGTTTCTCAAGGGTGGAGCTAAGGGGATTCGAACCCCTGACCCCCACACTGCCAGTGTGGTGCGCTACCAACTGCGCCATAGCCCCTGATGTTGTGCGGTACGAAGTTACACCACCGTACCCGCGCGCCTCAAAACCGCTGCTCAGAGGCCCGTGAATCGCCCCGTCCGCCGGTCAGGTTCACGGCGTGACAGGGTCGACGGGGTTGACCCGGTTGACGATCAGCGGATCGGAGTTGGTGAACGGGAAGTCGGGCAGGTCGTCGATGTGGACGTTGAACGTCGCGGCCAGCACCTCCCGCGAGTACGCGCTGATCGAGGCGCGATAGCCGATATCCCCGGGGGTCGGCTGGTCGAAGAAGATCGCGAAGTGCAGGTCCGGCGCGTCGACCACCTCGATGTGGTGCGGGTAGGCCCGCGGGATGAAGTACATGTCGCCCTCATTGAGATACCACGTGTCCAGACTGCCATCGGGATCCATCACCGTCATCCGGGAGCTGCCCGTCGCGACGTAGCCCATCTCGGCGGTGATGGGATGCCAATGTGGTTCGCGCATACCGTCTTCGCGGATCCGCAGCGAGTACATCGACAGGTCCTTCAGTGCCGGCCAGTACTGCACCCTCGCCAGCCGCGCCGAGCCGACCGCGCTGCCCACCGGCGGGCTCTGGGCCTCGACGGCGAACTTGTGCGGATCGTTGAAATGCGCCGACGGCGGGACAACGGGATCGCCGGTGCGCGCGGCGATCCGGTGGTCGGTGGTGTCGCGCCGGATCTTCGCGAAGTCCGACGCCGGCAGATCGTAGGTGTTGCCCAGCACCGCGTCGGTCATCGCGCCGAACGCGGCGCCGAAGCCGAAATCCTCTGGGCGCTCGTGCCGGAACGCCAGGATGAACTCGGCGGCGTCCTGCCCGATGTTCTCGATGTGGTGCAACGACCCCGAGTCGACGTGGAACATCTCGCCCGGACCGACGGTGAACGAGGAGAACTGACTGCCGCTGTCGAGCACCGACACCAGCGAGGTGCCGGAGACGCAGTAGGTCAGCTCGTTGGCATTGGCGTGCCAGTGCGGGGTACGCATCGCGCCGGGGTTGAGCACCAGGCGTTTGATCGACAGCCCCGACAGGATCGGCAGCTGATCGGCGGTCACCCGCTGGATCGAACCGAGGTCGGATTCCTCGACCAGTTCGCCGTCGGCCAGCAGTGAGAGGGAATGCGCGCGGGGATCGAGCTTCGGAGTCATGCCCGACATCCTTCCCGAAAATGGCCCGCTGCTAAGGCAATTCGTCGGCGCAGTCCGGCCCTAGTGGTCGCATCGGGGTGTGCTCGACAGAGGAGGCCGGCCGGGTTTCCGGGGCGAACACCCATCCGACGGCGGCCGCCAGCATGATCGCGCCCGTGACGACGAACGCCGTGCCGAAGCTCAGATGCTGCGCGATCTGGCCCACGGCGAACGAACCGACGATCCCGCCGAGGTCGGACATCATCTGGAACCCGGCCACCGCGGTTCCCCCGCGCGCCTTGTTTCCCACCACGTCGGCGACGGCCGCCTGCTGCGGTGAGATGAACATGCCGGTGGCGGCGCCCGTCACATAGGCGGCCACCAGGAACAACGGCATGGAGGTCGTGAAGCCCACCGCCACCGTCGACAGCGCCGACACCGTCAGACCCACGATCACCAGCAGGCGCCGGCCCACCCGGTCGGACAGATAGCCACTGGGCACCACCGCCGAGACGTTGCCGATCGCGAACGTCGCCAGCGCCACCCCGGCCATCCGCGCACCCTGACCGAGGGCGTCGACGACGAACAGCGGCACCAGCGCGATCCGCAACCCGATCGACGACCAGCCGGTGGCGAAGTTCGAGAACAACGCGGCGACGTAGGCGCGGTTGTGTAGGACGGTGCGCATCGACACCGTCGGCTCGTCGCTGATCTCGGGTGCGGCCACCGCCGAGTGCCGCAGGCTGACGAACACCACGGCCGCGGCCACCAGCAGCGCCGCGCCATAGATGAGGAACGGCGCGGCCAGGCCCAGCCCGGCGGTCAGCGAGCCCAGCACCGGGCCGCCGACCGAACCCACCAGGAACCCCGAGGCGAACAGCCCCGCGACGCGGCCACGGGCGTCCGGCGGCGAGATCCGGATCATCAGCCCCAGCGAGGACACCGTGAACATGGCCGAACCGATCCCGCCCGCCGACCGGAACACCAGCAGCTGGGTGTAGGTCTGCGCGAATGCGCACGCGCCGGTCGAGACCGCGACGATCAGCAGTCCGCTGATGTAGATCCGCCGCTCCCCCAGCCGTTGCACCAGGTAGCCCGCGGGCGGCGCACCGACCAGTCGCATGACGGCGAACGCGGTGATCACGAACGTCGCCGCGGAGACGGTCACCCCGAAGTGGCGGGCATAGGACGGCAGGACCGGCGCCACCACGCCGTAGCCGAGCGCGACGACGACGTTGGCACACACCAACAGCCAGACCTCGCGCGGCAGCGTCGGCTCGGCGGTGGTGGTCACGCGATGACTGTATTCACCACCTCGCGGGCGGCGTCCTGCACCTGTGCCAAGTGCTCGGGACCCTTGAAGGATTCGGCGTAGATCTTGTAGACGTCTTCGGTGCCCGATGGCCGCGCGGCGAACCACGCGTTCTCGGTGGTGACCTTCAGCCCGCCCAGCGGCGCGCCGTTGCCCGGCGCGGTGGTCAGCTTGGCCGTGATCGGCTCGCCGGCCAGTTCGGTGGCGCTGACCTGGTCCGGGGACAGCTTGGCCAGCCGGGCCTTCTGCTCCCGGTTGGCCGGGGCGTCGATGCGCGCATAGGTCGGCGCACCGTACTCGGCGGCCAGTTCGGCGTACCGCTGCGAGGGCGACGTGCCGGTGACGGCTTGGATCTCCGAGGCCAGCAGCGCCAGGATGATGCCGTCCTTGTCGGTGGTCCAGGTGGTGCCGTCGTTGCGCAGGAATGATGCGCCGGCCGACTCCTCGCCGCCGAATCCGATTGTGCCACTGATCAATCCGTCGACGAACCACTTGAAGCCGACGGGCACCTCGACAAGTTTGCGGCCGAGTCCGGCCACCACCCGGTCGATGATCGACGACGACACCGCGGTCTTGCCGACGGCCACGTCCCCGGGCCAGTCCGGCCGATGGGTGTACAGGTAGTCGATGGCCACGGCCAGGTAATGGTTCGGGTTCATCAGCCCACCGTCGGGGGTGACGATGCCGTGCCGGTCGGAGTCGGCGTCGTTGCCGGTGGCGATCTGGTAGTCGCCAATCTTCCCGATGAGGCTCGCCATGGCGTTCGGCGAGCTGCAGTCCATCCGGATCTTGCCGTCGGTGTCAAGGGTCATGAACCGCCAGGTGGCATCCACCAGGGGGTTGACGACGGTGAGCTCCAGATTGTGCCGTTCGGCGATGGCCCCCCAGTAGTCGACGCTGGCTCCGCCCAGCGGGTCGGCACCGATCCGGATGCCCTCGGCGCGGATGGCGTGGATATCCACGACGTTGGGCAGATCGGACACGTAGGCGTCCAGATAGTCATGGCGCTGGGCGGTTTCCAGCGCGCGGGCCAGCGGAACCCGTTTCACGTCGCGCAGGCCGTCGCGCAGGATGTCGTTGGCGCGCTTGGCGATAACGCTGGTGGCATCGGTGTCGGCCGGGCCGCCGTTGGGCGGGTTGTACTTGAAGCCGCCGTCACGCGGCGGGTTGTGCGACGGCGTGACGACGATTCCGTCGGCCAGGTCCGCGTCGCGGCCGCGGTTGAACGCCAGGATCGCGTGGCTCACGGCGGGTGTGGGGGTGTACCGGTCGGCCGAATCGATCATCGCCACAACGTCGTTGGCGGCCAGCACCTCGAGCGCGGACACCCAGGCCGGCTCGGACAGGCCGTGGGTGTCGCGGCCGATGAACAGCGGGCCGGTGGTGCCCTGCGCGGCGCGGTACTCGACGATGGCCTGCGTGGTGGCCAGGATGTGGTCCTCGTTGAACGCGGCGTCCAGGCTGGACCCCCGGTGGCCCGACGTGCCGAACACCACCTGCTGGTCGACGTTCTCCGGATCTGGCTGCACGCTGTAGTACGCGGTCACCAGATGCGCGAGGTCGACGAGGTCTTCGGGTTGTGCCGGTTGCCCGGCGCGCGGGTTGGCTGCCATGGGTCGATTCTGCTCTCCCACGGTGTCGCTGTCCGGGCGACAGGTTGAACGTTCATAATTTCCAGCGTGTTCGGTCATGACAACCGGGAACTGGCGGCGATCTTCGCCGGCGGTGCCATCGGCACCGCGGCGCGCGCGGCGCTGGCGACACTGACGGCGCCGAACCCCGCCCACTGGCCGTGGCCGACCTTCGTCGCCAACATCGTCGGCGCCTTCGTGCTGGGCTACGTCAGCACCCGGCTGCTCGAGCGGCTGCCGCAGTCCAGTTACCGCCGGCCCCTGCTGGGCACCGGCTTCTGCGGAGGGCTGACCACGTTCTCGACCATGCAGGTCGAGACAGTCCGCATGCTCGAGCACGGCCACTACGGCCTGGCAGCGGCGTACACCGTCGTCAGCCTGATCGCCGGGCTGGCCGCCGTGCACATCGCGACCGGGCTGGTGCGCCGGGCCCGGGTGCGCGCATGAGCGTCCTGGCCTGGGCGGGTGTCCTGGTGATCGGCGGTATCGGGGCGGTCAGCCGGTTCGTGGTCGATCGGGCGGTGGCCAGCCGGGTCACGCGGCCGTTCCCGTTCGGCACGCTGGCGGTGAACCTGTCCGGCGCGGTGCTGCTCGGCTTCGTGAGTGCGCTGGCGCTCGGTCATACCGCGGCGCTGCTGGCCGGCACGGCGTTCGTCGGTGCCTATACGACGTTCTCGACGTGGATGTTCGAGACCCAGCGCCTGGCCGAGGAACGCCAGTTCGCGCCGGCGGTGGCCAACGTCGTCGTCAGCGTCGTGTTCGGCGTGGCCGCGGCGGGCCTGGGAATCTGGCTGGCGGGGCTGACATGACCGCGATCGAGCGTGCGCATTTGTACGCGGTGGGCGGCGTGTCGCCGTACCAACACGCACGGTTACGGAAAAAGGCGGTTGGCGTGCGGTGACCGACATCCTCAAGCTGAGTGCCTACTTCGCCGAGCGGGAACGGGCCGGCGCCGCCTTCCTGGCCGACGCGTTGCTGGACCTCTACGCGACCGGCGGCGTGGCCACCAGCATCGCGCTGCGCGGGATCGCCAGCTTCGGGCCCCATCGCATCGTGCGCACCGACCAGTCGCTGAGCCTGTCGGAGAACCTGCCCATCACCGTGATCGCCACCGATACCGCCGAGCGGATACGCGCAGTGGCCGACGACGCCGTGGGCCTGATCGGTCGCGGCCTGGTGACCCTCGAACGCGCCCGGCTCCAGCCCGCCGCCGATGGGGCGGTCCGGCTCAGCGTGTACCTGGGCCGTCAGCAACGCCTCGGCGGCCGGCCGGCCGACCTGGCCACCACGGCGCTGCTGCACCGGCTGGGCTTCGCCGCGGCGGTGGTCCACCTGGGCGTCGACGGCACGGTCGACGGCCGGCGGCGCCGCGCAAAGTTCTTCAGCCGCAACGCCGATGTCCCCGTCCTGGTGCTCGGGATCGGGACCGCCGAACAGGCCGCCGCTGCCGTCGCTGCCCTGAAGGGGCTGCGGGTCACCGCCGAAAGGGCGACGATCTGCAAGCGGGCCGGGCAGCTGCTGGCCCCGCCGCCGTCGTTGCCCAGCGCCGATGGGGGTGGGCTGGGCCTGTTCCAGAAGCTGACGGTGTTCACCGAGGAGGACGCCCGGCATGGGGGCCGGCCGATCCACCGGGCCCTGGTACAGCGGCTGATCGAGGGCGGACAGGCCAGCGGTGCGACGGTGCAACGCGGCATCTGGGGCTTCACCGGACCGGGTGATCCACATGGTGACCGGATGTTCGCGCTCGGGCGCCGGGTCCCGGTGACCACGGTGCTGATCGACACCCCCGACGTGATCGCCCGCAGCTTCGAGATCGTCGATGAACTGACCGCCGAGCAAGGACTGGTGACCTGCGAGTCGATCCCGGCGATGGTGGCCCTGGACGGCGCCGATCGGTACGGCGGTACCGCACTGGCGCGCCACCCCTTCCAGGCTGGGTAAGCCTAGCCTCGGTCGCTGTCGATCCTGCCCGGACCGGTGCCCGGCGCGGACGTCGACCACTGGGCCCGCAGCACCCTGACCCGCTTCGCCGGGATCGGCGTCGGCACGGTGTTCGCCCACGGATCGACCCTGAATTCGTTGCGGAACAATGCTTTTCCCGGTATCACCATGAAGGTCCGGGACGTGCACGCTGTCGCGCAGCCCTTACGCGGTTCGTCGATACCGGCCCCGGGCACCGGCGCCCCGGCCGTGCTGCAGGGCACCGCGGGTTCGACCGGTTCGCCCCGGACCGCGCTACTGGTGGCGGCAGCCATGCGGCCCGACCACGACGGCTACGCCGCGCTGATCGGTCAGCCCACCCCGCCGAACAACAGCAGCCCGGTCACCACCAGCGCGACCACCTTGATCGCCTCCAGCGCGACGTAATACAGGTGCGCGCTCGATCGCTTGTGCCCCGCGCCGGGCGCACTGGCCAGCACGGCATCCGAGCGCCGGCTCAGCGCGGGCC
>WBZP01005806.1_pt1 | contig 10224 bp, 8 predicted proteins | sample 5204301 | NCBI WGS metagenome assembly WBZP01 (sample SAMN12412401, study PRJNA552823) | activated sludge metagenome | isolation source: activated sludge from nitrification reactor of wastewater treatment plant... | place: USA: Pennsylvania | collected 2017 | reverse complement strand
CCTTTCAGCGATGTATACTTCACGGGCATTGTGCGGGATAAGCTGGGGCGCAAGATGAGCAAGAGTCTCGGCAATTCCCCCGACCTGCTGGAGCTCATTGACCAGTACGGGGCCGATGCCGTTCGATTTGGAATCCTCATCGCCTCCCCTGCCGGAAACGACCTGCTTTTTGATGACAGCAGCCTGGAACAGGGTAAGCATTTCAATAATAAACTCTGGAATGCCCTGAAGCTGGTTAAGATGTGGGAAGGCAAGCAGGGAACGGGGAATGATGAACAGGGAACAGTTGATGCTTCCCGTCAACCATCAACCGTTAACCATCCACCCTCCAATTCCGCCTTTGCAGTGAACTGGTTTGGCCAGCGGCTGCAGCAGGTGCGTGCTGAAGTGGATGAGCTGATGAAACAGTTCCGGCTCAGCGAGGCGCTTAAAACACTCTATTCGCTGATCTGGGATGATTTCTGCAGCTGGTACCTTGAATGGGTGAAGCCTGGTTTTGAACAACCCATTGATGCGAACGTTTACCGGAAAACGGTGGAATACTTTGAACAGCTGATGCAGTTGCTTCATCCCTTCATGCCTTTCATCACCGAAGAAATTTATCATGCATTAAGGCCACAGGAGCAAGACCTCTGTGTATCGCAATATGCGCCTGCCGCAGCAACGGATGCAGCTATACTCGCGCAGGGTGAGCTGCTGAAAAAAGTAATCACGCAATTGCGGGATGCCCGTAACAAAAACCAGTTGAAACCCAAAGAAGCTGTTACCCTGCATATTGAAACCAACGAAGTGAACGCGTATATAGCTATCTGTGATATCCTTTCCCGCCAGGTGAACGCGAAGGAGATCTTTTTCACAGCGACTCCCATCAGCGGCACTATTGTGGTAGCTGTGGAAAAAGACAAATTTTACCTGGAGGCAGAAAAAGCGCTGGACCAGACGGCTCTTAAAGCCGACCTGCTGAAAGACCTGGCACATCAGCAGCAGTTTCTGCAATCGGTGATGAAAAAACTGGGCAACGAAAAGTTTGTACAGAATGCGAAGCCGGAAGTGATCGCCCTGGAGCAAAAGAAAAAAGCGGATGCTGAAGACCGGATCCGCACTATTGAAGAAAGCCTGGCTTCGCTCGGTTAAAAAGAACAACTACATACCGGCCATTTCATCAGGCCCTCATTTTCAACACTTTGAAAATGAGGGCTTTTAATTTAACGCGATGCAGCCATACTAAAAGATACGTACATTCGTTGTACCTAAAAGGGCCCCCATGTTCAGAATTTGTACGCTTGCCTGTTGCTGCCTGTGCACCGTTGCGGTGGCGCAGGTAAAAACCGATAAAAAGCCGGCCGGTTATGTGCCGGTGAATAAATTCAAACCGCCGGTAGTAAGCACCAGTCTGGCTAAATTTTCAGGAAAAGAAGTTCGGGTAAGCGCTGAAGTGGGTAAACAGATTATCAGTCTCCCCCTCCGCATTACAGATGCGAAAAACAACGTGTTCGCTCTCTCCTCTTACCAGTTCGCCTACAAACGGGTGGGCGTAAAGGAAAACGAAGAGACAGGCGAAACCACCCCCGCTGTTGATTACCGGGCCGAGCGTTTTACCAGCACACCCCTCCCAACATTGTGGATCACCAACATCAGCGAACAGCTTCACAAAGGCGAAGAACTCTGGTTCTTTGATGTGATTGCCAGGGACCCCCAGGGAAGGCTGTTTTTTGCCCCTGACCTCAAGATCGTGATTGAGTAGTTTTCCGGTTTACCTTTTACAATTCCTTCAACCCTGGATCATTTCCGGGGCATTATCCATTATCAACTATCCCGAGTTGTTCAGCCGGAGTTTCGCAGAAATAAAGGAACATAAATTTAATAGTGAAGTGAAAAAAACGCAGGGACAAAACCGTAAACCATAAACTGTAAACCATAAACGGCTTCCCGTAACTCCGGCGCATCATTAATACATCGGGGTTTCGCAGATGTTCTCATACATAAACTTGTTTTCAAAGCGAAAACCCCGCTGAGACAAATGGTAAAGCGAATGTGTCCAGCCGGAGTTTCCGACACTAGATATAACTGGAGAAGCAAGAACTTCCCGTAACCCCGGCGCAACATTAATACATCGGGTTATCGCAGACGCTTTCGAACATCAACATATTTACGTGGCGAAAACCCCCGCCCGACAATCAGCATTTTATTCCCCGATTCCAGCTGGCTGCCTGCAAAGGTTTCCTTGCTTTCACAGCTTGCCGTATATTGCAGTTACCTGCATAAACATCCATGAAAACCACCCTCTTCCTTTTGCTTAGCTTTTTTGTCTGCACCCTGCTGCAGGCCCAGGTGGGTATAGGTACCCAGCAACCTTCTGCTTCGGCGATCCTGGAGCTGCAGGCAACCGACAAAGCGTTTCTTCCTCCCCGGCTCACTACCCAGCAACGCGATGCAATTCTATCGCCAGCAGCGGGGATGATCATTTTTAATATCAACACCGATTGTCTTGAAATTTACCGAACTACCGGCTGGTTCAGTTTATGCCAGTCCGGTACACCCGGTTTTTCCGACCAGGTGATTGCTTATCCTCCCCTACCAGTTTCGAAACTCAACACCCGAAAAATATATGCACATCTGATGCCCTGGTTCGAAACACCGGCTACTAATAACGGAAACTGGGGTATCCACTGGACGATGGCCAACCGTAACCCGGAGATCATACTACCCGGCGGCCAGCGGCAGATAGCAGCACATTATTACCCGTTAACAGGCCCCTATGCCTCCAGCGATACAGCACTCATTGATTACCAGCTTTTGCTGATGAAGCTTAGTGGTATTGATGCAGTACTCATCGACTGGCCCGGAACGGGTACCAATAATGGCGCCAATTTGGATTTAGTCCTGAACGAACGGAATACGCGGGCCCTGGTGCAGCGCATCAGCCGGACGGGCCTGCAGTTCGGCCTGGTATATGAAGACCAGTTCCTCAGCAATGAGCCCGATCCTTTATCCAGGGCTCAGGCGGATATGAGCTATGCAGAGACCACTTATTTCCGGCATCCGGCTTATGAAAAAATCAATCAGCGACCGGTCCTGTATGTGTTTGGTCCGCAATACTTCCAGACTCCTGCATCCTGGTCGGTTGTTTTTTCCGTATTGGATACGGTACCCACTTTTTACACCTTATGGTACGAATCGGCAGAAGCCGGCAATAATGCCCAGGGGGAATTCGCGTGGATTTATCCGGACTATCTGACCGGCCTCAACAACTTTTACAACAACAGCTACCCCGGTTTAAAAACCGGCAGTGCTTACCCGGGATTCAGATCATTTTACCAGGAGGGCGGATGGAGCGGACCGTTATGGACCATTCCGGCCAATGGTACAGCTACATTCAACGCTACCCTGCAGGCCGCATTAAACAGTACGCGGATACAGGCCATACAACTCAACACCTGGAACGATTACGGCGAAGGAACCATGCTGGAACCCACCGATACCACCTCAGGGGGATTCGGGTTTTCATTGCTCACCACCCTTCAACAGGCTATTGGCGTTCAGGGTGCCGGTGAAGCGGAACTCAGGATGGTATGGGACCTCTACCGCTTAAGAAAAGCCAACAGCGGAAACAGCCTGTTACTCAACCGGCTGAACCAGGTATACTATTACCTGGTTGCGGGGGGATATCAGCAGGCGAGGCAGTTGCTGAACAGTTTCTGAACTGCGATAACCATTTCATAACATTTTAATGACTTTGAAGTAACAGGCTATATGGTCTGCTGATTTATATTGAAAAGAAATTCAGCTAACCTTGTTTCTGCATGACTGGTATACTCCTGTCCATTGCTGCCGGCCTTGTGTTGTTCCTGTACGCGGTGAATAACCTGTCAGACACTATCCGCGATGCCCTGGGCAACCGGAGCCGGTACCTGATCGAGCGATTTACCGGGAACACCCTTTACAGTTTACTAACCGGAATTTTTATAACCATCCTGCTGGATTCTTCCTCCGCGGTGATCATCATCACCATTGTATTGGTGAACAGCGGTGCCCTGCGGCTCAGGCAGGCAATGGGCATCGTACTGGGTGCCAACATCGGCACCACCTTCAGCAGCCAGCTGATCGCGCTGGATATTGGCAGATACTCTCCGGTGCTGCTGATCCTGGGGTTTATCTTATTACTGGTTGCCAAATCGGGTCCTTTTAGTAAAACCGGCCGCATCATCCTCTATTTCGGGGTTTTGTTTTACGGACTGCACACGATGGAGCGAGCGGTGGAACCATTGAAAGAAGTACCTACGTTTATCCAGTGGCTGGCGAAAACGGAAAATCCATTCACCGGCACACTGATCGGCGCATTCGTTACCCTGGTGATCCAGTCATCCTCTGCAACAGTGGGCATGGCCATCATCCTTACCAAAAAAGGAATCCTCTCCCTCAGCGGCAGCATAGCGGTGATGCTGGGCGCCGAACTGGGTACCTGCAGTGACACTTTACTGGCTACCATCGGCGGAAGCCGGCAGGCCATCAAAACAGGACTTTTCCACCTCGCTTTCAACCTGGGGTCCATAGGGGCCGGGCTCATTTTCTTTGAACCTTTTGTGACATTGGTCAGAAAAATCGGACAGTTTCAGCCACCTGAAAAATCGGTTGCAAATGCGCATATGCTGTTCAATATGCTGGGCGTACTGATTTTCGTGTGGGGCATTCCGTTATATGAGCGATGGCTGAACCGGTGGCTGCCGGATAAACGGATAAACGTTTGAATCAAATGAAAGAGGAACAGGTTTACAGTTTTAATTTGAGGGTTGGCGCCTTAGTTGGATTGGGTGTGTGCTTAGGGAGGAAAATACGTGCGCCGGAAAATCTTCAATCTTCAATATTCAATATTCAATTCTCAATCATCACCCCCGCAGATCCTCCGCCTTCCGGAAAGACGGCGCCTTGATGAAATCCCTCGGATACTGCAGAAAATAACGCCAGAGGATACCCGCAAATTCAGGATACTCCCGTAAACGGATACCCCTGCTCTTCACGGCTACATAAAAGGCCAGTCCGAAACTCACCGCAAAATTGAGGAACCCGATACCGAGGATTCCAAAGAGGGTATACATGAAAACGCCGGCTGATACCTGGTGATCCAGTCCGAAGAAGCCGATGGAAGCATTGGCAGCGGAGATCGTGATATGCCGGATATCAAAAGGAATACCGAAGGCTTTGCCGATAAAGCCCGCCATGCCCAGGAAAAAACCCAGCGCGATGTTGCCTACCAGGGCGCCAAAATGATTTTCGATGTAATGGATGATTTTATAGCGCCGCCGCTCCCCAAAACTGTAGCGGAAAGTGGTGGAATTGCGCAGCCGTTCCCCAATCCTGCCATATACCAGGTAATTTTCCACATAGCCGGCTATCAGTCCGCTCGCAAAGAGAAAGAACCCGGTGAAACAGGCGTAGAGCCAGGCCAGGCTGTGAAAAGGCTGCTGATCGGCCAGGAGCATTTCAGCGGCTGCCCCTTCCGCAATTTTAGTACCGGTAGCCGCGAAGAATAACCAGGCCAGCAGGTAGGTAAGCGGAAATACCACCAGGAGATTACCCGCGAAAGAGGCCAGCTGGGTGCGGCTTACCTTACCAATAGTGATGGCCAGGTTCCGCAGATCGGGGCGGTCACCATGTTTATTTGCATCGAGTGAACTGGCCACATTATTGGCCGTGTAAGCAGGCTGCTTGGTGGCCAGCGTGGAACCGGTATCCTGGATGAGAATAAATCCCAGTGAATAATTGGCGCTGTACAGGAATCCCTGCCAGAAGGGCGCCACCGTCATCTTCGCCAGCAGGTTTTTAATAATGCCGATAAAGGAAATAATCACCCCCCCGCCCGCGGCGCTGCGGAACATCCGCCAGAAATCCCGGCGGGTAGTGGTAATGAATTTTTCCCCGGTACGGCCGCCGTGCTCCGCAATCTGGTAGGCCAGGTAACCGGTATTCTCACTCAGGAATTCCCCCAATGAATTTTTCCGGTTTTCGTTCCGTACCAGGGTGGTAAAGTACCCCACAAATCGCTCGGTATTGAACTGGTGATCACTGTCCAGCACATCGAGGATGATAAACATCCGGTTGATCTGCTGCTGCAGCCGTGTGAGGATATACGTTTGTGCCAGCGAGGTACCGTGACTGATGCGCTGCTCCCGGATCCACTGGATACTCTGGTTACAGTTGTGCAGGGCTTCACTGATATTGGCGAGTAAGAGTCGTTGTTCTTCTGAACTGGCAGCGGCGGAGCCCTGAAACACATACTCATTGATGAGACGGTTTTGCTCCAGGAACGGATAAACGGCATCATTGAAGTGTTCATAGCGCTGGGTGATTTCCTTTTCCAGCCCCAGCGTGGTGATCCGGTAACTAAGCACCTGCAGCGACTGCTGTAATTGCCTGATCAGGGCCGGCTCCGTGAGATTGATCTGGATACCGAGTATTTCAAAAAACTGCTTCCAGAGTTCCGGGTTGATACCTTCCACCCAGCGGTAATCGGTGCGCCGGAAGAAGATTTTATTGATCACAAAGAGGAAATTGCTGGGCGCCATGAGCTCGGGCAGGAGTTTGTGCTTGAGCTTGCCGGTGAGTTCCTGTACAAATCCGCGGCTGCTCACAATCCCGCTTTCAGTGAGGGCAGGCACGATACTGGCACGCAGGAACAGGCTCAGCAGGGCTTTCCGCAGGGAGAAGAGCGCGCTGCGGTCCTGGCTTACCTGGTAGAGAAGGGCCTGGAATTTCAGCTCTGCCTGGGCAATGTCATCCGGACGGGAGGGCCGTATTTTCTGGATCAGTTCTGTGAGAAATTCGAGACTGCGGTTGGGCGCATGCAGGGGCAGCACCAGTGCCTGTTGCCGGCCGGGCGCAGTTTCTGCCTGTTTTTTTTTCCTGATATTCCGCAGCATCCGTAAAAATGAGGGGTGAAATACAAACTGGATACCATGATGACAATTATTATGCCTGAAATGTTGCACCGGCAGACTGACCCTGTTACGGAAACGATCCCGGCAAACGGCCATCCATCAAAAAATCCGCAGAACCTCCAACCTTCTTCAGCCGGTATGGTTATTGCTTGTACCTTTGCTTTAATCTTTGAGCTATGTCCATCCAGCCCCATATTCAACAGCAGCCCCAGGAAAAAACCGAAACACTGGCGGAAGACCTTTGCCGGCTCGTGGTTTGGAACGATGAGGTGAATACATTCGACTGGGTGATCCAGGCCCTGATGGAAATCTGTGGTCATTCCCACGAACAGGCCGAGCAATGCGCCATCATCATCGACAGCAAGGGTAAGTATGCAGTCAAGGAAGGCGATTATGATACGCTGAAACCGATGTGCGACGCGATTACCGAAAGAGGAATCGGTGCCACCATCGAGGTGACTGCCCTCTAAAGCCAACGCTCCCTTCATGCCTTTCCCACATTCTGTTTGCCAGTTTCCACCAGTGGAATCCGCCGATGAAAATGGACTGCTGGCGATGGGCGGCAACCTGGAACCCGCTACCCTGCTGGATGCCTATTCCCGGGGAATTTTTCCCTGGTTCAATGAAGAAGATCCCATCCTTTGGTGGAGTCCCGATCCCCGTTGCGTATTGTTTCCATCTCAATTAAAAGTGCATGCTTCCATGCGCAGCCTCCTGCGCCGGGAACGGTTTCGCTTTACCGTTGATCTGGCTTTTGAAACGGTGATGCGTCAGTGCGGAGCCATTTCCCGAAAAGACCAGTCAGGCACGTGGATCTGTGAACAGATGGTGGAAGCCTATGTGCAGCTGCACCGGCTGGGCTACGCCCACAGCGCCGAGGTTTGGGAGGGCGATCAACTCGCGGGCGGATTGTATGGTGTTAAAATCGGACAGGTATTTTTCGGGGAGAGTATGTTCAGCAAGGTGAGCAATGCGAGTAAGTATGCGTTTATCCGGTATGTTCGCCTGTTACAGACCGAAGGCGTTGCCCTGATCGACTGCCAGCAGCATACCGCGCACCTCGAAAGCCTGGGCGCACAGCTAATTCCGCGGGTGGATTTCCAGGCATTACTCCGGAAGCATTGTTCCTACCCCGCATAAAATCCGCCGTTTTTATTTACCGAATTTTTGCTTCAGCGCCGCCAGGGCATCCTGCATGGTGCCGGCAGCCACTTGCTTTTTCCCCTGCAACTGCCCTCGTTTTTCAGTCCGGGCCTTGCGCGCTGGTGGCTCCTGCGCCTGTTTCACAGAAAGCGCAATGCGTTTACGGGCAATATCCACTTCCACCACTTTTACCATTACCTGCTGATTCAGTTTCAGCACCTCCCCGGGATCAGCTATAAACCGGTGAGCCATTTCACTTACATGAACCAGGCCATCCTGTTTCACCCCAATATCCACAAATGCCCCGAAGCGGGTGATATTGGTAACCACACCCGGAATCACCATGCCGGGTTGTACATCTTCGATACTGTAGATGTTGGCAAATTCCACCGCCTTTGCTTCCGCCCGCGGATCGAGTCCGGGCTTGCGGAGTTCAGCCAGGATATCCCTGATCGTTAGTTCACCGATAGCTTCGCCGGCATAACGGGCTGGCTCCAGGCGGCTCAGGAGGGTTTCATTACCGGTAAGTTCCCGGGTATCCACCCCCAGGTCGGCGGCCATCCGCTGTACCAGCGGATATGCTTCGGGATGCACCGCACTGTTGTCCAGCAGTTCTTCCCCATCGCGGATGCGCAGGAAACCGGCGCATTGTTCAAATGCCTTCCCTCCCAGCCGCGGCACTTCCAGTAACTGGCGACGGTTGGTGAACTGACCGATCTGCTGCCGGTATTGCACAATATTACCGGCCAGTGTTCCGCCAATACCACTCACATAACTGAGCAGGTGCTTACTGGCCGTATTGAGATTAACACCTACATTATTCACACAGCTCACCACGGTGGCATCCAGCTTTTCCTTCAGCCGCACCGGGTTTACATCGTGCTGGTACTGCCCTACCCCGATGCTGCGGGGGTCAATTTTCACCAGTTCGGCCAGGGGGTCCATCAGCCGGCGGCCGATACTAACGGCTCCGCGTACAGTAACATCCTGGTCTGGAAATTCCTCGCGGGCCGTGGCGGAGGCGGAATACACAGAGGCGCCGTCTTCATTCACCATAAACACGGGAAGGCCGAGGCCCAGCTGTTTGATGAACTGCTCGGTTTCCCGTCCTGCTGTGCCGTCGCCAATAGCAAAAGCCTCCGTTTGGAATCGTGCTGTCAACTGGCGGATGAGCGCCTCCGCCGGCTGCCGCCGGTTATTTTCGTGCGGATAGATCAGGTCGGTATGCTGCAGGTTACCCTGCGCATCCAGGCAAACCACTTTACAGCCGGTGCGGTAACCCGGATCAATGGCCAGTACCCGTTTACTGCCCAATGGGGCGCTCAGCAGCAGCTGTCGGAGGTTTTCGGCAAAGACCAGGATAGCCTCTTCATCCGCCCTTGCTTTCAGGGCAGTGCGGAATTCCGATTCCAGGCTGGGCTGCAACAGCCGGCGGTAAGCATCGCGTGCTGCCTTTCGCAACTGGTCGGAGCAGGTACTCATACCCGTGATCAGCCCGGAATGTACCAGTTCCAGTGCCTGTTCTTCTGCAGGTTCAATGGCTATGCGGAGGAATCCTTCCATAAACCCCCGCAATAACGCCAGGGCCCGGTGTGAAGGAACTTTCACTACCGGTTCGGCATATTCGAAATAGTCGCGGTACTTGGCAGCCTCCTCCTTTTTCTCTTCCACCACTTTACTGATCAGGCGGGCTTCCGCTTCAAAGAGTTTCCGCAGGCGTGCCCGGAGGGCCGCATCTTCATTGAGCTGTTCGGCAATGATATCGCGGGCACCCTGGAGGGCTGCCGCACTATCTGCCACCTGCTCATTTACATAAGCGGCCGCAGCAGCTTCCAGATCGATATCCTGTTGTTCCAGCAGCAGCTGCGCGAGGGGCTCCAGTCCCTGCTCGCGGGCCGTTTGGGCGCGGGTTTTCCGTTTGGGTTTATACGGCAGGTAAATATCTTCCAGTTCGGCCAGCGTGCTGGCTTTCTCCAGCTGCTTTTGCAGAGTTTCCGTCAGCTTTCCCTGTTCTTCTATGCTTTTGGTTATAAACGTCCTGCGTTCTGTGAATTCTTTCAGTCGGCCCGCTTCCTCCTGGATTTGCTGAATCTGCACTTCATTCAGTCCTCCCGTACGGTCTTTACGGTAACGGGCAATGAAAGGA
>WBZP01001610.1_pt3 | contig 10225 bp, 6 predicted proteins | sample 5204301 | NCBI WGS metagenome assembly WBZP01 (sample SAMN12412401, study PRJNA552823) | activated sludge metagenome | isolation source: activated sludge from nitrification reactor of wastewater treatment plant... | place: USA: Pennsylvania | collected 2017 | reverse complement strand
AAATTCCGGTTACCATATAAAGTACAGGGAGTTGATCTAGTGTCAATCCTAAATTATTGGTACCAAAGGCACTACCAAATGGCATCATCATAAAGCCACCGGTAGCCAGTAATACAGTGCTTAAAAAACCGCGGATGTAAAGTGGGGTAGAAAGCGTTTTTCCCAAATGTTGAATAGCGTTTTTCTTTTCCTGAATCTTAAGATGCTCGTTTACAGGTTTTAATTTTATAAAAATCACTATTCCTACAAGTGCTCCAATAACTACAATCATCCAAAAAGGGGAATGCCAGCCCATTTTATTGGCAAGATAAAGCCCGATGGGTAGTCCCAATATTTGGCTTGCCCCAAAAGCCATCTGCACAAAGCCCATCACCCGGCCACGCTTATCAATAGGGAAAAGATCGGTAATTATCGCAAAACTCACAGAGCCAATTACCCCACCGAATATCCCCGTTACGATTCGGGCGATTAAGAGTAAATGATAGGTGGGTGCCATAGCACAGAGCATAGTACCTATTAAAAAACCTGTGTAGAAAAACAACAAAAACTTTTTACGGTCATATTTATCAGCAAAACCAGCTGCTAACAGTCCCGAAGCTCCGGCACTGAAAGCATAGGCCGATACCACAAAACCAAATTGAGAGGTGGTGATTTTCAAAGTAGGCATTAAAATGGCTCCTAAAGGCGAAAGCACCATGAAGTCAAGGATAATGGTGAACTGTAAAAAAGCCAGAACAGCCACCACAAATGCCTGATAAGGGGTAAATTCTTTTTCTTTTTTCATTTTTTTTAAATTAGCAATTCCAAATATTTTAAGGCTTTAAAGCTTTCAAAACCAGTTCAAGGGCTTGATACATATATTCATCTTTCCATTCAAACGGCCGCCCGCCAATACTTTGTCCGTCGGCATGAAAACGCAGCAAGTTATATAATGGAGCAAACGCCACAGACCAGTAAACTTCTATCGGCAAAGGTTTTATCTCTCCGTTTTCAACAGCTTTCTTTATAAACCGGCTCATGATTTCCCGGAAGTCATTTTTTAGTTTTTCAGAAACTTTTTCTCTGAAAGGACTCATTTTGATCATTTCATAAAATGCCGTTTTGTGGTCATTTTTGAGGTTAAAAGCAGCCCTGTTTTCCCATTGTATTTTCATGCCCGCGGCAAAATTCATTTCCGGGTCAAAATTTTTCATGGTGAAATCCAGCATTTCTCTGCCTGCTTCAATGCCCAACTGCACAATCAGATCTTCTTTGTCCTTATAATAAATATATAAAGTAGCAGGTGACACCCCCGCAGCTTTGGCGAGTTTTTGCATACTAAAGCCGTCAAAACCCTCATTTACGAGCATTTCGATTGCTTTTTCTTTTACAATTGCCTGCTTGTTTTCATCTCTGATTCTCATAGCAGGTGCAAATATAAATGAATGTTTGTTTATTTATATTAAAAAATCAAAGAGTTTTACTATGAATTTCATTTTTAATAAAATTTAAGATATGGTGATACAATTATAAATAAAAATAATATCAAAAAATGTTTGTTTTGTATTATTATAACTATTAACTTAGTTTTATAAAAATATAATTCAGGGAAAAACAAAAAGCCGGCTTTAGTTTCAGACACTGCTCTACGATTACTGATTTATCCTTTCAGGCTCTTTTAAAAAAAGCGACAAGAAGTCGCAGGGGAATGTTTTATTCAAACCAAACCATTTTATCAAAATGAAAACCGAGAAAATCACGCTTGACGACATCGTATTTGAAAACCGCAACAAAGAATACGGTGCCTATTTTTTAAGGACACATTATGAAGAGCATTTGTTAAGAGCTTTTCTTTACGCCACTTCTGGGCTCTTATTTTTGTTTACGTTCCTTTATTTTTATTTCAAAACCCAGTCTCCGACAATGGGCTTGCCAAAAGTAAATAAAGGTGTGACTATTATTATAGATGATTTTTTACCCAAAGAACCTGAAAAGGTAAAAATTCCTAAAAAAACCATGAATCTAACCCAGATTCAACAAAAGGCTGTTTTACCGCCAGTGGCTGTGGCTGATAACACCCGTACCCAGGAAACACCACCGCCCGACATGACCAATTTGGACGATTATCTGATTGGGACGGTAGATCTAGCGGGCATTCCTCCGTCAGATGGATTGGGCATGCTCACTCAACCTTCAAACAATTCCGGAGCAGGAACAGTTGAACCTCCTAAACCTGTGGAGCCGGAGAAAACTTTTGAAAAAGCCGAAATTGATCCCTCTTTTGTAGGAGGTTTGAGTGCTATGTATAAATTTTTGAGTAAAAACCTCAATTATCCTCCTCAGGCGGCCAGAGCAAATGTTGAGGGCAAAGTATTTGTGAAATTTGTAGTAGAGAAAGATGGTTCTATTGGTCAGATTGAAATCATAAGAGGTGTAGGATTTGGTTGTGAGGAGGAGGCAATTAGAGTTATCAAAAGTATGCCCAAATGGAATCCCGGAAAACAAAATGGGCAAAATGTGAGAGTTTACTACACTATGCCTATTTGGTTTAAACTGGATTAAAAAAGCTGTTTAAATCAAAAGTCCGGGTTTATACGTAATCCGGACTTTTGATATTTCTATACGAAAGTTCTTGAGCCTGAATAATTATCCCGGAATTCTTTGGGCGTAAGTTTCTTTTTTGACTTAAATAATCTGTTAAAATAGGATATGTTGTTATATCCGCATTTATAGGCAATCTCTGATATAGATTCAGTAGAATCGATCAAAAGTCGGGTTGCATACCCCATTCTGATGTCATTCAGACTGTCGATAAACGTTTTTCCAGTTCTTTTTTTGATAAACCTGCTAAAAGACACCGATGTCATGCCGTTGAGTTTAGATATTTCATCCAAAGTAATTTCTTTATGGAAGTTTTTCCTGATATAATCAAAAGTTTTTTCCAGCCTCCGGCTATGATAATTGATCGGGCTTTCAACAAACGTTGCACTTGAGAGCAACCTCATACTTGGTGCGGTAGATAGTTCATGTAATATTGAAAAGAAATCCAAAACTGAGTGAAAACCAGTTTTATTGGGCAAATTAATTATTTTTTCTTTAAGGTTATTGGCGGTTTCCTCCGAAAATAATATCCCTTTTGAAGCTTTTTGAAATAAATTATTTATAAAAAACAATTGATTTCGTTGGAGGAATTTTTCTTCCAGTAAATCTTTATGAAATTGAATCGTAACTTCGGTTATTTTATCATTTTGGTCTTTAGGCTCAAAATTATGTGTTTGCCAGAAATGCGGCAAATTTGAACCGATAAGGACTAATTCTATTCCGCCGATTTCTTCAGAGTGATCGCCAATTGTTCTTTTTACACCTTTTCCGTTGAGAATAAAATTCAGTTCGAATTCCTCATGAAAATGTAAGGGAAAGTCAAATTCGGTTTTTTCCCTTTTAAATATAGTGAAACAATCAAATGGAGTAAGAGGAGTTATTTCTCTAATTATATCACTCATTTTTAAAAATGTAATTTTTGTGTTACAAATTGATTAAATAGTTCAAAGAAGTTTTTCAAATGTCATCTTTAGGGTATAAATCAAATAATTTTAATTTAAAGCACTAATAATGATATATTTATATCGGTATTCTTAAAATTTTTTAAAAATTTTTTTAAAAAATATTTGTCAAAAGTAATGATTTTGTAAAAAAAAGTGAATAATGTGATAAAATAGTTCAATTCTTATTGTGTCTTTATCAGCTTAATTTGTGCTTGTAAAAAGTACAATTTAAACTTTGTTTAATTATGTTTAGAATCTTTATCTCGATTCTCTTCCTTGCTTTTGTACACGTGAATGCTCAGGCTCAGGGCAGGCTCATCACGGGTACAGTTACAGACGACGGAGGAGATTTTTTACCAGGAGTAAGTGTGATTGTGAAAGGAACAAGTAAGGGAACTACTACCAACAATCAGGGGCAGTATTCTTTGAACGTACCGACGGGAAACCAAACTATGGTTTTTAGTTTTGTAGGAATGATTACCAAGGAAATTGTAGTTGGTAACCAATCGGTAATTGATGTAAAGTTGTCGTATGACGACAAAATGCTCGATGAAGTGGTGGCTGTGGGATATGGTCAGGTAAAAAAACGCGACATTACCGGCTCGGTAGCCTCAGTAAATACCAAAGAAATGTTGCAAGCTATTCCTAATAATATCTCTCAGGGTTTGCAAGGGCGAATGGCTGGAGTGATGGTTCAAAAAAATGACGGGGCACCTGGTGGTGGTGTGAATATACAGGTTAGAGGTGCCAACTCCTTTTCAAGTAATACACAACCTTTATACGTAATCGATGGAATTCCATTTACCACCGGTGGCGGAGCCAGTAACAGTGTGGCAGGAGGTGGAACAGACGAAACCCAGCAGAACTTAAATCCCCTTTCTTTTCTTAATCCACAGGATATAGAATCAGTAGAAGTACTAAAAGATGCCTCAGCAACAGCTATATACGGTTCCAGAGGAGCCAATGGTGTGGTATTAATTACTACCAAAAAAGGAAACAATGAAGGGAAGCATAATATAGAGTTTGTATCCAATTTTAGTATGTCTCAGGTTTCGAAGACTATTCCCATGATGAATGCTTATCAATATGCCTCATACAGAAATGAAGCAGTAAAAAATGCATTGGCTTATGAAGGCAGGACTTATGACGAGCTACCGTATCCGGGATTGATGGATGCCGATACTACTTGGGTTGATCCTGTGACGAGACTTCAGATAGAAAAAATTACCCCATTTTACAATCCAAGTCCTGAAGATTTTCAAAAAGGGTTTACCAACACATTATACAACAATATAGCTGTAACCAATTTTACTGGTACAGATTGGCAAAATCAGATATTTCAAACCGCACCTTCTCAGGATTATTCATTGAGCCTTAATGGTTTCTCAAAAGATGGAGGTTATTCAGTATCAGGAAACTACCTAAATCAGGATGGGGTAATCGTAAACTCCAATTATAAAAGATATACAGTAAGGTCCAATGTTTACCGTACTTTCAAAAATTTCCTTACAGTAGGTACCAATAACAATATTACAAAATCTGAGAACAATTCAGTGCCAACCAGTTCCGGAAATGGCTCAGGTGCCGGATTGCAGGGCATTCTCAGAACGGCTTTGGTTTATCTACCTACATTGCCGGTTTTTGACCCTTCTCAAAATACCCAACAAAACGACCAACTTTCATGGTTGATGGCTAATCCATATTTCTATACCAGAAACATGAAAAACCAACTCAATCAAACCAATATTTTCTCTTCAAATTATCTCGAAGTTAAGATTACAGAAAACATGAAGTTCCGTCAAAATTTCGGATATAACTACAGCTCAGGAGAAAGAGGTATTTATTATGGAAGATTTTTGAGCGAAGGGCGTTCTCCAAAAAATGGTTTGGCAGGTAAAAACAACAATGAATGGTCTGCTATCACATTGGAGTCTTTGTTAAATTATAACCAGAACTTCGGTGATCATACTGTCGGTGCCGTTACCGGTTTTACACGTGAAAAGTGGAATTCAACCTATCTAAATCTGGGAGCTTCAAATTTTCCTGATGACTTAACCGCTGATTATAACTTCAAGAGAGGTGACCAGTCAACTTACATCATTGAAAACGGAAAATCTTCAGGAGGATTAATGTCGTTTTTGGCCAGAGCCAATTATGGTTACAAAGGGAAGTACCTTGCCACTGCATCCTATCGACGTGATGGAACCACTGCTTTTGCAGCCAACCATAAATTTGGTGACTTTTTCTCGGGAGCTTTGGCATGGAGATTATCAGATGAGCAATTTATTCAAAATTTAAATTTCTTTGATGAACTGAAACTGAGATTAGGTTGGGGACAGACAGGTAACCAATCAATTGGGTCATATACTACACTTGACAGACTGGAACCCCTTAATGGTGTGCTCAATGGCAGTCAGGTACCAGGTTTGGTAGAAGGTTACAGACCAGGTAACCCTAATTTGCTTTGGGAAACTACCAATCAGGCCAACGCAGGTATCGATATGACCATTTTAAATAACCGACTCAATTTTACGTTGGATGTTTATTCTAAAAAAACCGTGGATTTGTTGACTTTTGAACAAACGCCTCCAAGTTCAGGATTTAATGAAAAAACTATTAACTCAGCGTTTGTAACCAATAAAGGTATAGAGGCGAGTTTGAGTTATAAAGTATTTCAACCTACTTCAAAACATCAATGGGAGATTTCCGGAAATATCAGCCATAACCAAAACCGAATCGGAGGGCTTGGAAGCGACCAATATGCTGCTAACCTATATTACAACGTAAGAGAGGTGTTCCTTAGAAGAGACGGACAGCCGATTGGTGTGATTTATGGATATGTGACCGACGGTTTTTATGATAATCTGGCTGAAGTTAAAGCCGATCCTTCGAAAGCCTCACTTACAGAAGCTTCCCAGAGGGAGCTTATTGGTGAAATCAAATATAAAAATCTGGATGACAATAATACTGTAATCAATGAAGGTGACAGAACCATTATCGGAAACACCAATCCGAGATTTATATATGGTATCAACAATACATTCAAATATGGCAACTGGAATGCAAGTGTATTTATTCAGGGAGTATATGGGAATGACATTCTTAACGCCAACTTATTTGACCTGAATATAGGAGATATCAGGAATGGTCTGGCTGATGCTTATACTTATAGATGGACTCCGGAAAACCCTTCTGCGGCTAAATATCCAAAAGCCTGGGAAACTCAAAGAAGAGACAGACGGATTTCTGACCGGGATATTGAAGACGGTAGCTACGCAAGACTCAAAAACGTAAATATTGGATATACTTTTAATAAGCCTATTAAAGGACTTGACAATATCAATGTTTATGTAAATGCCTCCAATCTCTGGACTTTAACCAACTATAGCTGGTATGATCCTGATGTAAATGGTCTGGGTGGAAATGGCGGTCGTAATGGGGTAGATTTTAACTCATATCCTAATGCCCGTACCTATTCAATAGGCTTTAAACTTAGTCTTTAATCTTTTGTAAAAATTTAAGAAAATGAGAAAAATATTTTTCAGTTTAATATTTGCATCCGTACTGCTTCTGAGCACTTCCTGTGAAGATGCCCTTCAGGAAGAAGTCTATGACTTCCTTTCTCCAAGCAGCCTCGAAGACAGCCCAACCGGTGCCGATTTATTGCTTACCGGGGCTTATACAACACTAAATGAAAGCCTCTATCGGTATGATGTGTGGCCTAGAATGGGTAATTTCGATGATGATTATTCTACAGGACCCAGCTGGGCATTTGGTTCATTGGGTTCAGGAAACTATAACCGTGACACCTGGATGTTTGAAGGTACCTGGGGTGGATATTACAAAATCGTACACAGAGCCAATGTAGGTATTGAAACCATGGACAAAATGACTTTCGATGCCAAAATCAGGAATGATTACAAAGGTCAGTTTCAGTTTTTGAAAGCATATTCATATTTCTGGCTTGTCAGGATGTTCGGAGCCATTCCAATGATGGACAAATCTCTTGGAGCCGGAGCTGAAGCACAGCAGCCACGTCAGGAAATCAGCAAGGTTTATGCAGAGATAATAAAATTACTCAAAGAGGCTGAGGGTAACCTTCTTACAAATAAAGATCCGAATTTTAAAACCGGAAGAATAAGCAAAGCTGGGGCTAGTTCCTTATTGGCCAAAGTATATCTGACAATTGCATCCTCCTCCCTTTCAGGAGCAAAAATTACAGTTTCAGGGGGTAAACCCAATTTGCCGGCACCCGAAAAAACTACCTATACCAAGTCAGTAGTCAAAGGTTATGAAGGATTTAATTCGGCAGAATATTTTAAACTTGCACGAGACAAAGCCAAAGAAGTGATGGATAGTGGTGAGTTTAGCCTATTTTCTACTTACAGTGAAGTTTGGAGTATCGCTAACCGAAACCGCGGGGAGCACATCTGGATGCTTCAGGCCATTAACGGCAGCAACGCTTTAGGTTTGGGTATTCATACATGGATGCTGGGTTACCAGAATGATGCGGGCGAAATCGCCAACGGACGGTGGGCAGGTCAACGCAATCACTGGTATGATCTTTTTGAAGATGATAAAGATGATCGGGTAGTGAAAGGCGTAATGCATACCTGGAAACAATGGGGTGCTACCCATTATTATCCACCTAAGCATGCTGCCAAAGTTACTGCAAAAGATCCGCTTTACGGCTACACGGGCGGAGAAGTAAACTGGGGTAATCAAGAGTTTTATTATGCCGGCTTAACCAAGTTTGCAGCGGTGACAAATATTAAACTGGAAAGAGGAGACTTCCATTTTCCATTGTTAAGATATGCTGATGTTGTTTTGATGTTTGCTGAAGCCGATAATGAAGTCAATGGAAGCCCAACACCCGCAGCCTATGCCGCTCTGAACAGTATTAGAACCAGAAGCAAAGCAAGTACTATTTCAGGTTTAGACCAGCAAGGATTCAGGTCATTTGTACTTGAGGAAAGAGCTCGTGAATTGGCTTTGGAAATGAACCGTCGTTGGGATTTGATACGTTGGGGAATCTATATTCCGGTAATGAATGCCGTTGATGTTGATGAAAATAACGTAGTTAAACGTAGGGAGGAAAGAAACCTTTTGTTCCCTGTTCCGGTGCAAGAACTCAATACTAACAAAAACTTCGGTCCTCAAAATCCTGGTTGGTAATTCAAAATATTTATAATGATGAAAAGAATTTTTAATTATAGCGTTTTAAAATCTTTTGCGGTTTTTACCTCAATGGCAATACTATTTGGTGCCTGCCAAAAAATTGAGGTTGAAAAAGCGGCAGTTTGCGATGGCTTGCCAGCTGTGATTTCTGCGACAACTCCTACTGCCAGAACCATCACTATTCCGGGTGCCAAGCTTGACGAATGGGTCATATTGCAGGGGACAAACCTTTGCGGGGTAACTAAAATCATGATTAATGATGTGGAGGTTGATATGAAAGAAGCCTATATAACACCTACCGAGATCACATTTAAGATCCCAAAAACTGTCCCCAAGGATATTTCAAATAAAATTGTATTGACAACTGCGAAAGGAAATGCTGAATTTGGATTTACGGTTTATATGGCTCCTTTATTGGCTTATGGATATGGTGGGCAGACAGAAGGGTTCACACCCGTAGGTCAGAATTTGGTGATAAAAACCAAAAATCTGGATCTGTATGGTTTCACAGTTGCAAACACCAAAGTGCTTTTTGGTACAATCGAAGCCAAACCTACCAAAGTCACTGCAGATGAAATTCATGTCATTGTACCCAATGGAGCGGTTGAAAATACGGATGTAACTATCACCAATGGAGCCAATACCAAAGTGGTTGCAGAAAGATATAAAGATGCCAGAGGTCTGATATTTACAAATGACCCTGAAAAGCAAGGATGGACTTCAATGAAAGTATCTTCAGGACCTACTCCTGCACCACTATCAGGCAATTATGCCGTAGTAAAGGGTTTATACGGTGATTGGGCTTGGGACGAAAACTATCACATTGCCGACAACAAACCTTTGGCCGATTATGGAGTAAAAGGGGGAGATGCAAAGAAAATTTTGGTGAAATTTGAAGTAAACGTACCAAAGGCCTGGGATTCTAATCCGATTAGAATTTGGTACAAAAGCCCAAATGGCACTATGAATTACAATTTCCCGTTTGGCGGTGGAAATTTCTCAGGTACCGCTTTCAAAACCTCCGGATGGCAAACTGTAACAATTCCGCTTTCTGATTTCATTTATTCTGAAGACGACGCCGGAGCCAACAAAGGTACCAACGTAAAAACCTTGGAAGATGCCCATTTGAAAGAATGGATTGAAACCCGGATTTATTTACATGGAGGTACTAAACAGGAAATGGAAATTTACTGGGACAATTTCAGAATTGTTCCTGCACCTGTTCTTGAGTAATCACTGGTTATTTTAATATTTTTTCGATGTTGGAGGGCTCGTAGTGAGCCTTCCATATTCGGAATTCTTAAGCAAGAATTACGTCAGAATTTTTATTAGCGGATAATTTTTTTATAATTTAACTTTTTGTAAAACGTCAGATATTTTCAAAAAAAATTGTATTTTGTCTCTCCTGCATTTCAATTTTCAATTTTTATAAAATAAAAACATTTCAAGTAATTCTAATTTAAAAAAAACACCCGTGCTATGAAATTGTATTTTCCCCAAAAAATGATTTTGGTACTTTCATT
>WBZP01007817.1_pt1 | contig 10226 bp, 9 predicted proteins | sample 5204301 | NCBI WGS metagenome assembly WBZP01 (sample SAMN12412401, study PRJNA552823) | activated sludge metagenome | isolation source: activated sludge from nitrification reactor of wastewater treatment plant... | place: USA: Pennsylvania | collected 2017 | reverse complement strand
AATTCCCAGGTCGTGTCGTTGACGATGCGCCAGCCGGTCGCGAGCGCCGGCAGCAGCCGCTGCTCCGGATCGGTACCGACCAGCGGCTCGTAGATCATCGCGTGCGACGAGCCGGTGGGAAACGCGTTGAAGAAGTGCGGATCGAGGGTGTTGAGCTCGAGCTTGGTGCCCAGCACCAGCGCCTGCGCGAGCACGGCGGACGCGAACAGCCACAGCGAGGCGCCGGTGACGGCGCGAATCAGGCGGGACATAATCGGAACCTTCGCGGGGATGGACCTGCGCACACCCTACACCAATTCCGATGACGCCCACCACTCCCCCGCGCATCGCGCTGGGCAGCTTCATGCTCGAGTCGAACGCGCACGCGCCGGTCGCCACGCGCGAGGAGTTCGCGGCGAACGTCCTGATCGAGCCCGGCGACCTGCTCGCCGACCTCGCTTCGGCGCACCCTGCGGCGCCCGGCTCCCTCGTCGGGTTCCACGCCGAGATGGCACGCCTGGCCGCGCGCCCAGGAGCATCCGGCGGCGCCGGCTGGTTGCCGGTGCCGCTGCTGACGGCGGCCGTGGGTGCCAGCGGGCCGATCGCGCAGGACTGGTTCGAGGCGATCGTCGCGTCGATGCGGCGTTCGCTCGAGGAGGCGCTCGCCGCCGGCCCGCTCGCCGGGGTGTTCCTGTCGCTGCACGGCGCCGCGATCGCGACCGGCGAGCCGGACCCCGACGGCCGTCTGCTCGCCACCGTGCGCCGCGTCGTCGGCGACGACGTCCCGCTCGCCGCGTCCTTCGATCTGCACGGCAACGTGTCGGCGGCGATGGTCGAGCCGCTCGACTACTTCGCCGCGTACCTCACCAACCCGCACGTCGACACCCACGAGCGCGGCGCCGAGTGCGCAGCAGCGCTGGCGCGGATGATCGCCACCGGCGAGCGCTGCGCGCGCGCCTTCGTCAAGCTGCCGTTCATCCCGCCGTCGGTGACGCAGAACACGCGGTCGGGGCCTTACGGCGACATCATCGCCGCCGGCCAGGCGGCGGCCGTCGGCGACGTCCTGAACGTCAGCGTGCTCTCCGGATTCACGCTGGGCGACACGCCGAAGGCGGGGATGAGCGTCGTCGTCACCGCGCGGACCAGTGCCGCCGCGCGCGAGACCGCGCGCCGCATCGCCACCGCGGCCTGGGCCGATCGCGGGCGCTACGTCCCGCGGCTCACCTCGCTCGCCGAGGCGACCCGGCTCGCGCGGGCAGTCGGCGACGATCCGGCGCTGCCGCCGCTCCTGTTCGCCGACGTCGCCGACAACGCCGGCGGCGGCGGCCGCGCGAACACCGTCTGGATCCTCGAGGCCTTCCACGCGGCCGGCGTGCGCGGCTGCACGCTGGGGATCTTCTACGACCCGCCCCTCGCTGCCGAGGCGCACGCGCAGGGTGTGGGCGCCACGTTCGTGGCGCGGTTCAACCGTGCCGAGACGCACCCGCTGTCCGGCCGCTTCGAGGCCCGAGCGACGGTACGGGCGCTGCACGACGGGCGCTTCGTCGGCCGCCGCGGCATCTCCGCCGGCCACGCGATCGCGCTCGGACGCTGCGCGCGCCTCGACCTGGGCGGGATCGACGTGGTCGTCGTCAGCGTCCGGCAGCAGGCGAAGGACCCGGTGTTCCTGGAGGCGCTGGGCGTCGACATCGGCACCCGGCGATCGCTGATCGTGAAGTCGCGCGGGCACTTCCGTGCCGCGTTCGACGAATTCTTCGCGGACGACCGGATCATCGAGGTCGACGTGCCCGGGCTCACCACGCCGGTGCTGGCCAACGTGCCCTACGAGCACATCCCGCGGCCGCTCTACCCGCTGGATCCCGACTGGGGATGGTCGGTCGGCGACCCGGCGGTCTTTCCTCCGCGCGGTCAGTTCACCAGCGGCAGCACGGTGGCGACGTCGTAGTCCTGCACCGTGCGGATCCTGCCCTCGAGCTGCAGGTAGCGGGCAACCTTCGCCGCCGGCAGGGCCCGGATCAGCCGGTTCTGGTAGGCGCGCAGCGTCTTGATCTCCTCGTCGTCGATGGCGAGCTGTTCCTTCAGCAGGTTCTTCGCCAGCGCGTCGGACAGCGGGCGGTTCTGGCTCACGACGTCCTCGACCAGCCGCGACCGGCGCCGGTTCAGCGTATCGAGCTTCATCTGGTAGGCGTCGTACAGCGGCCAGAACTTCTGCCCCTCGGCCGCGTTCAGGTTGAGCGTCGTGGCGACGAGGGTGCGCTTGTCGGCCTTGACCGCCGCCTTCAGCGCGTCGAGATCGGTGCCGTCGAACGGCTTGTCGGCGCCGAACGCGGGGACGACGAAGGCAAGGGCGAGGAACAGCGGCAGCGTGATGCGGATGATCGACATGAAGGTCCTCTGCGAACGGGCGCGCCGGGCGCGCCGCCGGTACGGTCGCCGCGGCAGCGGCGACGACGCCGCATTTTACCTTCGCCCGGCCGCCGCGCCCACCGCCGCGACGGGCCTGCACCCGGCGCCGCCCACGGTCAGATCGGGATCGGTACCGGGGCGACGTCGGCGTCGACGGTCGCGAGCGCCGTCATGTTGACGATGCGGCGAACCGTCGCCGTCGGCGTCAGGATGTGCACCGGCTTGGTGACGCCGAGCAGCACCGGGCCCAGCGTCACGTTGCCGCCGGCCGACACCTTGAGCAGGTTGAAGGCGATGTTCGCGGCGTCGACCGTCGGCATGATGAGGAGGTTCGCCTCGCCCTTCAGCCGCGAATTCGGGAACGCCGCGAGCCGGACCTCCTCCGACAGCGCCGCGTCGCCGTGCATCTCGCCCTCGACCTCGAGCTCGGGCGCCCGGGCGGTGATCAGCGCCAGCGCCTCCTGCATCTTCCTCGCCTGCGGGTGGTCGCTGGAGCCGAACGAGGAGTGCGACAGCAGCGCCACCTTGGGCACGACGCCGAACCGGCGCAGCGACTCGGCGGCGAGCAGCGTGATCTCGACGATCTCCTCGGCCGACGGGTCGATGTTGACGTAGGTGTCGGCGATGAAGATCGTGTGCTCCTGCAGGATCACCGCGTTCATGGCCGCGTAGTTGCGCACGTCGCCGCGGCGCCCCAGCACCTGGTCGATGTAGTGCAGGTGCAGGTGGTGCGTGCCGAACGTCCCGCACAGCATGCCGTCGGCGTCGCCGAGGTGGATCGCCATCGCGCCGATCAGCGTGTGCCGGCGCCGCATCTCGATCTGCGCGTACTGCTCCGAGACGCCCTTGCGCTGCGTCAGCCGGTAGTACTCGGTCCAGTACTGGCGGTAGCGCGGGTCGTACTCCGGGTTCATGATCTCGAAGTCGCGGCCGGCGACGAGGCGCAGCCCCGCGCGCTCGATCCGCTTCTCGATCACCCGTGGCCGGCCGACGAGGATCGGCTGCGCCAGGCCCTCGTCGACGACGACCTGCACGGCCTGCAGCACGCGCTCGTCCTCGCCCTCGGCGTAGACGATCCGCTTCGGCGCCTTGCGCGCCTCGCGGAACACGTGCTTCATCAGCAGCCCCGACTGGTAGATGAAGTGCGTCAGGCGCTCGCGGTAGGCGGCGAAGTCGGTGACCGGCCGCTGGGCGACGCCGGAATCCATCGCCGCGCGCGCGACCGCCGGCGCGATGGTCACGATGAGCCGCGGGTCGAACGGCTTGGGGATCAGGTACTCGGGGCCGAAGCGCAGGTTGTCGATGCCGTAGGCGTGGGCGACGATGTCGGACTGCTCGGCCTTGGCGAGCCCCGCCAGCGCCTTCACGGCGGCGATCTTCATCGGCTCGTTGATGCAGGTCGCCGCGACGTCGAGCGCGCCGCGGAAGATGAACGGGAAGACCAGGACGTTGTTGACCTGGTTGGGATAGTCGGAGCGCCCGGTGGCGATCACGGCGTCGGGCCGCGCGGCCCTGGCGAGGTCGGGCATGATCTCCGGCTCGGGGTTGGCGAGTGCGAGCACCAGCGGCGCCTGCGCCATCGCCGCCAGCCACTCGGGCTTGAGCACGCGGGCCGCGGACAGGCCGAGGAACACGTCGGCCCCCGGGAGGATCTCGGGCAGCGTCCTGGCCGCGGTCGGCTGCGCGTAGCGCGCCTTGTTGGCGTCCATCTCGACGGCGCGACCCTCGTACACGACGCCGGCGATGTCGGCGACCCAGATGTTGGACAACGGGACGCCGAGGCTCACCAGCAGGTCGAGGCAGGCCAGAGCCGCGGCGCCCGCGCCCGAGCAGACGACCTTCACCTCGGCGAGCGACTTGCCGACGACCTCCAGCCCGTTGAGGATCGCTGCGCCGACGACGATCGCCGTGCCGTGCTGGTCGTCGTGGAACACCGGGATCTTCATCCGTTCGCGCAGCTTGCGCTCGACGTAGAAGCACTCCGGCGCCTTGATGTCCTCGAGGTTGATGCCGCCGAAGGTCGGCTCGAGCGCGGCGATGATCTCGACCAGCCGGTCAGGGTCGCGTTCGTTCAGCTCGATGTCGAAGCAGTCGATGCCGGAGAACTTCTTGAACAGCACCGCCTTGCCTTCCATCACCGGCTTCGCCGCCAGCGGGCCAATCGGGCCCAGGCCCAGCACCGCGGTGCCGTTGGTGACGACCCCGATCAGGTTGCCCCGCGCCGTCAGTGACCGGGCCTGCGCGGGATCGCGGACGATCTCGTCGCAGGCGGCGGCCACCCCCGGCGAGTACGCGAGGGCGAGATCACGCTGGTTGGTGAGCTGCTTGGTGGGCTGGACCGACAACTTCCCCGCCGGCTGTTGGCGGTGGTAGTCGAGCGCGGCCTGGCGGATCTCCTGGTCGGACATGGGGGAATTGGTGGCGGGTAGCGGGGGCGCCATCATAGCCGATGGGCGTCGTCGTCCCTGCCACCGACGGGGCGATGCCCCGGCCCGGACGGGCCGCGGCACCCGGTCGTCGCCCGCCCGGGGTCGGCTATAATCGCGGGTCGTTCTGCGATCGAATCCCTCGCCGCGGGCCCGGACCCGCCGGGGTCGCGGCCGCGACCCCACGGTGCAATTTCGTCTGTCGATGCTCGAAGCCCACAATCTCGCTGCACGCCGCGGCTACTCCCGCCTGTTCACCGGCTTGAGCTTCGCGGTCGGCACGGGCGAGGTGCTGGTCGTCACCGGGGCCAACGGCACCGGCAAGACGACGCTGCTGCGGATGCTGGCCGGGCTCTCCCCGCCGACCGACGGCGAGGTCCGCTGGGAAGGCCGGCCGCTGCGGCCGTTCGACCCGGTGCTGCGGGCGGCGCTGGCGTTCGCGGGGCACGCCCCGTCGCTCAAGGACGAACTGACCGCCGAGGAGAATCTCCGGCTGCTGGTCGCCCTGGCCGGCGCCAGCGTCACCGATGCGGAGATCGACGCGGCGCTCGACGCCGTCGCCCTCGGCCGCAAGCGCGGGCTCGCGGCGCGCGTGCTGTCGCAGGGCCAGCGCCGCCGGATCGGGCTCGCCCGGCTCCGCCTGCTCAAGCGGCGGCTGTGGATCCTCGACGAGCCGGTCACCGCACTCGACGCCGCCGGCCTCGCGTTGCTGGCCGGCCTCGTCGCCGAGCACCTGGCCGGCGGCGGCCTCGCCGTCGCCGCGACCCACGCGCCGCTGGGCCTGCCCGAGACGCGGGTGCGGACGCTCTCGCTCGCATGAGACCGAAGGGCCGCCCCGAGGTCGAATCGGCCCCGCAGCGCGCAGCGCGGAGGGTCAGCCTGTGAGCAGCGCCGCCGACGCCGTTGCCGCGGCCGCCGCCGACGACGCCGACGGCGCGATCTGGCCGGCGATCCGCTGGGCGCTGGTCCGCGACCTCAGGATCGCTTTGCGCTCGCGGGCGGAACTCGGCGTCCAACTGCTGTTCTACGTGATCGTGGTGACGCTGTTTCCGCTGGCGACGACGCCGGAGCGCAACCTGTTGATCACGATGGGCCCCGGCGTGCTGTGGGTCGCGGCCCTGCTCGCCTCGCTGCTTTCGCTGCCGCGGATCTTCGCCGGCGACTTCCACGACGGCACGCTGGAGCAGATCGCGCTGTCGCCGCATCCTCTGCCGGCGCTGATCGGCGGCAAGATCCTCGCCCACTGGATCACCACCGGGCTCCCGGTCGCCGTGCTGGCGCCGTTGCTGGGCGTCCAGTACGGGCTCGGCGGCGAGTCGCTCGCGATCCTGGCGCTGGCACTGCTGCTCGGCACGCCGATCCTGTCGCTGCTGGGGGCGATCGGCGCCGCGCTGACGCTCGGCCTGCGCGCGGGCGGCAGCCTGCTCGCGCTGCTGGTGCTGCCGCTGTACATCCCCATCCTCATCTTCGGCGCGGGTTCGGTCGACATGTGGCGGGCGGGGCTTGCCGTCGGCGGCAACCTCTCGCTGCTGGGCGCCGGGCTGCTGCTCGCCATCGTCGGCGCGCCGTTCGCCGCGGCCGCCGCCGTGCGCATCGCAATGGACTGACGTTCACCCATGGCCATCAACTGGTTCCACTACTCGTCGCCGGCGACGTTCTACCCGCTCGCCGGCCGCCTGATCCCGTGGTTCGGCTGGTCGGCGGCGCTGCTCGCGCTCGTCGGGCTCGTCGTCGGGCTGGTCGTCGCGCCCACCGATTTCCAGCAGGGCGACTCCTACCGGATCATCTTCATCCACGTGCCCTCGGCGTGGATGTCGATGTTCATCTACCTGGTGATGGCCTTCTGGGGCGCGCTGGCGCTGGGCTTCAACACCCGGCTGTCGGCGATGATGGCGCAGTCGCTCGCCCCCACCGGCGCGCTGATGACGCTGATCGCGCTGGCCACCGGATCGCTGTGGGGCCGGCCGACCTGGGGGACGTACTGGGCCTGGGACGCGCGGATGACCTCCGAGCTGATCCTGCTCTTCCTCTACCTCGGCGTCATCGCGCTGCGCAACGCCATCGACGACCCGCGCCGCGCCGACCGCGCCTGCGCCGTGCTGTCGCTGGTCGGCGCGATCAACGTGCCAATCATCTACTACTCGGTCAAGTGGTGGAACACGCTGCACCAGGGATCGTCGGTCAGCATGACGGCGGCGCCCAAGATGGCGGCGATCATGCTCTCCGGCATGCTGATCATGTCGTTCGCCGCGTGGTTCTACTGCATCGCCGTGTCGCTGCACCGGGTGCGCTCGATCATCGTCGAGCGCGAGCGCGGTGCCGCGTGGATCGGCGCGCTGCGCGAAGTGAGGGTCGGATGAGCGATTTCCTTGCGATGGGAGGCTACGCCTTCTACGTCTGGGGCGCGTACGGCGTCTGTGCCGTGGTGCTCGTCATCGAAGTGTTCGCCGTGCGCGCGCGCCGGCGGGCCGCGCTCGAGATGGCGCGGCTCTCCGGTCCCGACGACGCGGCGGAATCCCCCGTGCCTAGAGGTGCCCCATGAAACCCCGTCATCGCCGATTCGCCTGGATAGGGGGCGGCGTGCTGCTGCTCGGCGTCGCCGCGGCGCTGGTCCTCAACGCGTTCCAGTCCAACCTCGTGTTCTTCTTCACCCCGTCGCAGGTCGCCGCCCGCGAGGCGCCGCAGGGCCGCACGTTCCGCGTCGGCGGCCTGGTCGAGGACAAGAGCCTGCGGCGCGACAAGGACGGGCTGACGATCCGCTTCAACGTCACCGACACCGCCAGCACGATCCCGGTCGTCTACTCGGGAATCCTCCCCGACCTCTTCAAGGAGGGCAAGGGCGTGGTCGCGCAGGGACAGATCGGGCCCGACGGCGTGTTCCGTGCCTCCGAGGTCCTCGCCAAACACGACGAGAACTACATGCCGCCCGAGGCCGCCGACGCCGTCAACAAGGCGCACGGCGCCCAGGCCGCCGCCAAGGCGGCGAAGACGCTGCAGCAGTGACGGAGAACCCCGGATGATCCCCGAAATCGGCCACTTCGCCCTGATCCTCGCGCTGCTGCTGGCGTCGGTGCTGGGCACGCTTCCCCTGATCGGCGCCCACCGCCGGATCGCCGCGTGGACCGCCGTCGCGCGCCCGGCGGCGCAGGGCCTGTTCCTGTTCGTCGTCGTCGCCTGGGGCTGCCTCGCCTGGTCGTTCGCGACCAGCGATTTCTCGGTCGTCAACGTGGCGACCAATTCCAACTCGCAACTGCCGCTGCAGTACAAGATCGCGGCCAGCTGGGGCTCGCACGAAGGCTCGATGCTGCTGTGGGTGCTGATGCTGTCCGGGTGGACGCTCGCCGTGTCGCTGGGCAGTCGCCACCTGCCCACCGAGATGGTCGCCCGCGTGCTCGGCGTGATGGGGCTGGTCGCCGTCGGCTTCCTGCTGTTCATGCTGCTCACCTCGGATCCGTTCGAGCGGCTGTTCCCCCCGGCGCCGGACGGCCGCGACCTCAACCCGCTGCTGCAGGATCCCGGCATGGTGTTCCACCCGCCGCTGCTGTACATGGGCTACGTCGGCTTCTCGGTCGCCTTTGCGTTCGCCCTCGCCGCACTGCTGGGCGGCAAGCTCGACGCCACCTGGGCGCGCTGGTCGCGCCCGTGGACGACCTTCGCCTGGTGCTTCCTGACGCTGGGCATCATGCTCGGCAGCTGGTGGGCGTACTACGAGCTCGGCTGGGGTGGCTGGTGGTTCTGGGACCCGGTCGAGAACGCCTCGTTCATGCCCTGGCTGGTCGGCACCGCGCTGATCCACTCGCTCGCGGTGACCGAGAAGCGCGGCACGTTCAAGGCCTGGACGGTGCTGCTCGCGATCTGCGCGTTCTCGCTGTCGCTGATGGGGACCTTCCTCGTCCGCTCGGGCGTGCTGACGTCGGTGCATGCCTTCGCGACCGATCCGCGGCGCGGGGTGTTCATCCTGATGTTCCTCGCCATCGTCATCGGCGGCTCGCTCGCGGTGTTCGCGCTCCGCGCGCCCAAGGTCGGCGGCGGCGGGCGCTTCGAGCCCGTGTCGCGCGAATCGATGCTGCTCGCCAACAACGTGCTGCTGGTCGTCGCCACCGGCTCGGTGCTGCTGGGCACGCTCTACCCGCTGTTCCTGGACGCGCTCGCGCTCGGCAAGATATCGGTCGGCCCGCCGTACTTCGACGCCGTGTTCGTGCCGGTGATGACGCCGCTGGTGTTCCTGATGGGCGTGGGCCCGATCGCGCGGTGGAAGGAAGCGAAGCTGCCGGACCTGTGGCAGCGGCTGCGCTGGGCGCTCGCCGTCAGCGTCGTCTCCGCGGTCGCGATCCCGCTCCTCGCCGGCAGGTGGACGCCGATGAAGGTCTTCGGGCTGCTGCTCGCGCTGTGGATCGTCACCACCAGCGTCGCCAGCGTCGTCGACCGGCTGCGCGGCGTGCGCTCCGGCGTCTTCGCGCAGCTCGCGCGGCAGCCGCGCGGCTACTGGGGGATGATCCTCGCCCACCTCGGCGTCGCGGTGTTCATCATCGGCGTCACCGTGGTCAAGGGCTACGAGACCGAGCGCGACGTGAAGATGGCGCCCGGCGACACGGTCGCCGTCGGCCGCTACACCTTCCGCTTCGAGGGCATCACCGAGGCGCGGGGCCCCAACTACCGGGCCGCCCGCGGCCGGTTCGCGGTGACGAAGGACGGCGCCGACGCCGGCACGATGTTCCCCGAGAAGCGGACCTACAACGCCGGCGGCATGCCGATGACCGAGGCGGCGATCCGGTCGGGCGTCACCGGCGACCTCTACGTCTCGCTCGGCGACCCGATCGGCGACGGCGCGTGGAGCGTGCGCGTCTACAGCAAGCCGTTCGTCACCTGGATCTGGGGCGGCTGCATCCTGATGGCGCTGGGAGGCTTCGTCGCGCTGTCCGACCGGCGCTACCGCGCAGCGCGACGCGAGGCGGCGCTGCCTTCCGCCGCGCGCGCGGCCGGCGCCGACTGAAGGAGGCGCGATGAACAAGAAGCTGTTCATTCCGCTGGTAATCTTCGCCGTCCTCGTCGGGTTCCTGTTCGTGGGCCTGTTCCTCAATCCGCGGGAGGTGCCGTCGCCGCTGATCGGCAGGCCGGCGCCGCAGTTCGCGCTCGCGCAGCTGCACCAGCCAGGCAGCACGCTGGGCACCACCGACATGAAGGGCAAGGTCTGGCTGCTCAACGTCTGGGCGTCGTGGTGCGTGTCGTGCCGCGAGGAGCACCCGCTCCTGGTCGAACTCGGCAAGGCGAAGGTCGTGCCGATCATCGGGCTCAACTACAAGGACGAGCCGGCCGCCGGCATGCGCTGGCTCGCGCAGTACGGCAATCCCTACGACCTGTCGGTGGTCGACCGCGACGGCCGCGTCGGCATCGATTTCGGCGTCTACGGCGTTC
>WBZP01007815.1_pt1 | contig 10227 bp, 6 predicted proteins | sample 5204301 | NCBI WGS metagenome assembly WBZP01 (sample SAMN12412401, study PRJNA552823) | activated sludge metagenome | isolation source: activated sludge from nitrification reactor of wastewater treatment plant... | place: USA: Pennsylvania | collected 2017 | reverse complement strand
GCCGCTCGCCACCACGCAGCTGGTGCTGTGCGCGGCGCCGGGCTATCTCGCGCGCCGCGGCACGCCGCGCGAGCCCGAGGACCTCGCGGCGCACAACTGCCTCACCTACGAGTATCTCGCCGCCGGCGCCGTCTGGCAGTTCCGCGGGCGGGACGGCGGGCAACGTGCGGTGCGGATCGCCGGCAGCGCGCACGCGAACAACGGCAGCCTGCTCTGTGCGCTCGCCGTCGCCGGGATGGGCGTGCTGCTGGAGCCGGACTTCATCGTCGCGGCCGAGATTCGCGCGGGCACGCTCGTCCCGCTGTTGCCGGCGTTCCGGCCGCCGACCTCGACGATCTACGCCGCCTATCCCAGCCGGCGCCACCTGTCGGCCAAGGTCCGGTTGTTCGTCGACGCGCTGGCCGCGCGCTTCGCCGGGCGACCGGAGTGGGCGCTCGATGGCTGAGGCGCCATTCGCGCCGCTGCGGCAGCTCGCGGCGCTGCCCGCCCGGCTGGCGGAGCTGGGGGCGAAGGACGCGCACGCCGCGGCGGTGCTGCGGGCCTGGGCGCAGGGACGTCCGCTCGACGCCGGGACCCGCCGGGCGGAGGACTTCCTCCCCCTCTGCCTCCGCGCCGCGCTGCCCGCGCTCGCCGCGGAGTTCGGGGCGCTGGCGCGCATCCACGCCGAATACCCGGGGACCGACGGTGTCGCCCGCTGGCTCGTCGCGCTGGCCGACGGGCGCACCGTCGAGAGCGTGCTGCTGCCCCGGGCCGGGCTGTGCGTGTCCACGCAGGTCGGCTGCGCGGTCGGCTGCGTGTTCTGCATGAGCGGGCGCGACGGCCTGGTCCGCCAGCTGGGCAGCGCCGAGATCGTCGCCCAGGTGGTGCTGGCGCGGTCGCGCCGGCCGGTCCGCAAGGTCGTGTTCATGGGGATGGGGGAGCCCGCGCACAACCTCGACCAGGTCGTCGCGGCGATCGACTTCCTCGGCACTGCGGGCGCGATCGCGCACAAGAACCTCGTCTTCTCGACCGTCGGCGACCCGCGGGTGTTCGAGCGGCTGCCGCGCGAACGGGTGAAGCCGGCGCTCGCGCTGTCGCTGCACTCGACCATCCCCGCGAAGCGCGCGGGCCTGCTGCCGCGGGCACCACGACTCGACCCGGCCGAGCTGGTCGCCCGGGGCGAGGACTACGCCCGCGCCACCGGCTACCCGATCCAGTACCAGTGGACGCTGCTCGCCGGCGTCAACGACGGCGACGACGAGGTCGACGGCATCGCCCGGCTGCTCGCCGGCAAGTACGCGGTGATGAACCTGATTCCCTGGAACGCGGTCGATGGCAGCTCGTTCCGCCGTCCGCCGTGGGAGCGGGTCGTCGATATCGCGCGCGCGCTGCTGCAGCGCGGCGTCCTCGCCAAGCTGCGCGATTCGGCGGGGCAGGACGTCGACGGCGGCTGTGGCCAGCTGCGGGCGCGCACGATCGACCTGCCGGCCCCGTCGCGACCGGGCGCGGGTTGACCCGCGCGCGCTAGTGGCGTCCGTGGCAGTGCTTGAACTTGCGCCCGCTGCCGCAGTGGCAGGGGTCGTTGCGGCCCGTCTTCGGTTGCGCGCGGGCGAGCGGGCGGCGCGGTCGCGACAGGTCGGCGATGTCCAGCACCCGGTAGACCAGGTCGTCGATCGCGTCGTCGAGGTCCGCCAGCGGCGAATCACGGTCGAGCGCCGCGCGCTCCTGCCGCATCGCCTCGATCATCGTCGCGTCGCCGTCGCCGTCGGCGTCGAGCGGCAGGTGGCGCAGGATGCCGACCAGGGCGCCGGTACCCGAATCGTCGCGCTCGAGCAGGTCGTGCAGCGCCGGGAACGCGTCGAGGGCGGTGACGAAGCCCACGACCCAGGGCTCGAGCGCGGCGTACCGTCCGGCATTCGCCGGCACGTCGCCGTCGTCGTCGAACAGGATCGGGTCGAACGGCTCGCGCGCGGCGATGTGCGCGGCGAGTTCGCGCTCGCGCCGGGTGATGAGCTCGCCGGCGCGCTGCCGCCCGGGCTCGCCGCCGGGGAACTCGACGGCGCGGCCTTCGGCGTCGAACACCAGCGGCAGCCAACGCGCCGGCGCGACGGCATCCGGCTGCAGCAGCACGCCGACAAGGAAGCCGTCGAGCATCGCGACGTCGAGCGGGTCGCGGTCCTCGGGCAGGCCGAGCAGCAGCTCGTCCAGCTCGGCGATCTCGCGCTCGGACAGCGGCTTCGACGCGGCGGGCACGGGGGCGGCGGAAGAGGTCATGCCGTCATGATAGGCGATGCGCGCGGCGGGCGTGCGCTCCGGCGCGGTCGCCACGCCGACGGCGATGCCGGGCCGGCATCGCGCCGCGCGCCTGCCGGCCGCGTCTCCGGGCCGCACAACGCCGGTGCCGAGGACGGCCCGAAACCGTCCTACGGTCCCGGCACCGCCGCGGCGCCCGCCAGCCGGCGCTGTCGCGTGGCCTCGACGCTCGCCTCCAGCCGGCGGGCGAGCGCACCGGTCGGCGCGAGTGGCGGGGCGGACGTCGCGCGGACGATCGCCGCCGGTGCCGCCGCGGCGGGTCCCGCGCGCCGCCGCGCGCCGGAGGCGGCCGGGATGCCCGACGGGTCGGCGCGCGCGGCCACGACGTCGGTCGCGTTGCCGGCGGGCTCCCCGCTGGTGCGCGCGTAGAACGGAACGAAAGTCGTGCCGGCGCTGGCGAGCCCCATGTAGTCGCCCAGGAACAGCCCGCGCGCGTTCGGTGCCGTCATCAGGTCGAACGGGCCGTCGACGTGGATCTCGTGCCAGGTCGCGCCGTCGCCCGACTGCGTGAGCCAGAGGTCGGCCGGCAGCGTCCCCGGGTCCGGGAGGTCGTTGCGCAGGTCGTAGTAGCCGACGCCGATGACGCCGTCGGCGCGGACGTGCACCACCGGCACGAACGCGCGCGCGCCCGGCGCGCCGTTGATCCGCACCGGCGCCGACCAGGTGAGGCCGCCGTCGGCCGAGCGCGCGAACGCGATGTCGTCGACGGCGCCGCCGGAGAACCGCGCGTCCTGCCAGACGACGGCGAGTTCGCCGCGCGGGCCGGCGGCGATCGAACCCAGGTGCGCGCCGTCGCGGACCCGCCGGCCCGACGCCGCGTCGGCGGTGCCCAGCGCCTGCACGGCCGCGACGGTGACGGGTGCCGACCACGTGGCGCCCTGGTCCGTCGAGCGCAGCAGCAGCATCGCCGGGGCGACGGCATTCGGGGTCGTCGTCGGCAGCCGGGTGAACAGCAGGGCCAGCGTGCCGTCGGGCAGCACGACCAGCTGGTTGTTGATCGTCTGTGCCGTGCTGCCGGGGTCGTAGATGGGGCGCGCCGGTTCCCAGTTCGCGCCGCCGTCGGTGGTCCGGGCGAAGTACGTGGGCCCGCTGCCGGCCGTGTCGAGCCGGTCCCAGACCGCATAGACGTAGCGGCTGTCGTAGGGATCGGCGGTGATCGACTCCTTGTCGTTGAGGTACGCGCCGGTGTCGCGGATCAGCACCGTCGGCGGCGACCAGTTCGCACCGCCGTCGATCGACCGGCTGACGAGGATCGCGTTGCTCGAATCGGGCAGCGGCCACGCGCCGTTGAGTCCCAGCGCGATCTGCCAGGCCGTGCCGTCGGCGCCGAAGCTCACCCAAGGATCGCTGGCGCGCGCGTAGTCGCCTTGGTTGGCCGCGTTGCCGCCGGCGCAGCGACTGAACGGGGGCGCCGCCGAGCGCGTCCACGTCGCCCCGCCGTCGCGCGACGCGGCGGTCGCGACACCGCGGGCGCCGCCGGTGGACGAGCGGTCCTGCTGCCAGACGCCGACGATGTTCGCCGGGTTGGTCGGATTCACCGCCACCGACGGCTCGACCTCCGCGCCGCCGTAGACGATGCCGAGCGTCCCGGCGTCGCAGCCGCTCGCATAGGGGCTCGCCGCGGTGACCGTCACGTGGGTCGCGGGAGCGGGCAGCGGCGGCGCGCACATCGCGACGGCATCGGGGCCGTAGCCTTCGGCGACGAAGCCCAGCGCCAGCAGCGGGTCGCGCACCGCGGCGCTCGTCGCGTAGCGGTGGTTGGAATCGGCGCGCTGGTTCCACAGCCGCCAGACCGGGACGGTGCCGGCCGCACAGCCACCGGTCGCCGCGTCGGGGAGCCCGATGTACCAGGCGTCGGCCGTCTCGTAAACGTAGCCGCTGAAGTTCTCGTCGGTGCCGATCTTCTGCAGCACCGTCGCGCACTCGGCGGGCGAGGCCGAGAAGAAATGGGAATTGCCGTGTGCGGGGGGGATGTAGAACCGGCAGACCGGGCTCGCCGCCGCCACCCCGGCCGGATAGGCGCCGAAGGCCTGTCCGGTCCGGCGCCAGCCGGGGACCTGCCCGCCGTCGAGCGCATCGATCTCGACCGCGATGCCGGTGCCGAAGAAATGGTTGAGCGTCGGGTGGTAGTACTCGACGATCGGGATCGTCTGTGCTCCCGCGACGCCGCACACGCCCAGCGCGGCGAGCAACGCGGTGCGCAGCCCCGCGGTCACCGGACGAACCGGCCGTCGTGCACCGACGCGCGCGTCACGACTTCTTCGCCGCCGCGTACAGCGACGGCGTGACCCGCGAGTGCGCGAGGAACTCGCGGACGTGCTTGACGTCCTCGCGACCGAGCGTGTTGCCGTGGTGCGGCCGGTGCAGCGTCCCCTCGTACCCGTTCAGCTTGACGTGGATCCGCGTGCCCGACAGCGATTCGACGGCGGCGCCGAGGTGCGACAGCAATGCCTCGACCTCGCGCCAGGGGATGTTGGTGTTGATCGGGTCCTGGAAGATGGACTTCAGCAGGTTCTCGTGTTTGTGGCTCATAGCGGGAGTGCGGAAAGGTTGGCAAGCGGCGCCACGGCGGTCTGGGCGGCCGGGCCGTCGCGCCGCCCGGGCGACGCAATTATCGCGCCGATCCGGGGGCGAATCGCAATGAAATCCGAGCAAAGACAACTCGTTATGACCATAGCATGAATTTCGCTTGGATTCGCCGCCACGGGCGGGCGTTGACGACACCGTAGCGGCGGGGTCGCAGCCGGTCTGGACAGAGCGCGCACCCGGGGCGCATAGTCGCCGATGGACTCCCGCGTTGGGCGCGGGCGGCCTTGGTGTGAGCACGACGACGACCCCTGCCGACGGACTTGCCCGCGACGCGCTCGACCTGCTGCGCGACGGCGTGTTCGTCACCGACGCGCAGCACCGGATCGTCTACGCCAACCCGGCGATGGCCCGCATCGCGGGCATCGGTGTCGACCGCATCGTCGGCGCCGACGTGCTCGGTGGCGCTCCGGAGGCGACGCTCGCGCACTTCCGCCCGCACTTCCAGGCCGCCGCCGCCGCCCTCGAAGCGCGGCACTACGAGTGCCCGGTGGTGACGCCGGCAGGCCGACCGACGTGGCAGGAGGGCTGGCTGACGCCGATCGTCCGCGGCGGCCTTTACGCGGGGATGGTGTGCACCGTCGTCGACGCCACGGAGCGCCGGCGGGCGGCGGCGCGGCTCGCTGCCAGCGAAGCCCGCTTCCACCACCTGTACGACACCGTCGACGGGCTGTCGATCCAGGGCTATCGCCCCGACGGAACGGTGTTCTTCTGGAACAAGGCCTCCGAGGCCGTCTACGGCTATCGCGCGGACGAGGCGGTCGGGCGCAACCTCGTCGACCTGATCATCCCGGAACCGATGCAGGACGAGGTGCGTGCCGCCGTGCGCTCGATGTTCGAGACCGGGCAGGGCATCCCTCCCGGAAGGCTGCTGCTCCGGCACAAGCTCGGGCACCTGGTGCCGGTGTGGTCCAGCCACAGCGTCGTGCGCGGCGACGAGGGCGACGACGCGGCGCTGTTCTGCATGGACATCGACCTGTCCGCGGTCGAGCGCACCGAGGCCGCGCTGCGGGAGAGCGAGCGGCGCTTCCGCTCGCTCACCGAGGCGATGACCGACGTCGTCTGGACGCTGGATCCGGAATCGCTGCGTTTCACCTACGTGAGCCCGTCGGTGGCACGCCTGCGCGGCTACACGGCCGAGGAGGTGATGGCCGAGCCCATGGACGCGGCGCTGACGCCGGAAGGGGCGATCGCGATCCGTGCGATGATGGCCAGGTCGGTCGCCGACTTCCGAGCCGGCCTGCACGCCCCCGGCCAGCACTCGGTCAACGAGGTCGAGCAGCCGTGCAAGGACGGCTCGACCGTGTGGACCGAGGTCATCACCCGGTACCAGTTGAACGACGAGACCGGGGAAGTCGAGATCCACGGTGTGACCCGCGACATCAGCGAGCGCAAGGCGCGCGAGGCGGCGCTCGAACGCCTCCATGAGCGCCTGGCGTACGCGCAGCGCGCGTCGGGCTCGGGAATGTGGGACTGGGACATCTCCACCGGCGTTCTCGCGTGGTCGGACGAGCTGTTCCGCCTCTTCGGCCTCGACCCGGCCGCTGCCACGGCGAGCTTCGAAACCTGGCGCGGCGTCGTCCACCCCAACGACCGCGCGCTCGCCGAGCAGCGGATCGACGACGCGGTCCGCGACCACGTCTCGCTGTTCAACGAGTACCGGATCGTCCTGCCGGACGGCGCGCAGCGCTGGATCGAGGTGTTCGGTGACACGACTTGCGACGCCGCGGGCAGGCCGCTGCGGATGTCGGGGATCTGCATCGACGTGACCGAGCGCAAGCGGATCGCGCTGGAGCTCGACGACTATCGCCGGCACCTCGAGGAGCGGGTGGCCGAGCAGACGCGGGAACTCACGGCGACCAATGCGCAGCTCACGCGGGCGAAGGAAGCCGCCGAGGCGGCCAACGTCGCCAAGAGCGCGTTCCTCGCCAACATGAGCCACGAGATCCGGACGCCGCTCAACGCGATCACCGGCATGACGCACCTGCTCAAGCGCAGCGGCATGACCGCCGTGCAGGCCGCGCGGCTCGACCGGATCGACGCGGCGGGACACCACCTGCTCGAGATCATCAACGCCGTGCTCGACCTGTCGAAGATCGAGGCGGGGCGCTTCGACCTCGAGGAATCGATGGTGAGCATCGACGCCATCGCGGCCAACGTCGACGACATGGTGGCCCACCGGGTGGCGGCCAAGGGGCTCGCGCTGGTCGTCGACGTCGGGACGCCGCGGGACGACCTCGTCGGCGACGCGGGCCGGCTGCAGCAGGCACTGCTCAACTACGTCGGCAACGCCATCAAGTTCACCGAAGCGGGCCGGATCACCCTGCGGGTCCGCTGCGAGGACGAGACCGACGCCTCCGTCGTCGTCCGCTTCACCGTCGAGGACACGGGGATCGGGATCGCGCCCGACGTTCTGCCGAAGCTGTTCTCGCCGTTCGAGCAGGGCGACAACTCGCTCACGCGCAAGCACGGGGGCACCGGGCTCGGCCTCGCGATCACGCGCAAGCTCGCGCAGCTGATGGGCGGCGACGCCGGCGCGGCGAGCACGCCGGGCGTCGGCAGCGCGTTCTGGTTCACCGCGCGCCTGCGCAAGGCGGCGGTGCCGGCGGCGCGCGAGCCGCCGGCCGCCGGCGGCGTCGAGGCGCTGCTGGGGCGCGACTGCGCGGGCGCCCGCATCCTGCTCGCCGAGGACGACCCGGTGACGCAGGAGGTCATGGTCGAGCTGCTGCGCCCGCTGGGCATCGTCGTCGACGTCGCCGGCGACGGGCTGCGCGCGGTCGAGCTCGCGCAGGCGAACGCGTACGACCTCGTCCTGATGGACATGCAGATGCCGCGGCTGGACGGCCTCGAGGCGACGCGCGAGTTGCGCCGCGGGAGCCGCAATGCCGGCGTGCCGATCGTGGCGCTGACCGCCAACGCGTTCCGCGAGGATCGCGCGCGCTGCCTCGCGGCCGGGATGTCCGACTTCCTCGCCAAGCCGGCCGAGCCGCGGCAGCTGTTCGAGCTCCTTCTTCACTGGCTGGCGCACGCCGAGGCCGGTTGATCCGGCAGGATGCGGGCCGGAATCGCGCGGGCGCGCCGGCAGGCGCGGCTGCGGGGCCGGCGCAAGGGTTCGCGACCGGCGCCGTCCGCGGGCGGTTCGCCGACTTGCCGCCGCGTGACCGCGGCACTACGATGCCGGCGTCGGGCAGCGGGGCGCAGGCAGGCGGTAGGCACGCGGCGTCGTGCCGCACCCGGCGCCGCCGACAACAACGAACGTCGCAGGATGCGGGGGCGAGCGCGGCCGGGAGACGCCGCGCCGCCGACCCGGGGAAGGAGGAGCCCCGATGGACATCCACGGCAAGCCGATCGGCGAGCGCATCGACTGGCTGCTCGAGCACGCGCGCCGACACTCCGAGGCCTTCTGCTCGCCGGAAGCCACGCTCGCCCGGCGGCGCTACCTCGCGCGGCATCCGACGGCGATCGCGGTGATGAAGTGCATGGACGGGCGCATCAACATCGCTGTCGCGACGCAGACGCCGCTGGGGATCATCCAGCCGTTCCGCAACCTGGGAGGGCGCTTCGACCTCGGCTGGCCGCACCTCGGAGAGGTGCTTGCCCACTACGTCCACCGCCACGTCGCCGACGGACGCCGGGTGCTGCTGCTGGCGACCTACCACTTCTCCCGCGGCGGCCTCGCCCGCGGATGCGCGGGCTTCGGCTACGACACGGGCGCGGCGAGGGAGCACGTCCGGCAACTCGTGAACCAGATCGAGACGGTGTTCGGCCGCGGCCACGGCACCGTCTATCCGCTGATCTGTGGGTTCGAGACCGACGAGGACGCGCTGCTGCTCCACGGGGCAGGCGGGGCGACGCTCGACCTCGCCCAGCTCTCGCCCGCCGACACCGCGACGTTGCCGGCGCGGCTGGCGGCGCTCTTCCCCGACATGCGCGAGCAGATGCGGGTCGATCTGGTGCCGCTGCTGGCGGGCAATCTCGCGCACGTGGCCGAGTTGCGCACGACGACGCGCACGCTCGACGCCGACCACCACGAATGGGTGATCTGCCTCGGCCGGGGCTTCGACTTCCTGCACATGCCCAACCTCGCGATCATCGTCGGGCCGTACAGTCCGCAACTCGCCGAGCCGATCGGCATGGCTGCCGAAGTCATCGCCAACAACATGCGCAGCGGGCGGATACCGGCCGACGGCTTTCTCCTGCTCGCCTCGGCACCCTACGACGAGATCGGCAGCGATCGCGCCCGGGCGGAACTCAAGTCGCGCTTCCTCGCCGACTTCGCCGCGCGGGTGATCCGCGAGGGCGATCCCGGGCTTGCGGCCCGCATGCGCGTGCGCACCGCCGTGCTCGACTGGCGGTCGCGGCGCCTGGAGCCGATCGACCCGGGGTGAACGGCCTCGCGGCCCCTCAGCCCGCGGGTCGCGCCTTCTTCGGCAGCAGCGCGCCCTTGCGTCCCCGGTGTCCCAAGTGCCGGCGCGTCGCGGCAGAGCCCGACCCAGACGAGCCGCTCGCCGCGGTCGAGCTGCATCAGCATCACGCCGCGGCCCTTGTCGAGCGCGCCGGCCGTTACCGCGGGCGGCCGGGGTGCGGGCCGCGGGACGGGCCGGCGGGCGTGGCGCGTCGCTTCCTGGCGGCGATCCCCAGGGCGACGAACCCGAGCGTGAACAGCGTCGCGGTCGCCGGCTCGGGAATAGCGTTCGGTGCGGACGTCACCCAGCCGAGCCGCTGCGGGGATTGCAGGTCCGTTCCCTCGGGCAGCTGCATCGTCAGGCGGGCGGTGTTGAGGGCGTCGACGAGCGCGAAGCCTCCCGTGTCGGCGCTTACGTCGGCGCTGAACTCGAACTCGAACGTCGCCGATTTCTTCGGCGCGATGGTGAACTGGCCGAACGAGAAGAGGAGGTCGACCCCGGTGGCGTCGGCCTGCCGGACGTCGACGGCGGCGATGCCGGTGAGCGAGGTGTCGGTGAAGAGCAATTCGACACCGGGGACCAGCGGGGAATCGTTCAGGATGTAGCTGAACAGGCCCTGCCCGCCGCGCCCCTGCCCGATGGTCGCCATCCGGAAGAAGCCGCCCAGCAGCGCGAAGACGCCGCTCGACCCGGTGGCACTGTCGGTGGCGACCGCGGCGTCGACCTCGACCGCGACATCGCCCGCCTCGAACAGCACCGGCAGCAGTCCGTCGTTGTAGAGCGTGAAGGCGAATCCCAGAGAGCTCAACGCGCCGCCGAGCTTGACCGCCGGCGCGGCCGTCGTGGTGTAGCTGCGCCCGATCCCGGTGACGAGATCGAACGAGGAAAGTGTGCCGCCGGAAGCGGCCTGCGCCGTCCACGGGTCGCGGTTATCGATGCCGAC